>ENA-ORCQ01000108-ORCQ01000108.1-marine-metagenome-genome-assembly--contig:-NODE-108-length-55127-cov-81.549918_pt1 | contig 55127 bp, 52 predicted proteins | sample MGYA00237780_ERZ508510 | MGnify/ENA primary metagenome ERZ508510 (study PRJEB26181, sample SAMN06268981) | marine metagenome | isolation source: Tt an E2 anaerobic enrichment on eucalyptus from sediment...
GTGCTGGATGCCGCCACCTGGGGCGATTCCGGATATTCGGTCTGGGGCTGCATGCCTGGGTTCTGCTCCCGTTTGTTATCTGGTGGACTGATACAAAATGTCAAATGATTGGGACAGCAAGTCAACGGGTTGCCACTGCTTCAACGATAGCATGTGGGCTATCAGGTTGAAGTAATGCGTTGCAACGTGGAGGTGTTGTATGGAACAGGAAATCTTTGTACCCCATAGCGAAATGGAGCGCAAAAACGTTCTGGCACTCGCTGAATACCTGGACAGCATTTTCTATTGCTGATCTTTCAGGCGTATGTCTGTGACCTTCCAGCCGGGCCTTGCCCGGCTTTTTTCTGCCTGTCAGGTTAGCACCAAATTCCCCTTGCCCCGTAAACTGGCAGTGGTAGTGTATCCGGTTTGATCCGACAACCGGAGGCTGCCAGACCATGAGTGTTGCACTGAATCACCGTATTTCCGGTCAGGGAGAGCCCTTGATCCTGCTGCACGGATTATTTGGTTCCCTGGAAAACCTGGGTGGTATTGCCCGCCGGCTTGAGGACGGCTGGCAGATCCATGCTCTGGATGAACGCAATCACGGCAGCTCTCCCCATACTGACGACATGGACTATCCGGCTATGGCCGAGGATGTCATTGCCTATCTGGATGCCCGGGGTATTGAAAAAGCCAGTCTGCTGGGCCACTCAATGGGTGGCAAGGTCGCCATGCAGGTTGCTTTGAGGCATCCGGAGCGGGTGCGGTCATTGATTGTGGCGGATATCTCGCCGGTTACCTACAAGGCCCACCACGACGCCATTCTTGACGGCATGCAGCAGATGGACCTTCGTGGCGTGAAATCCCGCAGCGAGGCAGATGCCCGCCTGGCCCGGTTTGTCGAAGTGGCGGGTGTGCGCCAGTTCCTGCTGAAAAACCTGGAGCGTATTCCGGCCCAGGAACAGGCCGACGACGAGGTGGCCTTCCGCTGGCGGCTGAACCTGTCTGTCATTGATGCCTGTTATGACAAGCTGGCGGCAGCGCCGGAAGGGCGGGGACCGTTTGAGGGACCGGTGCTTTTTATCAAGGGTGCGGATTCCGCCTACATCCAGGAGAAACACCGGGATACCATTCGTACCCTGTTTCCAGACGCCGAGTTGAAAATCATTGAAGGCACCGGGCACTGGCTGCACGCGGAAAAGCCGGACGCTTTTGCCATGCTGTGCCGGCGTTTTCTGGAACAGGCCTGATCTTGTCAGAAACCCTGTGATGTCTGCTAAGGTTAACCACACGGAGTTTTCCGCCGGGTCGCCTGCGGACAAAGAATCATAAAAGGGAACGGGCGCGCATGATGAAATGGTTGCTGGTTGGCTTGCTGGTTGTCTTTTTGTTGCTTGGCAGCTTTCTGCTGACCCAGTCTCCGATCGACAGTAAAGCCTGGGAAGCGCCCTCTCCACCGGCCATGACCGGTGTGCTGGCGCCCAATGAACGGTTGCGGCTGGCGGATCTGCTTGCTCGTGGCGAGGTGTACGGTCCGGAAGACACCACCATTGGCCCCGATGGTGTGCTCTACACCGGCACTCAGGACGGCTGGATCGTTCGTGTTCACCCCGATGATAAGGTGGAACACTGGCTGGAAACTGGCGGCAGGCCCCTTGGATTGGTGTTCGATCGCAACGGCAATCTGATTGTGGCCGACGCTTGGAAAGGGCTGTTATCCATTACCCCCCAGGGTGATATCACGGTGCTTACCCGAGAGGCCGAGGGCACCCCCTTCCGGTTCACGGATGATGTGGTGATCGCCCCCGATGGTCGGATCTATTTCACCGACGCCAGTTCCCGCTTCCAGCAGCCTGATTACGTACTCGACTTGCTGGAGATGCGTCCTCACGGCCGGCTGCTGAGATACAATCCGAAGACCCGGAAAACCGAGGTGCTGCTGGGCAACCTGCACTTTGCCAACGGTGTGGCGGTAGCCCCTCAGGGCGATTATGTGCTGGTGAACGAGACCTGGAAATACCGCATTCTCCGGTACTGGATCAGCGGTCCCAAGGCTGGCCGGGCTGAGGTATTTGCCGACAACCTGCCGGGTTTTCCGGACAACCTGGCGGTGGACGGTGAGGGCCGTTACTGGGTCGCCTTCCCGACCCTGCGTAATCCCCGGGTCGATGCCATGCACAAGTCCCCCTGGCTGAAGGATCTGGTTGCCAAGTTGCCGGACAGCCTGAAGCCCAAGCCCCAGAACTACGGTCTGGTCGTCGCCTTCGATAGCAAGGGCCAGATGCTGACCAGCCTGCACGACACTCGCGGTACTCATCTGCAGGAGATTACCTCAGTTAATCCCCACGACGGTGTTCTATACTTTGGTTCACTTCACAACGACCGTATTGGCCGGCTACCGTTGCAGGCCATCCCAGGCCTTGGAGAAGCAACCCCATGACTGATGCCCTCGCCCTGAACTGGGATTTGCCCAGCCCGTTCACCCTGGAAATCACGGTTCAGGCCGAAGATACCGATCGACTTGGCCATGCCAATAACGTGGTGTACATCCGTTGGCTGGAGGAAGTGAGCTGGGCTCACATCGAGAGACTGGGCATGACCTGGGCCCTGCACGAGGAAACCGGCAAGGCCATGGCCATTACCCACACCGACGTTGACTACCTGATGTCGGCTAATGCCGGCGACCAGCTGGTGCTGGGTACCTGGCTGACGGACTGGGATGGTCGTTTCCGCTCGGCCCGACAGTTCCAGCTCATTCGCCGGGCCGATGGCAAAACCCTGTTGCGGGGCCTGTCTACTCACGCCTGCGTTGATATGAAATCTCAGCGCCCGGCTCGGGCGCCGAAAGCATTTGTCGATATTCTGTCCGGCGCTCTGGTGCCCGGCGGCCGGGGCCTGCCGCGCTAGGGCCGTCGACGGAAATATCTGCTAGTCTCATCCTTGATGCCCTTCGAGGGACATCTGACCCCATGCACTCCGGAGGCAACCATGGAACCTACCGACGTTAGTGAATCAATCCTCATGCAGCACGTCATCTACGGCGAGTTTGGTGAGCGGGAGGTGCTTCAGGTGGCGCAGGCTCCGGTGCCTGAGCCCCGGGAAGGTGAAGTGGTCGTCCGAGTGCATGGCTCCGGTTTAAACCCGATTGACTGGAAGACCCGGAAGGGGCTGGGGTTCGCCGCCCGACAGATCGAAAACCAGCTGCCCTGGACGCCGGGGTACGACGTTGCCGGTGAGGTCGTCGCCGTTGCTGAGGGCGTAACCACCCTGGCCCCGGGGGACCGAGTAATGGGTATGGTGGGCTTTCCGGCCGGCGGTGGTGCTTATGCGGAGTACACCCGGGCTCGTGCTGACGAGTTGGCCATCGTCCCTGATGAGCTTGATCTGGTGACTGCCGGCGCGGTGCCCCTGGCGGCATTAACGGCCTGGCAAGCCCTGTTTGAGGTGGCCAGGCTGGAATCCGGTCAGAAGATACTGATTCATGCCGGGGCTGGCGGTGTCGGCCATTTTGCGGTTCAGTTTGCGCTGGAGCGTGGCGCCCATGTAGTGGCGACAGCCTCACCGGCCAATCGGGATTTTCTGGCAGAGCTCGGCGTGCACGAAGTGATTGATTACCACACTACCGACGTGGCTGAGGAGTGCTATGGCCTGGATGTCGTGCTGGACCTGGTGGGAGGGGAAGCCGGCAAACGCTCCCTGCATACCCTGTCAGAAACCGGCGTGCTGGTGACCATTCCCACCGTGACCGCCGATGACATTGTCAGCGCCGCCGAGGCCATGGGGCTTCGGGCCCACGGCATGACCGTAAGGCCGGACGTGTTTCACCTGGACGAAATTGCCGAGCTCATTGAAGACGGCGATGTGCGGGTCCACATTGACCAGGCTTTCCCACTGAATCAGGTACAGGCCGCCCACGCTTTGCTGGAGGGCGGCCACGTCCGTGGCAAGCTGGTACTCGACTGCCGCTGACGGAGGCGAATAGCGTCAGGCTGGAGCGGCACCGCTTGCTGTTTTGTCGCCTTTCTCACCGGCAGGTTCTTCCCGGTCCCGACGTTCCTTCTGGGGTTGTGGGGGAACCAGGCTGATCAGTACCCAGTCGTCACCTGGTTCGAGGGTTTCCATGTCCTTGACCGGGTGAATATGGTCCCGACTGTCGCGTACGAACAACACCAGGGCCTGGTTCTGATACTGGTTCAGAAACTGCTGGTAGCTGAACTCTTCGCTTAGCTGCGTGGTTTTCACGGTGTAGCCCTGGCTGACCAGGCTCGCCAGCTTGGCATAGCTGACACCATCGAACAGTCCCCGGGTTCGCTGCACCTTGCCTGCGGTCTGAAGCCGCGCCCGCTGATCCTGGTCGCCCTCCACCAGACCAAATACCGAATCATCTCCGAACCAGTCCAGAAAATGGTAGGTGGCCAGACTGTTCATCTGCTTGTATGGCGAAAGTATCAGCAGGTTGCCGATTCCGGTCAGGTCCATATGTGTGGCGGCATGTTCCGACACCGGATTGCCGAAATACACCGGCAGGTTTTCCATGCGCGCCTGACGCACGTTCTCCCAGTTGGTGTCGGTCAGCATGGTGGGAATGTCATGCTTTTTCAAAGCCTGGGCCACCAGCCGGGCCACCGGGTTGGCGCCCAGAATCAGGAAGCCGTGCGCGGGCGGTTCCTGAACCCCCAGCAGTTTTGCCACGGGTCGGGCAGTGAGGCTTTGCAGGGTAACGGTGGTGATGATGAGCATAAACACCAGTGGTACCAGTACGCCGGCACTCTCATACCCGATTCGCTCAAGCTGGAATGCGAACAGCGCTGAGACCGCCGCAGCGACAATGCCACGTGGAGCAATCCAGCTCAGGTACAGCTTTTCGCGCCAGTTCAGTGTGGTGCCAATGGCCGAGAGGAAAATGCTCGCTGGGCGTGCAATCAGCATGAGGATGGCCAGCACAGCAACCAGGCCCCAGCCCAGTTCGGCGATGGCAGCAAACTCTACACGGGCGGCCAGAATGATAAACAGGGCCGAAATGAGCAACACACTGAGGGATTCCTTGAATTCCAGAATGCTGTCGACCGGAACCTGCTTCATGTTGGCCATCCAGATGCCCATCACGGTCACGGTGAGCAGCCCCGATTCGTGGGCCAATTCGTTGGAGATGGCAAAGACACCGAGCATGAAGGTGAGCGTGCCGGCGTTATGCAGGTACTGCGGGATCCAGTGCTTTCTGAGAACCAGGCCGTTCAGGTAGCCGGCGGCGGCACCGATGGCAAAGCCAACCAGCAGAGTCTTGCCGAAAATGTAGAGTGAGTGGCTGAAAACATTGCCCTGGCCCCAGGAAACGATGCCCTCGAACACTAGAACGGCCAGCAGCGCGCCTACCGGGTCAATGATGATGCCTTCCCAGGTGAGGATGTTCGAGAGCTTTGAGGTGGGGCGCACCGCCCGGAGCAGGGGCGCAATCACCGTGGGCCCGGTGACGACGGAGATAGCACCGAACAACAGGGCAACTTCCCAGGATACCTGGAGAATCCAGCGGGCGGCCAGGGTGCCGATAATGCAGGTGACGATGGTGCCCACAGGAATAAGATTGCGCACCATTTTGCCATGGCCTTTGATTTCTTCGTAGCGCAGGGTAAGGCTGCCCTCGAACAGGATGATGGCCACTGCCAGGGAGATGACGGGAAACAGCAGGTCGTCAAAAATGGCTTCTGGTTGCAGGAACCCGGTCACCGGGCCTGCGAGGATGCCACCGGCGAGGAGGAACAGAATGGCCGGCATGCGTACCCGCCATGCCAGCCACTGGCAAACCAGGGAAGAAACGCCGATGCCGGCCAGAATTAACGTGGTGCTTACGGCCATAAAAGGGCCCCGATGGTTGAATTAGGCGTTGGCCTTGCGGGCGAGGCGATTCAGCAGCCGGGACGCTGCGAAAAAGCCGAAACTCGCGGTCACCGGACTGGCAGCACCAAAACCGGTGGCGCAGTCGAGCCGCACCGGGCCGTCGCTTGTCGGTTTCTGTTGACATACCTCGCCGTCAGGGGCGGGATAGGTCAGTTGTTCCAGAGAGTATACAGCTTCTACGCCGAAGCGCCGTTTCGGGTTCCGGGAAAAACCGTATTCCCGGCGCAACATATTACGGACTTTGGCCAATAATGGATCCTGTGTGGTTTTCGCCAGGTCTGCAACCTGGATCTGGGTCGGATCCATCTGGCCTCCGGCACCACCGGCACAGACGATCGGAATCTTGCGCCGCTGGCAGTGGGCAATCAGCGCCGCTTTTGCCTTCACGCTGTCGATGGCATCCACCACGCCGGTCATGTCTTCTGTGATCAGCTCACCGACATTCTTCACCGTGAGAAAGCCGAAGTGCACCCGAATGTCCGCCTGGGGATTGATGGCCCGCAACCGCTCCGCCATGGCGGCGGTTTTGGTGCGACCATACTGGCCCTCCAGCGCGTGTAGCTGCCGATTGGTGTTGGAAACACAGATGTCGTCCATATCAATCAGTGTGATGGTGCCGATACCGCTGCGCGCCAGAGCTTCTGCCGCCCAGGAACCGACGCCGCCGAGACCGACAATGGCGATGTGAGCATGGCGGAAAGCATGCAGGGCCTTGCGGCCGTACAGACGCTCTATGCCGCCGAAGCGGAGGGAGTAATCGGTGTTCCTGAGGTGTTCGCTACTCATAGTTGCCCGTGCGATCGGTGTCGACTGGAAATCCAGGGCAGATAGTAACTGACAGACCGTAGAGGCGCGAAGGAGTGAGGCAAAAAAAGTGGGCCCGGAGGGCCCACGGATTGATTGCACAAGGAGTGTTGGGTAGGACGCTGAGCCTTTATTGGCTTACATCAATCAGTACGGCCAGTCCCAGTTCGTCGCGATCACCTCCAGCCTCGACATAGCCTGTGGTGAAGACCCCCAACGAGCCGTCTGAATTGAAGAAACCCTCCAGTACAGTATGGTCAGAGTTGGGATCACCAACGGTGATCGTTGTCGCCCCATTGGCTGCCAGTGACATGGTAAAAGCTTCTGCGTTTACGACATCCGCCATTGAAGTGAGGTCCGACCCTAAACCCGCCGGCATTTCCAGCTCAGAGAAGGTGCCGGAAACGGTGCCTGCCGTATTACTGCTGGCAGTCAGGTAGGTATTGAACTGCGACGCTGACAGGTTGATGGTGTTGCTACCACCCCCTTGCAGGTGCATGGCCATGAACATCAGGCGATACTTTTTGCCGGACAGATCCAGGGTCTGGGTGGGGAGTTTGACCAGCATTGTCTTTTCAAACGACGCGAACTCCCCCTGTAGGCATTGCTGGGCCTGACTGTTGCAACCATCGGTCTCGGTGAAGTCGATATAGTCACCGGTTTCGTTGACCTGGCCAACAGCCCCCCCTCCAAAGTCGATGCTGCCATTGGCAGAAATGGGCAGGGTTACAGCTGCCTCCGCAGCAAAGTTGTTACTGCCATAGATGGCTGCACCGTTGGCGTTAACCACCAGTTCGTGAGAGGTGCCGGCCTGGGCCGTAGCCTCAAAGTCACCAGAAAACGCAACAACATTGTTTTCGGTGACCAGTTCCAGATAGCCGTTTTCAAGGTAGGCGCTCAGATAGATGCGTCCGTAATCGCCCTGGACCTCGGCACTGGTCAGGTTGTCGGGTTGGCGAATGAAGACTTCCAGTGTTCGCGCTACTTCGTCCCCGGAGCGGGCATTCGGGTCGAGAGCATCGTCCTGGCCGTCGTTGTCGGTGTCGGTCAGTTCATAGCGAACCCCGGCCTCGTGGTTCAGGCCGATAAACATACCTTGTCCGGAGACCTGCTGAAAAATGTAGCTCTGACCGGGCCAGCGCCAGCCAAAACCGGAATCGGTGTCGAGATCCTCTTCAAACTCTCCTTCAACGGAGAGCACTCCTGCGGTGGTGTAGCTGCCTTCGAAGCTTTCTGAAAGCTGCTCGCTGTCTACTTCGTAGTAGACCATGGCCTGATCCAGCGCGGTACCGTGAAGGTTGGCGTAGGCGGAATCGCTGGCGGTGAAGTTTACATTTACCGTTCCGGTGTCACCGGCTGTGAAGGTGAAACGGTCAATCCAGGTGTCCTGGGCATAGGTACCGTAGCCATTGCCATCGGTATCGTGAAGGGCGAAGGCGAAGGCGGTGTTGATGTAGCTACCGGCAATCGAAGCCGTCGCTGCGCCTTGTGCGCTGATCGCCACGACATCGTTTTCAATGAAGGTCCCGACCTCGTTTTCAAGCGATGTAAACATGGCATCGAGATTTTGGCCGCTTACCTTGGTCAGGTCGTATTCCTCGACCTTGCCGCTGAGTTTGACCACATCGGTAACGACCAACTGGTCAAGATTGGCGCCGGTCTCGATAAATTTTCGCAGCACGAATTCAGACACCGGGCTGATGTCGACGTCTTTTTCAACAACCTGGGCCCGTAACTGCTGGTTGTTCTGCCCGGTGATACGAACGACGAGGTTGCCTGCCAGGTTTACCCCCTCGGGCAGAGTAAGCGTGTAATCACCGGAAATAGAGGTGCTGGTGGTGGCAAGTACATTGCCGATCTGATTGCCGTCGTCGTCCACACGAATGAGCTCGACATTTGCTCCCTGAACTGGTTGAAGGCCCGTTATGGCCGCTGCGGCCGGGGAGACCAGGAAGTTCACTGCAACTTCCATGAGACCGGGCTCCTGCCAATGTGCCACGGTTCCGGCGGGGGCGGTCGCTGTGCCGGAAATGGTCTCTCCGGAGGCTGTGTTGCTATCACTGCTGCTGCCACCACTGCTTCCCCCGCACCCTGCGATGCCCACAACAGAAGAAACGGCGGTCGCCAGTGCGAGTTTCTTGAAACAATTCATATAAAGCTCCTTGATTCAGTTAAATCACCGGATTCGGCGGGTGAATCCGGCTCGGCCCTGAGGCTCCCTGTGAGAGGGTTATTCAGATATAGCAAGGAGGATCTGGCAGCGCCCCACCCATTTGGGGAGTGGGCGAGAATCTTTTGTAGGCAATGTGTAACGGTCTGCGGGTGGAATATTTCAGCAGTTTGCACTAATTTACGTCGTAAACAGCGATACAAGAGCTCTCTGCCGTGACCTCCCCGCACCGTGAAGGTTTTTTTCAGCACGACTATCACGAATTGATTGGACTCATCTACGACGCCGTGACGGCAGAGCGGGGATTCTTTCCGTTTCTAAGGCGATTCATCGACATTTTTCACGGGCACAGCGCTTCGTTTGCCATATACAACACGGCAGAAAATGCCTTGCTGGGCGCCTGGACCGTTAATATCCCTGAGCAAGCGCTGGAGTTTTATTCGGAGCACGTCTCCCACCGGGATGTTCTGGTCGAGCGGGCGATGTCGTTCTATCAACAGGGAAAATGCCGGTTTGTCGCCAGCAACCTTGACCTCGGGCCAGATGTTCAGCGGTTACGCGATGAGACCCGGGCAGAGGAATGGCTGGAGAGTTACGGGGCCAGCGAGGCGGCTGGTGCAGTGGCCTACATGGAGGGGCATTACCTGAACTTCTTCGGAATACAACGGTCCGCAGATCAGCCTGCATTCAGTTATGAAGAACTTCGGGTATTTGATGGTTTTCTGCCTCACCTGCATCGTGCGGTAGATCTCTACACCCGGCTGATGCAGAAGCGCTGTGAGCCAGCGGTTGAACGCCTGGTGCTGGAACGTGTTAATCGAGGCATCATCATTTGTGACGCATCCTTCCGTGTCGTCTTCCAGAATGCCAAGGCGGACGAGATTCTGGGCAGGAATGTCGGCTTATGGATTAATGACGAAGGTATGCTGGCAGCAAACGGTAGCGAAAGTGCACGCCGTTTTGCCATTCTCCTGTCATTGGCCGTTGAGGCCTCTATCGCACGCCAGGATCTGGATGACCAGGTGCTCAGCCTGGCTCACGGCCGCCAAAGGATTACACTGGTAGTTTCTCCCTTGCTATCCGGCGCTGGTTCCGGGAGCTCTGCCCAGGGGGCGCTGGTCACCTTGCATGATTTAAGCTGGAGCCCTGAAATCAAGGAGGACCTGCTGCAGAATCTATTCGACTTGACCGATGCCGAGGTTGCCGTGGCCAGTGATCTTCTTCACGGCCAGAGTCTGTCAGATATTGCCTATACGTCTGGACGATCCAGAGAGACCGTTAAATACCACCTCAACAGCATCTTCCGGAAAACCCGGACCCGTCGCCAGGGTGAACTCGTGTCGCTGCTGTCGCGGGCCTGCCTGTCGCCATAAAAAAAGCCGCGCATAGCGCGGCTTCAAGAAGGTACCAGCCTCGCAAGGAGGCGGGTTGGACTAGTTCAGAGACACTAATCAACGTGACTATTATCAATTTCTGATCTGTCTTGATGAAGGTCACAAATTGCCATTTGTCGGTCATTTCCGGCCAGGATTTTTGGCCTGACCGGAAGCTCCGCCGCTTAGGCCATCCACTGCTCATCTTCCAGGGCCATCAGGCTGTCTTTGCCGGACTGAATATCGCGTAGCAGCCAGTCCGCCTCAGGCATCAGTTTCTCGAAATAGAAACGGGCGGATACCTGCTTGCTTTCCAGTAGTGGCTTGTTACCTGCGCCTGCTTCGAGCTGCTGGCCAGCCACGGAAGCCATGCGGGACCATAGATAGCCGATGACGGTCAGGGCTGTCAGGCGCAGATATGGCGTTGCCGCAGCGCCAGCCTGCTCCGGATCTTTCGGGGCATTCTGGGCCAGCCACAGAGTGGCCTGCTCAAGACCCTTGACGGCGCCTTTCAGTTCTTCCCGGTAGGGCGCATCAGGATTGTCTTTCAGGTAACCAGTCAGCTCGGCAAACAGGGCGCGTACCAGTTGCCCGCCCTTCAGCGACAGTTTGCGGCCCACCAGATCCATCGCCTGGATGCCGTTGGTGCCCTCGTAGATACGGGCGATACGGCCGTCGCGTACCAGTTGTTCCAGCGGCCAGTCCTGGGTGAAGCCGGAGCCACCCAGTACCTGCTGGCCCCAGTTGGCGTTGTTGTAGCCCTCATCGGTCAGGAAGGCTTTGACCACCGGCGTCAGCAGTTGCACCAGATCATCGGCGTTTTCACGAACCTTTTCGTCCGGGTGTGCCACGGAGAGATCCAACTGGTGGCCGGTAAACAGTGCCAGTGCACGCATGCCTTCGTTCAGCACTTTCTGGCGCATCAGCATGCGGCGTACATCCGGGTGCACAATGATCGGATCGGCCGGGCCGTCGGGATTCTTCGGGCCACTCAGGGAGCGGCTTTGCAGACGCTCTTTGGCGAATGCCAGGCTTTCCTGGTAAGCCATTTCCGCCAGACCCAGGCCCTGCATGCCCACCATCAGACGGGCTTCGTTCATCATGGTGAACATGGCGCTCATGCCCTTGTTGGGCTCGCCCACCAGCCAGCCCTTGGCGCCTTCGAAGTTCATGACGCAGGTGGCGGAACCCTTGATGCCCATCTTGTGCTCCAGGCCACCACAGAAGGCCGGGTTGCGCTCACCGGAGTCTGGCAGGAACTTGGGTACCACAAACAGGGAAATCCCTTTGGTGGTGTCTGGCGCGCCCGGCAACTTGGCCAGCACCAGATGGACAATGTTGTCCACCAGATCGTGCTCACCGCCGGTGATCCAGATTTTGGTGCCCTCAATGGCGTAGCTGCCATCATCATTCGGCGTGGCTTTGGTGCGAATCAGGCCCAGATCGGTGCCACAATGGGGCTCGGTCAGGCACATGGTGCCTGTCCATTCGCCGGAAATCAGTTTTTCCAGATATGTCTGCTTAAGCTCTTCCGAGCCGTGGGCATAGAGGGCGCTGATGGCACCATGCGTCAGGCCGGGGTACATGCCCAGCGACAGGTTGGTGGAGCACACCATCTCGTCCACCACGAATTTCAGCGTGTGCGGCAGGCCCTGGCCGCCAAACTCCAGTGGCGCGTCCAGCGCGGTCCATCCACCTTCGACAAACTTCTGATAGGCCTCTTTGAAGCCGTCTGGAGTCTTGACCAGTTTGGTTTCAGGGTCGTAGCTGCAGCCCTGACGGTCGCCAACCTGGTTGGTGGGCTGAATGACCTCTGCCGCCAGCTTGCCGGCCTCATCAATGACCGCGGAGATCAGGTCGGGTGTGGCATCGGCATACTTTTCCAGCTCGTGCAGCTTGTCTGCACCCAACACATCAAACAACAGAAAGCGAAGATCGTTCGCTGGTGCCTGGTATTGCATGGATACTCTCCTGTTTTGAATTGACGGTCTCAACGACCGCCGGATGTCGTCGTTTTGATCTGGAAGCCTTACTTCATACGGGCGTTTGAATTATTTGGTTTGCTTCAGGATGGCCCGAACGCATTGATTTTTCGTATCAACGGCATGGTGTTGATTGATAATCGGGAGATCGGTGAATGACGACCGTTATTGCGGGGGTGTCCGGTGCCATCGGTGCGGCATTGGCCCTACGTTATCTGAGCAGCTATCCGGACCGGAGCCTGGTTGGGCTGTGCCGGAGGCCGGAGACGGCGCCGGATGATCTGAAAAATCACTCTGGCGTGAGATTGATGGCCTGGGATGCAGAAGTCGAGCAGCGGCTTGATGTCGCCGAGTTCAAGGCTGCGCTGGAAGCTTCTGGTCCGGTTGACACCGTTATTTATGCCGCAGGCCTGCTGCACGATGACCAGTTGTTTCCGGAGAAACGGTTGGAGGATATTGATGGCCGAAGCATGATGCGAAGCTACCAGGTGAACTGCGTCGGGTTTGCCCTGCTGATTCAGAGGCTCGCTCCGGCGCTGAGGGGAAAGCACTTCAAGCGTATTGCCGCGGTGTCTGCGAAGGTGGGGTCTATTTCGGACAACCAGTTAGGGGGCTGGTACGCCTATCGCGCCTCCAAGGCGGCCATGAATATGGTGGTAAAGAACCTTTCTATTGAATTGTCGAGGCGTTACGCGCCACTGGCCTGCGTTTCCCTGCACCCGGGCACCACCTTGTCGCCGCTGAGCCAACCGTTTCAGCAGTCGCTGGAGCGGTTAACGGTACACGAGCCAGAGCAGACGGCAAGCAATCTGTTTTCGGTTCTGGAAAGCCTTGATGCCAGGGATAATGGACGTTTTATCAGTTGGGATGGCAGTGATCTGCCATGGTAGCGCAGTCATGCTGCGGCGGCGCCGCAGCATACTGTTAACGCAGGAACGGATTGAGCAGGCGGGTGAAGGTCCCGGTCAGCTTCAGGGGGGCGCTCAGCACGGACAGCGTAATGCAGTCTTCGCAGCCGACGGCCACCGGACGATGTTCGTCCTGTTCGTTCAGAACCACAAAGTCCCACTGATTGAATACGCCCTTCTGGTCTGCAAATGCCCCTTGAAGCACAATCGTGGTTTCATCGCCACGGTGGGTATGGGCCGGCGCCTTGCCGCCCGCTACCAGTTTTTGCAGAACGACCCTCTCGTTCTGGCCGGGAAACTTGTCGGTAATGTCGAGCACACTCACGTCCGCAAGCTGACGTTTCCAGGGCAGCGCATTGATGTCATCCCCGAGCAGTTTCTGCAGAGGGCTCACCTTCGGTTGAGGAACCACCGGAGATGATGCTTGCGGGGAACTATCGATGCGCGCCATCAGTTGGTCAAAGCTCGAATCAGCCACCGTCACCTTTGGCTGGTGATCCATCATGACAGCGCCCAGACTGTTCAGAGTATCGACCCGGCTACGGCAGTGGGGGCACTGCTCCAGATGCAGGCGGATGCACAGTGCATGGGGCTCGCTCAGGTTGCCCGCACTGTACTCCATCAGACTCAGGCTGTCGGGATGGTGCCGTGTCATACGTTTTGATCCTGCAAAATCACTTTCAGTTTGTTCAGTGCCAGGCGAACCCGGCTTTTCACGGTGCCGAGAGGAATGTTGAGCTCATCTGCCACCATCTGATGGGATTTGTGCTCCATATATACCTTGGCAATGACGGTAATCTGCTCTTCCGGGAGCTGGCTCAGCGACTCCCGGATGCGCCGCTCGGACATCAGGCGATGCAGGGAGGTGACTGGTTCGTCTTCGTTATCACCCGGGATCTGCCAGAGATCCTCGGTTTCCACCGCCATCTCAGCACTGGTGCGCTGCATTTTGCGCAGCATATCAATGCGCTGGTTCCGGGCAATGGTGAAAATCCAGGTGGAAGCGGCCGCTTTGCGCCAGTCGTAAAGACAAGAGCGACGCCAGATAGAAACGAAGACTTCCTGCACCAGCTCTTCCGCGTGGCTGGCCAGCCCGTTCGAGATTGCGTAGTACTTGATCTGCGGGGCAAAGTGCTCGAACAAAGCGTGATAAGCCGCCCGATCCTGATGCTTGCCGACTTTTTCCAACAAAACACCCCAGGGGTCTTTGCGCCCTTCGGTTTTCGTTGGTTGCTGCTCCAGTGTTGTCACCGGGCGCTCCTTGACAGTTATCGTATTTGAGCTGGCTATGGTCATCATTCTATGCACTCGTCACAGATTTGTCAGTGAGAGTGTTTACGCAATGGATTACCGGGCGGATTCATGGATTCCGAAAAAATTGTCGGGATGGCCTGAAGGCCGGAAGAACTGCGTCACCGGGGTTATTGCCGGTTGCCCCGGCAGGGGCTAGTCTGATCGGTAAAACAACGATCAAAAATTCCAGACCATGAACGCAACGCTCTCCAGTGGCTCTTTGCCCGTTATGCGGGTGCATTACGCTGAAATTCTCTGCCAGTTGGCAGAGGAGCGTGGGGTGCGTCGTTCCGATCTGGTGTCAGTGGCCGGTATTCGAAACAGCCAGCTCAGTCATCCCGACAATTTCATTACACTTGATCAGTTCACGGCGTTATGCCAGGAGGCACTGACCCGCTGTGGCGATGAATGCCTCGGGCTGGAATACGGCAAACGTCTGAAGTTCACCGCGCACGGAGCCCTGTCCCAGGCTGCCATCAGTTGCGACACCCTGGAGCAGGCGCTGGCGGTGTTGATCAAATATTTCCGGATCCGGTTTGCCTACATGTCGCTGGCGTTCTTCGTCGAGGATGAGGATGCAGTGATTCAGCTGGAGATTCACCACGACACCGAGAAGCTTCATCGGTTTAATATCGAAGTGGTGATGGCCACCCTGATGGACGTGAATTACCTGTTATTCGGCACTCAGTTACTGGATGGCGGGCGGTGCCTGGTGGATTACCCTCGCCCCGAGGATGTTGAGCGCTACCAGTATCTGTTCGGCGGCAAGGTCACGTTCTCGGCGGGAGTAAACCAGTTGCGTTTTCGCAAGTCGTTTCTGGGGTTACCGATGTCACTGTCCAATCCGGTTGCCCGCCGGGTGGCAGAAGCCCAGTGCGAGGAAGAAATGCGCCAGATGGAAGCATCTGCCTCGGTGAGCGATCGGGTCTTGCGTTTGCTGGAGTCTGCCCGGGATGGTCGTTTGCCCGGCCTCGAGGATGTGGCGCAGCAAATGGGGGTGTCGCCACGAACGCTTCGGCGGCAGCTCTCCGCCGAGGGTGGAGGCTTTCATGGTCTTCAGGAGAGTGTGCGACATCAGCGTGCCCGGGAGCTGCTGTTGCGCCATTCGGCGATGAGCATTGACGAGATTGCCGAGCATCTGGGTTACAGCGACCCGTCCAATTTCGGCCGGGCCTTTCGCAAGTGGGAAGGAGTGTCGCCCTCGGCCTGGCGCCGGGACAATCAGACCTGATCACGTCTTTTCGTCCATCCTGACGTCTTATCCTTCTTCCAGGTAGGTATAGCCCTCAAGCCCGGAGGACAGCTCGGCCAGCAGCGTTTGCTGCAGCTCTGCAGCCAGGCCGCTGTGCCGGAACTTCTGCCGGTAGGCCTCAAGCAGGTTGGCGGGTTCGAAATTCACATAACGCAGTACTTTCGCCACGGTGTCCCCGGTAATGGCTTTCCCCACCTGATATTGCCCCTGTTGGTCCAGTTTCACGTCCACCGAGTGGGTATCGCCAAACAGGTTGTGCATATCGCCAAGAATTTCCTGATAGGCGCCGGTCATGAAGAAACCCATCAGCAAAGGAGACTCCGGGTCGTGTTCAGGTAGTGGCAAGGTGGTTTCGATGCCCTGGCCGTCCACGTACTGATCAATCCGGCCGTCCGAGTCACAGGTGATATCCTGGATCACGGCCCGCCGGTTCAGTGACCGGTTAAGCCCGTTGATCGGCATCACCGGGAAAATCTGATCGATGCCCCAGACATCCGGCAGGGACTGGAACAGGGAAAAGTTCACGAACAGTTTCTCTGCAAGTTTCTCGTTCAGCTCGTCGATGATTTCCCGGTGTGCCCGGTTGGCGCTGTCCAACTCGGCCCGGAGCATCCGGCAGCAGCGCACGTACAGGGTTTCCGCCTGGGCCCGCTCCTGCAGGGACAGCAAACCGTGGGCAAACTGGGCGTGGACATCGGCCATGGCGTGCAGGATGTCGTGGTAGATTTCCGCCAGTGAGCGTGGCGAGCCTTCATCCTGAAGACTTTCCAGGTCTCGCCAGAGATCCTGCAGTGGCGCGGGGGCCTCAGCAGCGGGCTCCGTAGGCTCGCGGTTGTCCGGGTATTCGCGGTCAATCACATTGGTGACCAGTACCGAGTGATGCGCGGTGAGCGCCCGGCCGGATTCACTGATCAGGTCCGGGTGCGGGATACCCTGGCGGTCACACTCGGACTGCAGCACATGCACCACATTGTAGGCGTATTCGAATACGCTGTAGTTCATGGAGCAGCTACTGCGGGACCGGGTTCCTTCGTAGTCGACACCCAGGCCGCCGCCGATATCGACGGTACCGATGGGGGCGCCCATCGCGTGCAGCTCCGTGTAGAAGCGAGCGCATTCACGCAAGCCGGTCTGGATGTCCCGGATATTCGCAATCTGTGAACCCAGATGGAAATGCAGCAGTTGCAGGGTGCCCAGGGCTCCGGCCTGTTTCAGGGTATCCACCACATCCAGCACCTGGCTGGCAGACAGACCGAACTTGGATTTCTCGCCCCCGGTATTCTGCCAGTTGCCCTTGCCAATAGTCGCCAGCCGGGCTCGCACTCCAATCAGCGGGGAAATGCCCAGCTTTTTTGCTTCTTCCAGAATCAGTGGCAGCTCCGACTGCTTTTCCACCACGATAAACACCCGGTGACCCAGTTTCTGGCCGATCAGTGCCAGGCGGATGTACTCCCGGTCCTTGTAGCCGTTGCAGACAATCACCGAACCGGCCTGCTTTGCCAGCGCCAGTACGGCCATCAACTCCGGTTTGCTGCCGGCTTCAAGGCCCACCTGGTTGGCCGAGGCGGCCGGTTCGGCTGACAGCAGTTCCTCCACCACCCGGCGCTGCTGGTTTACCTTGATGGGGTAAACCGCCGTATAGCGGCCCCGGTAGCCCTGCTCCTGAGTGACTTTGTTGAAGGCATTGCAGAGCTTGTTGACCCGGTCGTGCAGGATATCGGTAAAGCGAATCAGAACCGGCAGGGGAACACCGGCTTCGGCCAGCGAACGAGTCAGCGCTGGCAGGTTGATGCGGGCGTCGCTTCTGCCCCGGTCCGGGCAGATTTCAACCTCGCCCTGACCGTTGACTGAAATGTATCCGTCACTCCAGTGAGCGATGTTGTAGACCTTGTGGGCTGGTGATGCAGCGGTTTCAGCCATTGTTGCTATCCTGTCAGGAAACCCGGGGCGGCCGGCGGGCCGGTAACAGGCTGCATTGTAGGAGCTGACCACTGCACCTACAATACGCCCCTTTCAGATGCCCCGGCACATTGCAGCGGCACACAGTGGGAGACAGACATGACCGCATTGAACGAAGGCTGGTTCACCGAGGTATTTCAGGACCAGGGCACCGCTTTTTCCCTGCAGGTAAAGCGCAAGCTCCATGAAGAGCAGACGCCATTTCAGAAACTCGAAATCTATGAAACCGAAACCTTCGGCAACCTGATGGTACTGGACGGCTGTGTGATGCTGACCACCAGGGACAATTTCCTGTATCACGAAATGATGACCCATCCTGCGCTGTTCACCCACAAGGACCCGAAAAAAGTGGTCATCGTCGGTGGTGGCGACTGCGGCACCCTGAAAGAAGTGCTGAAACACCCTGGAGTGCAAGAGGCCTGGCAGGTGGAAATCGATGAGCGGGTAACCCGCATGTCTGAGAAGTACTTTCCAGAGCTGTGCGAAGCGAATGGCGACCCCCGCGCCAACTTCTTTTTCGGTGATGGCATCCAGTGGATGCGTGATATCGAGCCGAACAGCATTGATGTGCTGATTATCGACAGTACCGACCCGGTGGGTCCTGCTGAGGGTCTGTTCGCACTGGATTTCTATCGCGATGCCATGTTGGCCCTGAGGGAGGGCGGTATCATCGTTCAGCAGAGCGAATCTCCCCTGCTGCACACCAATACCATCATCAAGGACATTCACGATGACATGCACAAAGCCGGTTTTGGCCATGTGCAGACATTGCCATTCCCCCAGCCGGTATACCCCACGGGCTGGTGGAGCTGCACCATGGGCAGCAAGGAAAACCCGCTGAAGTATTTCCGCGAGGAAGATGCCAACAACCGCCCCTTTGTCACCCGTTACTACAATGCCGGGGTGCACCACGGTGCCTTGGCCATGCCGCAGTTTATGGTGGATGCGCTGGAAGATGAGGTTCGCCCGGAAGAGGGTTGAACCGTAGGCTAAAGAAAAAGGGCGCCACAAGGGCGCCCTTTTTTATTCCGGTAGGTAGCGGTGTTACTGCTTGCCGCTGACAAACTCCGGATAGGCTTCCATACCGCATTCGGAGAGGTCGACACCTTCGTACTCTTCCTCTTCGGTCACACGGATGCCCATGACAGCCTTCAGGATACCCCAGACGACCAGACTGGCTACGAATACCCAGATAAAGATGGTCAGGGCGCCGATGATCTGGCCGCTGAAGCTGACATCGCCGTTGGTAACCGGTACCAGCAGCAGGCCCAGCAGACCACAGACACCGTGGGCAGAGATGGCGCCGACCGGATCGTCGATGCGCAGCTTGTCCAGAGTGACGATGCTCAGTACCACCAGGATGCCGCCCAGGGCGCCCCAGATAGTGGCTGTCAGCGCGCTCGGGGTGGATGGCTCGGCGGTGATTACCACCAGGCCGGCGATCGCACCGTTCAGCAGCATGGTCAGATCAGCCTTGCCAAACATCAGGCGAGCGGTGATCAGGGCGGCAATAGCGCCACCGGCAGCGGCTGCGTTGGTGTTCAGGAACACCATGGCCACGGAGTTGGCACTGGCGACGTCGCCGAGTTTTAGTACAGAACCACCGTTGAAACCGAACCAGCCCATCCACAGGATGAAGGTACCCAGAGCGGCCAGTGGCATGTTGGCGCCCGGGAAGGCACGGATTTCACCGTTGGGGCCGTATTTGCCTTTACGCGGGCCAAGCAGCAGTACACCAGCCAGGGCCGCAGCGGCACCTGCCATGTGTACGATGCCGGAGCCGGCGAAGTCACTGAAGCCAAGATCACCGAGGTTGTACATACCGAACACATCGGCGCCACCCCAGGTCCACGCGCCTTCCAGCGGGTAGATAAAGCCAGTCATGAAGACGGCGAATACCAGGAACGCCCACAGCTTCATGCGCTCAGCAACGGCGCCGGACACGATGGACATCGCGGTGGCCACGAACACGACCTGGAAGAAGAAGTCAGAGGCCGCCGAGTAGATGGAGCCGCCGGTGAAGCCGTCTTCACGGGTGGCGAAGTCACCCAGTACGCCGTCCACGTCCACATCGGCGATGCCGGAGAGGAAGACGTTACCGCCGTACATGATGGCGTAACCGCACACCAGGTACATGGTGCAGGCCACGGCAAAGAGCGCGACGTTCTTGGTCAGGATTTCGGTGGTGTTTTTAGCACGCACCAGGCCGGACTCGAGCATGGCAAAGCCTGCGGCCATCCACATGACTAATGCGCCACACACGAGGAAATAAAAGGTATCTATTGCATACTGCAGGTGAAAGAGATTGCTTTCCATAGGAAGCCCTCCGCACAAGGCTCTTCAGGTTATAAGTTTTTGCGTTGGCTGGGTGTCAGTTCTGGATCAGACCGCTTCTTCGCCGGTTTCGCCTGTCCGGATCCGGATAGCCTGTTCCAGTTCAGTCACGAATATTTTGCCGTCGCCGATCTTGCCGGTGTTGGCTGCCTTGGTGATGGCTTCGATGACCTGGTCCAGCAGGTTGTCGCCAATGGCGATCTCCACTTTGACCTTGGGCAGGAAATCCACCACGTATTCCGCGCCACGATAGAGCTCTGTGTGGCCTTTCTGCCGACCGAAGCCTTTGACTTCAGTGACGGTTACGCCTTGTACGCCAATCTCGGATAGTGCCTCACGGACATCATCCAATTTGAAAGGCTTGATGATCGCTGTCACAAGTTTCATTGCTTTCTCCTTGGTAAAGCCGTCCCAACAGTGAGGGCCCGTCGGCCGGTTGTTGAGTTCGGGATGCTGCCACCTCGCACATCAATTGTGCGGATTGCGTACGAGGGCTTTAGCATCGGGTATGCCAACGCAAAAAATATGTTTTAAAACAAACTCTTAATTATTGTCTGTGCCGAAATGGCGCAGCTTGATGCACCGTTGTGGTGCATTGTGCCTGCGATTGTCTCAAAACAGCGCAGTCGGGCCATCGGCCGCGGCCATTATAATGCCGACCGGGTACAGTATGGCAGGGGGTAGGGTGTGATACACTCCCGCAAACACCCCGGCGACACGGAAAATAGTCTGATATCGCCGAAAAACCGATTCGAGAGGTGATTGATGAAAGGGCCCCAGGAAATTTTTTCTCAGTTGCAGGGTCAGTTTGGCCAGTTTGTTCCCGATATGGCGCGGGCAGCACGGGAAGATTTTGAAACCCAGGCCCGGGCCACGGTGATGTCGGTTCTGTCCCGGCTGGAGCTGGTGACCCGGGAAGAATTTGATGCCCAGCAGGCGGTCCTGATGAAAACCCGTGAAAAGGTTGAGGCCCTGGAAAAACGTGTTGCCGAACTGGAGCAACGCCAGAGTTCCTGATGGTTTGCCCGGGCGGCAGGGTCGCTGCCCGCAACGACTGATTGTTCTGTGCCATGGAAGGTTGTCATGCTCGCTATTGTCCATTCGCGCGCCAGCATTGGCGTGTCTGCTCCCCCGGTTACCGTTGAGGTGCACCTGTCTGGTGGCCTGCCGGCATTATCCATCGTCGGGCTGCCGGAAACCGGAGTGAGGGAAAGCAAGGATCGGGTTCGCAGTGCACTGCTGAATGCCGGTTTCGAATTCCCCGCCCGTAGAATCACCATCAACCTCGCGCCTGCTGACCTGCCCAAAGAAGGTGGCCGTTTTGATTTGCCCATTGCCCTGGGCATCCTGGCCGCCTCCGGCCAGATTCCCCCCGAAAGCCTCGAAAGCCACGAGTTTCTCGGAGAACTGTCCCTGGATGGTGCGCTTCGGCCCCTCAAGGGGATATTGCCCGCGCTACTGGCGGCTCGCGAAGCAGGCCGTTCGCTGTTGCTACCTCAGGACAACGCCGAGGAAGCTGCCCTTGCCAGCCGTGATGATGTGCTTGCCGCCAGTCACCTGCTGACAGTATGTGAGCATCTGACGGGTCGTGCCCGGCTGGCTCCTGTCCCTCGATCTGAAACGCCGGGAGACAGTGCCGCCGCGGTGTCTGTGGCCGACCTCTCAGAGGTGCGAGGCCAGCAGGTGCCCCGCCGGGCGCTGGAGGTGGCCGCAGCTGGCGGTCACAATCTGTTGTTCTTTGGCCCACCGGGAACCGGTAAAAGTATGCTGGCGAGTCGGTTGCCGGGCATTCTGCCAGGTTTGCCAGATGAGGCAGCCATGGAGGTGGCCAGCGTGCATTCCGTTGCTGGCCAGCCGCTAAAGCCCGGTGGTTGGCGTCAGCCACCGTTCAGGGCGCCTCATCATACGGCATCTGCGGTGGCGCTGGTGGGCGGTGGCAGCAGTCCTCGCCCGGGCGAGATCTCTCTGGCGCACCGGGGGGTGTTGTTTCTGGATGAACTGCCGGAGTTTGAACGGCGGGTCCTGGAAGTGCTGCGGGAACCCATGGAAACTGGCGAAATCTCCATCAGCCGGGCGGCGCGGCAGGTCACTTTCCCAGCGCGATTTCAGGTCGTGGCCGCTATGAACCCATGCCCATGCGGTTACAGTGGCCATCCCAATATCGAGTGCCAGTGCACGCCGGCACAGGTGATGCGTTATCGGGCAAAGATCTCGGGGCCGTTGCTGGATCGGTTCGATCTGCATGTGGAGGTTCCAGTGCAGTCCGGAGAGGTCTTGCTCGGTTCCGGGGCGTCCGGTGAGAGTAGCGCCAGTGTCAGGGCCAGGGTTCTGGCTGCCAGGGCCCGGCAGGAAGCTCGTGGGATGCTCAACTCGGCCCTCTCGGGAGCGTTGCTGGATCAGGCTTGCCGGCTGGATGCAGCCAGTGAGCGGTTGTTGACCCGGGCCATGGAGCGACTGGGGTTGTCGGCCCGGGCGCTCCATCGAATATTACGGCTGGCCCGCACCCTGGCGGATCTGGAGGGTGCTGAACACCTGAGCCAGTCGCACCTGATGGAGGCGCTGGGTTACCGCCAACTCGACCGTCAGGCTGGCCAGGGGTCGGTTGTCTCCGCCTGAAGCTGCTGACTCTGGTAAACTGTGTGCCAGGTTTATTCCAAGAGATCCGCTTTGAAGCTTGAGGACACAGAATGACTGACCAGAACGAGACTCAGGATACGAATCCGGTCACCACACGCCGCGGTGTTCGCAGCTTTGTACTGCGCCAGGGGCGGATGACCGAAGGTCAGAAGAAGGCCTTCGATCGTAACTGGGCCAAGTACGGACTGAGCCGTGACAATGGCATGATCGACCCCCGTGAGGTGTTTGGCCGCGATAACATGCTCAACCTGGAGATCGGTTTCGGGATGGGCAAATCCCTTGCCGATATGGCCGAAGCGGCACCCGAGCAGGATTTTATCGGGGTGGAAGTGCACCTGCCGGGCGTCGGTGCCTTGCTGAAAGAAGTGGAATCGCGTGGTCTTGAGAACGTGCGGGTTTACAGCATTGATGCCAATGATGTGATTGACCTGTGTCTGCCGGATGCCTGCCTGGACCGGGTGATGGTGTTCTTCCCGGACCCTTGGCACAAGAAAAAGCATCACAAGCGCCGCTTGATCCAGCCGGAATTTGTTCAGCGCATCCGCCATAAGCTGCGGGTGGGCGGTATTCTGCACCTGGCTACTGACTGGGAGAACTACGCTGAGCACATGCTGGAAGTGATGAGCGCGTCAGAAGGCTTTGCCAATACCCAGGAGCAGGGTGGTTATTCGCCCAAGCCTGATGACCGCCCGATCACCAAGTTCGAGAAGCGTGGCGAAAATCTTGGCCACGGAGTATGGGATTTGTTGTTTTATCGCACCAACTGAGTTCAGTGGGAGTGAGTCAGGGGCCTGCGGCGGGAAGCGCGGATGACCACCAGGCCCGCCATGCCAAGTATCAGGCCGGTGAATTTCACCAGCGCCAGAATGGTGGCAGTCAGGCTCAGGGAGTCTGAGGGCGGATTGAAGTTATTGAGCAGAACAATGTTCTCCGCTACATCGCTGATGCCTGCGATGACAAACAGGGCGCGTACCCAGCGGGCGATCATCCGTTCTCGGATGCCCGGTCTGTCCCGGGTGAAGTGGCGGGTTAACTGAAGCAGCGCGGCCAGATAGACCACGATGAACACAAAGTCGAGCCACAGTGAGAGCCGTGCCATGGCGAGATTGCCGTCCCGCCAGCTGCGCAGAATGGCGTGAGTCTGCTCGGCGGTACCAGCCAGCTGTAAACTGACGATCCCCTGAGGCGCGGCGGCCGTATGCAGTGGCTGGTTCAGCGCCACCAGAACCAGCCACAGTGCCAGTGCAGCCACCAGGGATACCTTCATGGGCAGCTTCATCGGGCGCATGGGAATAAGCGGTGGGCGCTGGGCTGAGTCCATCAGAGAAAGTGCTCCAGCAGGCTGTTCAGGTATCTTTGCCCCTTTGCCGTCGCCTGCAGACGGTCGGGGACGATCAGGTTTTCGTTTCGTAACTGCTCAAGTTTTACCGCAATGGACGACAGCGGTAAACCTGTACGCTCACCGTACAGTCTTTCGTCGGTGCCGCTTTTTAGTCTCAACGCATTCATCATGAATTCCAGGGGCCGGTCTTCCGGCTCTATGGCTTCACTGCCAGCGGTGCGGGAGCCGATCCGGTTGAGATACGCGTCGGGTTGCCGGGTCTTCCAGTATCGCAGGATGCGCCCGTCGGCAAGGCTCACCTTGCCATGGCCGCCTGCCCCAAGGGCCAGATAATCCCCGAAGGTCCAGTAATTCAGGTTATGCCGGCTCTGGGCGCCCGGCAGGCTCCAGGCGGAGACTTCATAGTCGTCCAGGCCGGCCCGGCGCAACAATTCTCCCCCCTGCTGGTAAATCTCCCAGAGCCGATCATCGTCCGGCAGGGCGGGTGGTCGGGAGAAAAACTCGGTGTTGGGCTCGATGGTGAGCTGATACCAGGACAGGTGCCGGGGCTGGTAGCTCAACGCTGCCTGTAAATCATCCAGAGCCTGACTCGGTGTCTGGCCGGGCAGGCCATGCATCAAGTCGATATTGAAGTTGTCAAAACCGGCCTTGCGGGCGGCGTCAATGGCGCTATGGGCCGACGCGCTGTCGTGAATCCGGCCCAGGGTTTTCAGTTGGTTTGGGTCAAAACTCTGAACACCGATAGACAGCCGATTGATGCCCGCCTCCCGGAAGCTCTCGAATCGACCAGTCTCCAGCGTGCCGGGATTGGCCTCCAGGGTGATTTCGGCCTCGGGGCTGAATGTTAGCCGTTCCCGGAGCCGCTCGAACAGGCGGTGGTAGAACGCGCCGCTCATCAGGGACGGGGTTCCGCCACCGATGAACACGGTTTCAATGGGGCGTTCCCGTACCAGGCTCAGATCCTGATCCAGGTCGTCCAGAAGGGCGTTCAGGTAGGCGTGTTCGGGAATCTCTCCCTTGACAGCGTGGGAGTTGAAGTCGCAGTACGGGCATTTGCGCACGCACCAGGGCACGTGAATGTACAGACTCAAGGGCGGGCAGACCGCCACGGGCAGGGTGGCGGTCACAGTATTAAAGCTCCGCCCTGAGTTGGTCCAGAAGGCTGACCAGAGCCCGTCCCCGATGGCTGATCCTGCCTTTCTGCTCCCGTGTCAGCTCGGCAGCGCTGCATCCATGCTCCGGTACCAGAAAGACCGGGTCGTAACCGAAGCCGCCTTGCCCGTGCGGCTCGGCAAGAATGCGGCCTGGCCAGCGACCATGGCAGATGATCGGCGTGGGATCGTCAGCATGGCGGAGATAAACCAGAACGCAGTGAAACTGAGCGCTGCGCTCTGCTTCCGGCGTGTCTTTCAACGCTGCCAGCAACGCCTCGACATTATCATTGTCGGTTGCCTCTTCGCCGGCAAAGCGGGCGGAGCGAACGCCCGGGCGGCCGTCCAGGGCATCCACGGCCAGGCCACTGTCGTCGGCCAGCGCAGGCAGGCCAGTGACTCTCGCTGCATGGCGGGCTTTGATAATGGCATTCTCAACGAAGGTAACGGCCGGTTCTTCGGCCTCTGATACCCCAAGCTCACCCTGGGCGACCGGCTGCAAGCCAAGTGGCGCGAGCAGATCAGTCAGTTCGGCGATCTTGCCCTTGTTGTTGCTGGCGATGACGAGTTTGCGGGCCATGGTATCAGTCGTTGAACAGGGTATGGGAAAAACGGATCGGAAGATCTTCCTGGTGGCCGCTGGGGCGCGCCGTGACGTTGAACGTCATCAGATCTCCGGATTGATACTGGTACTGGGCAATGAAGTACACGGCATCACCTTCCTGAATGCGCCGGAACGCCAGAAAGTTCACCTGCTGGATATCGTTGGAGACCTGGCCTTCCACCTGCCCACTGACGGGCTGGATCTGGCCGTGCTCGTCTTCGGTCATGATCGAGATGTTAACGATGCCGATCCCCCGGCTGCGTTGCAGATTGTTGGCCTGTGCCACTTCCGGCGCGAGGAAAGTGCTGGGGAGCACGCTCCAGTGCACCTGATATTCTCCGAAATCCTTTTGTCCGGCCTGGCTGGTGATCGATACCAGCATGAGCCCGAATGCCAGAAACAGTGTCTTGCTTGCAGTCAGAAGGTTCATCATGTGCTCTCCCGTGTGATGCGGTATATGGCGATTTCCCCCAACAGATTGGGCCAGAGCCGCGCCAGCCAGCTGTTCTGATGCTGCCCGTCCACTACCCGGCGGCTTTTGATCTTGATGCCTTTCTGCCGGCACAGCGCTTCAAAATCCTTGAAAGTGCAGAGGCGGATATTGGGGGTGTTATACCATTTATACGGCAGTGCATCGGATTCGGGCATTCGGCCGCTCAGCGCCAGGCCCCAGCGCAGTCGCCAGTGGGCAAAGTTGGGGAAGGTGACGATGCCTTCGCGACCCACCCTCAGCATTTCATCAATGACCTTGTCGGGGCGGCGTACCGCCTGCAGGGCCTGGGTCATCAGGACAATATCGAACATGCCATCATCGAAGTTGTCGAGGCCCTGGGTATCCAGGTTCTGCTCGATCACCCGTACGCCGCGGCCCATACAGGTGGTGATGTGGTCCGGGTTGATCTCAAGGCCAAATCCGGTGGCATTGCGCTCCCGTTGCAGGAAATCCAGCAGGGTGCCGTCGCCGCAACCCAGGTCCAGAATGTGGTGGCCCGGGCGCACCCACTGTTGAATAATTTCAAGATCTGCTCTCATGCGCCGACCTCCCGTGCTACCCGGTCCATATACGCAGTAAAGATGTCGGTGTATCTGGGGGTTGGGATCAGGAAGGCATCATGGCCCCAGGGTGCATCAATTTCGGCATAGCTTACGCGCTTTCTGGCGGAAATCATGGCATTGACCATTTCCTCGGAGCGCGCCGGCGAGAATCGCCAGTCGGTGCTGAAGGACAGTACCAGGTATTCACATTGTGCCGGTGCCAGGGCCTTGGACAGATCGCCGCCGAAGTCGTAGGCGGGGTCAAAGTAGTCCAGTGCCCGGGTCATCAACAGATAGGTGTTGGCGTCGAAGGTTTCGGAAAAGCGCTCGCCCTGGTAACGCAGGTAGCTTTCCACCTGGAACTCGGCGTCGAAACCGAACTTGTAGGCTTCCTCACGCAGTTCACGGCCAAATTTTTCGCCCATGGAGGCGTCTGAAAGATAGGTGATGTGGCCAACCATCCGGGCCAGCATCAGGCCGCGTTTCGGCACCAGATTCTCGTCGTAATAGCGGCCTTCGAAAAATTCCCGGTCCGAAGTGATGGCTTGCCGTGCGACTTCGTTGAAGGCGATGTTCTGTGCGGTCAGACGTGGAGTCGAGGCGATGACCACGGAATGCCTTAGCCGGTCCGGGTAGTCCAGGCTCCACTGCAGGGCCTGCATGCCTCCGAGGGAGCCGCCAACCACAGCGGCCCATTGCTGAATGCCCAGATGATCCGCCAGTCGGGCCTGGCTGGCGACCCAGTCAGCCACGGTAACGACCGGGAAGTCCGGCCCATAGGGCTTCCCGGTTTCCGGGTTGTTGGAGTTGGGGCCGGTGCTGCCGTGGCAGCCACCGAGATTGTTCAGGCTGACCACAAAAAAGCGGTTGGTATCAATGGGTTTGCCGGGGCCGATACAGCTGTCCCACCAGCCCGGCTTGCGGTCATCCAGCGAGTGGTAGCCGGCGGCATGGTGATGGCCGCTCAGGGCGTGGCAGATCAGTACGGCATTGCTGGCATCGGCGTTGAGTGTGCCATAGGTTTCCACCACCAGATCGTAGCTCTCAAGCGTCTGGCCGCAGGCCAGTTCCAACGGCTTGTCGAAGTGGATGGTTTTCGGGCTTACGAGGCCCACGGAATCCGAGGGCAGGGAATCAGGCATGGGTGTGATGAGTTCCTGGTTCGGTCCACTGGTGTCTGGCCACAGGCCTTGGGTGGCACCGGAACTGGCGCCAGCACTGCAGTTTAAAGGCGGGGGGAGGTTGCTGCAACCGGCGTTTAGGGTGCCTGTCTGGCGAGCCGCACCAAAGCAGTGCGGCTCGCCAGTGCCTGATTACATGGCGCCGGAAATATTGACGACTTTTTGCTGGATCATCGTGGGTGCCGGTTTGCGAATCTGGCGCATCATGGCGTCGGCCAGTTCCAGCTGCTTGCGCAGGTCTGCTGTGGCATGATCCAGACGCTGGCGTTCGGCCCGGCTGTCCCGATCGGTGCGAACCATGTCGCGCAGGCGGCGGATCTGGTGCTCAAGCAGCTGTTTCTGTTCCATGGAGAACTGCATGATTGGCAGCAGGGCTTCGTGTGGCCAGCGCTCTACATCTTTGCGCACCCGGCTATGCAGCGTGCGGGCCTCGCTCACCATCACATTGAAGAAGCGGCGCACCACTGTTGACTGTTCCGACAGCAGATTCTTCGGGTTATTGCGGAAACGCCGGGCTTTCTTGCGCAATTCACGAATGGCAATCACATGCCGGCCGGCCCGTAGCGGAATGGGCTCCAGGTGCCGGGCGCGGGTGTCTTCGTTGTATCTGCGATAGATGGCGCCTACCATTTTCTCCGCGAGCCGCCCTTCGCTCAGCAGGTTAGTGAGGTCGCTCTCCAGGAGTTCGAAAAAGTGTTCCATGGCCCGGTTCATGCCGGCCGTGGTCCAGCTTTTCGACATCATTTTCCGTACCTGGCTGGCGTGCTGCTCAAAGCGATCTTCGCTGACCAGCTTGGTGAGCATGTCACCCTGGGAGTCCATCAGCCGGCGCGATGAACGCAGAGTGATCAGCTTCTTGTAGTAGAAGTCATAATCCTTCTGGGCCCGTTCCGCGAGCCGGGACAGCGCGGCCTTGTCGAGGGTGGCGCCGGCGCAGGCCTGGCGTTCTTCTTCCAGGGCATCCAGCCGGTACTGCATGGCCGCCTGGCTGTTCTGCAGCATTCCCAGCAAGTCGTTGATCAGGTTCTGGGTAATCAGCTGCTCCTTGTGCATCAGGATGCGCTGAATGATCAGTTGCTCCAGCTTACCGATGTTGGAGCGGTCGAACAGGCTGTTGTCTTTGCGAACCCGTGCCAGCAGTCCCTGTTTTGCAGAGAGAGGAATAACGTCCTGCTGGCGGATACCCAGATGGTCCGCGGTGTAGTTGCGAACACGCTCAATGGATTCCTGGGTGTGCTTCTCGCCCTGAAGGTCATCCCATAGAACGTCGATCTTGTTGAGAACTGCAAACCGGCCCGCCCGGTGGTCGGCGTGCTCGGTATCGATATGCTCTTTCCAGATAGTCATGTCACTGGCGGTGACGCCAGTATCCGCGCTGAGCACAAAGATAACGGCATGGGCCCGGGGCAGCATGCTGATGGTCAGTTCGGGTTCCGAGCCAAGGGCGTTCAGGCCCGGAGTATCAAGAATGCGCAGGCCGCGCTCGAACAGGGGGTGGCGAATGCTGATCTGAGCATTACGCCAGGCCGGTACCAGCACATTACCGGGATTATTGCGATCGTGTTCCAGCATGGCCTCGTCGAAGCCCAGCTCCCGCGCCTCTTCCGGGCTCACGCTCTTGATGCGGGCAACTTCCGCCAGCACTTCGCGCATGACGTCCGGGTTGCGCTCGTCAAGCTCGTGCCGAATCCACTGTTCCGGCTTCTTGCGCAGCTGTTGCAGAGACAGATCGCCTGTGCGGGTTTCGATCGGGAGCAAAAGCAGATAGTTCTGGTTGGCGCTGCGATCAAAAAACAGCTCGGTCGGACACATGGTGGTGCGCCCGGCCTGGGATGGCAGCATGCGCTGGCCGTATTCCGAGAAAAACAGGGCGTTGATCAGCTCCGTCTTGCCACGGGAGTATTCACCAACAAAAGCGATGGTCAGCTCATCCTCAATGAGCAGCTCCAGTCCGTGACGAATACGGGTGCTGATGTCTTCTGAAAACAGGTTGTTATCCTGCAGCCACAGCCGATAGCGGCCAATCTGCCGGATCAGTTCCTTTTTCCAGTTGTGATACGCCTCAACCTGCTGCGACAGAGTTCCCTGCGGGTTCATCGGATAATCCTTCTGCGCGACTTCCGGGTATGTCCTGAGTGAGTCAGTGATGGTGAACACGTGTCGCCAATCGCTCGCCCAGATTAAATGCGTTTAATAATAACCTGTTTTGTTAATGTTTGAGGGTGCGCGAGTCGGCATTTCAGGGAATGGGGCGGGATCTTTCATTAAAAAGGCTGACAATTCATAAGGTTGAATTGTCAGCCGGCGATAGTAACAAATCAGTGTATTGTGTAACGAAATGTATATTCGAGACGCGTGTTACATTCCGAGCCCGATTGAGCCCAGCCCGGCCGCCACTTTCATGTGATCAATGACCACGGTAATCACGTTCAGAATCAGGAACACGATGATTGGCGAAAGATCCAGGCCGCCCATGGAGGGCATGATATTGCGCACGGGGCGCATCACCGGTTCGGTGATCTGAGCCACCAGTTGAATGGCCGGGTGGCCACTCTGGGGGGCAATCCAGCTGACCACAACCACGGCAATGACCGACCAGAAGTAGATCTTCACGATCAGGCTGAGCACGTTCAGCACGGCCCAAACCAGCAGAGTAACCGGATTGATGGCGGGAATGCCGCCGTTCAGTGCGACCAGAATGAGGAAGAACGTAATGGCCTGGATTAAAACCGCCAATACCAGGGATGCGCCGTCAATGCCGCCCCAGCCCGGAATGAAACGCCGCAGGGGACGCAGTGGCGGGTTGGTGGCCTTGACCACAAATTGTGAAATGGGATTGTAGAAATCCGCCCGCGCCAGCTGCAACAGAAACCGCAGCAAAACGATGGTCATATAGAAAGTGGACGCAATCAGCAGGATCGTAATGACAATATCTGCCAGCATGAAGCTGAGTCTCCGTTATCGGTTACTGTTTATCGGCCAGTTCTCTGGACATCTCGCGTGAGCGCTCGAAGGCGGCGCTGTAGGCTTTTTTTACCAGATCGCGCAGGCCGCCTTCCTCGAAGGTGTTGATGGCTCGTTCAGTGGTGCCACCGGGGGACATCACGTTGCGTTTGAGCTGGCCGGGGTCATCCTCGCTGCGCGCGGCCATCTCGGCGGCTCCGGCCATGGTCTGAATGGCGAGGGCGCGAGCCGTTTCGGACTCAATGCCGGCTTCGGTCGCGGCGGACTCAAGTGCTTCCAGCATCAGGAAGAAATAAGCGGGGCCGCTGCCGGAAAGGGCGGTTACGCTGTGCAGAAGGTTTTCGTCGTCAACCCACAGCGCCGAGCCGATGCTCTCGAATACTTTCTGAACCGCATTTCTCTGATCGTCTTTCACCTGGCTGTTGGCGAACAGGCCGGCGGCACCTTTGCCCACCAGAGACGGGGTGTTGGGCATCACCCGAACCAGAGGCAGCCCGCCACCAAGCCAGGTATCCAGCGTGTCGGCCGTCAGCCCGGCCGCAATGGAGACCATCAGTGGGCGGGTGTTCTGAACTACCGGGGCAATGTCCCGGCAAACGTCGCCCATCACCTGGGGTTTGACCGCAAGCACCACAATGTCCGCCTGTTGGGCGCAATAGCGGTTGTCGGTTGTGACGCTGACCCCGAAACGTTTGCGAATTGACTGAAGATGGCCGTCATCCGGGGCGCTTACCCAGATATCGCCGGCCTGAAATCCGCTATCCAGCATACCGCCGATGATGGCACTGGCCATGTTACCGGCGCCGATGAATGAGATGGTGGGTGATCTGCTCAAGGTTCACTCCCGGTCTTGATCGTTTGAATCGTTGGTTCGGATGATAGCAGGAACCGCAGCGTTCAGCTCTGGCTGTGTTTGGCCGGGCGGGCGCCGAACAGGGCCGTACCGACTCGAACCCAGGTAGCACCCTCGGCAATAGCCATTTCCAGATCATCTGACATGCCCATGGAAAGGGTGTCCAGCGGGCCGGCTTCAGGATGCCCCTGCCGCAGTTTTGTCAGGGTGGAGGCCAGCTTCCGGAAGCTCAGCCGCAGCTCGGCCTCGGGTTGGTCCGGGTCCGGAATCGCCATTAATCCTCTCAGGCGCAGATTGGGCAGTTCGCCAATGGCCTCGAGCAGTTCATCAAGCTCGTCCAGCGAGCAGCCGGACTTGCTCTCCTCATCGTTGATGTTCACCTGCAGACAGATGTTGAGCGGCGGCAGGGTCTCTGGTCGTTGTTCGCTGAGCCTGCGGGCGATCTTCAATCGGTCCACACTGTGAACCCAGGCAAAGGCTTCGGCAATCTGACGGGTTTTGTTGGACTGGATCGGCCCAATGAAATGCCACTCTATACCCTCTATGTCGGAGAGCGCCTGCATTTTGTCCAGGGCTTCCTGCAGGTAGTTCTCGCCAAAGGCGATCTGGCCGGCCTCAAAAGCGGCCTTTAGATCCTCCGCCGGTCGGGTCTTGCTCACCGCGAGAAGGCGCACGCTGCCGGGCTCCCGTCCTGCCTGCAATGTTGCTTTTTGTATGCGTCGGGTTACGCTCCCGATGTTGTCTGCTATGCTGCTCATAATGTGAGTTTGCCGCTTCTGGACTAAAAGAAAAAGCCCTCCGAGGAATCCTATGGATATTACTGAACTGCTTGCCTTTTCGGCCAAACAGGGTGCGTCGGATTTGCACCTGTCTGCCGGTTTGCCCCCAATGATTCGTGTCGACGGCGATGTGCGCCGGATCAACCTGCCTCCGATGGAGCACAAAGAAGTGCACGGGTTGATTTACGACATCATGAACGACAAGCAGCGTAAGGACTACGAAGAATTCCTGGAAACCGACTTCTCGTTTGAAGTCCCCGGCGTGGCCCGCTTCCGGGTTAACGCCTTTAACCAGAACCGTGGTGCTGGCGCGGTATTCCGTACGATTCCCTCGAAGGTTCTGACCATGGAAGATCTGGGCATGGGCCAGGTTTTCAAGGATATTTCTTCCGTGCCTCGTGGTCTGGTACTGGTAACCGGGCCTACCGGTTCCGGTAAGTCCACCACCCTGGCGGCGATGATGGATTACATCAACGATACCCGCTACGAGCACATCCTCACCATCGAGGATCCGATCGAATTCGTGCACGAATCCAAAAAGTGTCTGGTGAACCAGCGGGAAGTGCATCGGGATACCCTGGGTTTTAACGAAGCCCTGCGTTCGGCTCTGCGGGAAGACCCGGACATTATTCTGGTGGGTGAGCTCCGGGATCTGGAAACCATTCGTCTGGCACTGACCGCTGCTGAAACCGGCCACCTGGTATTCGGCACCCTGCACACCACTTCCGCAGCGAAAACTATCGACCGGGTAGTGGATGTATTCCCTGCGGAAGAAAAGTCCATGGTTCGCTCCATGCTGTCGGAATCACTGCAAGCGGTTATCTCTCAGACCCTGATGAAGAAAATGGGGGGTGGCCGTATTGCCGCCCATGAAATCATGATCGGCACCGCTGCCATCCGGAACCTGATCCGGGAAGACAAGATCGCCCAGATGTACTCGGCCATTCAGACCGGTGGTTCCCTGGGTATGCAGACGCTGGACCAGTGCCTGGAGCGCCTGTTGCAGAAAGGCCTGATCTCTCGCGAGGCTGCGCGGGCCAAGGCGAAGATGCCGGATAACTTCTGATATTGAAAACTGGGTAGAAAAATGGAATTCGAGAAACTGTTACGGCTCATGGTAGAAAAGGGTGGTTCAGACCTGTTTATTACGGCAGGGGTGCCGCCCAGCATGAAAGTGAACGGTAAGGTGTTGCCCGTTACCAAGAATGCCCTGACGCCAGAACAGACGCGGGAATTTGTCTACGGCGCCATGAACGACAAACAACGCGCCGAGTTCGAAGAAACCCACGAATGCAACTTTGCCATCAGTGCCCGGGGCATTGGCCGCTTCCGGGTGTCGGCCTTCTTCCAGCGCAACCTTTGCGGCATGGTGCTTCGCCGGATTGAGGTGAAAATCCCCCAGATTGACGATCTGTCGCTGCCGGAGATCATCAAGGATCTGGCCATGACCAAGCGTGGCCTGATCATGTTTGTGGGTGCAACCGGTACCGGTAAGTCCACCTCGCTGGCGGCCATGCTTGGCCATCGCAACCGTAACAGTCGCGGCCATATCATCTCCATCGAAGACCCGATCGAATTCGTGCATCAGCACCAGGGTTGTATCGTGACCCAGCGGGAAGTGGGTATTGATACCGAAAGCTTTGAGGTGGCTCTGAAGAACACTCTGCGGCAGGCGCCGGATGTCATTCTGATTGGTGAGGTGCGGACACGCCAGACCATGGAATACTCGGTTCAGTTCGCCGAAACCGGCCACCTGTGTCTGGCTACCCTGCACGCCAACAACGCCAACCAGGCGCTGGACCGGATTATCCAGTTCTTTCCGCCGGAGCAGCACAACCAGATCTGGATGGATCTGTCTCTGAACCTGAAGGCCATCGTCGCCCAGCAACTGGTCCCGACGCCGGATGGCAAGGGGCGTAAGGCGGTTATCGAGGTATTGATCAACACCCCGCTGGTGGCAGACCTGATCCGCAAGGGCGAAGTGCACAAACTCAAAGAGCTGATGGCAAAATCGAACGAGTCTGGCATGCAGACCTTCGATCAGGCTCTGTACAAGCTGTATGCTGAGGGTTCCATCACATACGAAGATGCCCTTGCGCACGCAGATTCCGCCAACGATCTGCGCCTGATGATCAAGCTGGGTGCCGACGCCCAGGGTGCAGACAAGCTGTCTTCCTCCGTCGACAAACTCACCATTCAGGACGACTGACGTCCTCGTCTTCCGCCCCCATTCACCGGGGGCGGCATCTAATACCAAAGTTGTAATTGGTTAGCGGCGCGAACCAGTAGCTTTGGCATTTGAGGCAGTTGCCATGTGCTGCGTATACTCCGCGCGATTCTAAAAAAGGAGACACCATGCACAAAAATACCAACGCACTCGTAAAAGCGATCCGTTTGGCGACGCTGGCAGCCGTAGCAGCACCAGCCAGTGTTCTGGCCGGCGGTTTTTCCCTGAACGAGCAGAGCGCCAGCCAGATGGGTGTGGCCAATGCCGGCGCTGCCGCCAACCCCGAGAACGCCACCACGGTTCTGTTCAACCCGGCCGGTATGAGCCAGCTTTCTGGCACCAATATTTCGTTTGGTGCGGCGGTGTTGGATATTGATGCTGAGGCAAAGCGCGCTGAAGCGCGTCGCAATGTCCCCGGTGTTGAGGTTATGGCTGACGGCGAACTCGGCGGCGATATTGCGGATCCTGCTGTCCTTCCAAACTTTTACATGACCCATGAGGTTAACGACAGCATCGATGTGGGCTTTGGTATTCATGCTCCTTATGGCCTGGCGGCAGATTATGAGGATGATTTCGTCGGACGGTTTTTTGCTGACAAGACCGAGCTGACCGCGATTGCTTTCACTCCGTCGCTCTCGGTGAACAACGGCAAAGGCCTTTCAATGGGCGTAGGTCTCAACGTTATTTATGCCGAAGGACGTCTGACCCGTTCTCAGGACCTCGCCGGGCAAGTGTATCCACAAGCTCTGCAAGCCGCGCTGGGGCAGGGCCTACCGATGGCTCAGGCTGACCAGTTCGCCCGCCAGACCGTGGCAGGGATGGACGATCCATACGCGGACATTGAAGGGGACGATATTGGTGTTACCTTCCGTGTGGGTTTTCTCTACGAACTCGATGACAGAACACAGTTTGGTTTGAGTGCCCAGACAGGCACAGAGCTCGAACTCAAAGGCGACGCGGAAATCAGCGGTGTGCCGGTTCCCGGGCAGCCCGGTGTGACGACAACGCTGAGCGAAAAGGTAGAGGTACCGCTGGCGATTCCGGAGGCCATTACGGTTGGTGCTCGCCATCGTCTGACCGATGACATTACGCTGCTGGCTGGTGCCACTTATGCACGGTGGAGTCGCTTCGAGGAACTTGACATCGTCAGCCGTGAATCCGGTGGTGCGGTAACCAATGCACCCCAGGAAGGAGCTATCCTCAGCCACATCACCGAAGAGTGGAAGAACACCTGGCAGTTCAATGTGGGTGGCATCTGGCAGGCAACCCCGGAATGGGCGCTGAAAGCTGGCTATGCCTGGGATGAGTCTCCGGTGGATGATTACCTGACCGCCAGGATTCCATCCAGTGATCGTCACTGGTTGACCCTGGGTGCGCAGTGGAAGGATGTCCAGAGCGGGTGGACTGTGGATGTTGCAGTAGGTACCTTGCTGTTCACGGACGATCCTTCGTTCACCGAGCGCAACTACCAGCACGCAAACCCGGATCAGGTCGCGAACCTGCCGGGAACCAATATCGAAGACCCGAGCTATTACAAGGCCAAGTATGAACTCAGCGCCTGGAGCGCCGCATTCGAAGTCAGCAAAGCCTTCTGATTCTCGAATAGCCCTCTGAGGCGGATTCCTTCCGGAATCAGCCCACCACCTGGCCCCGGTAGATCACCTTTTTCTGCCGGGGGCAGTCAGTGCCCGACATTTCCGCCGCAGCTTTTTTGGCACCTTCCTCCGCTATGGGTTGTCCGCGGTACATCCGTGGTGCAATTTCCTCTTCGATATTGGCGGTATTCAGCTCCGGCACTCTCTGCTTAAGCGCTTCCCAGGTATGAACCAGATGCTTTGAACGGGTTTTGCCGGCGTACTCGGCCAGGTGTTGCTCCAGGCCATCTTCGTTAAGGTGCAGTTTTACGCCGAATTCAGACTGGATAAGCCGGCGGCACTGATGCACGAGTTTCAGAAGACTGGGGTCGAACAGCCAGTTGCGTTCGCTGGTTGCGGAATTCATCGCTTGGACCTCGCATTGGTGTCACTGCATGGGGCGAAGGGCCCCGAGACATCGGAGGACAATGCAGAATTCGTGCCTCAGTACCGATGGCCGTCTTTGCTGGTGTCCGCGAGAGTGTGAGCGGAGAGTCTGCCCTGTTTCTGTGCCCGGAAGCGGGATGTTGTTCAGAAACAGGGCGTTATCCGAAATTGCGGAGCGTTTAGTGAGCCTGGTCCCAGTTGTCACCCACGCCGGCTTCCACCAGTAGTGGCACATCCAGGCTGGCGGCGGCGGACATGCGCTTGACCAGGCCTTCTTTGACTTTCTCGACGGCTTCTTCGCGAACTTCGATGATCAGTTCGTCGTGTACCTGCATGGTCATGCAGGCATCGTCGGCGTGTTCGCTACGCAGCCAGTTGTCTACCTCGATCATGGCTCGCTTGATGATGTCGGCGGCCGTGCCCTGCATGGGCGCGTTGATGGCGGTGCGCTCGGCGGCCTGCTGCAGCTGCTTGTTACGTGCGTTGATCTCCGGCAGGTACAGGCGGCGGCCGTAGAGCGTTTCCACGTAGCCGTCGTCATGGGCCTGTTTGCGGATGTTGTCCATGTATTTGAGTACGCCGGGGTAACGCTCAAAATACCGGTCGATGTACTCCTGAGCGGTTTTCCGATCCACTTCCAGCTGGCGCGAGAGTCCGAATGCCGACATCCCGTAGATCAGCCCGAAGTTGATCGCCTTGGCACTTCGGCGCTGGTCGCCGGTTACCTCATCCACCGCCACGCCGAAAACTTCGGCTGCGGTGGCCTTGTGAATGTCTTCGCCGTGTTCAAACGCGGTCAGTAGACCTCTATCGCCAGACAGGTGCGCCATGATGCGAAGCTCAATCTGGGAGTAGTCAGCGGCCAGCAACTTGTAGCCTTTCGGGGCAATAAATGCCTGGCGTATGCGTCGGCCTTCCTGGGTCCGAATCGGAATGTTCTGCAGGTTGGGTTCCGATGAAGACAAACGTCCTGTCGCTGTCACCGCCTGATGATAGGAAGTGTGCACTCGCCCGGTGCGGTGGTGGATAAGCTCGGGCAGGGTGTCAGTGTAAGTGGACTTCAGCTTGCTTAAACTGCGGTGCTCGACAATCAGCCGGGGCAGTTCGTGCTCGTGGGCCAGCTCCTGCAGAACCGGCTCGGCCGTCGATGGCGCGCCCTTTGGTGTCTTCTTGATGACCCGCAGGCCAAGTTTGTCATAAAGGATGGCCTGCAATTGTTTGGTGGAGCCCAGGTTGAAAGCTTCGCCGGCAACTTCGTGGGCTTCCTTCTCCAGTTCCGCCATGCGCTCTGCAAGTTCCTGGCTGTGCTGGCGCAGCGTGCTGGCACTGATCAGAGTGCCCCGCTGTTCCATCCGGGACAGCACCGGTACCAGCGGCAGGTCGATTTCCCGGTAGACAGACTCCAGTTTGCCGGTGTCTTTCAGCCTCGGGGCGAGAGTCTGGTGCAGGCGCAGGGTGATGTCAGCGTCTTCGGCGGCGTAGGGGCCCGCTCTTTCCAGATCGATCTGGTTGAACGTCAGTTGCTTGGCACCTTTGCCAGCAATCGATTCGTAGGTGATGGTTTCTTCATCAAGATAGGTACGGGCCAGGCTGTCCATGTCGTGGCGGGTGCCGACCGAATTCAGCACGTAGGACTCCACCATGGTGTCCTCGGCGATGCCCTCCAGCTGTATGTCATGGTTGGCCAGCACGTTTTTGTCGTACTTGAGGTTCTGCCCGACCTTTTTGTGTTTCGGGTCTTCAAGCAACGGCTTCAGCTGTTCCAGCACAGAGTCCCGGTCCAGTTGCTCCGGCGCCCCCATATAATCATGGCCCAGTGGCACGTAAGCGGCCTTTCCTGGCTCGACGGCAAACGACACGCCGACAATTTCGGCATCCATGTAGCGAAGGCTGGTGGTTTCGGTGTCGAAGGCGAACAGATCGGAATCTTTGAGTTTCTTCAGCCACTGGTCCAGGTCCGCCTGCTCGGTAATGACCTGATACTGCTTTTCCACCGAAGGTTTCGGCTGTGGTTGGCTGCTCTGGGAGCCGTCGTCTGATGACGAGCCGTTTTCCAGTTCCGCGATCCAGGTGCGGAATTCGTACTCTTTGAAGAGCTCCAGCAGACTTGCGTCGTCCTGCTGGCGTTCCTCAAGATCTTCCAGCCCGAATTCGAGTTCCACATCGGTCCGGATGGTGGCCAGCTCCCTGCTCAGAGGCAGGGTGTCGGTCGCTTCCCTGAGGTATTCTCCAATCTTGCCCTTGATTTCGTCGGCATGTTCAATGAGGTTGTCGAGGTTGTCGTAGCTCTGCAGCCATTTGACGGCGGTTTTCGGGCCGCATTTGTTTACACCGGGAATGTTGTCGACCTTGTCGCCCACCAGGGCGAGGTAATCGATGATCTGCTCCGGGGTAACACCAAACTTTTCAACGACCCCGTCCCGGTCCATGGCAGTTTCGGTCATGGTGTTGATGAGGGTAACGTGGTCGCTGACCAGTTGGGCCATGTCCTTGTCGCCGGTAGACACGACTACATCGATGCCCTTGCTGGTGGCTTCATGGGCCAGGGTGCCGATGACATCGTCGGCCTCGACGCCGGGCACGATCAACAGCGGTAAGCCCATCGCCCTGACAATCTCGTGAATGGGCTCAATCTGTACCGCCAGATCATCCGGCATGGGGGGGCGATTGGCTTTGTATTCCTCATACATGTCGTGCCGGAAAGTCTTGCCCTTGGCATCAAATACCACCACGGTTTTTGAGCCCGGAAAGTCCTGTTCAATCCGCCGCAACATGCTGATTACGCCTTTGATGGCGCCAGTCGGGTGATTCTTGCTGGTGGTCAGTGGCGGCAGGGCATGGTAGGCACGGAACAGGTAAGACGATCCGTCCACCAGAACCACGGGAGGGTTGGTTTGTTCAGTCATATCAAAACAGGTCCGGATTCTGATTGAAGCGTGGATTGGCTTGTGCAACTCTAGCCAGAAAGATGAACCAAAGGGTACCACGAAAATGAAACGAATCGCCTGTTCCGCCCTGCTGTGGGGCTGCTTCTCTGCGCCGTTGCTGGCCCAGGATGAAGGGGCTCTGGATGCCACCCCGGTGGTTACCCCTCAGGAACCTGTGGTTATTTCCGATTACCAGCCGCCGGAGGGTGGTGCGGAGATTGTTATCCGCCCCGGCGAGAAAGAAGTGTTTTATGAGTATCGGGTGAATGGCCAGCTGATGGAGATCAAAGTGGTGCCTGAAATTGGCCCGGAATACTACCTGGTGCCGGCCGACGGCGGTGGCTGGGTTCAGGATACCGAGTCCGACCTGCTCGTGCCCAGCTGGGTGATCTTCCGCTGGTAACCCGTCCTTCCGGTCAGATCAGGTTGACCTCAACCGGGTCTGATCGCCTGCTTTCCAGGCCATCCACATCAATGGTTGTGATTGAGAACTCGTAGGCGCCGGGCTGCATCTCCGACAGGGTGTATCGGGTTTTGCTGCCATCGTTCAGCGGAATGACGCTGAAGCTCTCCTGATGTTTCAGTCGGTAATAGATGCGGTAACCGGCAATCTGACCAGGTGTCAGTGCTGAGCCATCTTCACGGGTGAGCGGTGGGTTCCATACCAGGGTTTTCGGGATGTCGGCGCCAGGTGGCTGTGGCGTTTCCTGATCGTCCGGCTGGCTTTGGCCGAGCGTGGCAAGCAGGTCGCCCTGCGCCTGTTTCAGGCGGCTGTCTGCCATCTCCGAAGCGCGTTTTGAATCCAGTTTACTGGCTCGCGTGTCTTCCTGGCAGCCGGCCAGAAGTATGGCAAACAGGCAAAGGAGTGTGGCCGCGGTTCGTGACAGCGGACTGGGATAAAGCGTTCTCTTCATAGCTACTCGCATACGGGGCGCTGCAGGTGCACCCTCTGGTATTCGTTCGTATGGAGCCTGAATACAACCGGGAGACGGGCTTCGTTAAAACAGTGTGCGATTATGCCAGCGAGTATTCTGTGATCAAGTGAATAATCGGTAAAAACCCCTATCCGTGTTTAGTATGAACATTCTAATTTTTAGCCGTAGTTTGGTAGGTGAAAGTTACCAAAGGCTCTGCAAAACGCGGTGCCGAAACGACTCGGAAAACAGGGAGAACCACCATGGGTAAACTGAAATCCTATCAGGAACAGCTGCAAGACATCGTTGAGAAAGGCATCAACGCGGCTGAAGAGCAGCAGAAGAAGCTGGCGTCCAAGCCGTTTGATTATGCAGAAAAGCTGGAAGCGGAAGCTCGTGAGTACAGCGTAAAGACCCTGCGCAAGCGTTACAACGGCTACTCCGAGAACCTGTTCGAGCAGCTGCGTTCGCTGAACTCCCGTTTTGGCAATTTCGCCGCTGAGCTGGTTGCGAAGCTGGAAAAAGAAGCTGCCGAAGGTGCGGACGCCGTTTCTGAAGCAGCCGACGATGTTTCAGAAGCCGCTCAGGATGCCAAGAAATCCGTAACGGCGAAGAAGCCGGCTGCACGCAAGACCACTGCTCGCAAGCCAGCGGCCAAGAAAACCACTCCTGCCACTGCTTGATTCGGCGAGTTGGTGAGTAATAAACAAAGGGCGCTCAATTGAGCGCCCTTTGTCGTTGATGGAGCTTAGTTCTCTTCGGGCTCCAGGGGGAGTGTTCGTGTTTCCCCGGTGATTTCTTCCAGGCGCTTGATGTCTTCTTCGTAGGCCCTTTTCATTTCGCCGATATCCTGCCGCTGAGCGGAAATCTCCCGTTCGATATCACGAATCTGGGCTTCGAGCCTGCGGATTTTCTCCAGCGTCGTTTCCGGGATGTCCCGGCCGGCGCGCTCCATATCCGCCGCGCGGCTCTGCTCGCTGTCGAGCTGGCTGGAAATTACTGAAATGTTCCCGCGCTTCAGCTGGATAATGCCCTCCAGTTCGCGGATCTTGCGATGCATGGCGCGCACAGCCTGATCCGGATGGCTGAAGCGTTTCAGGAGCAGACGATCCTGCTCCTGCTGGAGTTCCAGTTGCTTCTGGCGCTCTTTCTCGGCTTCCCGGGCGGCGATTTCTTCCGCGGTGGGGGCGGGGGCAATGGTTTCGACCACCCGGCCGTTGTTGCTCAGGATATCGTAACCACGTTTGGTCGCTTCCTGGGGAATGGTGTTGCTGATAACCAGCCGTCCGTTTTCATCCGTGTAACGGTACATGGTTGCCTGGGCGCCGGCCGCAAACAGCAGTCCGAAGGCCGCAACGCCGGCAACAACAGGAGAAACGGTCAGATGGTGACGCATTCATCAGACTCCGTAGCGGTCCCGGTAGCTGGCCACGTTCTCCGCATGGCCGGCAAATTCCGGATTGGACTTCAGGTAATCCAGTACCTGTTCAAGACGAATGATGCTGACAACGGGGATGCCGAACTCTTTCTCGACTTCCTGGATGGCGGACAGTTCACCGTTGCCCTTTTCCTGTCGGTCCAGGGCAATCAGCACGCCCGCCGGTTCGGCTCCGGCGGCCCGGATGATGTCGATAGATTCCCGGATGGCCGTGCCTGCGGTAATCACGTCGTCAACAATCAGTACCTTACCTTGTAGTGGGGCGCCAACAATATTGCCACCCTCACCATGATCTTTCTTTTCTTTGCGGTTAAAGGCAAAAGGTTTGCTGTTACCGTCTGTTGCAAGTGCCATGGCAGTTACCGTGGCCAACGGAATGCCCTTATAGGCAGGCCCGAAAATGATGTCATAATCCAGCCCGCTGCGTGCTATCGCAGCGGCATAGGCCTTGCTTAACTCAAGCAGGTCGTTTCCGGTGTTGAACAGCCCGGCATTGAAGAAGTAGGGGCTGGTGCGCCCGGATTTGAGTGTGAATTCTCCAAAACGCAGCACATTCCGCTGGATGGCAAACTCAATGAATTTTTGCTGATAGTCATGCATGGCAAGGCTTCTGGCGGGGTTTGATCTTTAATTAAAGCGTAAAAACGGTATCATACACACAAACCGAATCAGGGAACACGTATGCGGGTAGTATCAATCAGCGTCAATGGTCTTGAGCAGGCTGTTGAAAAGGGTTTTTTTGACTGGCTTGCCGAACAGGACGCTGATGTGGTCTGTGTGCAGGACCACCGCATGCGCGCCTACGAAATTGAAGACAGGAACCTGATTCCGGAAGGCTACGAGGCCTACTTCATTGATGGTGAACTGAACGAACATGGTGGTGTCGGCATCTACACCCGTCATTTCCCGAAGGCCATCATGTATGGCTTTGCCAATGAGCAGGCAGACCGGGAAGGCCGCTTTATCCAGGCCGACTTCGACAAGGTTTCCGTTGCCTGCGTGCTCGCGCCCTGCGCCCTCGGCCGCGAGGAAGAACTGATCGGTGAAGACGACCTGACAGTGCTCGATCACAAAGACGAGTTTATGGAAGCCTTCGGCATCCATATGCAGAAAACCCTGCGCAAACGTCGTCAGTTTATTCTATGCGCGAACCTGCAGACCGCTCACCATGTAACCGACGCAAGCCCGCTTTATCACAAGACCGATTTCTCCGGTTTCCTGCCCCATGAGCGCGCATGGCTGGATCGTTTGTTTGATGAAATGGGCTGTATTGATGCGTTCCGCGAGATCAACAAGCAGAGCAATCAGTTCACCTGGTGGCCGGAGCAGACTGAGGGTTCCCGTAAGAAAGCGGGTATCCGGGTGGATTATCACCTGCTGACACCGGGTATTCGCAAGACCATTCGCGATGGCTGGATTGATGACGAGACCCGGTTCTCTGATCATGCCCCTGTGATCATGGATTACGATATCGAAATCGGCTTCTGAGCTTTGAGATAGTCGGTCGCGTGTCCGGAAAGGCTTCCCCCTCCGAACCCGCTAGCTTTCAGTGCGCCGTCAGGCCTATGCGCTCAAAGCTTCTTTCTGCAGTTCAAACAACTGATCAATCGCTTTCCTTGCCAGCGCCAGCATGGCGTCCAGTTCTGCCTGCTCGAACGGCGCACCTTCCGCAGTTCCCTGGATTTCAATGAAGCCGCCCTGATCGGTCATGATCACGTTCATGTCAGTTTCAGCTTCGGAGTCTTCCGGGTAGTCCAGATCGGCTACCGGGGTGCCCTTGTAGACACCAACCGATACCGCTGCCACCATCTGTTTGAGAGGTGATTTCTTCAGGCGTTTCTCTTTTACCAGGTGATTCAGCGCGTCTACCAGGGCCACGCAGCCACCGGTGATCGCAGCAGTGCGGGTGCCGCCGTCGGCCTGGATCACGTCACAGTCTATGGTGATGGTGTGTTCGCCCAGCGCTTCGAGGTCTACTGCGGCGCGCAGGCTGCGGCCGATCAGGCGCTGGATTTCCACGGTGCGGCCACCCTGTTTTCCGCGGGCAGCTTCGCGGCCCATGCGGCTGCCGGTGGAGCGGGGCAGCATGCCGTACTCGGCGGTGATCCAGCCTTTGCCTTCGCCGCGCAGGAACGGTGGTACTTTGTTCTCGACAGAGGCATTACAGATCACCTTGGTGTCGCCGAATTCCACCAGCACCGAGCCTTCGGCGTGGCGCGTGTAGTTCCGGGTGATGCGGACGTCTCTGGGTTGCTCAGGCGTTCTGCCGCTTGGTCGCATAGTGTGTCCTGTTTTTGAATATGAATGTCCGGCTGGTGCCGGTCGGGCGTTTTGAAAGGGCAACGAGTATAGCACGTAGCAAGCGCCCGGCGGGGGAGGCTGCGTGCCCCTTTGGTCGGGTTCGCCGCTCCGGGTGTTTGCCTGTTAAACTCGATGTTCCTTTGACGAACACTGGAGTCACTATGATCCGCAGCATGACTGCTTTTGCCCGCAAGGACGCCCAGGGTGACTGGGGTACTCTTACTTGTGAGATTCGTACCGTGAATCACCGCTATCTGGAACCTTCGTTCCGATTGCCGGAGGCTTTTCGTGAGCTTGAAAACAGGTTTCGGGAGGAATTGCGCAAGCAGGGCTTGAAGCGGGGCAAGGTCGATGTCTCCATGCGCCTGCAGTCGGCCGAGAGTGATGTCCAGGGCTTTGAAATCAGTGATGAGATGGCCCGGGCTGTGAACGAGGCGGCCAATCATATCAACCGTATGCTGGATAACCCGGCCCACATCAATGCGCTCGATATTCTGCGCTGGCCGGGGGTGATGTCTCTGCCCGAAAAGGACTACAGCGCGGCGAAGGAGGCAGCGGCAGATCTGTTTGCCGATACCGTGGCTGAGTTGACGAGTGTGCGCGAACGGGAAGGCGAGCGCTTGAGGCCGTTGTTCGAGGATCGTCTGGCCACCATGGGTAAGCTGGTGGCTGAGGTGCGTGAGAAAATGCCGCAACTGCTGGCCGCCCAGGAGCGGAATCTGAAAGACCGGTTTGAGAAGGCGAAAGTGGAGCTGGATCCGGAGCGTGTGGCCCAGGAAATGGTCATGCTGGCCCAGAAAAGTGATGTGGCGGAGGAGCTGGACCGGCTGGATGCCCACATCAGTGAGGTTACCGACACCCTGAAGAACGACGATGCTATCGGCCGGCGCCTGGATTTTCTGATGCAGGAGCTGAACCGCGAAGCCAACACCCTCAGCAGCAAAAGCATTGATGCGGCGGTTACCCGTATTGCGGTGGATCTCAAGGTGTTGATCGAGCAGATGCGGGAACAGGTGCAGAATCTGGAATGAGGTATGAGCCGGGGCGGTTGGTGCTACCCCCGCGTTCTTGCGGTTTAATCCGCTGGCTTGATGGCGAGCAGGTCGGTCCGCAAATGCGTCAGCACCTTTTCGGCCGTGTTGCCGATGACACGGGCGGTCAGGCCGGTTTTGCCAGTCGTACCGATCACGACCATGTCGGCCTTGATCCGGTTGGCAACACTGGGAATGACCTTTTGAGCGGGGCCTGTTTCGAGATGAACCTGCTTCGGCGCCAGGTGCCAGGTGTTGCACAGGTGCTCAATCTGCGGTTTCAGGGCCGCTTCCCGTTTTCTGGCGTGGGCCACCGGGTCGATGAGGTCCAGATCGGTCAGGGTCACTGAAGTATGAAGGGCGTGCACCAGGTGTAGTTCCGTTCCCAGTGCCTTTGCCAGATGCCAGGCCCGATCAATGATGCGATTGTTCAGCGCTTTTTTCACCGGCTTCTCGGAACTTAGATCCACCGCCGCCAGGATCGGGCGGGCCTTATTCCATTTTTTCTCAGCCACCAGCATCACCGGTGCCGGGCACTCGCGAATCAGGTGCCAGTCGGTTGGGGTATACAGGAAGGTTTCTGAGCGATGGCCCGTCTTTACCACGACACCAACGTTCTCTTTCTGGCACTGGGCAATTACCCACAGGTGAATGTGCTTTTCCCAGACCGTTCGGGCATGGATCTTCAGATCATTGCAATCGGCCAGCGCCAGCATCTGTTCCAGCCATTTCTGGCGATGTTCCATGAGCGCCTCTCGGGCCCGTTGTTGTACCTCCGGATCGCCCGGCAGTGCATCCAGATATTCATGCACAAACGCCACGACCTCCACCGCTGCGCCCGTTGCCCGGGCCAGTGCCACGCCACGGGCGAGGGCGGTTTGGTCTTTGTGGTGGTGATCCATGATGATCAGGAGTTTTTCCATGGCGGTATCCGTTTACTGTGGGTGTTTGCTGCCATACTAACAGCTGAACCCGGGCCGGGATGCGGAGATAAGTCAAACCCCGTATAATTTGCCGCTTTCTGGCCATGCGTGTTGGCCGCAAACTGTTGTTCAGGAGTCTTCAAGCCATGAAGCAGGCCGGTGGGCAGGGTACCCTGTTTGTGATTTCCGCTCCTTCCGGCGCGGGCAAGACCAGCCTCGTGTCGGAAATGCTCCGGCAGGATTCCCAGTTGGGGGTGTCGGTATCCCACACCACTCGCCCGATGCGCGATGGAGAGCAGGATGGCGTGAACTATCACTTCATCAGCCGGGATGAGTTCGAGGCCATGATTGCCCGGGGTGATTTCCTGGAGCATGCGGATGTTTTCGGCAACTACTATGGCACCTCCCAGGTGTGGGTGCGGGAAACCCTCGCTACCGGGCAGGATGTGATCCTGGAGATTGACTGGCAGGGGGCGGAACAGGTGCGCCGGCTGATTCCGGAATGTGTGAGCATTTTCATTGTGCCGCCCTCGGCTGAAACCTTGCGGCAGCGGCTTGTTGGCCGTGGTACTGACGCACCGGAAGTCATCGAACGGCGGCTGTCGGAGGCGGAGGAAGAGTGCCGGCACGCGGTCGAGTTTGATTACCTGGTGGTCAACGATGACTTTGCCGTGGCATTAGCTGATCTGCTGGCCATTGTCCGCAGTCAGCGGCTGAAAATGGCCACCCAGCAGGTTCGCCACGGTGAGTTGCTGCGGGACTTGTCCGCTCACGGGTGATGGTGGTTTTCACTGTATACAAATTGAGCCGGGGCCAGTAAACTACGCGGTCTGCTAAATCAGTGATTCTTTTTGTTCGGGGAAGATAATGGCACGAGTTACCGTTGAAGATTGTCTGGAAAACGTAGATAACCGATTCCAGCTGGTCATGCTGGCCACCAAACGCGCCCGCCAGATCGCCACCAAGGGTGCCGAGCCGATGGTTGCGGAAGAGAATGACAAGCCGACCGTTATTGCCCTGCGTGAGATTGCAGAAGGCAAGGTGACCCGCGATCTTCTGCTGGAAGAAGACGACGACTGAGTTCGTCCGGTTGCCGGCGATGCGTAAAAATACGTGCCGGTAATTGAGAAGCATTGAAATCTGCCTCCGCAGTTTTATAGTGTAACTATAGAACCTGCCAGGAAGGACAACGGAAGCCCGGATGCACGCATTCGGGCTTTTTTGTCCCCGGTACACTGACAACGATGGAGGCGCGGTGGTCGCAGCAGAGGCAACGGTAGAAGAACTGGCCAGAGAACTCAGTTCCTACCTCGATACCAATCGCATCAATCAGGTGCGACGGGCTTACTATTACGCCGAACAGGCCCACGAAGGCCAGATGCGTAAAAGCGGCGACCGTTATATTACCCACCCCCTGGCTGTGGCCGGAATTCTTGCCGACCTCCGGCTCGACCATCAGAGCCTGATGGCAGCCATGCTTCACGATGTCATTGAGGATACCGGCATTCCAAAAGATGCGCTGGCGGAACAGTTCGGAGAGGATGTGGCCGAGCTGGTGGATGGTGTCTCCAAACTGACCCAGATTGAGTTCCGCTCCCGGGCGGAGGCCCAGGCGGAAAACTTCCAGAAGATGACCCTGGCCATGGCCAAGGATATCCGGGTGATTCTGGTGAAGCTGGCGGATCGCCTGCACAACATGCGCACCCTCGGCCCCATGCCGTACGAGAAGCGCCTGCGTATCGCCACTGAAACCCTCGATATCTATGCGCCCATTGCTAATCGCCTGGGCATGCATTCGATCTGTACCGAGCTTGAAGATCTGGGGTTTTCCTCGCTCTATCCCATGCGCGCCAAGTACATTTCCAAGGCGGTGGAGAAGCTTCGTGGCAGCCACCGGGAGATCATTGAAGACATCCGGGGAAAACTGCAGGAAAAGCTGGAGGAGCGTGGGCTTCCGGGCCGCATTCTGGGGCGGGAGAAACACCTGAACTCCATTTATAACAAGATGAAGTTCAAGCAGAAATCCTTCCATGAAATCATGGATGTGTATGCGTTCAGGATCATTACGGATACCGAGGATAACTGTTATCGCATACTTGGTGCCGTACACAGTCTCTACAAGCCACTGCCCGGGCGTTTCAAGGATTACATTGCCATGCCCAAGTCGAATGGCTATCAGTCCATTCACACCACCTTGTTCGGCATGCACGTGAACATCGAGATCCAGATCCGGACCGAGGAAATGGAGCACATTGCCAACAATGGTATTGCTGCCCACTGGATGTACAAAAACGAAGCCTCCGGCGTGACCACCATCAATCAATCCCGGGTAGATCGGTGGGTGAAGGGGCTCATGGAAATGCGCGAACGCGCGGATGATTCCATGGAGTTCATTGAACACGTCAAGGTCGATCTGTTCCCGGACGAGATCTATGTGTTTACGCCCAAGGGCCGGATCATGGAGCTGCCAAGCGGGGCCACCCCGGTGGACTTCGCCTATGCAATCCATACCGATATCGGCAATGCCTCTGTGGCGTGTCGGATCAATCGCAATCTGGCGTCCCTGAGTCAACCGCTGCAAAGCGGGCAGACGGTGGAAATCATCACCGCGCCTGGCGCCCGCCCGAATCCTGCCTGGCTCAGCTTCGTGGTGACCGGCAAAGCCCGAAGCAGTATCCGGCATGTGCTCAAAACCCGTAAGCGGACCGAGTCCATGGAGCTGGGTCGCACCCTGCTCAAACGTTCGCTCAAGGGTTTTGGTGCCAAACTGTCGGATATCAGTGATGCCCAGAAACAGGCGGTGGTTAATCACAACCAGGTCAACAGCTTTGATGATCTGATCAGCGATATTGGTCTGGGTAACCGTATGGCCTATCTGGTGGCCCGTCAGTTGGTGTCCGGCAATGACGTGATGGAGGCGCCGGCCAACCTGGAAAATGCCCCGGACAGCAAGCAGGGTGCCGTCACCATACGCGGCACCGAAGGGCTCTTGGTGCGCTTTGCCAATTGTTGCAAACCCATTCCCGGGGACCCGGTGGTTGGTGTGATGGACTCTGGCAACGGCATGGTGATTCATTCAGATACCTGTTCCCGCCTGCCTGAGGACGATGAAGGCCGTGCCCGGCTGACCCACCTGAAGTGGGCCAAGGACATTACCGATGAATTCTCGGTGGAGCTTCGGGTTGAGCTGGAGCGCCAGCGCGGGGTGATTGCCGAGGTAGCGAACGCCGTTGCCATGGCAGACGGAAACATCGAGCGCATCAGTGTGGAAGACCAGAACGCGCGCTTTGGCATCGTCAGCCTCGTGGTGCATGTGAATGGCCGCAAGCATCTGGCGCGGGTGATGCGCAGGGTCCGGAACATTCGTGCAGTGACCCATATCGGCCGGGTTCGGCACTGAGACCTTTGCGTGGTTGACAGTGGCTACGCCCAAAGGTGACGATTGGCGTTTTGGAAAAGAGGAAATTGCAGGTCATGACCAACAAATCTGTTATCCAGACCGAAAACGCCCCTCAGGCGATTGGTACCTACTCTCAGGCTGTTAAAGCCGGGGACACCGTGTATCTGTCTGGCCAGATTCCGCTGGACCCGGAAACCATGGAAGTGGTGGCGGGCGACTTTGCCGCCAAGACCCGTCAGGTGTTCGAGAACCTGAAAGCCGTGTGTGAAGCGGCCGGTGGCGAGCTGAAGGACATCGTCAAACTGAATATCTACATGACGGACCTGGCCAACTTCGCCACTGTCAACGAGATCATGGCCACCTATTTCCAGGAGCCGTATCCGGCACGCGCCGCCGTCGGTGTAGCCGCGCTGCCGAAAGGCGTTCCGGTGGAAATGGAAGCCGTTATGGTGCTCAGCTAAGCGTCAGAGCTTGCTGATCATCTCCCGGTACCCCGCCCGATAGTCGGGGTACCGGAATTCAAAGCCACTCTGAAGCAGTTTTCGATTACTGCAGCGCTTGCTACCGGCCCGCCCGCCTTTACGGGCGCCTTCCACCGGGGCTTTGCACGGCACCTGAGTCCGCACCCAATCAACCACCTCATCCAGCCGAACCGGCTCGCAATCACTGGCGACGTACAGTGGCTCCAGGTCCTCACCGTTCAGGGCTTTTTGCGCAAGCCATGCCACAGCGTTGGCGGCATCCACTTCGTGTATGCGATTGCTGAAAGGTGCGGGTGGTTGGGGGTTCATGCGGCCTTCCAGGACTTCCTCAAGAAAACGCTGACGGCTGGGGCCATAAATGCCACTGAAGCGAACAACGGTGGCTGGATGCCCGCTGTTCAGGGCGGTACGTTCGCCCTGGAGGATTTGTTGACCAGTGAACCGGTCCGGATCGGCAGGGCTGTTCTCATCGACCCAGCTGTCATCATTCTGCGCAAAGACGCTGGTGCTGCTGATGAAGATCAGCCGTTTGAGGGATTGCTCACCGATGACGTTGAGCAGGTTCTTGAGGCCAGTGACATAGGCTTGATGATAACCCTCTTCGTCGTAGCTGGATGGCGTCAGGCAATAGACGACGATATCCAGGTGTTCCGGAAGCTTGCCGGCCATGGATTCCGGGCGGGTCAGATCTGCCCCGATCCCGGTCACTTCCTGAGGGACCCGATCCGGGTTGCGGCGCAGCCCGTATACGTCTCCGGCGCCCAGCAGAACCGTGGCAATGTCACCTCCGAGCTTGCCGCAGCCTGCCACCAGAATTTGTGCCTTTTGCTTGTCATCAGTCATTGCCATAGACAATTTCAATCCTTATCCTTTGGCTGATAAAGTAAGTGAAACTTCGACCTGAGTACGTCAACCGGAGCTCACCATGACCCTCACCGAGTTACGATACGTTGTTACGCTTGCCCGGGAAAGGCATTTTGGCCGTGCCGCAGAGCGCTGTCATGTCAGCCAGCCGACCCTTAGCGTTGCGGTTAAAAAGCTTGAGGATGAGCTCGGTATCCCCTTGTTCGAGCGCAGCAAAAGCAGTATTCGGGTGACCGAAGTTGGCCAGCGTATCATTGAGCAGGCCCAGCGGGTTCTGGACCAGGTGGGCGTGATCAAGGATATGGCGCAGGACGGCAAGAATCAGCTCAATTCGCCATTGAAGGTCGGCGCGATTTATACCATCGGACCCTACCTGTTCCCGCATTTATTACCGGAGCTGCGCAGAGCGGCGCCAGACATGCCCCTGTACATAGAAGAGAACTACACCGCCAGCCTGCGCCAGAAGCTGCGGCACTCAGAGTTGGATGCCATCATCATTGCCCTGCCGTTTGAAGAGCCGGAAGTAGTAACCCTTCCGCTTTACGATGAGCCGTTTGTGGTGCTGCTGCCAGCGGATCATCCGCTGACAGAGAAGGAGCAGGTGACGGCCGAAGAGATGGCGAAAGAGCAACTGTTGCTGCTCGGGCCCGGCCACTGTTTCCGGGATCAGGTGCTGGAGTCATGTCCGCCTCTGGTGGATGCCATCACCAAACGGGCGGATAACGGCAGACCGGAGCTGGTGACCGAGGGCAGTTCGCTGGAAACCATCCGGCACATGGTGGCCTCCGGTCTGGGAATCACGGTACTGCCGCTGTCGGCCGCCACTGCCATCAAATACCAGGAAGATATCCTTGCGGTGCGGCCTTTTGCGGCGCCGGTGCCTTTCCGAACCGTGGCGCTGGCCTGGCGTGTAACCTTCCCGCGGCCCAAAGCCATCGATGTACTGTCACTGGCGGCTAGCCAGTGCCGGGTGATTGAAAAAGCCAAAACCGACACACCGGCGGTTGCTGAAAGCGCCTGAGGGCCGTATGACGTCACTGGAGGACATCCCGGTAACCCAGCTCAAGGGCGTAGGAAGCGCCCTGGCGGAAATACTTGCCAGGCTGGGTATCCACTCCATTCAGGATCTCCTGTTCCATCTTCCCTACCGTTATGAAGACCGCACCCGCGTAGTGCCCATGGGCAGCCTGCGTATCGGCGATATTGCTGTGGTGGAAGGTGAGGTCATGAAGGCCGACCTGGTGATGGGCCGCCGGCGCAGCCTGCAGGTGACGTTGCGGGATGACACCGGGTTTCTGGTGATGCGGTTTTTTCACTTCAATGCCGCCCAGAAAAACCAGCTTGCTGAAGGCACGCGAGTACGCTGTTTCGGCGAAGTGCGACCGGGCCGGGCCGGTTACGAATTCTACCATCCGGAGTACCAGACCAATCCACCTCCCATGCCGTCGGCCGAACAGGCGACGCTCACGCCGGTGTATCCGCTGACCGAGGGCATTCAACAGCCCCGGGTCAGGGGGCTGTGTCAGCAGGCTCTGAGCTATCTGGATCGCTACCCCATCAAGGACTGGCTGCCCCCGGCACTGCTGGCGGACTACCAGTTGCCCGGCATAACCGAGGCTGTTCGCCTGGTGCATTTGCCTCCGGCCGGCGCCCCGGTGCATCTGCTGGTAGAGGGAAAGCACCCGGCTCAGCAGCGGCTGGTGATGGAGGAGTTGCTGGCGCATCAGCTTAGCCTGTTGCAGGTCCGGGAGCAGATACAGGCCCGGGAGGCCTTGCCGCTGCTACCAGCGGGAGACCGGGCAGAGCGATTTCTGGAGCAGCTGCCGTTTAGTCTGACCGGTGCCCAGCGCCATGTGATGGCCGATATCCGGCAGGATCTGAGCCAGCCGGTGCCGATGCTTCGCCTGGTTCAGGGTGATGTCGGCTCGGGAAAAACCGTGGTCGCCGCTCTGTCGGCCCTGCAAGCCATCGAAGCCGGCGCCCAGGTAGCCTTGATGGCACCTACCGAAATTCTGGCGGAGCAGCACTATCAGAACTTCCGTAATTGGCTGGAGCCATTGGGTGTGGAGCTGGTCTGGTTGTCGGGGAAGGTGAAAGGCAAGGCCCGGCAGTCAGCATTGAATGCGGTCGCCGAGGGCCGTGCTCAGATTGCCATTGGTACCCATGCCCTGTTTCAGGATGACGTGGTATTCCAGCGCCTGGCGCTGGTAATTGTCGACGAACAGCACCGGTTTGGCGTGCACCAGCGGCTGGCCCTGAGAGAGAAAGGGGTTGGCGGAACGCTGGCGCCGCACCAGTTGATCATGACGGCGACGCCCATACCGCGAACCCTGGCCATGAGCGCTTACGCCGACCTAGATACCTCCGTGATTGATGAGCTGCCACCAGGGCGTAAGCCCATTGAAACGATTGTGCTGCCGGAGAGTCGCCGGGACGACATCATTGAGCGGGTACGCAAGGCCTGCAGGGAAGGGCGGCAGGCCTACTGGGTATGCACTCTGATTGAAGAATCCGAGGCGCTTCAGTGCCAGGCGGCGGAAGTGACCGCCCAGGAGTTGGTTGAGAGGTTGCCGGACCTGTCCATTGGCCTTGTTCATGGCCGCCTGAAAGCCCAGGAAAAAGCCGCGGTAATGGAGCGTTTCAAAGACGGTGAACTGGACTTGCTGGTAGCTACCACGGTGATCGAGGTCGGCGTGGATGTGCCCAATGCCTCTCTGATTATTATCGAGAACCCGGAGCGGCTCGGGCTGGCGCAGTTACATCAGCTGCGGGGTCGGGTTGGCCGCGGTGAGCAAGCCAGTTTCTGCGTGCTGATGTATCACCCGCCCCTGTCCAATAATGGCAAGGCCAGGTTACAGGCGCTGCGGGACAGTCAGGATGGTTTCTTTATCGCCGAAAAGGATCTTGAGATTCGGGGGCCTGGAGAAGTGCTGGGTACTCGCCAGACTGGCTTGATGCAGTTTCGCCTGGCCGATTTTGAACGCGACAAGGGTTGGATTGAACCCATTCGTGACATGGCTCCGAGCCTGATGAAGGAGCCTCGGGTAGTCTCAGCACTTATCAGACGGTGGCTGGGTGAGAAAATTCGTTATGGCGACGTATAGTGTTGATCATGAATTTCATAACGCCTGTGCTCGTGGCCGATATTGGCCTGTTAATGTCGCGTTAATGACTGCAAAATGCATGAAAACTAATTGATAACCTTTGTCCGGAGAATGCTATGGAACTTCCTGTTGTGGTACAGCAGGCACTTGGTGATAACGCCCCCGGTGTATCGTTCCGGAGCGTAAGCCAGATTGATACCGGCCATTTGCTCCGAATGGTACTGCTAAGCGACGATCAAGGTAATCTGCAGGCCATCTGCCGTCGGAACGATATGCTCGATCTGGAAGCCCTGAACAAGCGTCTGGGGCGGGATCTGAGAATGATGCAGCGGCGCGAGCAGGTTCGGGTCCGCCAGAAAGCCGGGCTTCAGGAGTTGCCGGCGCTGCCATCACTCACCGGTTGGCCGACTGTAGTTGACCGGCGTGTGGACGAACTCGAGGCGGTTGCGCTGGAGTTGGGGGAACAGGACCTGGGCCTTATGATGCCGGCCGAAGATTTCCGCCAGTTGACCGCAAAGGCCGCCCGACACGATTTTGCGGTGGATACCGCAAATATATCCGTCAATCTTGACAATCACGCCGCCGACCGTGACCAGCTGCATTCCGCCATCAAAAGGTTCACCGGCTTGCGTATTCAGCAGCGACTGGAGGATACGCTGGAGCTGCCGCCCTTGCCTGAGACTGCCCAGCGCATCATTCATCTGCGGGTAAACCCTAATGCGGTAATGGGGGACCTGGTGGATGTGGTGGAGAGCGATCCGAGCCTGGCAGCCCAGGTCGTGAGTTGGGCGTCATCATCGTTCTACGCCGCTGCAGGGCAGGTCCGTTCAGTCCACGATGCAGTATCCCGGGTGCTGGGTTTTGATCTTGTGATGAATCTGGCCATGGGCCTGGCACTGGGGCGTGCCCTGAAGCACCCGAAGGATCACCCGGACGGTTATGTTGATTACTGGCAGCAGGCCATCTGGCAGGCTCAGTCTGCGGGCATTCTCGCGAG
>ENA-ORCQ01000109-ORCQ01000109.1-marine-metagenome-genome-assembly--contig:-NODE-109-length-54300-cov-3.969662_pt1 | contig 54300 bp, 45 predicted proteins | sample MGYA00237780_ERZ508510 | MGnify/ENA primary metagenome ERZ508510 (study PRJEB26181, sample SAMN06268981) | marine metagenome | isolation source: Tt an E2 anaerobic enrichment on eucalyptus from sediment...
TAAAAAATTAAAATCAACTGCTAAATCGATGAACAAAAAAAATCGGCGGGAATTTATGAAACACCTGTCAAAAGGTGCTATTACATTATTAATGCCTGCTGCCCTGTCAAATGGAATAACAGCATGTAGTAAAAAAATTGAAATGCTTAATTCAACTTCGATGAATACTAACGAACTCATAACAATGTTGGCGGAATTTACTCAGGTGTATAAGGATTATAAAAACAGTGATATTTATACCCGGGAAGCAGCCTGTATGAATGTCCAGTGGCGGGGAATCGTACAGGATATTCAACCAGGTGATCTTTTTGCCGGACGTTCAACTCAGCCACCAGTTGGATGTCGTCCTCAGTCTGATGAAGGATTTTTGGGTTACTATTTGCATAATGGGGCTGTAAACCGTTTGTATACAAACAAGGATATTAGTGCTGAAAGTAAAAAAACACTGGATGAAATTGTAGATTTCTGGAAGTCTGAAAATACAGTAACAAAAACAAAAAAAGCATTTTCGCCAGCAATGAAGGCAGCTTTACCTTCCGACAATTATTCGGGAGAATCAGGTATTGCGTTTACCCTATGGAGAATGAGTGGTGTACAATTTGATTATGGTAAACTCATCAGAAAGGGAATTCCGGGACTTCGGCAAGAAATTAAATCCTACCTGGCAAAAACAAAGAAAAACAGTCAGAAATACCACTTTTATAATGCAGCACTTGCTTCGCTTGATACCTTCTCTGAAATATCTGTTTTTTATGCTAAACAAGCAGCAGAACTTACTAATCTTTATGGTGGAGCGGATAAAAAAGAACTTGAGGAAATGGCCCGCATATTACATAAAATTGCATCAAAAAAGCCGGAAACCTTTCGTGAAGGATTACAATTAATGTACTTGTATAACGCTATTGACGGAGCCCGCAACTATGGTCGAATGGATGATTACCTGGGAGATTTGTATGCTGCTGATATCGATAAGGTAGTTATTGACGAGGAAGAAGCAATCAGATTATTAAGCGGGATCTGGAACTTAATGGCAGCAAGGAATTACCGTTATGATACACGTTTAATTATTGGTGGCAAGGGCAGATTAAATGAAGCAAATGCGGATAAACTTGCTTTGCTTATTATGGAGACTACTAAACGTGTTCATGATATTGTCCCCCAGGTGGCTTTGCGTTTTTACAGCAACCAGAATCCGGAATTATACAAAATGGCACTCGATGTTTTGGCTACCGGGAATCCATTTCCGATGTTATATAACGATGAGGTAAATATTCCATCTGTTCAGGAAGCATTTGATGTGCCGTATAAAGAGGCGATTCATGCTATTCAGTATGGATGTGGTGAATATGTTTTGAATCACAGAAGTGTTGGTACACCAAGCGGCCTTATTAATTTACTTCAGGCTTTAATTGTAACGATTAACAAAGGTGTTGATCCAAAAACCAGAAAACATATGGGAATGCCCATTGAAAATTATAAGAAATACAACAATTTTAAAACCTTTGAGGATTTATGGAATGCATATCAGGAACAGGTGGAATACCATGTTGTTCAATTGGCCAAACATGAAGAACTGGAATACATTTACGCAGGAAAAGACAATGCTTATATGTATTCGAGTATACTAATGGACGATTGCCTGCAAGAAGGCAGAGGTATGTATGAAGGAGGTATTCGTTATTTAGGCGGAACACTTGAATCGTATGGTAATTCAAATACTGCTGATAGTTTTACTGCAATTAAAAAACTGGTTTACAAAGAGAGTAAACTGACTCTGAATCAAATTAGAGAAATGATTAATTCCAATTTTGAAGGATTTGAAAAAGAGCGAAAAATGCTTCTGGATTGCCCAAAATATGGAAACGATATTGATGAAGCAGATGAGATGCTTGTTAAAGTGCACAATCATCTCTGTAATTTTACAAGAGAACAACGTGAAAATACCTCATTACATTCATACCTGGTTGTTATTATTAATAACGATGCAAACACAGTTATGGGGATGCAAACTCCTGCATCTCCTGACGGAAGACTTGCATATACATATATGAATCCGGGGAATAATCCGGTTGGAGGAGCCGATAAAAACGGGGTAACTGCTTTTTTAAACTCACTCACCAAACCGGCAACAAATATTCATGCAGGTGCAGTTCAGAACATGAAATTCTCCAAAGAGATTTTTAATGAGAACCGGCCTGCTCTTGAGGCACTTTTAAAAACCTATTTTATGAATGGTGGTGCACAGGCAATGCTTACTGTTGTTAGTCGTGGCGATTTGGAGGAAGCAATAAAACATCCGGAAAAATTTCAGAATCTGATTGTCAGGGTCGGTGGTTTTAGCGAAAGATTTGTTAATCTTCCTCCTGAAACCCAGAGAGAGATATTATCCAGAACTTTATATTAATTACTGTTAAAAAAGTTCATTAAAAAAACCGCCTAATTTTCAAACGAAATTAAGCGGTTTTTAATTTTATCTAATCCCAGTAAGGGCATTGTTTTTTTTACAGTGTTGGTTCCCAACCCGTTTCATAATCACGCCCCCAAAGTTTCATGGCATCCCGATCATACATGATTCCTTTTTTGTCATCAATATCAAAACCTCTTCCAATACGATAAGCTACGTTTGAATAGTGAACCATTGCCTGACTTATTGTTGCATCATCAATTGGAGCATTTAATTTTGCTTTTCCACGAATTGTTTCAAAGAAATTGTAAACATGTGCCGTTGTCATATCACCACCGCCACCAAGTGCAGTGCCAGCCTCATTTGCACCTCCTTTTACTTCTTTTACAACTTTTCCTCCGCGATCGTACAAAATGTACTTTTCACGATCGACAAAAACAGTTCCTTCACTTCCGTGAATAATTGTTCCCCGGCCACCATGTCCGTACGTGTCCTGACCTGAACGGCTTCTTCCGTCCCAGTTAATTTCCTTGTCACCTTCAAACTTAAATGTTGCATACATCGAATCGTACATTTCCCATCCATCGTCAAAGAAATGGCGTTTACCGGCTTCCACATTAACATGTTGCGGTAAATTTACCTGTAAAGCCCAACGTGCAACATCAAGTTCATGTGTAGCATTATTGCCTGTTTCTCCGGTACCGTATGCCCAACCATACCAGTGCCAGTTGTAATCCCAGGTTTCGATCGTGTAATCACGGCGCGGGGCAGGCCCCTGAAACAGATCCCAATCCAGACCCTCAGGTACAGGTGCACTTTTTTGTACAGGGACTTCACCCCTTTTGTTTACATAAAAAGCCACAGCTCTGTATGGAACTCCAATTGTTCCGTTATGGATTTCTTTAATTATTTCCTGAGTATGCCCCGATGAACGTTGCTGGTTTCCCATTTGAACCACTTTGTTGTATTTTTTTGCAACTGCAACAACCAATTCGTTTTCCATCATATTATGACTGCATGGCTTTTCAAGATAAACATGTTTACCACCTTTCATAGCCATTACGGCACCCGGAGTATGCCAATGATCGGGAGTAGCGTTGAATATTATATCCACATTTTTATCATCGATTACCTTTCGTATATCATTTTCAAGTTTTGCCTGGTAATCAATATGCTTTGAAAAATTTTTTGCCGCCCTTTCGCGCTGACTTTTCATTACATCGCAGAGGTACAGCAATTCAACATTACTTTCCTTCATTGCAATGGGTTTATAATATGCACCAAGTCTACGTCCTAATCCTACAACAGCAACCCCCATTCTTTCATTAGCACCTATAATTCTACCATAACTTTTTGCCGACATACCCAATGCCGAACCACCAACCGCAACTCCCGCAGCTCCGGCTGTAACTTTTTTTAGAAAATCTCTTCTGTTTGCGCTCATATTTATATTTTTAGTTTATTCGTTTTTGGTTTAAATTGATTCTGAATTATTACAGATCCCTATTCATCTTAATCAGAAACTCGAACTATAAAGTTGCAATTACTCCTTTAACAAAACCCAAAGATTCCATCATACCCGGTAATGGATCTTTTCCATCCGCTTCGTATTCAAGGGCAAGAGTTCCTTTATACCCTAAATCTTTTACAGCTTTTAAAAACGAAGGAAAGTCAATCACCCCACGTCCAATAATACAGGTTTTACCGTCGGCTTCTGCTGCCGTAACATCTTTAATATGGATATCAAAAACACGGTCGAAAAAGTCTTTTACATCCTGTTCGGGATCGCGGTTGATTCTTTTAGTGTGGCCAATATCTACACACAAGCCCATTCTTTTATCCAGGTTTTTTATGAGATTATATGCACTTTCCGCACTTGGATATAATTTATCACCCGGACCATGATTATGAATTGCAAGTTTAATATCGTACTCTTTTACTTTTCCCTCCACATACTCTAACAATTCATGATTAGGTACACCAACTATCATTTCCATTCCTGCATTTTCCGCATATTCAAACGCCTGGTCAACCTGCTCCTTATCCTTCATATAAATTACACCACCGCCATAAAGCTCAACTCCTTTTTTCTCGCAAAGCTTAACCGTATTTTTAATGGTTTGAATACCTGAATCGAGAGGCAGATGCATGCTTTTAAAAGTAATTCTGTTCACTCCGCAACGTAGAGTCATATCCAAAGCTTGCTGAGTTGTAAATTCTCTTAAAGTATAAGATGCAACACCTAATTGAAATTCAAAATCAGAATCTGATGAAGCTGATTTTGATTTACCTGCATTTACCATTCCCGGTATTGATACCGCAGCAATTCCCATGCCTGTTGATTTTAAAAAATTTCTTCTGTTTGTCATGATATTATAATTCTCTGATTTTTAAACTTCTAAAACTTACATTATCCTGATGGTCCTGCAATAATATTGGTCCTTTCGGTGCCATTCCAAAACCTTCATATTTTGAATATTTACTTCTTGCAACCAGTGCTTTATAAATATTATCACCACGTTTGTACTCCACTACTTTTCTTCCGTTTAGCCAATGTTGAACTGTATTGTCGGGGAAAACCACTATTCTTCCGCGATTCCATTCACCAGGCTTTTGTACATATCTGTTTTCCTTTTTTGCAGGAATCAAATCATACAAGGAAGCCAGAGTACGGTTTCCTACCACACCATTTTTTGCATCCGGATGTTTGGAATCATCCAGAATCTGGTATTCCAATCCCAGCCCGGGGCCATTATTGCCAATACCATATTTAATCCCGCTATTGGCTCCCTCCGCCATATTGAATTCAAATTTAAACTCAAACGGCCCAAACTCTTTTTTAGTAATTATATTTCCTCCTCTTTCAGGTGAAACATCTTTACTAAGAACAGCAAGTTCTCCGTTTTTAACTTCCCAACCCTGTTTCGGAAATACGCCTGTTTTTTCGCTTTTCCATTCATCTGCAGAATTGCCGTCAAATAATAATTTAAAACCTTGCTTTTTTTCTGTTTCACTTAAATAATTCGGAATAAGATTTACCACATAAATTCCTTCTGATGGTGATGGTTTAAGATTTTCAGTTTTAATCCGAACATTTCTCCATTTAATCTGCTGGCCCTCTTTTTCTTTATTATTAATTGAATGTACCTGAAGGGCAATAAAACCTTCTGAAGTCATATCGTCGATTACATGAGAACATGCAATTCCATTTAGCCAGGTTTTAATTGAATTCCCAATACATTCAATCCTGTATGTATTCCACTCACCCTGTTTTAACGCTGACTGTGCTTCAGGATTTAATTCAAGCGGATAAAGCCAACCACGACGCGCTTCGTCATAAATACCCCCACTCCATGCCCGGTCTGATGGATCAACCTCACACTGATAACCATGAACTCTTCCATCTCTGTAATCTGCTTTGCTTAAACTACGAAACTGAATTCCGGAATTCATATTTTCTTCAACCAATAAATCTACTTCGAAGATAAAATCAGAATAATTTTTTTCGGTACACAAAAATGAGTTGGGTGTGCCAAAAACAGTGGTTCCTACAATAATACCATCAACAACTTCATATTTTGCTTCTCCGTTTAGTTGTTTCCAGCCGTTTAAATCTTTTCCGTTAAAAAGACTCTTCCATCCATCTTCTGCGTTTACTATTCCACTTAAAATCAATAAAAAAAAGATTAAAAACGACAGATTTTTTTTCATTTATTCAGAATTTTGGTTTATAAAATTGTTTACGTTAGTTTTCGTGTGCGAACACGAAACACAAAAATAACTATTTTTTGAAGCTAATCTTTATTACTCCAACATTTAAATTCAATTTGAATTATATTAATTGGAACAATTACAAAGTATAAATTACTTCAAAATATACAATATTACAAAACCATACAAATTCTGTTAAATGCCAAAGAGGGGGAAAAAGAAAATAATTGTAATTGCTGATGTGTTTACAATCTAGATTAATAAGGTTTTACAGATCCCAATCCATCGATATACTGTTTAACTTTTGGATCACCTTTGTATTTTAATTTACCAACTCCTTCAATTTTTGCATCAAGGCTACGTGTGGCATAAACACTTCCTGTTCCAAAACCTGCAATAACAAAAACAACATCCTTTGTTTTAAAATCGGAAGCACTAACATGTCCCGCTCCGGTTATTGAAACTTCCAGTTTTTGAGCAACACCATTCAAATCGAATAAAAAACCACCCTCTCCACTTACTTTTACCTCATCAGCTTTCATATCCAAATCAATATTGGCACCGCCTTCAATACTAACTGAAAAATCGTTTAAATCGAGATAACCACTGGTTTTAAGATTAACCCCACCTTCTATCTCCAGTTTTTTTAGCGTTTCGAAAGTGATAAACAGCTCTACCCTGCGGTATTCAAAAAAAGACATGTCGAGTTCGATGCTTACTCTGTCATTGTAATTTTCTATTTCAATATTGTCGAATACATCGCTATTTGTGGCTTTCACTTTTATATTACAATTATCGCCCTGGATTAAATTAACTTTAAAACCACCTTCAAGATAAATTTTGTTAAAATCACCAACATAATAATCCTTGGTTACCCAACCATCTTCGCGTGCAAAAGTTACAACTGAGACTACAGAAATAAGAAAAATTGAAAGAACAAGTTTAAGTTTCATGACACTATATTTTATTTTTTTCAAAATTAAAAGTAGTCGATCTGATGCAAGAATTCATGCGGTTTTCGATAAACCAACTTTTTTAAGGGATAAACGAACGATTTCGGGAATTGTTGATATAGCAAGGTACGAAATAATAACTGCACAATTGAGATTGTATTAGATTCATTTTTGCTGCAAACTCTCCCTTATTCCCTCTCTTCGCGAAGAGAGGCCTGCCTGTCCGGTAGTCAGGGACGATTGTGTCTCAGACTCAATCAGGGTGAGTAATAAATTAGAGACTTTTTTACTCTTAAAATTTATCCTTTAATATGGATTACAGATATTGCAGTATCACGAGCATAAACAATTACCCCATCAACTTTCGGAGAAATCCAACCAAATACAAAATAATGCCAACCGCAATTACTGAAAATACAATATCAATTGAGACCAAGAAAATATCTTATTAAAAATGCAATTGCTAAAACTGTTAGAAAGATTAAGAAATAAACAAGCCTGGAATTTTGAGTTCTTTTAAACTGAAAGGCTGAAATACTCCAGGCAGCACCAAAAAGAAAAATCAAAACCGATTCAACACTTTGTAAATTAAAAACCTGAATTCCACCATAAATCAAAGGGATTACTCCAATTACAATTAAAGTACGAATTATGCTTTTGATATATTTTGCTTTTGTTTTTTCATTTTCCACTGTAGGAAAAATTGAAAATTTCTCTTGTTCAACTTGAAATTCTTTGGCAAATAAATCCTGTTCAGAATAAATAATTCCTCTTCTAATGGCTTCGTTAATAGCGAACTCTGCAGCTTCTTTCCTGTATAATTTTCTTTTTTTCAGAACATTCTTTAATTCCACATCGGAATGAGATGCTATTATTTCTTTATAATCTTTTTCCTGACTTTTCTGTTTTGAATTTTCAACCATATTGAAGTACTTTTGCAATCCTAAGTAATTAATAAATTCAAATACCCATGTTAAATTTTGAATATCAAAATAAGGTAAAAGCAATTTTTGGCAAAGATACTATTTCGAAAGTAGCAGATGAAATTCCAAATGACGCAAAAGTTTTAATGCTTTACGGAGGAGGAAGTATAAAAAACAATGGCGTTTATGAGCAGGTAAAAACTGCATTAAAAGATTTTGAGTTAATTGAATTTGGAGGAATAGAAGCAAATCCACATTACGAAACCTGCATGAAAGCAGTAGAAGTAATCAAAGAAAACAATATAGATTTCTTGTTATCAGTAGGTGGCGGATCGGTACTTGATGCGACAAAATTTATCGCTGCAGCAGCATTGTATAATGATGGAGATCCCTGGATTTTTCTTGAAAAAAGGGGTATTATTAATGTTGAGAAAGCTATGCCAATAGGAGCAGTTATGACATTGCCCGCAACCGGTTCTGAAATGAACGGGAACTCAGTTATTACAAGAGTTTCAATTCAGGAAAAAAGAGCATTTGGCTCGGATTTTTTAAGACCGCAATTTGCAATTCTTGATCCTGAATGTGTTTATACGCTTCCTAAAAGACAAATAGAAAATGGTATTGTTGATGCCTTTGTCCATGTAATGGAACAATACCTCACTTATCCGGTTAATTCACCTTTGCAGGACAGGTTTGCGGAAGGTGTTTTGCGAACCCTGATTGAAGAAGGACCAAAAGTTTTGAAAAACAAAACCGATTATGAAGCAGCAGCCAATTTTATGTGGAGTGCAACAGTGGCGTTAAATGGTTGGATCTCTCCCGGAGTTCCTCAGGATTGGTCGACTCACCTAATTGGCCATGAACTTACGGCATTCCACGGAATAGACCATGCCAGAACACTTGCTATAGTGCTTCCCGGAACAATGAGTATTAAACGAGATAATAAAAAGGAAAAGATAATTCAGTATGGTGAACGAATTTGGGGAATTACAGCAGGTACAGAAAATGAAAAGATAAATCAAACCATAGAAAAAACGATAGAATTCTTTGAATCTGTTGGATTAAAAACCAGGCTTCCCGATTATAATGTTGGAGAAGATACAATTGAAAAAATCGTTGACCGATTTGAAAAGCGGAATTTTAAACTGGGAGAAAAAGCAGATATTGATACGACTCAGATAAGGCTTATTTTAGAAGACCGTTTGTAATCTTACAATATGGTTAATATAATGGAACACCGGTGGTAAGGATTAAAAAGAAATCGCGGACAATATTCTGTTAGATGTTGTAAATCTTTGCTTTTGGTGTTCTATTTCTTTCTTTGCAAAATATAAGCTGATATCATTTTATCATAGCTTTCAATAAGTTGATTAATAACTTCATTTCGCGGATTAAACTTAAAAGCGTCGATTTTAGATATTGGAAGTATTTTTGGAGATGTGCCAGTTATAAAAGCTGCATCAAATGATTTTAATTCTGTGAAACTTACTTCTTTTTCCAGTACTTTAAAATCCAAATCCCTTGCCAGCTGAATTGTTTTTTGTCGTGTAATTCCAAGCAATACTTTACCTTCCGGAGACGTAATTACTTCTTTTCCTTTCACAAAAAATACATTACTCCTGCTACCTTCAGTTATTTTTCCAAGATGGTCAAGCAAGATTACTTCGTAATATTTTTTTTCTGCCAGAATTTGATCAGCACGGTGACGCACCGAAGTATGCAAAACCTTGGCATTAGGATTATTTCTTTCAGCTTTTAAAATGCCGCAAACAACACCTTCCTCATATAAACTGTCTTTAGGATAAACGTGTTTTATAAAAAATGCCTCAAGATTTTTTTTACAGGAGATTAATATATTGCCTGTAAAAATCTTGTTTTTTTGTATTAAGCTTACTAAAAAATCAGTTATTTCCGGAATTGAGAAATCCAATGCATTACCTGATAATTTTGAAGAGTGAAAGAATCGTTCCAAATGGTCTTCCAAAAATAAAGGTACTCCATCTATTACTCTTAATACTTCGTAAATTCCTCCTTCATTTTTGGTTGAATCAAAATACCTGATGTTTTTTAATTCATCATTTATTAAAAAGTATTTATGTATGGGTAGCAAGGCCATTATTTATAATTTTCGGTAAATTTATTTATTTGTTTTGAATCAGTAATCGAAGAGAATGGAAATTACCAAACCGATAACATTCAATACATATAAACACCATTTGTTTTTTCTTGTTTATCAACTTGAGTTATGGAAAAAAGTTGAATGGAAAGAGGTAAAACAGGCAACCAGGGTAATAGGAAATAACCTTATTGATTTATACACCGGGAACCTTACCGTTTCTGAAATTTGCTCAGAATGTTTAGAGAAATTAAACGATTTACAAATCAAGAACAAATCAACTTTTATTGAATCACTTCAATCCAACGAATACAAAAAAATAAAATTAAGTGACAATTCCGTATGGATTTTAAAGATTGGTAAAAATGAAGAACGATTTATTCATATTCATCCGGCCAAATATTCTCCTAAAAGTAAACGGGTACGTTCTTCAACACTAAAAACCGCTATTGCTGTAATTTACCATTCAAACCTGGATAATAATCTGCAAACCATTGATTTAAAATTTATAAATCAGATTAGAATCCAAAAATTGAATCTTTCGCCTGTTAAATCCTTGCAAAAAAACAGGGGTATATCACAGCTAATAAACCTGTTTTTAAATGCCACCGGCACTACTAACATTGGGCTGAAGTATACCTAATACTGTCGGTTTATAACTTCTACCTATAGGCAATTCTTTACCGGGAACTTCGATTGTATGCGAAGTAAAAGCCTCCACTTTCGACAATGAAACAATAAAAGATTTGTGTATTCTTAAAAATCCATCCGAAGGAAGTTTATCCTCAAGGCTGGTCATACTAAGTTTAGTTACGATTTTCTTTTTTTCTGTATAAATCTGCACATATTCACTTAAACCTTCAATATATAGAATTTCAGACAACTGTAACTTAATAACCCGTTTATTTTCCTTCACATAAATAAATGTTTCTTCGCTGGAATAATTATGATTTTCCACTACAGGATTTGAAATATCGTCGCTGGTAACCTGGTAATATTTATTAACCGATTTTAGGAATCTTTCAAAAGTTATAGGCTTTAAAAGATAATCAACCACATCAAGTTCAAAACCATCAAGTGCATATTCCCGAAAAGCAGTTGTAATAATTACTTTGGGAGGATTTTTCAGAATTTTCAAAAACTCAATTCCTGTAATCTGAGGCATTTGAATATCCAAAAACATTAAATCCACTTGTTTATCCCGCAACTCTTGAAGGGCTTTCATTGCATCACCGCATTCAGCAACAATTTCAAAATTTTCAAGTTTTTCAATGTGATTTCGAATCAGATCCCTGGCTAAAGGCTCATCATCAATAATAAGGCATCTTGTTTTCATAGAGTATTGTTTTCAAGGCACTTACCTGTTATTAAAGACAATCGTAATCTAAATTAACAAGCATTGCCATTTGGCTTATGTTTTCTGTACTGTTTTCCGAATCTTTAAAATACGTATAAAATTAAGCTAATTGTTACATTATAATTAGTTAAAAATTTCTAAACTCAGTTCGGCAAAATTTGCATCGGTATTTTCTACAATTCTGTATTTCGATGGAAAGCTGAACTGAAGCCGCTTTTTTATTGTAATCAAATCTTCATTGTTTATTAGTTTGAAATCGTTTTCGCTCCAAAACGAAAAAGAAAACAGCATATATTTTTTTTCTGCTCTTATAATGACTGTACTTTCGAATGAATTGTTACACTCATATGCAATTTTTATTGCACTATTAATAAACGGAAGTAGTAAAAGCGGAGGGCAAACATGTGCCTGAAGATTTCCATTGACCACAAAATTACTTGTTAATTGCGCACCAAGTGCATGATTATGAAAGCTTAAGAACTCTTCTACAATTTTTACTTCCAGACTCAATGGGATTAATTCATCTTTAACTTCAAAAAGAAAATAATTTAGAAACCCGGACATTCTGATAATCATCTGAGGAAGTTTATCAGGTTCTTTTCGGGTTGTTATTTCCATTTCTTCAATCATCGATAAAATAAGTTTAGGTTGTAACTGGTATTTGTAAATTTCAAGCTCAGTCTCCGTTTTTGTCTGCATCAAATCAGCAGTTTCGGTTTTTGAATAATACCAGGATTGACCAACTTTTATAGCGAGAAATACAAGAATTATAAAATGATTCCCGATTCCGCTTAAAATAATGTTTGTCGGATTCAAATAGCCGGGCTTAAACATTTTACTTTGGTCAAAAACCCGCCAGACTATTTCATTGCTGATAAGCAGTTCAATAACAGAAAACAGAATAAGAAAAAACACAATTCCAAGAAAGGCAAGAATAAATCGGCCTTTAAAAAATGTTTCAGGAAGTAACCAATAAGCTATCAGATAAGTATGTATTACAAAAACCGGCAAAGTAATCAGGTAATACATAAACCAAACAAAATACTGATGCAAATCAAATCCAAGACTTTGAACAATAGTAAAAGTTAAAATCCATCCCAGCCAAAATATTGAATGCAATGTAATATTTCGTGTGTCGATATGTAATTGTGCCAGTTTCAACCTAGTTATTTAATTCTATATGAACTTTGAATTTGTTCTCGCTGTCATAAATTTTCAATTTATATCCTTTATTGGTGTACATTAAGTCCAGTCTTTTTTTAAGATGCTTTAACTGTTTCCCATCGGTAATATTTCGAACCGGATTTTTGGGTTTACTATTCTCAACAGTTAACACAATATTTTCTGAGTCTGCTTTTATATATGCATTTATCCATGGTGTTCCGGCATCTAAACTGCAACCATGTTTAAAACTATTTTCAAAAAGTGTAAATAAAATCATTGGCGGTATTTTCCCCATTTCAGTATTGCCGTCAGTTTCCATTTTAACTTTTAACCTTTTTCCATATCTCAGTTTTTCAAGTTGAACGTAATTATTTACCAACTCTATTTCACCTTCAAGATCAACAAAGTCTTTTTGCATTTCTTCGATGATATAATTTAAAACAATCTTTATTCGTCTGACCACTTCAATTGTTTTTACAGGATTAAGTAATGAAATGGCATACAAATTATTAATCGTATTAAACAAAAAATGGGGATCAGTTTGGGACTGAAGCAGTTTTCTTTGTGCTATTTTCGTTTCGCGCGTGACCATTGTGCGCAATTGCTCTGCATGATAATAATCTTTAACATATTTGGCTATACAAAACAGGGCGACAATAAAGGTCATATCTTTTGTATTAACCAAAATAAAACGAAGATCTAACATGCCTTTACTATCAATATTTTCAGGAGATATGGTTGAGTAGAATATCTGGTCAGAGACAACAAGTTTTAGCGCAGATAAAGCAATCCCAACCAACAAAAACAATAGTAAAAACCAAATTATTTTTTTTGATAAAAGAAGTTCGGGAATCAAAACAAAGATGGTGATGTAAGCATAACTAAAAAAGAATAATCCGTTAACAAAAGTCACCCAAAATGTACGGGTAAAACTTCCCGAATTATCCTGAACAAACAATATAACGGAAAAAGTAATTACAGTTGAAAAGAAAAATAAAAGATGTCTTAACAACCTGAATTTTATTTCGTTATTATAAAGAAGATTATTCATTTTATTTGAATTGCTAAATCCACTTCAAACCGGTCCTGGTTATCTTCAATTTTTAAATCATACATGTTTCTATAAATAATATCCAGCCTTTTTTGAACATTCTTTAATCCTATCCCACCATTTTTTTGTTCTGCTTTTTCTTTGTTTTCACAATTTTTACTGTTTACAGCTTTAAACTTAATCATCTTTTTTTCAACCAAAATCCGGATTTGTATAAATGGTTTTCCCGGATCGTTACTACATCCATGTTTAAAGCAGTTTTCAACAAATGTAAAAAACAGCATAGGTGCAATTTTTATATCTTTTATTGTACCGGAAACATTTAAATCTACTTTTAAACGTTTTCCATATCTCATTTTTTCCAGGTCGATATAATTCCTTATCAACTTAATTTCCTTCTCCAACTCAATTTCTGCGTCATTGCAATCGTATAAAACTGAGCGCAAAAGCTCTGAAATTTTTGCAATTCCTTCCGATGTTTTTGTTGATTCTTCCAATGATAAGGCATAGAGGTTATTCATCGTATTAAATAGAAAATGTGGATGTAACTGCGCTTTTAAAAGATTGAGTTCCGATTGAAGATTGAGTTTTTCCATCTTAAATTTTTCTTCCTGTTGCTCTTTCCACTTTTTAACGATTTTTATGGCAAAAGCAATGGCAACCATAAAATTGGTCTCGAGCATTAAATATAAAAAGGTTACCCCAAAAAGAGAATCGAAATTAACAGGCAGATCATTAATCAAGCGAAGGGCAATTCTTTCATTTAATGTTATAAGAAAAATCAGCAAAACAAGAAAAAGAACGGTGAGTGGCAGATTTTTTCTTTTCAGGTAAAAGGGAAGTAAACCGTAGATAGTGGTATATGTTGCAATCATAACAAATGGCAACATACAAAGTGATTCAAACAAATACCATTTGTAATCGTTCCCGTATTTCCCGTAAATCGAACCAAAAAACAGCACATAAAATATCCAAAAAAGGACATGTAAAAGAAGTCGTTTATTAAAATATCGCGACAGTTTTAGATTCATGTGTTTAAAATTGTTTGTTTTTAAAAGTAACATATGTAATTTGCTCAAAAAATTTAATCATTGGGTATAAAACATAATGATAAAATTTATTTAAGCTCATTTCATATTTTTTGTATTAGACAAGATTCAGGTTAGTGGTATTAAAATTTTAAAAATACGTTTACCTGATCGACAATAGATTTGTGCTTTGATTTTTTAAATAATTACAAATCAATGTTAATGAATTCAACAATAGTTGAATTTATTTATTTGAGCCTTATAAAAACGAAAAGCCTTTCGTCCTCTGACGAAAGGCTCCTTTCATATTCCTATGAAAAAAATTGCGCTGTTTAACACTATCTTTAGAAACTTGCCTGGTATTCTTCATTAATTAACTGAGGAAAGTAGCAGGCAATCAATCCGAGTATTTCGTCTTCTGATTTTTTGTTCTGGCAAATTACTCTTTGTTGGAAATAACTCACACGGTTCAGCTTTGCATCTAATTCTTCTTTTGGTAAAGTTTGAAATCTTTGTTCAATTTTTTTCACCCCAAATACACTTTCATTACAAGTATATTGAATTTCAAATTCATCAGAACGTACCACATAAGTTACACACTCTTTTTCTTTTACAACTCCTATTTGAACAGGGTTTGCGGTATTTTCGTAGGTTAGTTCGTAAGTTTTTACAACTTCATCTTCGAGTACCATTGGCATGTTTGATACCATTACAGTATATTTACCAAAATCTGTTAAAGAGTTTCCTGTTAAAGCTTTTCCGTCTTTGATTTTTGCTGTAGCACTCATGCTTAGAACTGCTGCGCAAATTGCTAAAAGAAATAATTTTGTTTTCATGATATTTAAATTTGTTTAATTGTTTACGATTCAAATGTATGGAACCAAACAATGCCATTTTTTTTAAATCTATATTCAACAGCAGAAAAGCTGCAAATAGATAAAATTATCCTGCAAAATCATTTTAGGGCATTTTGAAGATGATTTTATACTGTTTGTGTTGGAAAAATGTCGTTGACAGAATAAAACAGGTATTTTGCAGCCATTTTTAGATTAAATCTAAATAAGAACCAAACTTCAGGAATTATATTTTTCTATTTTTAAGGCTTTTAAAAACCAGAAATAAATTATTCCATTATGAGGTCTTCAAAGCTATTATTTAATATTCTTCTGTTTTTAGCATTACTTTCTCCAGCAGCTAAATATGCCACAGCACAAAAGATTACAACATCAAAATACATTGTTGTTGATCAATTTGGTTATTTATCTGATTCAAAAAAAATAGCAGTTATTCGAAATCCACAGGAAGGTTTCGATGCCAGTGAGTCTTTTACACCGGGCAGTATTTATTCAGTTTTAAACCTTGAGGATTCTACAGAAGTACTAAGTGGAACACCGGTACAATGGAAAAACGGAGCTATGGATCCATCGTCAGGAGATAAGATATGGCATTTTGATTTTTCCGAAGTTAAAAGTGCAGGAAGATATGTAATTCTGGATGTTGACAGTAGTTTGTCCTCATACGAATTCGAAATTGGAGAGGATGTTTATGAAGAGGTAATGAGACAGGCATTTCGCACTTTCTTTTATCAACGTTCAGGATTTGCAAAAGAATTACCTTATGCAAACGAGGAATGGGTAGATGGAGCAAGTCACCTTCAGGACAAAACAGCAAGAAATTTTTTAAAAAAGTATGATGCTGCCACTACCCGGGATGTTTCAGGTGGATGGTACGATGCCGGAGATTTTAATAAGTATACAAGCTGGACATCCAATTATGTGATTGAGTTTATGAAGGCATTTATTGAAAATCCTGGTGTTTGGGGTGACGATACCAATATTCCTGAATCAGGAAACAATATTCCGGATATTTTGGATGAAGCAAAATGGGGAGTTGACCATCTTTTGCGTTTACAGGAACCCAACGGAAGTATGTTGAGCGTTGTTGGCGCTTCGCACGCCAGTCCGCCCTCTGCAGCCAAAGGTGCTACTTATTACGGAAATCCTAATACATCGGGAACATTAAATGCAGCAGCTGCTTTTGCAATTGCATCAAAAGTATACCGAAGTACCGGCATGCAGGATTATGCTGATTCCTTACAACAGGCAGCAATCAAAGCATGGGACTGGGCCAAGGAAAATCCAAATGTACTTTTTTACAATAATACAGGTAATACTAAAGGACTTGCAGCGGGACAGCAGGAAACCAATGATTATGGGCGTTTAATGGCCAAATTAAAAGCAGCTTCTTTTTTATACGAAATTACCGGAGAAAAAGAGTACAAAACTTTTTTCGAGGGTAACTACCAAAAAGTTCATTTAATGGAATGGACTTTTGCCTATCCTTTCGAAACTGATAATCAACAGGTTTTACTGTACTACACTACATTACCTGGCATTACATCCACAGTGAAATCCAATATTCGCGCAAAGTACAAAAGTGCTATGGACGGCACCCACAATTTTGCAGCAATAACGTCGCAAACAGATCCTTATATGGCTTATATGAAAGACTATGTATGGGGCAGCAACTCTACAAAAGCCCGGCAAGGTTTAATGTTTACTGATTTTATCAAATTTGGAATTAACAATACAAAAAATGAATTGGCAAAAGAAGCAGCAGAATTTTACATACATTATATTCATGGAGTAAATCCATTGAATTTGGTGTACCTATCCAACATGTATAATTATGGCGCGGAGAATTCTGTTAACGAATTTTACCATTCCTGGTTCAAAAACGGTAGTGTCAAATGGGATCGGGTTGGGGAATCTACATACGGCCCGGCTCCGGGTTTTCTAACGGGCGGTCCAAACCCGGGATACGACTGGGATGGATGTTGCCCGGGTAGCTGTGGAAGTTCAGGCAATAATGCCATGTGTTACGACGAAACCATTTCGCCACCAAAAGACCAACCCAATCAAAAATCTTATAAAGATTTTAATAATTCATGGCCCCTAAATTCATGGTCGGTTACAGAAAACAGCTGTGGTTATCAAATATCATATATCAGGTTACTTGCAAGTTTTCTGCCCGAAAAATATGATTGCAGTGGAACGTATAATGGAAATGCTTCCTACGATGCCTGTGGCGTTTGTTCAGGGGGTACAACCGGAATTGAACCGGAATCTAATTCCGACAATTGTTTAACAACTTCTTCTGTTAATGTGGAATTACAAAAACCGGAAATATTTCCAAATCCGGCGGAAGATGTATTAAATATACGATTTAAGGATGAAGGGGAATACAAGCTTGCAATTATCAATCATCAGGGACAAGTTGTTTACGAAGATATCGAATGGGGAAATTCCAGCATAAATATTAAAACTTTTCAATCCGGAAATTATATCGTAAAAATTTCAGGAAAAGAAAATGTTTGGCAGGAAAAGTTTATAAAGCTTTAAGTCATGAAGTCACACAAATATTAATTACGCACATATTTTTATGAACGTTCGATTCATAAAAAAGCCCCAAAGGGGCGACATCTAATAGCCCAGTGCAAAGCGCTGGGCATATAAGTATTATATAAAATCGTCCGGCGAAGAAACAAGGTCAAAGCTAAAACGTTGTCCCGGACGAAATTGATTCATTGCTCCCAATCCCGTTGTCCTGAACAATTTGATATATGGAACTCTTTATATTATAGTTCTTGTATCAATTCACCTCAGTATGGAACAAATCAAAACAATCGACCAGGTCATTCTCGCACTTGACGAAATCATTGCAGATTCAATAAACAAGCAAAATCCCCTTGGATATTTTGCTGCCTTATACCGAAATGTTACTATAAAAGTTAAAGAAGGAATAAAAAATAATTTCTTTGATGACGGCCCCCGAATGGAAAAGCTGGATGTTGTTTTTGCTAAACGTTATTTGGATGCCTATCAGGAATGGCAGGTCGCACAGAAACCAACCGAATCATGGAAAAGCACATTTGAAATCTCAACAAAATACTGGCCAATTGTTTTGCAACATTTATTACTGGGAATGAATGCTCACATCAATCTCGACCTGGGAATTGCGGCAGCTGAAATCTCAAAAAAAAGTAACATCAATAGTCTCGAAAATGATTTTAATAAAATCAACCAGATTCTTTCTTCATTGGTAAAAGAAGTACAAAATGACCTCTCTGCAATTTGGCCAATCCTTGCTAAAATTCTAAGAAAAACAGGAAAAGCAGATGATTTCATTGTAGATTTTAGCATGAAATTAGCCCGGGATGGAGCATGGAAATTTGCTCTTTCTTTAGCTGAAACTTCAGAAGATGAAATTGAAATTGCAATAAAAGAAAGAGACAAAAAAATTGCAAAAAAGGTAGATCTAATACTAAAACCCGGAGTTCTCATAAAATTGTTTTTAAGAATAATCAGGTTAGGTGAAAAAGGTACTATTGCGGAAAGAATTAGACAATTAGCTAATTAAATATTTATAAATCAACATTTAACAATTTTTTCGTTGTACCTTTCTTGTTTTAATATCAAAATCATGAAACAAGTTATTTTATTGACAATTATATCATTGTTTTTTTCTTGTTCAACAAAAAAAGAATTAAGCACCCAACCCTATGTAATGTGGATTAAAGGAATAAAAGTTGATTGCACAGGAGTTGGGCCAATGAAATGTTTGTTGGTGCAAAAAAGTGAGAATATAGAATCTGGTAAATGGGAGTATTTTTACAGTGAAATTGAAGGATTTAAGTTTCAGAATGGAACACGAAGCAAAATATTAGTATCCGAAAAAAAAGTTGAAGATTCTCAGGTTCCGGCCGATGGTTCTTCCATAAAATACAAATTGATAGAAGTTCTGGAGAAAATACCCGAACCCATTTTTTCCCTGCACGATATTTGGGCACTTGAAACCATTGAACAACAACCCATTGAAAAACCGCGTTCAAATTCGGGAATGCACATCCCCTCAATTGAGCTCAACCTTGTTGAAATGCAAATTATGGGTACAGATGGTTGTAATCAGTTTTTTGGTCCGATTAAAAAAGTTGGGGATAACACGATTGAATTTGGCAATTTGGGTGCCAGCATGAAACTTTGTGTTGACATGAAACTCCCTGACCGCTTCAATCAGTCGCTGGTTAAAGTAACTCAGTATGAACGAAATGGAATGAAACTCCTATTTAAAGATAGTTTTGGAACCGAATTGTTGCAGTTTAAAAAAGTAGATTAGCAGGCCTGTTTTCTATTTACAACCCTGATTAAAAAAGAGTTTTGCCTAAACTGGAAGTCTCCAGCCCAACTATATTTTTTAATTTCCATTCACTTCATGTAAACCACACTCTTTCCCCGAGTTTTGTTCCCACCACCATCTTCCGGCACGGAAATCTTCACCCGGCTGAATTGCACGTGTACAAGGTTCGCAACCAATACTTACAAATCCTCTGTCGTGAAGCACATTATACGGTACATGATTTTCTTTTACATACTCAATTGTTTGCTCAAGACTCCATTCCATTAACGGATTGTATTTTATAATGCCATTACCCTCATCCCACTGAAACTCTCTCATGTCACTTCTGTTTTCTGATTGCGATGCGCGTAAACCGGTAATCCAGATTTCATTTCCATTCAAGGCCCGTTTTAAGGGAATAACTTTTCGAATAAAACAACATTCCTTGCGATTCTCCAGGGACTCATAAAAACTAAACGGACCTTTTTTATCCATTAACTCTTCCACCTTTTCCGTTGGTGGAAAATAAACTTTAATTGGTTTTTTATATTTCTCAAGTGTGCTACGATAGGTTTTATAGGTTTCAGGAAATAAACGTCCGGTGTCGAGTGTAACCACTTTAATATCAAAATTATTTTTGAATATTATATCAGTAATTACCTGATCTTCAAATCCAAAACTTGTAGTAAATACAATTTTTCCCGGATGGCTGTTAACAAGAAATTTTAACTTCTGTTCAATTGTAACTCCAGCTAATTCAGTATTTAGAAATGCAGTTTGTTTTTTACCGTCCATTCTCTATAAAACTTTTTTATTCAACGTGTAAAACCAGTCCTTTTAAATATTCGCTTTCAGGGTGAAATATATTTACCGGATGATCTGCCGGTTGTGTTAACTGATGTAAAATACTCACTTTCCTTCCGGAAATAGCCGCTGCAGAAAAGACAGCTTCCCTAAACTTTTCTTTGGAAACAACCTGAGAACATGAAAAAGTAAACACAATTCCATTCTTTCTGATTTGCTCAAATGCACGCGTATTGATACGTTTATAAGCTTTTAACGCCTGTGGTAAGGCATTCCGGTGTTTTGCAAAAGCAGGTGGATCCAAAATAATTAAATCATATATATCCTGAATATTTTTTAGATATTCAAATCCATCCGCAACCTTTGCTTCGTGTCTAAGATCATTTGGAAAATTGAGCTCTACATTTTGTTTGGTCAACTCAATTGCGGATTCTGATGCATCCACCGAATGAACCAGGTTTGCACCTCCTTTCAAGGCATAAAACGAAAATCCCCCTGTGTAACAGAACATATTCAAAACATCGCGGTTATTCGAGAATCTCTGCACCAGTAATCGGTTTTCGCGTTGATCGATAAAGAAACCTGTTTTTTGCCCCAGTTCCCAGTCAACTTTAAAATTTAGGCCATATTCAAGTACTTCGGTATCACTTCTTTCACCAAATAAATAACCATCTTCCGGATCGATATCGGCCTTAAACGGAAGTGTTTTTGCACTCTTATCATAAACTGCTTTTAACTTCTCACCCAAAACCTCAGCCAAAGCTTTTGCTATTTCAGTTCTAATTAAATACATCCCAACCGAGTGCATTTGCAAAACTGCTGTACTATTATAAAAGTCGATGATTAATCCCGGAATTCCATCCCCTTCACCATTTAACAATCTGAAAACATTTGTTTCAGAATTTTCTGTTAATCCCAGCGATTTTCTCAAATTCCAGGCTGAAGCTATTTTTCTTTTCCAGAAATCAAAATCAACCGGTTCATCTATAAAAGTAATTATCCGAATTGCTATCGAACCTATTTGATAATGTCCGATTCCCAAAAATTCGTTTTTATTTGAAATTACAGAAACCAAATCTCCTTCTTTCAAATCATCAGGTAATTTGCTGATTGCACCAGAAAATACCCAGGTATGAAAGCGTTTTAAGCTCTGTTCTTTCCCTTGTTTTAAAATGATTCTTGGAATACTTTCGGACATAAACAAAAATTTAGTTGCCGGAAATATTGTTATAAATTTCTAAAGCCGCCCATGCATCCGTAGCAGCATAACGTTTTTGTGCTTCAGTAAGCACATCTGCCTCCCAGTTTGAAAGTTGTTGTCCTTTTGAAATTCGGAATCCACAGGTAATGGCTGCCAGCTTTTTCAAACTAAAATTGTTGATACCCAATGATTTTGCATTATCCTGAAGTTCAACAAATCCTTTTGCATTAAAAGGCTGAACTTTTTTCAGCGATTTAATATCGTCGTTAATTGCCACTCCCGGTTTAACAATTTCAGGATTTGCCAGAATCTCACAAACTGCTTTGGGAAGCCCTATTCTGTTGATTCTGAATAAAAATGCCTTATCTTTTACTGAAAGCTGCAACAGAGCAACTTCGTTTATAACTCCTTTTTTAAAGGACGGTTTTGTTTCCGTATCAAACCCAATTACCTTCGCTTTTGAAAGGCTTTTAATCGCATCGTCGATTTTATAAATTGTATCTACGACAATAATTTCCCCATCAAATGATTTTAATGGTAATTCAGTTAATTCCTCTTTTGTTATACTTTCTTTAAACATCGTCCGTATCTTCATCGGTTCCCCAGAATTTATCCAACCATTCCGGGTTTCCCTGTCCGGGAATAACCTGATCATTATTATTTTCTTTTTCGAAATCGGGATTACTGTAAACAAGCATATGTACAGCCCGCATAACATTTACAAGTTGCTGACCCCAAAATTCCCCATAATGCTCATTACATTCTGCAAGTGCATCATTCATTACCTCTTCGTTGCCAATACTATAGGCTATCAGAAAATTTTTTAAATCCTGATAAATATCCAGTAAGTTTTCTGAAATACTGGCAGTAACTGTTTCATGTCCAAACTGAATAGATGGATCAAATACCTCGTAAAAACTATCATGTTCATTTAACTGCTGTAACCATTTCTGATGTAACATATTATAATCCAACTCGGAGATATACTTTTCAAGTTCTTCCTCCAATATTCGCTCTGTTTTCGGAAGCATTGCTGCCTTCAAATACAAAAGCGGTAAAAGCTTTTGCAGTTTTTGTAAATTCTCTTCTACCGACTGTTTTCCAACATTTTCAATTGATGCACTAAATTCATTAGCAACTGTAACAAACTCAACAACATTTTTAGAATATACAATCTGATTTGGATTCATTCAATCTTAATAAAAACTGCTGCAAAAGTAAAAATATTTTAATGAATCGGGGAAAGAAATACTTAGACTATTATAAATCAACAGCATACATTGACAATACAACAAATTTTAAACATTTTTCTCAACGTGTTTATAAAACATTTGTAAACCAGTTATATAATATTGTGTTTATTACCTGAAGTAAAATCCTATTTTTGTTCTGGATTACAATTTTTAAATAATGGAGCACCAATACGAAAAGAAAACTCTTTGGGTAGTATTATTGACTGCTGTTACCATGGTGGTGGAAATTATTTTTGGTTTAACCACCAAATCGATGGCATTGCTGGCTGATGGTATTCATATGGGTTCTCATGTTCTGGCAATTGGGATGAGTTGGTTGGCCTATGTAATTGTTCGCAAAGTTTCAAAAAACAATAAGTTTACAGGTAATTCAGACAAAATTCTTTCCTTATCTGGTTATAGCAGCGGTTTAATGCTTTTAATTTTTGCAGTGGTGATTTTGGTTGAAGCTTTTGAACGTTTTTTTAATCCGGCTGATATCGTTTATAAAGAAGCCATTTTTGTTGCCACAATTGGTTTAATCGTAAATGTTGTCAGTGCCTTTTTATTGAATCACGACCATGAACATTCCGACCATAACATTCGGGCAGCATACCTGCACGTTATTGCTGATGCTTTAACAAGTTTATCTGCAATTTTGGGATTAACTGCTGCAATGATTTGGGATATTCCTTTTATAGACACAATCGCTGCAATTATTAGCTCTTTCGTGATAATAAAATGGTCGATTGGTTTATTAAAAGATTCAGGTGCTGCACTGCTGGATATAAAAAAGAAGAATAAAGAACATGACCATTCACACGGTCATCATCACCATTAAAACAAACTTGTTTATGGTTGCAGATAAAATAAAACAAAGAAGGTTAATATCCATTTTAATTGTTGTTCTTCTGTTATTACTTGTTCCATTTATTGGAATGCAGTTTAACAACGATATTAACTGGAAGGTTTCAGACTTTTTGCTTGCCGGATTGATTCTTTTTGCTACTGGCCTGGCAATAGATTTTATCCTCAGTAAACTTAAAAAATCCAAATTTCGGATTATAGCTGTTATATTTCTGGTGATTGCAGTTTTGCTAATCTGGGCAGAACTTGCAGTAGGGTTGATTGAGAAGATTTTTATCCGATATTAAGTAAAAAATTAACTGTATTTCTTGATATCTTTTCACTATTCACCTATTAAACATTTCAGCTATATACGGATTCTTCGCTTCATTCTATTTCGCTCAGAAAGACAAGTGTTCATAGTTTAAGGGGCTTTGGGTGAGAAGTTGGGGTGCGGCAAAGCTGCACCCCAACTTCTCACCCAAAGCAAAAACCTAAATTATCCTGTCATTTCGAGCGAAGCGAGAAATCTGCTCAAATTTGACCGAACACGAACGATATCCTTTAACTCAAACTTTTTATATCTGCAACTGTTGTGATTTTATAACCAATAAATAATCAAAGTTATGACAACAGTTAATGTTTATCTTACCTTCGATGGCAACTGCGAGGAAGCATTCAATTTTTACAAATCGGTTTTTGGTGGAGAATTTCCCTATCTCGGGCGATTTAAAGAAATGCCGCCCATGGAAGGTATGCCGCCACTTCCTGAAGAACATAAGGAAAGAATTATGCATGTATCATTACCAATTAGTGAAGAAACAGTTTTGATGGGAAGCGACACTGGTGGCGAATGGGGGCCAAAAGTAGAAGTGGGAAATAATTTCTCAATTTCAGTAAACACAGAAAGCAAACCTGAAGCAGAAAGAATTTTTAATGAATTATCGGTTGGAGGAAAAGTTAATATGCCCATGCAAAGTACATTTTGGGGAGACTATTTTGGCACTTTTACCGATAAATTTGGCATCAATTGGATGGTAAGTTTCCCTGAGAATCCGGAGAAGTGATTTAGTACATCCATGGTGTTTTGCTTTAACTAAAAACTAAAGGCATCACATTTGTATTTTCCAGGTCGGAAGACCGGAGACCGAAGACCGAAGTCAAACAAATTGCATTTCTATTTGTATTTATACTGGATTGTAAACATTTTCAAAACACGATTAGAAAAAGTAAGAAATGAAAATTATAATACTCATTTTTGGAATTGCAATGTTATCTTTTTTTGGGTGTAATTCTCAAAAAAAACAAAAGGATAATAATGAACTTAAAAGCAATGAAGTTTCAAACACCATTCCTATAACAAAACAAAACTACGCACACGCAGAAACAGCTCGCAACTATAGAAATTGGGCTAAGCTTGGAGCAAATGACAGTATTGTACACATGAGAAAACTTCCACCAAGAGGAAAAGATGCTCCTACTGTTCAAATGAACGATGATACATTTTATTCTGTAGTTATTGCGGAAACAATAAATGGGAATGTACAATTTTCTATTCCTGAAAGCGATATCTATGTGGCAGTTCAGGTAGTTACAGAAGGTGGGCATGGACAACATTATGTTGTAGAAGCAGGAGATTATGATCTTCCGGTGGAAACTAATTTTGCCTTCCTGATTTACAGAACAGGTTTAGAAAAAGGATTTGAAGCTGCTCATAAAGCTCAGGACAAAATTAAAACGGACAAAATTAAGTTTGGAACCTATAAAATTGCCAACTACGATTTTGAAGAAGTTGAAGAATGGACTGCCCGATTAACTGAGGAGACCAGTGGAGAAATATTTAAATATACTTTTCCAAGAACATCAAAAGAAATTAATGATTTACATCAATGGAATTTGGAAAATGCCAATGGTTGGGGAGGTTCATCTCCTGAAGTTAATGTTGCGAATCTTTATACAAATTCGGTACTTTTGGATGGTAGCAAAAGTTATTCTACAACTTTTGAAAATCCTGAATCCAGGTTCTTCACTTCGTTTACGGCTTACGATAAAGACCGTTATCTAATGGAAGGAGTTGAAAACGTTAATTCGTATAAATGGGAAGAAAACAAAAATGGAACCATTACCATAAATTTCAATGGAGGTCCAAATGCCATTAACAACATTGACACAAAAGGTCAGGACTTTAGTTTCACTGTTCGATATTATGGTGTAAGTCAAAAAGTTATTGATGGAAAAATATCTCCTGAAAAAGATATTCAAGAAATTAACTAAATTATTTTCATGTTAGTAATAAGTACATAAAATTGAGATATCACATAACATTTAACAGTTTGAGGAATAAAGCGGTTTTATTCCTCTCTTTTTTGATTTTGTTATCGTGTTCAAATGAAGATGAAAATAAGATAATAAATCCTGTTCCACCGGGAGAAACTATTTTAAGTCAGCTGGAAAAAAATTACCATCAACTGCCTGAAAAGGAGATTGTAATAAGCGATGATGGAAGATTTTATGCTCAATATTCCAATCCAACTACAGAATACAGACACGGAATTTTAGGCGATGATATGGAAGGAAAACAATTGGTTGTGGTTGCCGATAGTGTATTTAATGAACTGGTCTTGGAGGATGATTATGTATTTGAAGATATAAGACCAAGATTGGTAGATATTAATGGAGATAATCGCCCTGAGATTATAACAATCCGTACCAATAAATCATTGGGAGCCGGAATTATGATTTACAAAATTGTGGAAAACCGACTAACAGAATTTGCCTATGTCAAGGAAATTGGCCGAACCTATCGTTGGTTAAACATTGTTGCCATAAACGATTTAGATAATGATGGAATCGTAGAATTGGTGTGGATTGAAACACCTCATATTGGAGGAACTTTAAAAATTGCTAAAATAAAATCCGGAGCACTGCAGGTTATCGATCAGAAAACACAGTTTAGTAATCATGTTATCGGGGAAAGAAATTTGTGTTTATCGGTTCTCACCGAACAGAACGGCAGTAAGGTATTTTATATTCCTACACAAAAAAGAGACAAAATTGTTGGATTTTCCTTTATAGATAATCAACTCGAAGTTTTTGAAGAAATATCCCAAAATGTTGATTTCTCTCAATCTTTGGTTTCTCAATACGCTTTTAAAGAAGTTTTAGAAGAAGGGAATCATTGTAATTAACTGCGTTGACAAATACTTTGATATGCACAGTATCGGCAATGTTCAGAATGAGATGTTTGTTTAAACGTGTTGTTTACAGAATATATCTCAGATAAAAGTTCTTTTAAGCCGGAAACAAAATCATCCTTTAATTCTGAAAAAGAAAATTCATCACCATCCCGGATTATGTCAGGATTAAAATTCTTGTCGAACAATTTATTCAGACTGTAAATCCCGGGCTGAATATTCGTTTCATTTAATGTTTCCGAAAGTATAAAGGTGTAGATTAGTGCTTGCAGTATTTCTTTCTTTGGATTCTTTACGTCCCTTTCAAAAAGCTCTTCAATTTCTTTAAACTTATCATTTTTTACACTTCCTGTTTTATAGTCAAGAACTCTCATTTTTCCATTTACCTTGTCAATCCGGTCTATTTTACCTCCAACAAAAATGTTTGTTTTTACTCCGTCAACATCCAATGTAATATTTGTTTTATATGATTTTTCAAGACTTTCAATGCTAAATGGGGCCACTTCTCCATCCAGTTTTAATAGTTGTTTTAAATAGGTTTTAATGTTCTCATTGATTAATAGTGTTTTTCCCTCAAACGATATATTTTTTGCATTTTCTTCCTTTACTTTAAAATAGTTTTTAGCAATCTTTTTTCTGACAACATTCTCGATTAACAAATTATTGTTCCTGATTTTTTCGATTGTTTGTTTATCTAAAACACGTCCTGTATATGGCGTGTAGATTTCCTCAATTGTATCGTGAAATATATTTCCAAATATCATCCCATCAATCTCCTCTTTTAAATCATCTGGTTCGGGAAGTTCCATTTCATACCGGTAGTAAAACTTCAGGCTGCAATTTAAATAGGTGTTTATCGCACTTGGCGAAAGCGGGTGTTTCTCAGAATTTTTGTTTAATAAATCCGAAACTATTTGCCCTGAACTTTGAATCGAAATTGCGTGAACAGGTTTAAATGAAAATCTAAAACCAAGATTTTTATTTTCAGGTTTATGCTCCGAATCGTATAACAACTGGTATCCATACCGACTTAATTCTCCGGTACTGATTCCTTCCTTTACTACGCTATAGGTTGCCGTTACATGTTTTGCACGCTGAATTAATCGATAAAAATAGTAGGCATACATTGCATCCTGTTCATCAATTCCCGGCAATCCAAATCCCTTTCTTATGTTTGCAGGAATAAATGAAGGTGAGGTGAATGTTCTGGGCCATTTGTCTTCATTCAATCCAAGAATTATCAGGTTCTCAAAATCCAGGCAACGTGTTTCAAGAATTCCCATTACCTGCATACCGCTTAAAGGTTCTCCTTCAAAAGCTACAGAAACAGTTCCCAAATACTGGCTTAGCAGTCGAAAAAATATGGCATCATTTATTTCTCGATCCTGTTCTGAAATGGTTTTATTTATAACTATTTCAAGCTTTTCAATTGCCTTATAAATTGCATAAATTATTTCGAGCAACATCAAATTTTCAGATTCCCCGGATTGAAATTTCTGAACTATTTCTCCAAGAATATTTAAAAAATACCGGCAATAGTTTTGAATACCATCGGGCAAAACAAAAATCTTACGATGAAGTACCGAAAAATCTATTTGAGATAGTGCTATCGTAATTTGATTATTGGTTTGAACCTGATTAAGGAAATTTTTGTTTTGGTCATTTTCCCAATAAGTCAATATTTGGTGATTTAAAATATCGCTTACATATCGATGATAAACGACTGTTTCACCATTCGAATTGATTTTTTTGTTTTTAAGCAAATTCACCAATAACATTACAAAACCGTAAATCATCGAATTTTTTGCCGGATATCCCATTGTAATATTTATGGTTCCACTTTCTGGTGAGATTGCGCCAATTGCAGAAAACAATAATGATTCGTCAGCCAATACGATGGCTGTATTGTCGAACTTTGTGTTTAAGAAAGGTTTGTATTCGTCCAGAAAAACAGGAATTTGCTGCGACTGACCATAATTTGAAGATACAGCCGTAAGTTTGATATTTTTTTGTTGATTAAACAGATTTGTTTCAAATTTGAAATCTACGGGAGGTGGAAACTTTTTAATATTACTACGCATAAAATATCCTGCCTCATTTTTTTTATCGTCAATATAAAATTCGTCAAAATCCCACAGAAAATTAGCCTTTCCTTCCTTTTGCAGAAATCTGAAAATTTCTTCTTCGCAGGCATTTAAAGCATTTAAACCAATAAAATAATATTGTTTGAAGTTGAATTTGTTTTTTTTACTTTCGAGCTTTTCTACAACCTGACGATCGGCCATACCACCGTACGCCAGTTTTTGCTGCTTTAGTAAGGTCTTAAAATCGAAATATACCGGAAACAACTTATCCCATACCTGAAAATATTTTTGTTGAAAAGTATGGTTATGTCCTCCCGATATATTTCCCCAAAACTCTTCCACTGCCTTTTTTTGGTCTGGAGTCAAGTAGTCAAAAACCGATTCAATCTCCTTCAAATCTGAAACATTTCGAAAAAGGTCTTTTGCATCGATAAGGTATCTGTCAATGTCGTTAAAGTCGGCCAATAATATTTCGCCCCAAAAATAGAATTCATCGAAGGTTTCTTTAGTTTTGGTATGTTTTGTAAAAATATCATACAGCAATGAAATAAGTTGTAATCTGTCAGCCAGGTTTAACTCCGAAACCTCTGAAAGAAGTTCACCTATTGTGGTAATTTCAGGAGCAATAACAGCATTTTGAATTTCATTCTGTAAATAAGAATTAAAAAACACACCCGACCTTCGGTTAGGAAATACAATGCAAATCTCTGATAATTCACTTTGGTGCTTTTGAAAAATATATTTAGCGCATTGAGAGAGAAACCTTTCCATGATTCAGTTTAAAATCGAATGTTCAAAGTTCAAAGTTTAGTTTGAAAATGCAACACATTACATCTTCTTTTTTTTATAATTTTAAAACGAATTATTTGTAGAACATTTATTTACTAAAATATGAAAAAGCTAAATTTTTTAACATTTCTCTTTCTGACCGTAATTTTTGTAAATGCACAAGACCGTATTACCGGCTTAAATTTTGCAACCCGCAGCGAAGTCATTGCCCAAAACGGAATGGCATGTACCAGTCAACCATTGGCAACACAAGCAGCACTCGACATACTAAAAGCAGGAGGTAATGCCATTGATGCAGCGATAGCAGCCAATGCTGTTCTAGGTTTGGTTGAACCAACAGGTAATGGAATTGGTGGTGATTTATTTGCAATAGTATGGGATGCAAAAACTAAAAAACTATATGGTTTAAATGCAAGCGGAAGATCTCCTTATAATTTAACTCTCGACTATTTTAAAGAAAACGGAATTGATAAAATTCCTTCATATGGCCCGCTTCCTGTATCGGTACCGGGATGTGTGGACGGCTGGTTTGAACTTCATGAAAAATTTGGAAAAACTCCTATGAATGAAGTTTTACAACCCGCTGTAAATTATGCCCGAAATGGATTTCCCCTAACAGAAACCATCGCATATTACTGGAACCGCAGCTCATTTTTAAAACGATACCCGGGATTTGAAGAAATATTTTTTCCCGGAGGGAATGCCCCCAAAAAAGGTGAAATCTTTAAGAATCCTTACTTGGCAAGCACCCTCGAATTGATTGGAAAAGAAGGGCGCGATGTTTTCTATAAAGGTGAAATAGCCGAAAAAATAGTGGCCTATATGAAAGAAAACGGTGGATTTTTGAGTATGAAAGATTTTCAGGATCACAGCTCGGAATGGGTAGAGCCAATTTCTACAAACTATCGTGGATACGATGTCTGGGAGTTACCGCCTAACGGACAGGGAACAGCTGTTTTACAAATGCTTAACATTTTAGAAAATTACGACATTGCAAGTATGGGATTTGGTTCACCTGAATATATGCACCTTTTTATTGAAGCAAAAAAACTGGCATTTGAAGACAGGGCAAAATATTATTCCGATATGGATTTTAATGATATTCACGTTAAAGAATTAATTTCAAAAGAATATGCAAAAGAAAGGATTGCTTTGATTAATGAAAAAAGGGCAGCCCGCTCCTACCCTGCAGGAGAATTGGAACAGGGAAATACAATTTACCTTACCACTGCCGATAAAGATGGAAATATGGTTTCGCTGATTCAAAGTAATTACCGTGGCATGGGTTCGGGGATGACACCCGGAAAACTCGGATTTATCCTTCAGGATCGTGGTGAGCTTTTTGCTTTGGAAGAAGGACATATGAATGTTTACGAACCTCATAAAAGGCCTTTTCATACCATTATTCCTGCTTTTATTACAAAAGATGGCGAACCATTTATAAGTTTTGGCCTGATGGGGGGTGCCATGCAACCACAGGGACATACACAGATTGTTTGTAATATTATTGATTTTGGAATGAATTTGCAGGAGGCCGGTGATGCACCTCGAATAAATCATTCAGGCTCAAGTCAACCAACCGGAGAGGAAATGACAGATGGTGGAACCGTTTCTCTGGAAAGTGGATTCTCTTATGAAACAATTCGTGCATTGATGAGCAAAGGTCACAAAATCTCATATGCAAAAGGCCCCTATGGTGGTTATCAGGCAATTATGTGGGACGGAAAAAACAAAGTTTATTTCGGAGCATCAGAATCGAGAAAAGATGGTCAGGCTGCAGGTTATTAAAATGTAGTATATTGTAAAACATTATTATCCATATTTTATACTTTAGATGGTATAAAACCATTGAAAAAGCAAGAAATTACTGTTAATTAATTTCTTTCTGTTTTAAATAGAATTAATTAACTTGTTCAGAAAAATCTTTATTCCGAAAATATATTATTCCAGGATTAAACAATATGTTAAATATTTCCTTATAATAGATAGTTCTAACGTAAATAATCAAATTAACAAAGATGCATACAAGTAAATCAATTATTATCAGAACAAGCTTTTCACTTCTTTTCATTCTGGCATTAATAGGTTGTAAACAGAAAAATAAAGCTACCGAAACAATTCCTGAAATTTCGGTTGTTAAGGTTTTACAAAGAGACATTCCCATATATCAGGAATTTGTAGGTCAGGTGTATGGAGAAAAAGATATTCCGATAAGAGCCCGGGTTGAAGGATTTCTTGAAGGAATTCATTTTGAAGAAGGATTTGGTGTTCAAAAAGGCCAGTTGCTGTACTCCATTGATCCGAAACCATTGGAAGCAAAAGTCAATTCTCAAAAAAGCAGGGTTGCCGAAGCACAAACAAATCTGGCAAAAACAAAAAGTGATTTAGACAGGTATAAACCACTTGCAGAAAAAAATGCAGTAAGTCAGAGTGATTTGGATGCCAGACAAGCGCAATACGATGCAGCTGTTTCATCCCTGGAAGCAGCAAAATCAAATTTAAGGTCTGCAGAAATTGAACTGGGGTACACAAAAATTTATTCACCTATCAATGGTATAATCGGAAAGACACAGGCTAAAGTGGGAGATTTTGTGGGAAGAGAACCAAATCCTGTAATTTTAAATGTCGTTTCAGAAACAAAAAATGTAAAAGTTACATTTTTCTTAACGGAAGGAGAATATCTTGCCCTGGTTAGGGAAATTCAAAGGAGGGATAGTGTAGATATAAGAGACCAGAACAGAAAGAGAAAAGATGAAGAAGGCAGATTGGAACTTATATTATCCGACGGATCATTGTATGAACATAAGGGTAAAATTGAATTTATCGACAGGGATGTAGATCCAACCACAGGCTCCATTCTGATTCAGGCAGATTTTCCAAATCCGGATTATATTTTAAGACCGGGATTATTTGCCAAGGTAAAACTACAATGGGAATTAAAAGAAGATGCTTTAATTGTTCCTCAACGATGTGTAATGGAACTTCAGGGACAAAAATCGGTATTTGTTGTAAATAACAATATTGTTGAATCAAAACAAATCACCACAGGACAGGTAATCGGTGATTATGTCATGGTCAATGAAGGATTATCCAATTCAGATCAAATAGTTATTGATGCCCTTCAAAAAGTAAGATCGGGAATGGAAATTACTCCGGTATTAACTGAATTCGAAAGTAAAAATACTCAATTATAAAATTACAGTTATGGCAGAAAGTAAAGGTAACTTTTTTGTTCACAGGCCCATAGTTGCTATGGTAATCGCCATCGTAATTGTAATTGTAGGTACTGTATTTATGTTAGGCTTGCCCATTGAGCAATATCCAAACCTCACTCCTCCGATTGTTCAGGTTAGAGCAACATATACAGGAGCAAATGCAACCAACGTTGAAGAATCAGTTGCAACTCCCCTGGAACAGCAAATTAACGGGGTTGACAATATGATATATATGAAATCCACTAACTCCAATGATGGAACAATGACCATTGATGTTTCGTTTGATGTGGGTACTGATCCTGACATGAATACTGTACTAACGCAAAACAGGGTTTCAGCGGCTACTGCAAAACTTCCGGAAGCTGTAAAAAAGCTTGGTGTAACCACAGAAAAATCACTTCCAAATATTCTTATGTTGATTACACTTACTTCCGACGGAAGATATGACCAGGATTTCCTAGGAAACTATGCTTTAATTAATGTAAAAGATCAGTTGGCCCGAATTAAGGGAATTGGTCGTGTAAACGTAATGGGAGCCTCAGATTATTCAATGAGAATTTGGATAAAACCGGACAGGCTTTCGCATATGGGCATTACCGTTCCGGAAATAATTCAAGCCATCAACGAACAAAACACAATTGTACCTGGTGGTAAGTTTGGTGCAGAACCAGCACCTGCAGGAACAGAATTTACGTATACGGTAAGATTACCTGAACGTTTTAATTCACCCGAAGAATTTGGTGATATTGTGGTAAGAACAAATCCTGATGGTTCACAGGTAAAAATTAAAGATATCGCAACCGTAAATTTAGGTGTTGAGACCTATAATGCTTTTACACGTTTAAACAAAGAAACATGCTCTATTATTGCACTATACCAGGCTCCCGGTTCAAACGCTGTTGAACTTGCACAACAGGTAAAAGAAGAGATGAAAGTTTTATCTCAAAACTTCCCGGAAAGTGTTGAATACAGTATTTCAATTGACACAACAGAATCAATAACCGCAGGCATCAGAGATATTGTTGTTACCCTAATCATCGCGCTTGTATTGGTAATTCTTGTTGTTTTTATTTTTATTCAGGATTGGAGAGCAACGTTAATTCCAACAATAGCTATACCCGTATCATTGATTGGTGCCTTTATGTTTTTCCCTTCATTGGGATTTACCATTAATGTTCTATCCTTACTGGGGCTTGTACTGGCCATAGGGATCGTGGTAGATGATGCCATTGTTGTTGTTGAAGCAGTTCAGGTAAACATTGCAAACGGCATGAATTCAAAAGAAGCAACAATTGATGCAATGAAAAAAGTATCGGCACCAGTAGTTGCCACAACCCTGGTACTGGTAGCAGTATTTATACCGGTTGCAGGAATGGCAGGTATCACGGGCAGGCTGTATCAGCAATTTGCCATTACCATAGTCGTTTCAGTAATTGTTTCCTCGGTGAACGCACTAACACTTAGCCCAGCTTTATCCTCTCTTTTGTTAAAAGAACCAAAACCCTACAAAGGATTATTGGGTAAATTCTTTGGTGCATTTAATAAATGGATGGGTAAAAGCACAGACTCGTACATGAGTTTTACCAACGTTGTAACCAGAAAAATAAAAAGATCAGTTGTATTTATACTCATAGTTGTTGTTGCAGCGGGAGTATTTGGAAAACTTGTACCGGGAGGTTTTATTCCTGAGGAAGACATGGGTTATATGTTTGTTAATATTCAGTTACCCAATGCAGCCTCCATTCAACGTTCAGATGAAGTTTCAAGACAGATAGAAGAAATTGTAATGGAGTTTCCGGATGTCGAATATGTTACAACTGCAACAGGTTATAGCCTTCTGTCCGGTTCAATGATCTCCAACACAGGTTTTATGTTTATAAAACTGATTAACTGGAGTGAAAGAGATATCACGGTAAAAGAATTTACGCAAATGTTAAATGTTCGTTTATCACAGGAAATAAAGGGAGCTCAGGCATTTGCATTTGGTCCGCCGGCAATTCCCGGTTTAGGAAATGGCTCCGGATTTAGTATTATGATTCAGGACAGGACCGGTAATACACCCCAGTTTCTGGCGGAAAACACCATGAAATTTATTCAGGCTGCCAATGCCCGGGAAGAAATCGGAGGTGCTTTCACTACTTTTCAGGCCAGTGTACCTCAGCGCTACATGGATATCGACAAGGAAAAAGCTTTAAAAATGGGTGTTTCCTTAAATGATCTGTACACCACAATTGGAGCTTTTATGGGAGGATCGTATATTAACGATTTTACCCGGTTTGGTCGTTTATACAAATCCTATATTCAAGCTGAACCTCAGTACCGGGTGGATGAAAGTCAGATTAATAATTTCTTTATCAAAAACAAAGATGGAAATATGGTTCCGCTGGCAACTTTGGCAACCATTAAACCCATAACCGGCCCGGATTATACAAATCGATTTAATCTTTTTCGATCAGTTGAAGTAACAGGTGCACCGGCACCCGGATATACCTCTGCTCAGGCAATGGCAGCTTTGGAAGAAGTTGCCGGTCAAACTTTACCCCAGGGAATGGGATATGCCTGGAATGCAATGTCTTTTCAGGAAAAAAAGGCATCGGGTTCTTTAGGCATAATTTTAACATTCTCTCTGGTATTTGTTTTTCTCATTTTAGCAGCACAATATGAAAGCTGGTCCTTACCATTTGCCATTTTACTCGGAACACCATTTGCCATATTTGGAGCGCTGTTTGCCTTATGGGCAGGCCGTATTTTTAGTCCGACCTTCGAAAATAATATTTTTGCACAGGTAAGTTTTGTGATGTTAATCGGAATGGCGGCAAAAAATGCCATTCTGATTGTGGAGTTTGCCAACGAGGAATTTAAAAAAGGTTTAAGTCTGTTTGATTCTGCAATAAAAGCAGCAAAATCAAGATTTCGCCCTATTCTGATGACCGCCTTCTCTTTTATTCTTGGCGTATTTCCCCTGGTTATTGCCAGCGGCTCTGGTGCTGAAGCCAGAAAAGTTATGGGAATGGCCCTTTTGGGTGGAATGACTCTCGCAACAATTCTTGGTGTATTTATGTATCCCATGCTATTCGTTCTGGTAGGAAAATTAGCCAACTATGAAAAAAACAGAGATTCCAAAGCATTGGCTGAGGATGAAAATAAAGACATGGACAATAAACCATCGGCTCAATAAATTCAATAAAAAAGATTTAAAATGAAGTATAGTAAAACATTTAAAATATTTATTTATTCAGTGCTGATGATTGGATTTAGCGCGTGTATGGTAGGGCCAAATTATCAGAAATCCGTGGTAGAAACACCCGAAGATTATCGTTTTTCTGTTGTAAATGATACAATTATTGATTTGAATTGGAGAGACATTTTTAAAGATTCTACTTTAGTGGAATTGATTGATTCTGCGCTGGCAAACAATTTTGACATTCAAATTGCAGCTTCGAGAATAATGGAATCCAGGCATTATCTGGGGTATACAAAAGCCGATCAATATCCAAGTATCAACTACTCCGGAAATGCAGGTTTTGGAAATACGCTGGGTGGTTTTCCCACAGGAAACAATGCAGTTGGATCATTTAATGTAGTAGGAAATTTTAACTGGGAGTTAGTATTTTGGGGTAAATACCGACGAGCTACGGAGGCTGCCCGTGCAGAACTATTGGCAACAGAGTATGCAGCCAAGGCAGTAGAAGTGAGTTTAATTACTGATATAGTAAATACCTATTATTTGTTGCTTGATTATCGCGCGCGACTGGAAATTGCAAAGAATACCCTCGTTACCAGAAAGGAATCATCAAGAATTATTCAGGAAAGATTTAATGAAGGTATCATCCCGGAAATTGACCTGAACCAGGCTCAAATACAGGAAGATATTGCTGCAGCTGCCATCCCGACCTATGAAAGATTAATTGCTTTTACCGAAAATGCATTAAGTATTTTAATCGGAGAAAATCCTAAGGAAATAATCACTTATACAAATATCGCTGATACTCCTATACCAGACTCTATTCCATCCGGATTACCATCACAGTTACTAACAAGACGACCTGATATACTTCAGGCGGAACAAATGCTGATTGCTCAAAATGCAAGAATTGGAGTTGCACAGGCCATGCGTTTTCCTTCCATAAGTTTAACTGCTATGCTTGGAATGGCCAGCCCCGATTTATCAGCTTTTAATGCCGGAGATGCGTTAATGGGAACAGTCGGTGCCGGATTATTCGGTCCAATTTTCAATTTTGGTAAAAACAAACGCAGGGTTGATATTGAACGGGAAAGAACCGAACAAATGCGGTTAAATTATGAAAAAGCTGTAATCTCGGCATTCAGAGAAACAGAAGATGCATTAATTAATATCCACACCATTGAACAAGAAATTGTATTTGTTGAAAACCAGGTAATATCTTCTGTTAATGCGGCTATGCTGTCAAAAGAAAGATATGACGGTGGTGTAACAAGTTACCTGGAAGTACTGGAAGCGGAAAGAGCTTTATTTAATACAGAACTTTACTATTCAGAATTACAACAACGACGTCTTTCAGCATATTCCGACTTATATAAGGCTCTGGGGGGAGGTTGGAATATAAATAATAATTAAGTTAGTTTTTCAGCAAAATTGATATACTCCGGTTCAACTTTTGGGTTTGCCTTGTCGAAATAGGAAAAAATCCAGGAAGAATACCTGGGTGAATCCTCATTCTTACTACTTTTTGTTCTTTTAAAAACACTTTCATGAATATGTGGTTCGCCATGTGTTTCCTTATTCCATGTTCGTTTTTTGCGTTTAAATAATTTTCCCGGAAATGATTCCTGTTCATTGTGCATCAATCCGTTAATATCAGGATTTGATTTTAGTAATCTTTGAAATGCAGGTGCCTTTTGATAAATGATAAGATTTTTAGCAATCGCTTCACCCAACATCCATTTAAGAGAAATATCTGAAAGATCTTCTTCCATATAACCACCCCCAACATCGGTATGTACTCCACAGAACCAAACCTGTTTCATTCTTTGTTGCGTGTCATTTTTAATTGTATTCCACAGTAAAGGGTGAAAGGTTTTTCTTTCATCATCCAAAGAGAGCGCATGCCTGGCATATTCAACACTATCACTCAGATTAAAGGAATGAAACTTATGGGGGAAAAATTTATCCAAAACAAAGCTCATCCATTTTACAGGAATTCCCAGAGCTGCAACCGTATCGTAAACACCAATAAATTTAATCTTACACCACATGGTATGATGTTTAGCAATAAACGCTTTTGCTTTTTTGTCTCTGTTTTTGGATTTTTTTAATCGATAGATTTTGAAAGCTTTATCAATTAAATCAGGTCTTGATTTAGGTAATATTCCAAACATATGGATAAATCCCGATAAACTACGAACGGTTGCTGCTCCCCGACTAAATCCAAAAAGATAAATTTGATCATCAGCCTGAAAGTTCTCAAAAATAAACCGGTAACAGTCTTTAATATTTTTTGAGAATCCACGTCCACTTATCATACCGGTTACTTTTCGCCAATCGGTGCCTAGTCCAGGATCATAAAACGCTATTTGTCTTTCAGTTCGGTCCTCGATCATGTTGAACATTTTATACACATTGGTATTACTTCCTACCCCACCTTTTTGTCCTGTTCCATCTGAAAAAACAACTATATTCTTTCCCATATCCGCTTCTTTAATGTTATTAAAGTTTAATACAATTTAATCATGATTGGCCATATTTCCTAGTAAACATTGTAAGGTAATTTTGAACAAAGGAGCATAAACACCGGAAAAGTTAATCCAAAACATTATTATAAAATCTTTTGTTTAACCTTATATAGATATTGAAAATAAACATGAAAAGGCTTTTTCCTCTTTTAGGAATTCTATTAATCTTCACATTTTTTGCCGAAACTATAAATGCTCAATACGCATCCAGAAAACTAAGCAAAAAACAACAGGAATATATAGATAGTATCAAAACCATTGAATATGATTACATCTTCCCTTTTTTAGGGCAGCAGGCATATAAAAAAGGATTTGATATACCCTACCCGGTTGGGGCAATGGTAAATTATATCTGGATGGACCAGGGAATTGTTATTGAAAATTTTAAACTTGGAATTCAAAATGAGAATATAAATATTCCACCAACTGATGTTAATGAGTTTATTGGTTTTGGAGAAAACAGAAACGTGTCTTATGCGATGAATTTCAGGCCAGATATCTGGGTACTTCCTTTTTTAAATGTTTATGGTTTATTTGGTTACGGAGCTTCAACAATTGATGTACATGTAAGTTTTCCAATTGATATTAAGTCTTCTGTCACACAAAATTTATCGACTGCCGGAATAGGCGTAATGGGGGCATTTGGTTTAGGCCCGGTTTGGGTATCGTTAGACGGAAACTGGACATGGACCAAACCGGAACTCCTTGAAGAACCTGTGAAAGGCAGAGTGTTTGGTATAAGGGTTGGAAAAACCTTTACTTTTAAAAGTGATCCGGAAAAAAATATGGCCTTTTGGGTTGGTGGAATGAGATTAAAAATGAATTCAGAAACAAATGGAAATATTTTGTTACGAGATGCAATTCCCCAGGATGTTTGGGATAATAAAGATGAATTTGTTCAGAACTATTACAATTGGTACGATAGTTTGGATCCAATAAAACAAGCAATTGTTGACAAAAGTCCAATACCGGAAATTATAGACAGGATTGATGCCAAAGATGGCAGTAGTATTATTTCCTATGGGATGGATAAACGTCCAAAACAAGAGTGGAATATGATTGTTGGTGGGCAATTCCAAATCAACAAAAGATGGATGTTAAGAACTGAAGCCGGAATTGTCGGGGACAGAAAATCATTTTTGGCTTCTGTTAATTATCGATTCAAAATCTAATAAATGGTCAAATGTTTTTTCAGGCTCATTTTATTCTTCAGAGGATTTTGAGTCAAATTCCGAATTTTGTTGATTTTTGTCAAAAGAGGATTCTTCATTTGTTGCGGTTTCATCGGTCTTAACTTTTGTCTCTTCTTTTACTCCAAAAAAACTGGCAATAAAATGGTTTATATTTTTTTTAAACTGATGAAATTTTTTGGCAATAACTGTAGTTATTCCAAACTGAAGAGCCATGCCAATAAGCCTTAAAACCTGGTTTTTCGATTTTCCAACAACCATTTTTTTAGTCACATACCCCGATGTAACACTTACTGCTGTATTGATAAGTTCATCTAACAGACTGTCAGAAGAATAAAAATCTTTGAGTAGACTTTTCAAAATATTTGAGGGTGTAATCTTTTTAATGGTATTATCCAATTCGTCCTTTAAAAGCTGACCTTCTTTTTCCTGTTTTTTCTCCAAATCAGCAATCATTCGTTTTAACGATTCGGCCGTATATTTTTTTTCCGTTTCCATTACTTCAGCATTTCGTTAACCATAGAATCGTTCATCGGCTTTTTAATCCATTTATTTCTGAACAAATAAAGTATTAAACCAACAATTGCATAAAATCCGGCTACGATAAAAAATCCCAGATAAATTTTTTCTAAAATTGCACCCAACCACAAGGCAACGCCAAAATTAAAAATGATAAAGAACAATATAGCTGCAATTATAACAGCCGACCATGCTACAAAGCTGGAGGTTCCATCAGCTACTTTATCAATGGTTTTTAGCTTTATAAGCTGAACACTTGTTTTGGCATAATCATCAGCTCTTTCTATTAAGCTATCGAAATGTTTTAATTGTTTTTCCATCTTGTTAATGAAAAGATTTTCTGAGAATAAATAAAATTACTTTTTAAAATGGTAATTTTTTACATAAAAAAACTGCAAATAAAAATAATTTTTGTTGCTTCAAACCAATTATTCTATTTGCAGTTACTAATTCTTACTCGGCTTTTGCCTCTTCTGGCTTTACTTTTTTCTTCACCGTTTCAACAGTTTCTTCATATTTTTCAGAAACATTGTCAACAAATTCACCGAATTTTTCTTTTAGCTCATCTGCGTAATCTTCACCTTTACTTATAATTTTCTTACGCGTTGTAGCTCCTTTTTCCGGGGCAAATAAAATGCCCAGCATAGCACCGGCAGCTGCACCGGCCAAAATTCCTAATAATACTTTTCCTGAACTCATAACTTTTTTATCTTTTATAATTATTGATTCTTCAATATAAGAAATTCAGAGGACTTTTCCGAGTTTTTTGTCTTAAATTGTTTTGTTAAACTAAAAGATTTTCAAATTCTTATTCCATTTTTTCTAATGCCTGTTTTACAAGGCGTACAGGCAAATCACATTTTGTATCTTTACAAACATAAATTAATGTTTTATCGTTTACTAACCTATCCTTCAAAATAGGTATTTCGCTACCTTTTTTTGAAAAAGCCCAAAGGACATTTGGTTTATATCCTTTTTGTTGCAATTCCACAATTATTTCGTTTGCTTTTACACCAAGCACGGCAATTTCATAATATTGTTCAGTTATCTTTAACATTAAACTTCCCCAGTTTGCATATGCCATCGGATACTTTGAAAAATCTGGAATTATGTGTTGTAATATTTTAAATACCATTTTCTTATAATCCGGATTCCCCAATATCAAATGAAGCTTGTGAAGATTATGCCCCATTACTGAATTGGCCGCAGGTATTACATTATCCTCCTTTTGAAAATGATTTACAACAACAGTCTTATTTTTTTTCGGGGAAAAGTAAAATAATCCGGATTCTGTATCATAAAAAAATTGAATTACATATTGGGTTAATTTGTCAGCCTGATGCAACCACTCCTTATCACCCGTATTTTCAAATAGCATAAGAAAAGCTTCGATAACCAGAGCATAATCTTCCAAAAATCCTCCAACCGATGCCACTCCATTTTTCCAGGTGTGAAAAAGGTTACCGTTTTCTTTAATTAGGTTTTCCCTTAAAAAAACGGCATTATTCAGGGCAAGTTTTAAAAATTTATCTTTACGAAAAGTTTTGAATGCGTTAACCAAACCAGTAACTGTAAGCGCATTCCAGGATGTTAAAGTTTTATCATCCAGTCCTGGACGAATTCTTCCTGACCTTTTTTTGAGTAACTCTTTTTTCCAGGTTTTTATCTTTAACTCCAGTTGATGCTGCGACAGCTTATTTTTCTGAGCAAATACATCGATCGCTTCATCTCTTAATAATATATAATTTCCATCCTCCCAATAACCTTTCCGATTTATATTAAAATATTTAGCGAACAAATCAAAATCAGATTTTAATGCTGTTTTAAGTTCTTTTTCCGTCCATACATAATATTTACCTTCCTCTCCTTCACTATCGGCATCCAGCGATGAATAGAATGCCCCGGACCTATCTAACAGCTCTCTTTCCAGAAATTCTACCGTATCATAAACTACTTCTTTAAACTCCTCTTTTTGAAAAAATTGAAACCCATTGGAATATGTATTCAAAAGCTGGGCATTATCATACAACATTTTTTCAAAGTGAGGAACTTTCCATTTTTCATCTACCGAATACCGTGCAAAACCCCCTCCAATTTGGTCATAGATACCGCCACGCGCCATTTTCTTTAGCGTTAATTCTATAAATTCCAGCGTTGTTTTATCTTTTCGGATAAATGCATAATACATCAGGAAATCAATATTTACAGGCATGGGAAATTTAGGTGCCCCTAATCTTCCTCCATTTTCGAAATCAAACTTCTCTTTCCAGTTGCTTACTCCCAGGTAAATAATTTCAGAATCGAAATCAATTTCCTTATCTATGGGCACAACCAGAGATGATTGAATAATCCCTTGCTGTAGTCTTTCTGCATAATCTTCCGTTTGAATTCGGTGATTATTATAATAATCGTTAATGGCACCAAGATTTTTCATCCATAGTTCCTTCGGAAAATAAGTACCTCCCCAAACCGGCCTTCCATCTGGTAACGCAATTACATTCAATGGCCAGCCACCCTGCTGCTGCATCAGCTGGATAGCGGTCATGTAATAATTATCTACATCCGGTCGTTCCTCTCTGTCGACTTTTATACAAACAAAGTTTTCGTTCATTACACGTGCAACCTCAAGGTTTTCAAAACTCTCGTGTTCCATAACATGGCACCAGTGACATGCAGAATAACCAATGCTTATTAAGATTAGTTTGTCTTGAGTCTTTGCCTGTTCAATAGCCTTTTCGCTCCACGGAATCCAGTTTACAGGATTATGAGCATGTTGAAGTAAATAGGGTGAAGTAGAATTTATAAGTTCGTTTGTAAACTGATTTTTCATTTTTTAATTATTGAGCATAAAATCTAAAACGGAAGTTGAAAATTATTATAAATAATAACCGTTTTATAAAAGGTTAACACCGACTATAGCCTTTAGTTCTTAACATTTCTTAAAATTCAACAATAAAGATGATTGAAGATTTGATGCTGGAAAATTTCAGTTGTTTTTCCTGACATTTTTTTTACTTTCGCAGCCGCATTAAAAACATAGTCATGAACAGAACAATTAAATTTTTTGTGTCAGGAATAATCTTGATATTTACTTCGCTTTTGTATTCGTGTGAGGATAAAATTGAGGTTCCGCAACGCACACCCGAAATAGAAAAAACAGAAATAAATGAAGCTCTTGCCTCATTGGTTAAAGAAGGATTTACGGTGGATTCAACATCATCAGGTTTATATTACATAATGCATAAAGAAGGTAGCGGACCCTACCCGGAAAAAAGTGATACTTGTGGGTTGATTTATAATGGATTTTTTCTAAGCGGACATCAGTTTGATTCTTCCGGATTGTATTATGAAGACAGTGTATGGCATTTCAGATATTTGGAGGTTCCTCTTATTAAAGGATTTGACGAAGGTGTCGCTTTGCTTAACAAAGGTGCCATCGCGGATATTCTAATTCCTTCAAGTTTGGGTTATGGAGCAATGGGTTATGGAAGTATTCCACCATATACTCCCTTGTTTTTTAATCTTAAATTAGTGGAGTTAAATCCGCTGATTGAAGAAGAAGACAATTAGTTATTTAAAATCTAAAACATACCATATTAAGTAGATTATTGTAATACCAAAAGAATAATTAGACTTATTAATCCCGTTAGGAATACTGACGGGATTTTTTTATAATCTGCTTACAAAAAATCTAAACTTATTGACACATGCCTTGTTCTTTTTAGATATGACCTTAAAACTTATGGAACCAACAAATCCGAAAAAAAAAATTCGCGATTACAGTCTTGTCGGTAAAGAATCAAAATTAGCAATAGAAAACGGCCTTGCTGATGCAACATGGTACACTTCTCCTGTTGACTGGGAGAAAATGAAAGAATTGCTTGTCAGAAAAAATGGTCCGGCAATACGGGATACCATAATCTGGTTTGGTTTGATTTTTGGTTTTGCCTACCTCACTATTCTTTTGTGGGGAAGCTGGTGGTTTATACTTCCTTACATTGCTTACAGTACTTTGTATGCATCAACATCCGATTCCAGATGGCATGAATCAAGTCATGGAACAGCTTTTAAGTCAGACTGGATGAACAATGTTCTTTACGAGATTTCATCCTTTATGGTAACGCGCCAATCTACGGTTTGGCGATGGAGCCATACTCGTCATCACAGTGACACAATTATACGGGGCCGTGACCCAGAAATTGCTGTTCCAAGACCACCGGTTATAAAACTAATTCTTATCAATTTTTTTGGAATTAAAAGTGTTTCTAAAGAAATCAGAAGATTAGTGATTCATGCAAGCGGTCGGATTGAAGAAAATGTGGCTACCTATCTGCCAAAATCAGAGTATAAAACAGTAATTTTTAAAGCTAGAATTTACGTTTTAATCTATCTGAGCGTAATTACTTTAAGTATCATCTATTCAACCATTTTACCACTTCTGTTTATTGGAATATCAACATTGGTCGGCTCATGGCTTATGCCGGTCTACGGTTTAACTCAACATGCCGGACTTGCTGAAAATGTTCTGGATCACCGATTGAATTGCAGAACAGTTTACATGAACCGGATTCATCGTTTTTTGTACTGGAATATGAATTATCATGTCGAACATCACATGTTTCCTTTGGTTCCATACCATGCCCTGCCAAAACTTCACGAACTGGTAAAAGATGATTGTCCGCCTGCATATTCGGGAATTATTAATGCTTATAAAGAAATTATTCCGACGCTTAAGAAACAATCGAAAGATCCTAACTATTTTGTCGAAAGAAAACTTCCGGCCAATACCAACCGTCAGGAAAAACCTGTTCATAAATTTGTTGGCTCAACAAAAGATGCCGATTCTGAAGGTTGGGTAAAAGTGTGTGATACCAATAATTTAAGAATAAACGATGTTATTCGATTTGATTGTGATGAAAATACATATGCAATATATCAAACTCAAAAAGGAAAATTTTATGCAAGCGATGGTATTTGTACTCATGGCAATATGCATCTATCGGAAGGATTGATAATTGGCGAACAAATTGAATGTGCCAAACACAATGGCAGATTTAAAATTTCAGACGGTACAGTGCAACGGCCACCGGTTTGTATCGGATTAAATACCTATAAAGTAATTGAAAAAGAAAATACACTTTTTATAAAACCCACTAACGGAGAAAATAAATCCATTGAAAATATTCATCATCTAAAAGTAATAAGTAACAACAATGTAGCCACGTTCATAAAAGAACTTGTTCTTGAACCTTTGACAGCATCTGACAAATTTGAATTTAAACCCGGTGAATATATCCATTTAGAAATACCGGACCACGAAACAGAATTTAAAACAATTGATATCAATGAACCTTTCTACAGCCTTTGGAAAAAGCAGAATATTTTTAATTTTTATTCATTTAATAAAACAAAAACCAGACGAAATTACTCACTTGCCAATAATCCGGCGAACTCAGGGCAATACAAATTTAATGTTCGGATTGCAACTCCCCCCCCGGGAATAAACTGTAGTGCCGGAGTTGGTTCGAGCTATGCCTTTAATTTAAAACCCGGAGATATAATTAAAGCCACCGGGCCATATGGAGATTTTCATATTAAAGAAACCCAAAATGAAATGGTATACGTTGGTGGTGGTGCCGGAATGGCACCGCTTCGTTCACATATTTCATATTTATTCGAATCCCAAAAAACAAATCGTAAAGTGAGCTTTTGGTATGGTGCCCGATCTTTATCAGAATTATATTACGGTGATTATTTTAGTTCATTGGCAGAAAAGTATCCAAATTTTTCTTTTATCTTTTCTCTTTCTGAACCATTGAAATCAGATAAATGGACCTGGCATACAGGATTTATTCACGAGATACTTGAGCGGGAATTTTTAAGTAAAGTTCAGGATGTAGATAAAAAAGAATACTATTTATGTGGTCCACCTGAAATGATAAAAGCGCTGCAAATTACATTATCAAAATATGGTGTACCAAAAAATTTGGTTTCTTTTGATGAATTTTGAAGTTATAAATTTACAGTCCTTTTCTCATTATTACTTTTCAGACAGGCTTCAAGAATTTTTAATACTTCCAGGGCTTCCTCAGGCTTAACTAAAAGTTCAGCACCGTTTCTTAAAACATCAAATACATTATTATAAAAGATATTATAATTACCCGGAATCGTTTCAATTTTTTCAATATGATCTTGTCCGTCTTTTTCGTACAGTAAAGTGCCCCATTCTGCTTTGGTTTCTTTTCCCCAGTTATCTCCTTGTGGCAGATTTCCATTCTTCAGTAATTCCTCCTGTGGATCGATTCCCCATTTATGAAAAGTACCATATTCCCCGTAAATGCTATACCGGGGTCCGGGATTTTTTACAAGATACGAGCACTTTAATAATGCGGTAAATCCTTCATACTCCATTCTGATATCATAATAATCGGTAACTACACCACCTTTTCTGACAATACGCAAGTGAGCTGTAACAGCTTTTGGTTTACCAAACAAAACATATACCTGATCGACCATGTGAGACCCCAGGTTATACAAAACCCCTGCGTAATCATCTCCTACTTCCTTCCAGGTATCCGGTGTAATCATTGTGCGATAACGATCATAATGAGATTCAAATTCAATTAAGCGCCCAAGTTTTTTATTATTTAATATTTTTTGAACCGTCAAAAAATCGCCATCCCAACGACGATTTTGGTAAACAGTAAAAACCAGTCCGTTTTGTTTTGATAAACTGATAAGTTCCTTAGCCTTACGGCTATCAAGAGTTATAGGTTTCTCCACAACAACATGTTTTCCATTTAACAACGCTTGTTTGCACATTTCATAGTGATACTTGTCCGGAGTGTTTACTACAACAAGTTCAATATTTTTATCGGCCAGAATGTCGTCAAAGGACCTTACAATTTTTGTATCCGGGAACATTTGTAGGGATAAATTTTTAGTCCTTTCCAAAATTGATAAAACTCTAAAACCTTGATTTACTTTTAATGATGGGCCATGAAAAACAAGACCGGACATTCCGAAAGAAGCTATTGCTGTGTTAATAACAGAATTCATTTCAAATATTTTTTTGTATGCAATTTTTAGTTCTTACAGCGAAAGTTGCTGAATAACATCTAAAATAAGCGAATTTGTTTTACTCTTCTTTGTAAAAAATCAATATTTGATTGTAATTTCGAATTTACTAAATTCAGTTGCTTCTAAAAAACCGAAAAAATGGAAAAACTTGTAAACAACTATTTACATACTTTTATGTGTTATAATCTCGAAACCGGTGATTTTCCCGGTCCGGTTGTTACTATTTCGAGACAAGCAGGTTGTTCGGCCCGTAGAATTGCGATCAAACTCTCGAAAATTTTAACAGGGTATAGTTATATGTCGGACACAAAAACCGAAGCCGAATGGGAATGGGTTGACAAAAAGGCATTTAACAAAGTTGTTGATGAAATGATTAAAGAGATTAAAGAGGGAGAATACGACGACACAGAAGAAGCAATAAAAATGTTAAAGGAAGTAGCAAAAGCCTATTCTGCCGAAAAAGTTTATGATATTTTGGATGAAAGACTAATTGAGGTATTAAAAGGTGTAATTTGCAGGTTGGCCTACAATGGCAGGAAAATAATTGTTGGCCGTTCAGCAGGTGTTATTCTCAAAAATATTCCTAACAAATTGAATGTAAGGCTTGAGGCTCCTAAAGACTGGCGAATAAACCGGGTAATGCAAATTAATGATTATAGTCAGGCTAAAGCTGTAGAATATATCGATAAAATGGATAAAAAAAGAGATACATTTATTGAAAAAATTAATGGTAGAAAAGCAGAGAATAATGATTTCGATGTAATTTTTAACTATGCATCGCTTGGTGATGATGAAATTGTTGATGCTATTATTCATATACTTCGAAATAAAAATATAATTTCACAACATATAGGATATTAGTTATCCTAAAATTTTTATAAATATTAATCTCACCTTACAAACCTTCCTCCGGGAAGGTTTTTTTATGTCCATATAATCTATATTTTTTGAGAAAATACAATAATCACTAGTAATTCTGACAAATTGTACTTTTCTTTGCATTAGAAGTTTAAAAGTTTTACTATTAGGGATTTACCTGATTCTTTTTTAATTTATTACAAACTAATTCTGAACCATATTTCCCCGTTAAAACTCTTCTTTAATTATTTTTTTATTATTTATTGTTTAAATTTTATGAATTTATTTGTTGCAAAATTAAGCTCAACTACAACGGTTGACGATGTACAGGAACTTTTCTCGGCACACGGGGAAGTGAGTTCAGTCAAAATTATTATGGACAGAGAAACCGGTAACTCAAAAGGTTACGGTTTTGTTGAAATGCCAAACGACGAAGAGGCAAATGCTGCTATTGCTGCATTAAACGAATCAGAAGTTGATGGAAAAGCAATTGTTGTTAAGGAATCGGAACCTCGTGAAGAAAAACCACGCAGAAACTTTGGTGGAGGCGGTGGCTACAATCGTGGAGGCGGTGGTGGATACAACCGTGGAGGCGGTGGTGGATACCAGCGTCGTGATGATAACCGGGGCGGGGGAAGAAACCGCTGGTAAAAACGAGCTAAAGAAATTTAAAAGCCATTCTTAAAAGGATGGCTTTTTTTTATAATCTTTTAAACCAGGATTCTGCATTTTCAAGTTTAGTAACTTTTGACGATTTTACCGCAAAAGTAAAGTCAGGCTGGATACAATATGCACCATATTCACCATCGGTGTTTAGCGCAATAAATCCAACCTGATGATGCTCATAATCAGGTATCTTTTTTGAAATACGTAATACTGCTTCTTCACATGCTTCTTTTGGTGATTTACCTTGTCTCATTAATTCAACAACCAAAAAAGAACCAAGGGTTTTCATCACCAATTCACCTGAGCCTGTCGCTGTTGCTCCTCCAACATCTCCGTCAACAAATAAACCAGCACCAATTATAGGAGAATCACCGATACGGCCATGCATTTTATATGCCATTCCGCTGGTACTGCATGCTCCTGATAATCTTCCGTTTTTATCAAGTGCAAGCATTCCAATAGTATCATGGTTTTCTAAAATCTGGTCCTCAATATTAATTTTAGAACTAAACTCCTGATCCTCTTTTTTCCATTTTTTCCACAATTTTTTCATTTCCGGAGTAAGCAGGTTTTCTTGCTTGAAGCCATTTTCTTTGGCGAATTTATTGGCCCCCTTTCCGGTAAGCATTACATGAGGTGAATTTTCCATAACTTTTCTTGCCACAGAAACCGGGTGTTTAATATTTTGTAGAAATCCAACACTCCCGGCATTTCCTTTCTCATCCATTACAGATGCGTCAAGCGTAACATTTCCATCCGCATCGGGAATACCACCGTAACCCACTGTCATTACTTTTGGATCTGCTTCAGGAACTTTTACACCCATTTCAACAGCATCTAATGAATATCCACCATCAGATAAAATTTTCCAGGCCGCTTCATTGGCAGCCAAACCATGTCTCCAGGTAGATATTACTACAGGAATTTGTTTGTTTTGAAATAAAGAATCAGAAAAGGATTTCGGGGCAATACCAACTGCAGCAACTGCTAAACCGCTTTTAGTCAAAAAAGAACGACGTGTAATCATGGCTTATATATTTATAAACGAAAGTAAAGAATATAAATTCCAAATCACAATACTCAAATCTCAAATAATCCTTAAAAATTAAATAGATAATTAGATTTTATAAATAGTTTTTAAAGTTTGATTTTTGGAGCTAATTATTGGAATTTAAAACGATTAGTCGTGAGAGACATTTTGCAGTGTTTTTCTGTATTTAGAAAATACCACTGCCCGGGATATAAAACCAAGATACTTTCCATCATCGATTACTGCAAGATTATACCTGCCTGAAGATTCAAATTTTTCGGCCACCATTTCCATATTATCGTATGGCGAGATAAAGAACTCGGGCATATACATAATGTCCTTCACTTTTACAGAATCATATAATTCAGGTTCAAAAATCAGGTTTTTTACTTCAGAAAGTTTTACCATACCTTTTAAAATTCCATTTTCATCAACAACAGGAAAAAGATTACGATCAGAACGTGAAATAGCCTTTACCAAATCTCTCAGGGTTGCAGAAGGATGAAGTTTTTCAAAATCGACTTCTATCAATTGTTTTAATTCCATCATTCTTAATACAGCTTTGTCTTTATGATGGGTAATTAGTTCTCCACTTTGAGCAAGCCTTTTTGTATAAACCGAGTGTGGTTCAAACCGCATTATGGTAAGATATGAAACCGTAGATGTAATTATTAAAGGAATAAACATTCCATACCCACTTGTAATTTCAGCAGTAAGAAAAATACCGGTAAGCGGAGCATGCATCACGGCCGCCATCATTCCAGCCATTCCTGCCAAAGCAAAGTTATCTTCCGGCAATCCGAGCGAATACAAGGTGTTTAAAAGCTTGATAAGAAAATATCCTCCTACAGCTCCCAGAAAAAGTGTAGGTGCAAAAATACCTCCAATTCCTCCTGAACCTGTGGTAGCAGACATGGCAAAAACTTTAAAAATCAGCAATGCACCAAGGAATATCAACATGGCATAAGGACTATCCTGCCAGTGAAAAAACAAAGTATGATTAAAAAGACTGGTTCCTTCTCCGTTAAAAATTGAAATAATACTACTATAGCCTTCACCCCAAAGCGGTGGAAATATAAATATCAATAAACTCAGAACAAATCCCCCTATTAATAATCTGTAAATCCAACTTTTAATGGAGGAAAACTTAGCTTCGAGAAACATTGCTGAACGTGTAAAATAAAAACCCAGAAGGCCCGTAAAGACCCCTAAAATAATGTAATAACCAACATTTTCTATTTGAAATGGTAATACATTGGTAAACCTTAGTAAAACATCCTCTCCCATAAAAAAATAGGAAAGTGCGGTAGCTGAAACTGCAGAAATTAATAAGGGAACTAAATATACCATAGTTAGGTCAAGCATCAGTACCTCAAGGGTAAATACAATTCCGGCAATAGGAGCGTTAAAAATACCTGCTATTGCACCTGCTGCGCCACACCCGACCATCAAGGTGACATACTTGTTATTCAATTTAAAGAATCTTGCCAGGTTTGAGCCTATGGATGCTCCCGTTAATACAATTGGTGCCTCAGCTCCTACCGAGCCTCCCAGACCAATTGTCAACGAACTGGCAATCATTGAACTATATGTATTATGTGGCTTTAACTTACTGTTCTTTCGTGAAATTGAAAACAGAATTTTTGCTACACCGTGTCCAATATTTTCTTTAATAACAAATTTTACAAATATTACAGTAAGAAATATACCAATCATCGGATAAATAAGGTACCAGTAACTTATCGAATCCACAGCAATTAAAGATGTAATTTTTTCAGCAACAAAATGTATAAGGTTTTTAAGAATCAGTGCTGCAAATCCTGAAAGCAAACCAATAAACAAACTAAGCAGGTAAATAAATTTACGTTCGGAAATGCTTCCAATACGCCACACTACTAGCTTATTCATCCAGATTTTATAATTACGTCGAAATAGTATCTTAAACGTGCGAAACATCTATAATTTGTTTTCGATATTTTGTAAAAACCTGTGCCCGGGAAACAAAGCCAATGTATTTTCCTTCATCTATTACTGCTAAATTGTAACGTCCTGAAGTTTCAAACTTATGGGCCACTGTTTCCATATTATCATTAGAACCTATAAAATATTCAGGCATATACATCAATTCACTGATTTTGATTTTATCGTATAAATCGTGTTTAAAGATAATATCCCGTACATCGTCCATTTTTACCATTCCCACCATAAATCCATTTTCATCCACAACCGGAAAAAGATTTCGGTGGTTTCGAGAAATGGCTTCGGTTAAATCACGTAATGTAGCATTTGGTGACAGGATTTCAAAATCAGTTTCAATCAATTTTTTTACTTCAAGCAACTGTAAGGCATTGGCATCTTTATCATGGGTTAAAAGTTCTTTTCTTCGGGCTAATTGTACATGATAAACAGAATTAGGAGTGAAAGTACGTACGATGATATAAGCAAAAGTTGCAGTAATCATTAGCGGTACAAACAACTTATAACCACCTGAGATATCAGCAATTAAAAAAATCCCTGTTAAAGGAGCATGAAGTACTCCGGCTATCAAACCCGCCATTCCAATTAATGCAAAGTTATTTGTATTTATATTCCTGATACCGAAAATATTCACAATCTGGGCAAATAACATTCCCGTATTTACGCCCATAAACAAAGTCGGGGCAAAAATTCCACCAACCCCTCCTGCTCCAAAAGTTAAAGAAGTTGCAATAATTTTAAGTAAAATAACTGTGGTTAATAAAATCAAAGCAGCCCATAGTTCATCCTTAAAATTGTAAAATAAACTGTTATCAAACAGATAACTTAAATCCCCGCTTAAGCATTTATTTATCGACTGATAGCCTTCACCAAAAAGCGATGGGAAGAAAAATATGAGAATCCCTAATCCAATTCCGCCAAAAACCAGTTTTGATAGGTTTGTTTTAAGTTTATCAAATAAACTTCCGATATACATGTACATTTTTGTAAAATATACCGAAACAAATCCCGCTAATATTCCCAACAAAATATAATAAGGTAAATCAGCCAGTTCAAAAGCTGTTTGTACATTAAACGGATACAATACGGTTTGTCCGAGAAAAAAATATGATGTTAAAACAGCAGTTGCTGAAGCCAGTAACAAGGGCACAAGAGAAAAAACTGTAAGGTCGATCATAATCACTTCAACAGCAAAAACTATTGCTGCAATAGGTGCTTTAAAAATGGCAGCCATTGCACCTGCACAAGCACAACCAAGTAATAAAATCGTGTTTTTGTAGTTCAATCTTAAATTTTCGGCAAGCCATGCCCCCCATGCAGTACCCGTTGCAACAGTTGGTCCCTCCAGTCCAACAGAACCACCAAAGCCTACTGTTAAAGAGCTTGTTATTACAGAAGAATATAAATTGTGTTTTCTAATTCGTCCTTTGGTTTTTGATATACTATGAAGAACATTTGGAATTCCATGTCGGACCGGCCTTCTTAAAATATATCGTATAAAGAAAACTGCCAGCACGATTCCTATAATGGGTAAAGCAAAATATATATAATTGTGTACTTCTTCAGCAATAAAAGATTCCACGACTCTTTCAGTAAGCCATACTGTATTTTTTATAATCACAGCCGCCAAACCTGCAAGTAAGCCAACAGCGATACTTAACACAGTGATAAAACCACGTTCACTCATGTTTTTAAGCCGCCATCTGTGAAACCTTGCCAAAATATGTAAATGTCTGCTCATTATTATCACAAAAGTAACAAAAGCAAAACTTTAGCAGTAGATTTATATCAACTAAAGCAGATAAACTTTTGTTATACTTAATACTACAAATAACAAGAGATTTTTCAGAACAGTATTGCAACAAATTTAATCTGGTAATCAAACATTAAACTTTAAAAATTGAATATTAAAATAACAGGAATTTCGGGGTATTTGGGTGATTTAATTGCTAAAGAGTTAGTATCCCAAAAACATGAGGTTTCAGGCATCCAAAGAAAACATATTTACGGTTCAGCTGAAA
>ENA-ORCQ01000111-ORCQ01000111.1-marine-metagenome-genome-assembly--contig:-NODE-111-length-53416-cov-6.296406_pt1 | contig 53416 bp, 43 predicted proteins | sample MGYA00237780_ERZ508510 | MGnify/ENA primary metagenome ERZ508510 (study PRJEB26181, sample SAMN06268981) | marine metagenome | isolation source: Tt an E2 anaerobic enrichment on eucalyptus from sediment...
ATTACATAGAAGGCCGTTATTCAACGGTCTTTTCTTTTTGTATAAACTCTTAAGGCAATATCCAACGATTATTCTATTATCTTTGCGGCAAAATCAGAATACATGCCAAAAAAGTTTGTTAAAGATCTCAATGTAGTCGAAAATAGGGCGCTAAACGCTACAAACTTTCTTATCAAAGTACAATCGGACACAAAACTGCCCGAAATAAAACCTGGACAATTTGTCAATATCGAAATAAAGGAAGCCGAAGAGATCTTTCTTCGCCGGCCATTTTCAGTATTTGAAGTGGATTACGAGAATAACATTATCTCAATGATCGTTAAAATTTTGGGGCGGGGATCGCGTAAACTTACAGAAATAGCAGTTGGGAGTAGGCTCAGTATTGTTTATCCATTGGGAAAAACTTTTACCTATCCGGCAGTAAACGATAAGATTCTGTTAATTGGTGGAGGTAGTGGAGTGGCGCCAATGCTTTTTTTAGCTAAAGAATCAGGATTGCCTGTAGAGAATGTTGATATTTTACTTGGGGCACGGTCAAAAGAAGACCATATTAATTTAAATAACTATAAAAAGTATGCGAATTTACATTATGCATCAGAAGACGGTTCGCTTGGAGAAAAAGGTTTTGTAACGCAGCATTCAATATTTACCGGCAACTTAAAATCATATAGTAAAATATATGCATGCGGTCCGGATGGTATGATGCGGGCCGTTGCAAAAGAAGCAAAGGCTACAAATGTATTTTGCGAAGTTTCGCTTGAGAACCTTATGGCCTGCGGATTTGGTGTATGTTTGTGTTGCATAGAGCCAACCAGCAAAGGCAACCAATGTGTATGTACTGATGGTCCGGTGTTTAACATTAATGATTTGAAATGGTAGATTTAAAGGTAAAATTACACGATATAGAATTTAAAAATCCGGTAACACTGGCATCGGGAACTTGTGGATTTGCGCGCGAAACGGCCGAATTCTTTGAACCTGGTCTACTTGGAGGTTATTTTCTGAAAGGTACAACGCTTAAAAACCGCGATGGTAACAATTATCCGCGAATGGCCGAAACGCCGTCGGGCATGTTAAATGCGGTTGGTTTACAAAATAAAGGAATAGATTACTTTATTGAAAACATATATCCTGAAATTGTTGACTATGATACACAGTTGGTTATAAATGTAAACGGGTCAACTGTTGAAGATTATATTGCTCTAACAGAGAAAGTTAATGAACTGGACAAAATAAACGCCATCGAACTCAATATTTCATGTCCTAATGTTAAGGAGGGTGGAATGGCATTTGGAGTGAGTTGTCCGGGGGCAGAAATGGTTACCCGCGAAGTAAGGAAGGTTTATGATAAGACCCTTATTGTAAAATTATCACCAAATGTTACTGATATTGCAGAAATTGCAAAAGCAGTGGAAGGGCAGGGTGCTGATGCTGTTTCGTTGGTTAATACCTTTTTAGGAATGGCCATTGATGCAGAAAAAAGACAACCGTTGTTATCTACTATTACCGGCGGATTATCAGGCCCGGCAATAAAACCTATTGCATTGCGCATGGTTTGGCAGGTTGCCAGAGCTGTTAAAATTCCTGTTGTTGGAATTGGCGGTATTATGACTGCTGCTGATGCCATTGAATTTATGCTGGCAGGAGCATCAATAGTACAGGTTGGTACGGCAATATTTAAAGACCCGATGATTCCGGTGAAGATTGTAGAAGGCATTGAAGATTATTTGAAACGCCATAATATGCTATCGGCCACCGAATTAATAGGGGCTTTACAAGAGTAGTGTATATTCACTATTGTGTACTTCTGTATATTACTTTTGTCATTCGATAAAATCTATCTCAGATAAATACTATTTAGTATTATTTCTCGTCATTTTAATGCTTAAGATTCATTTAACTCTATTTTTGCACAAAAATAAAATTGCAATCTGAACATTTCAATTTTTGTTCTGTTGTATTAAGTGCAAATAGCAAAACATAGATTAAAGTATTATATTATGGCAAGTTTTAATATTGTAATGCCTAAGCTGGGTGAAAGCATCCAGGAAGGCACGATAACAAAATGGTTCGTAAAAGAGGGTGATACCATCGAAGAAGATGATATGCTCTTTGAGGTAGCTACTGATAAGGTAGACTCAGAAATCCCGTCGCCAGTGGATGGCGTAATCACTAAAATTAATTATCCGGAAGATAGCCTTGTTGCTGTTGGAGAAGTTTTAGCGGTAGTTAGTCTTGATGGTGAGGTTGAAGCATCAGAAACAGAGACTGAAAGCAAAGAAGTAGCTGCAAAAACAGAAGATACACCTGTAAAAGCTGATATAACAGACGCTTCTGTTGACGACAGTAGAAAACTATCCAACCGATTCTATTCGCCTTTAGTAAAAACTATTGCTAAAGAAGAAAATGTATCGTTTGATGAGTTGGAAAGCATTGAAGGCTCTGGTGTTGGAGGCCGTGTTCAAAAGAAAGACATCATGGCTTATCTGGAAAGCAGAGACAGCTCTGCAGCACAGCCTGCTGCTATGAAGGAAAGCAAACCAGCTGCACCAGCAGCTCCTGTTTTGGAGAAAAAATCGGCACCTCCGGTTTCAGTAGGAGCAGGTGATACGGTTGTTGAAATGGATCGCGTTAGAAAACTGATTGCCGATCACATGGTGATGTCAAAACAAGTTTCGCCTCATGTTACTTCGGTTGTTGAAGCAGACGTAACGGAGTTGGTATTGTGGAGAAATAAAAACAAAGAGGCATTCCAGAAAAAATACGGCGACAAAATAACATTCATGCCTATTTTTACTGAAGCTGTTGCTGCAGCACTGGCTGAATTCCCAATGGTTAATTCTTCGGTTGATGGCGATAAAATCATTCTGAAAAAAGATATAAACGTTGGAATTGCTGTAGCTAAACCCGATGGAAACCTGATTGTTCCGGTTATTAAAAATGCCGAACAGCGAAACCTGGTGGGTTTAACGAAAGAATTAAACCGATTGGCTGATGCTGCTCGTAATAATAAGCTTGATCCTGCCGAAATTCAGGGAGGTACATTTACAATCACCAATTTTGGTTCATTCGGAAATATTATTGGAACACCAATTATTAACCAACCGCAAGTTGCTATTCTGGCAACAGGAATTATTGAGAAAAAACCAGCTGTTCTGGAAACACCAAGTGGCGATGTAATAGCAATTCGCCATAAAATGTATTTGTCTTTATCATACGATCATCGTATTGTTGATGGTGCATTGGGAGGAGCTTTCCTGCGTCGCATTGCTGATTACCTGGAACAATTTGATACAAACCGCGCAATTTAATTTATCATGAAAGATTTAAAAATACCAAAACAATATACTATTAAGAAAACTCCGAAGGAGACCTTAGAGAGTTGGTACCGGCTAATGAAAATTGGCCGCGCCATTGACGAAAAAGCACCCAACTACCTAAAACAGGCAATTGGCTGGTCGTATCATGCACCGTATGCCGGACACGATGGAATTCAGTTGGCTATCGGACAAAATTTTGAAAAGAACAAAGACCATTTATATATGTACTACCGCGATATGCTGACTGCCCTTGCAGGCGGAATGACATCGGAAGAAATCATATTAAACGGTATTTCTAAGGCAACCGACCCATCAAGTGGAGGGCGTCACATGTCGAATCACCTGGCAAAACCCGAGTGGAATATGCACAGTGTTTCATCGGCAACAGGAAACCATACCTTGCATGCTGTTGGAACCGGCCGCGCTATTAAATATTACGGCGAAAAAGCGGTTTCGATTAGTAGCCAGGGCGAATCATCAGTTAGTGAAGGTTATGTTTACGAAGCCATTACCGGTGCCGATAAAGAAGAATTGCCGGTAATATTTGTGGTGCAGGATAATGGTTATGGTATATCGGTACCTAAAAAGGATCAGACTGCACAACGTAAAGTAGCCAATAACTTTTCGGGTTTTAAAAATTTACGCATCATTCATTGTAACGGAAAAGACGTTTTTGATTCGATGAATGCAATGGCTGAAGCCAAACGTTATGCGATAGAAGAAAGTAAACCCGTTTTATTGCAGGCCAACTGTGTGCGTATGGGATCGCATTCAAATTCAGATGACCACTTGTTATATCGGTCGGAGGCCGAAAGAAATTATGTGGTTGATTACGATCCATTAGCAAAATACAGAAGATTATTGCTTCGTTACGATAGGTTTACTGAAGAAGAACTGGATAAAATTGATGCTGAAGTAAAAGCAGAAATTAAAGCTGCACATAAAGCGGCTATGGCTGCTCCTGACCCTGATCCGGCTTCAATTTACGATCATGTATTTTCAGAACCCATGGTTTCTGAAAAATACCCTGAAGGATTGCATAACGAAGAAGGGGAGAAAACAAAATTCATTACGGCTTTAAATGAGACCTTAAAAGCCGAGTTTCGCCATAATCCCGATACATTTATTTGGGGGCAGGATATGGCCAATAAAGATAAAGGTGGAATTTTTAACGTATCGAAAGGAATGCAGGCCGAGTTTGGAGAAAAGCGTGTTTTTAACGGTCCAATTGCTGAAGACTTTATTCTGGGAACAGCCAACGGCATGTCGCGATATGATAAAAAAATTCGTGTTGTAGTTGAAGGTGCCGAATTTGCCGATTATTTCTGGCCGGCTATGGAACAGTATGTTGATACCAGTCACGACTTGTGGCGATCGAACGGTAAATTTTCGCCAAATATAACCATTCGCCTGGCATCCGGAGGTTACATCGGTGGTGGCATGTATCATTCTCAAAATATTGAAGGTTCACTGGCTGCAATTCCGGGTGTACGTATTGTTTATCCGTCATTTGCAGATGATGCAGCCGGATTGCTGCGTACCTCGATGCGCTCAGAAGGTTTAACAATGTTTATGGAACCCAAAGCGCTTTACCAGGATCCGAAAGCTGCCACCGTTGTACCCGACGATTTTGAGGTTCCGTTCGGAAAAGCAAGAGTTCGGAGAGAAGGAAGTGATTTAACTCTTTTGACCTATGGAAATACAACACATTTAAGTCTTGAAGCAGCCGAAAAACTGGCGTCTGAAGGTATAGCCAATATCGAGGTTGTCGACTTACGATCGTTGATCCCATTGGATGAAGAAACAATTCTGAATTCAATTAAGAAAACCAATAAAGTTTTGGTAGTACATGAAGATAAAGTTTTTGGTGGTTTTGGAGGAGAGCTAAGTGCACTCATTAACGAAAAAGCTTTTGAATACCTTGACGCTCCTATTAAACGGGTTGGGTCGCCATTTACACCGGTAGGCTTTAACCGAATTCTTGAAAAGGCAATTTTACCCAATACTGAAGGTATTTATACCGCTGCTAAAGAATTAATTGAATATTAAAACGAAAAAAAATGAGCAAAACAGCAATTATATATAGTTACCATACTCAAAAATCAAAAAAAGTAGCAGAAAAAATTATCGCTGCTTTTGGAGAAAAAGAGCTTGAAGCAGTTAATGCTGAAGAATTAAAAAAAGAGGTGCTGGAAAAGTTCGACAACTTTATCTTAAGTGCTCCAACCTGGTTTGATGGCGAGTTACCTAATTACTGGGATGAATTTGTTCCGGATCTGGAAGAAATGGATCTTTCAAATAAAAAGTTTGCCATTTTTGGTCTTGGCGATCAAAAAGGTTATGCAGAAAACTTTTGTGATGCAATTGGTTTGCTGGCCGAGATTCTTGAAGATTGCGGTGCAACACTGGTTGGGCAAACATCCATAGAAGGATATACCTACGAATCGTCTAAAGCACAACGGGGCAACGTTTTCGTTGGATTGCCGATTGATCAGGAAAACCAGGCTCGTTTAACCAAAAAACGCGTTGAAGGCTGGGTAGAACAATTGAAAAAGGAATTTAGTTAATAAAAAGATAAGAAGAACACTTGCTATAAGGTTTTTCTATTTGCACAAAGGCTTTTGATGTTTTTATCAAAAGCCTTTTTTATATATGTAAACATCTTAATGCATTGTAAATGTATTGATTAATAATACTTGATATTTGGGGTGTACATATGTGTATTAAGAAACAATACTTTTCTACACAAATGTAAACTAACTTTATTGGGACTACACTATTATTTATAAATCTATTATTTACATTGGTTACCTTGCTTATATAAAAATACGGACACCTCAATGCTTTAATTATTGTTAAGTAGGAAAATAGTTTTTAAAATACGATTGTTATTAAGTATTTACATTATCCTTTAAATTGCCTTGGCATTAGTTTTCCGTTCGTATTAATTGATTAATTTTGTGGCTTCGAATTATAAAAAGATATTTACCGTGCCTGAAACTAGATACATATTTGTTACCGGTGGAGTTACTTCGTCGTTGGGAAAAGGTATTTTAGCCTCGTCGCTTGCTAAGCTATTACAATCGCGGGGTTATAATGTAACCATTCAAAAATTGGATCCATATATCAATGTTGATCCCGGAACGCTTAATCCGTATGAACATGGTGAGTGTTTTGTAACTGAAGACGGAGCTGAAACAGATCTTGATCTCGGACACTACGAGCGATTCCTGAATACAGCAACCTCGCAAGCCAACAATGTCACTACCGGAAGAATCTACCAGTCAGTAATTGATAAAGAGCGCCGCGGCGACTACCTGGGAAAAACAGTTCAGATTATACCGCATATTACCGATGAAATAAAGCGCCGAATAAAAATACTGGGCTCAAAAGGTAAATACGACATTGTAATTACTGAAATTGGTGGTACGGTTGGCGATATTGAATCGTTACCATATATTGAAGCCGTTCGTCAGTTAAAATGGGAACTTGGAAGCAAATCGCTTGTCATTCATTTAACACTTGTTCCTTACCTTTCTGCTACGGGCGAATTAAAAACCAAACCAACCCAGCACTCGGTTAAAATGTTGCTCGAAACAGGAGTTCAGCCTGATATCCTGGTGCTAAGGACCGAGCACGATATTGAGCTGTCGGTTCGTAAAAAAGTAGCACTTTTCTGCAATGTTGGACTCGATTCTGTTATTCAATCGGTAAATGTGCCTACGATTTACGATGTACCATTAAAAATGTTGGAAGAGAAGCTCGATATAACAGTACTTAAAAAGCTTGGACTTACCATCAATGAAGACATCGACCTTTCGGCATGGAATGACTTTTTGTTGCGCCATAAAAATCCAACCCAAACTGTTGAAATAGGATTGGTTGGAAAATATGTGGAGCTTCATGATGCCTACAAATCAATTGCAGAGGCGCTTGTACATGCCGGAGCTGAAAACAGTTGCAAGGTAAAAATTAACTGGATTCATTCTGAAGAGATAAGCCCGGAGACCGTTGAAGAACAGTTAAAAGGATTGAATGGAATAATTGTAGCTCCGGGATTTGGCCACCGGGGAATGAAAGGGAAAATTCTGGCCGCAAAATATGCACGGGAAAATAATGTTACATTTTTGGGTATTTGTTTAGGTATGCAGGTTGCTGTTATCGAATTTGCCCGAAATGTTATTCAGCTGGAAAGCGCCGATTCATCTGAAATGAATCCGAAAACACCGCATCCTGTAATTGATTTAATGGAACAACAAAAGGGCATTACCAATTATGGTGGTACGATGCGTTTGGGAGCATACGAGTGTAGAATTATTGATGAAGACTCAAACGTAAGTAAGGCATATAATAAACTTACCGTTTTTGAAAGACACCGTCATCGCTACGAATTTAACGAAACCTATCGTCAGCAATATATTGATGCAGGTATGGTACCAACCGGAATAAATCCGGATACCGACCTGGTTGAAATTGTTGAAATACCAGAGCACAAATGGTTTGTTGGTGTACAATTCCACCCGGAATACCGCAGTACCGTGCTTAATCCCCATCCGTTGTTTATTGATTTTATTAAGAACTCATTACCTAAATAAAAAATGGATAAAAAGTCGATTATTGGAATCGTATTGATCTTTGCCATACTGGTTGTTTTCTCATTGATTAACCAGCCATCAAAGGAAGAGGTTGAAGCAGCAAAGCAACGACGCGATTCAATTGCTCAGGTTGAAGCCCAGAAAGCACTGGAACTGCAGAAATTGCAGAACGAACAGCAAACTATGCAAAACGCAGCCTTGCAGGCTGATACTGCTGTTCAAAATCAAATAATGCAGGAAAAAATGCAACAGTTGGGGGCATTTGGTTCTGCAACTATTGGAAACGAAGAATTTAGTACACTTGAAAATAACCAGGTAAAAATTACCTTTTCGAATAAAGGTGGCCGAATTTATTCGGTAGAGCTAAAAGATTACCAAACCCACGACTCGCTGCCACTTATATTATTTGAAGGCGACGAAACATTGTTTGGCTTAAACTTTTTTGCTCAAAACCGCAGCATTACTACCGATGAGCTGTTTTTTGAACAGGTTGGCGGAACACGAGACATTGTTGTAAATGGACCTGACGTACCAAAAGGCGATGAAGGACGACAGAAATTCAATAAAGAAAATCCGGGAGGTGAAGAGTCGGTAACATTCCGTTTGGAAGTGGCTCCGGGTAATTTTATAGAGTACGTTTATACCTTGGCATACAACTCATTTATAGTTGATTTTGATGTAAATATGCAAGGAATGGACAATTACATCTCACGAAATCAATCATACCTGAATTTCACATGGGCCTTTGATGTACCGCGCCAGGAACATTACTCGCGTTTTGGCGAAGACCGTTACACCTATATTACCTACAAGTTTTTTGAGGACGAAACTGATAATCTGGATAAAAACAAATCAGACGAGGAAGACCTTACCACACGTGTAAAATGGATTGGATTTAAACAGCTATTTTTTAGCTCTACACTAATTGCCAACGAATCTTTTCCAAACGCCCAGGTTCGTCAGGAAAAGTTTAAATACGAAGATAACACTGAATATCTTGGTAATTTCAGGGCCGATATTGCCGTGCCGTTTAACGGTACCCAGAATGAAAATATAGGCATGCAGTTCTATTTCGGGCCAAACCACTATCAAACGCTAAAACAATATGGCCACGATATGGAACGCCAGATTGATTTAGGTTATGCCATTGTTCGTCCGGTTAACAGGTATGTAATTATTCCGGTTTTTAACTGGCTGCGTCGCTCTATCGATAACTTTGGTATTATAATATTGCTGCTTACCCTAATGATTAAGGTGGTTCTGTTTCCATTCACCTACAAATCATATATGTCTCAGGCTAAAATGCGTGCATTAAAACCCGAGGTTGACGAAATAAATGCCAAATTCCCCGGGCAGGAAAAAGCTATGGAAAAGCAGCAGGCTACCATGGCTTTATACCGAAAAGCAGGAGTAAACCCAATGGGTGGATGTTTACCCATGGTATTGCAAATGCCCATTTTGTTTGCCATGTTCTTTTTCTTTCCAACATCCATAGAGTTAAGAGGTGAAAGTTTCCTGTGGGCAAAAGATTTATCTACTTACGATTCAATTTTAAGCTGGGATTTCACCATTCCGTTAATCGGGAATTTCATGGGTAACCACTTGAGTTTGTTTACCATTTTAATGACAATTACAACCATCATTTCTACCAAATTAAGTCAATCGGCTACATCAACCCAGGGAATGCCCGGAATGAAAACCATGATGTACATGATGCCTGTGATGTTCTTTTTCTTACTCAACAGCTATCCGTCAGGCTTGAGTTATTATTACTTCCTGGCCAACCTTATTACCATTGGGCAAACGTACCTTATTCGGTCGTTTGTTGATGAAGACAAAATTAGAGCACAGTTGCAAGCCAATAAAAAGAAACCGGCTAAAAAGCCTTCGAATTTCCAAAAACGATTGGAAGAAATGGCAAAACAACGTGGTGTGCAAACACCTAAGAAAAAGTAAGCTTACCGTAAAAATAAAAAGCCGCATTGAGTTATTCTCAATGCGGCTTTTTTAGTTCAAAACATCAAATACTTTAATCGTACCTGTGCTCTTCAGCACTTGGCTTTTCGTCATCACATTCGCAACGTCTTCCAAGTCCTTTTTCGTATTGTTCAAGTGCTCTTAAGCTCATCCCCATATTCGAGAAACCACCATCGTGAAAAAGGTTTTGCATGGTAACTTTTTTGGTAAGGTCAGAGAACATCGTAATACAATAATCGGCACATTCATCACCGGTAGCATTACCAAGTGGCGACATACGCTCCGAGAAGTCCATTAATCGATCGAAACCTTTAACGCCGTTACCAGCAGTGGTAATAGTAGGCGATTGCGAGATTGTATTTACCCGAACACGACGTTCGCGGCCATAGATATATCCAAAACTGCGGGCAATCGATTCAAGCAATGCTTTGGCATCGGCCATATCATTATACCCAAAAAATGTACGCTGTGCCGCAACATACGACAATGCCAATACTGATCCCCATTCGTTTATTGCATCAAGTTTTCGTGCCACCTGAAGCACTTTGTGAAAAGAAACTGCCGAAACATCAAGTGTTTTATCCAGGTAGTTATAATCCAAATCAGAATAATGCCGGCCCTTTCGAACATTTGGCGACATCCCGATTGAGTGGAGTACAAAATCAATTTTTCCACCCAATACTTCCATAGATTTGTTAAACAAATTTTTTAAATCATCTACATTGGTAGCATCAGCTCCAATAACCTCAGCGTTTAATTGCTCTCCCAATTGATTTGTTTCGCCCATGCGAATCGCAACCGGAGTATTTGATAATGTAAGTGTGGCGCCTTCTTCGTGGGCTCTCACTGCCACTTTCCAGGCAATTGAATCGGGATTTAAAGCCCCAAAAATAATTCCCTTTTTTCCTTGTAATAAATTGTTACCCATAATTAGTTTTTATGAAACGTGCTCGTTTTTCTGTTAACAAACACTACAATGATTATTTGTTTGCATGCTTACTATGCTATCCATTTAAACAAAAACAAACAGTTAAAAATTTGCCTGCAAAGTTAATTCAGTCTGTTTAAATTATTCGCTATCGTTTGTTTTTACCTTTCAATGTCAGCATTTTTAACTTTTCATATCGAATTTTGTTCAAAACCATTCGAAAAAATGATGGATTATGAGCAAAAGCTGCTAAAAGCTATTTTATATCGCTGGTTCTTTTTTTAGCTTTGAGCTGAAATAAAAACAAATTTAAATGAAATAAGCATGAGCTATTTGAGCAAATTGGCAAATAACCAATATCATGTGCGTTACAGCTTATACCTTAAAAAACCATCAATTTAAATAAAATGAAAAAAGCACTTCTTTTACTGGTGGCAGCAGCCTTTGCTTTTGGCTGTTCAACCAATACAAAAAACAAAACACAGGAACAACAAATGAATGTAAACACTGAAATAAAACAAAAGGCCGATGAGTTTGCGACATTTAAATTAACCACTGATTTAAGTGTTTTAAGCGAAAAAGAAAAACAAATGTTGCCCATGCTTTTTGAAGCCGCACAGTTAATGGAAGCAATTTACTGGCAGCAGGCGTTTGGCAACAAGGAGGAACTTTGCAATAAAAACTGGGATGAAGCTACCCGAAAGTTTATACAAATAAACTACGGCCCATGGGAACGCTTAAATGCCAATAAATCATTTCTAGCCGACTATGGAGACAAACCTGCTGGTGCAAATTTTTATCCGGCAGATATGACCAAAGAAGAATTTGAAGCATGGGACAATTCAAGCAAAACAAGCTTGTACACTTTGATCCGTAGGGGCGAAGATGGCAGTCTGCAATCCATTCCCTACCACATCGCATTTGAAAAAGAAATTAAAAAAGCTGCAGAATTATTAATGCAGGCCGCAGAATTGGCAGAAGAACCCGGATTAAAAAAATACCTTGAAGAACGGGCTAAAGCATTACTTACCGATGAGTATTTCAACAGCGATGTGGCCTGGATGGAAATGAAAAACAATACCATCGAATTTATTGTTGGGCCCATTGAAAATTACGAAGACCAACTATACGGCTATAAAGCAGCGCACGAATCGTTTATTTTAATTAAAGACAAAGCATGGAGTAAGAAGCTGGAAAAATATGCATCGCTGCTACCTGGCCTTCAAAAAGCATTGCCTTGCGAACAAGCCTACAAAAACGAAACTCCGGGTATGGATTCAGACATGAATGTTTATGACGCTATTTATTATGCCGGAGATTGCAATGCCGGTAGTAAAACCATTGCCATAAATTTACCCAACGACGAAGTGGTTCGCGAAACAAAAGGAAGCCGAAAGCTGCAACTGAAAAACTCGATGCAGGCAAAATTTGATAAAATACTGGTTCCGATTGCCGACGTACTTATTGCCGAAAACCAACGTCAGCATGTAAAATTCGATGCATTTTTTGAAAATACCATGTTTCATGAAGTGGCACATGGCCTGGGACTCGGAAATACAGTTGACCAAAGCACAACCGTTCGCGAATCCCTTAAAGATGCTTACACATCTATTGAGGAAAGTAAAGCAGACATATTAGGATTATGGTGTGTGTACCAGCTTAATGAAATGGGCGAACTCGGAGAAAAAGACATGATGGATAACTTTGTTACTTTTATGGCTGGCATCTTCCGATCCGTACGCTTTGGAGCTGCCAGTGCTCATGGAAAAGCCAATATGATGCGTTTCTATTACTTCCAGGAAACAGGTGCTTTTACCCGCGACGAAACTAATGGAACCTACCGTGTTGATTACGATAAAATGAAAGCAGCCATGTTAAATCTTTCTGAAATGATTCTGAAAATTCAGGGCGATGGCGATTATGAAACTGCCAAAAAAATGCTGGAAGAAAAAGGCTTTATCCGGGAAGCATTGCAAAAAGACCTGGATAGGATAGGAGAGGCCGGAATTCCGCGAGACATAGTTTTTGAGCAAGGAGCAGAGGTGTTAGGATTGTAGCAAAAAGTTTTAGATATATGGCCGGGTAGATAATCTGCCCGGCCTTTTTTTTGCTTCTTGAAATTCGGAGTTATCACCGGTTTAACAAGTTATTAACAACCATTAATTTATTTTCTGCGTTATATTTGTACCATGCAAGGGCTAAAAAAAATAGCAAGTTTACTTTTGGGAGCGATATTTCTTTTATCAGCTTCAGGCTTTAACTTGTATAAAAGCCACTGTTCGTGCTCCGGCAAAGAATACACCAGCATAATTATAAAACCTGCTACCTGCGAAACCGAGTTCCATAATCATCACAAACACGATAATTTAAATAACGAAATTGCTTGTTCGGGAAATGAGTGTCACGAATGTCACAGTTGCGATGGCCATGCCGACTCATGCGGATGCGATTCACCGGAATCCTTCTTCATTAAACTAAAAGACAAAGCCATAGATGAAGAAGTTAAATTTGTATCAACACAACCCATTGAGCTGGAAATCGCAAGTACAAGCCTTTTTGAAAAGCTGATTAGCATTGATAATCAGCCAGAAAATCAAAAATTCTACTCAGATCCTCCGCCTTTAATTACTTCTTCATTCGATTTTTTAATCGAAATACACCGGCTTAAAATCCCTTCGCTTGCTTAAGTAAAGTTCTTTTCTAAGAACTGTTTTTTACCCTTTTATACTTTGGGTAAATCCGAAATGGCAGAAGTTGCCATTTCCATAACTACTTTTTAGGATCATTAAATCTTAAGCAAAATGAAGAAATATATTTTACTATTATTTTTTATACTTCCCGCGTTTACTAATGCACAAACAGTAAGTGGCGTTGTATTTAGTAACGACGAAAGTGGGCAAGAGCCTTTGCCCGGTGTTAATATTGTTTGGGAGGGAAGCAGTGAAGGTACTGCCTCAAAAGCTGACGGGAGCTTTAAATTGAATAGAAAAAACGGACAACATATGCTGGTGTTTAGTTTTGTGGGGTACAAGCCACAAACAGTTCACGTGCATGGCGAAGAACCGATTGCGGTGGTACTTCAGCCCAATCTGGAGATTGAAGAAGTTACAGTAATCAAAAAAAACAGAGGTACTTATCTGTCCGTGATTAATCCAATACAAACAGAAAACATTAGCAATGCCGAACTCCATAAGGCAGCTTGCTGTAACCTGGCCGAAAGTTTTGAAACAAACCCATCGGTTGATGTAAGCTACAGCGATGCCATAACTGGGGCTAAACAAATTAAGTTGTTGGGTTTAGATGGCACCTACTCGCAGCTACAGGTTGAAAATATGCCCAACCTTCGCGGACTGGCTACTACTTTCGGATTAACTTATATTCCTGGCCCATGGCTCGAGTCTATCCAGGTTTCAAAAGGGGCAGCTTCGGTTTTAAATGGTTACGAATCAATTGCCGGACAGATTAATGCTGAACTGAAAAAACCGGATAGCGAAGAAAAACTGTTTCTAAATGTGTTTAGAAATTACGAAGGCCGTTCAGAGTTTAACGGCAACACTAACATTAAAGTTAAAGGCGATACCGTAACAACAGGAATATTGGTGCATGCCAGCAACCTTTCAAAAGAAAACGACCATAACCATGATGGTTTTCTCGATTCGCCTTTGTCGCGCACATTTGAGCTGGCTAACCGTTGGAAATACAACAATCACAATGGTGCAATGGCGCAGGCAGGTATTACAGTACTTGCTGAAGATCGTCTGGGCGGGCAGGTTGGTGCCGACCGGGATATGACGCCATCTGTTGACAACCCTTATGGCGTGAACATTAAAAACAATCGATTTGATGCCTTTTTTAAATCCGGAATAGTTTCAAAAGATTCGCACTCGGCACTGGCAATTCTAAGCAATTTTGCTTTGCACGAAACCGAATCGTATTACGGATTAACAACGTACAATGCCAACGAAACAAGGTTTTATGGAAATTTGGTTTACACCCGCGATTTGGATAAAAATGCATTTCATGTATTAAACAGCGGTGTAAGTTTTATTTACGATGATTTTAGCGAAAAACTGTATAACCGGCAAATTGAGCGCACAGAAAAGGTTCCGGGTCTGTTTACTGAATACACATTTAAACCCAACGAGAATCTTACTTTAATGGCAGGTATCAGGGCCGACTGGCATAACATATTTGGAAGCTTTGTTACACCGCGCATGCATTTTCGTTATCGATTTGCTGAGCATTTTACCATTCGTACCAGCGCCGGAAAAGGTTACCGTACGGCCAATGTACTTTCCGAAAACATTTACATGTTGGCCAATTCGCGCCCCATTACCTGGACTGCCGATGCCATGCAGGAAGAAGCCTGGAATTATGGTTTTGCATTTATTCAAAACTATAAGCTTCTTGGACGTGACCTGAATATAAATGCAGAATTCTTTCGGACTGATTTTCAGAGCAAGCTGGTACTCGATCGCGAATCGTCATCTGAATACATTCTATTACTGCCATCAACAGAAAAAGCCTACGCCAATAGCCTGCAGTTAGATGTAAGATGGCAACCCATTGAGCGGCTGGATTTGTTACTTGCCTACCGGATAAACGAAATAAAAGAAACCATAGGCGGCCAATTAAAAAAGGCCCCCTTAAGCAGCGATTACAAAGGTTTGATTAATCTGAATTACACCACCAACTTAAAGAAATGGATGTTTGATTATACCATTCAGTTTAACGGTGGCGGGCGAATTCCTTACGTATACGAAGAGTGGATGGACAGGGTTGATATGGAAACTAATTTTGCCGAATTTTCGCCTTATACCATTATGAATGCACAGGTAACCAAGTATTTTAGGTATTGGAATATCTACCTGGGGGTTGAGAACCTGACTGATTTTACGCAAGACAATCCGATACGTGGTGCCGACGATCCGTATGGTTCTGAATTTAGTGCTACCAATATTTGGGGCCCTACCATGGGACGAAAAATTTACCTTGGATTACGTTTTAAGTTAAACTATGAGTAAGAGCGTACACTAACAATAAAAATTATAGAAATGAAAAAACTTATTTTACTATTGGTTATTGCTTTGTTTTCCGGACTTAACGCCTCGGAAACCCTGGCACAGAAGAAAGGAAACAGCATTGTTTGTTTTAAAAGTGACATGGATTGTTTGCAGTGCGAAAAAACGGTTACCGAATACCTGAAATTTGAAAAAGGGGTGAAAGACCTGAAAGTTGACCACGCTTCAAACACCATTTTAGTGGAATACAAAGAAGGTAAAAACACCGATGAAAAACTGGCTGCAGCCATAAAGAAAAAAGGCTACAAAGCGGAAAAAATTACAATTAAACAATACGATGAACTTATAGAACATATACACGAGCATGGCCATGAACACAATCATGAAGTGCACCGGGAAAGAAAATAATATCATTTTATTCAACAATAGGGCTGCTAGTTTACGGCAGCCTTTTTTGCTTTTTATTGCTTCCATATTCTGCTAAATTCCGATCTTTGAAATAAAAACTATGCAGCCTGTAATCGACCACATTGAAATTACGGTAAAAGACCTGAATGAAGCCATAACATTTTACGACTATTTTTTACCCCTGGTAGGTTTTAATCTGAAAAACAAAGCTCAAGCCTTTATTGCCAGCCACGATAAACAAGTTGTAGAATATACGCATCCCAACTTTGCCATTGCACTTACTTCTCCGCGCGAATCGCTAAAAAACGAACAAGTACACCGGCGCCGGCCCGGAGCATTACACCACCTGGCATTTAAAGCCGAAAAACGAGCAGATGTTGATTTTATATATCACCAACTTCTCGCTTTCAATGCAAATATTGTTGCGCCTCCACAATTATACCCTGAATATCATCAAAATTATTATGCCGTATTTTTTAAAGATCCGGACGGGATTAAGCTTGAGGTGGTTTGCCAGAAAGGAGTATGAATCGCTTCATTTTTTATGTCTCGTGCGGGGTTTCATCAATTCAATAATAAAACATTATTATTAATGCATACAGTCCGAAAACACCAGACAACCACAAAACAATAGTTAGTTTTGTGATAATGAAACTCAAGCAGAAATACAATAAATTCCCTTTTGATACTCAAAAAGTTCCGTTTTTTTATGGCTGGGTAATTTTAGTTGTTGCTACCATTGGCATTTTAGTAAGTGCTCCGGGGCAAACCATGGGGGTTTCAACATTTACCGATTATTTGTTGGAAAATATTGGTATCAGCCGCGACCAGCTTAGCACGGCTTACATGTTTGGCACCATTGCCAGCTCGCTGGTACTTACCTACGCCGGAAAATTATACGATAAATACGGTGCACGATGGGTGGGCATGGCCACTGCTCTGGTATTGGCAATGGTTTTGGTTCTGATGAGCCAGTCGGACCGGATAATAAAATTACTTACTGCTCCTAATTCGAGTGCTTATGCCGGTGTGGCTATTGCTGTTTTAATTATTTTCTTTTTTATGCTTCGTTTTTCGGGGCAGGGCGTGTTAACCATGGTTTCGCGCAACATGCTAATGAAATGGTTTATTGCCCGCAGGGGCCTCGTAAACGGCATTTCATCGGTATTTGTATCGCTGGGCTTTGCCACTGCACCACTCACTTTCGACATGCTGATTCAAGAAACCTCGTGGCGCCATGCCTGGTTGCTTATGGCAGCATTCATCGGCCTGTTTTTTACTGCATTTGTTTTTCTGTTTTTTCGCGATAATCCGGAAGATATCAATATGGTTGCCGATGGAGAAAAGCATGCCAATAAAGAGCACAATGTAATTATAAAACCATTTAAACAGTTTTCATTAAATGAAGCCCGCAGCAATATAACCTTTTGGTTGTTTGCTATTCCGCTTTCAATATATTCGCTTTATGTAACCGGCTTTACATTTCATTTGGTTTCGCTGTTTACCGAGGCCGGAATTAGCCGCGAGAAGGCATTGGCTGTTTTTATTCCGGTTTCCCTTATTTCGGTATCTTTTGCATTGGTGGGCGGATGGATTAGCGACCGTATAAAACTTCAATACCTGCTGTGGCTGATGTTATTGGCCGAAATTATAGCTCTGTTTTCATTGGCTAAAATTAGCAGCGATATTTTCTACTATACTTTTATTATTGGAAACGGAATTGTAAGTGGTATTTTTAATGTACTTATGGCTGTTACCTGGCCCCGCTTTTATGGTCGCGAACATTTAGGACAAATTACCGGTTTTGTAATGGCGCTTATTGTATTTGGTAGTGCATTGGGACCCATTTTGTTTAGTTTATCGTTTTCGCAGTTCGGAACATACAGCCTTGGTATATATGTACTGGTGGGGATACTGTTACTTATTACAGCTCTGGTTTTTAAAGCACATAACCCGCAAGATAAATTAGGGGAATAAGCATTTGTCAATTTGGACGTTTTTAACCGAATGAATTTTATTATTAGCCTAAAAAGAATCAGGCAAATCAGGGCAATCATTTCTAAATCAATTTTATAATCTAACCTTTGCTTTGCTTCTTAAAAACGATAGGAAATTATTATCCTTAGTACTCTCGTAGTCCTTCTTCAATATACTCCTGCTGCCAAATGCTAAAAAGTAAGGGGTCGTCGGGAAGATTTTCCGGCTCAGTCTTAATTAATTGATTAACCGCAAGTTTCATTTCTTCATGTAGTACTTCAGAGTTCAGAACAGTTTGTCGAATGTAGTAATAGGACTTATGTTTTAGCTGTAACAGGTTAACATTGATAGTATTAGGCTTGTCGTTAAAGATGCGAATGGTTTCATATTTCATACTCGAATCTTCTGTTCGCCGAATATACCCATTAGGTGTAATAACATCGCCTTCGCCGGCCAAAGCCGATGCAAGCTGTTTCCTAAATCCTGCTTTTTGAAATCTGTTTTTAAAATGAAATGAGCAGTAATTAATACCGATATCAATGGAGTGTTCATGTGCATAGGCAATCAATTCCAAAGCTGCCAGTTCTGATTCCAGCACTACAGGCTGTTCTGCATGAATTAATGTATAATTACGTTTTGATAAGTGTTTTACGTTGTGAGGTGTAAGTCGTAATTGGTGAAGGTTGAGGTTTGATACACCTGCTTTTACCATTTCGGGCAAAAGTTTCTTTAAACGCTCCAATTCTTCCGGTACGGCCGGAATCTCAATACTAATTACTGGTACAATTCCTTTTGCTGCTGCAATTTTATCCAGTCTGAATGCTGTAGCTCCAATATCAAAACGCACCTCATTTATTCCGGCAGCTGCCAGTTTCCTGAATTTTTGTGATTCGGCTAAAATGCCGTTGGTGTACATCCAAATATAGGTTTCCGGTTTACATTTTTTGCGAACTTGTTTTAAATATTCATAGGTGCGTTCGAATTGCAGAAGCGGTTCGCCGCCACTAAAACTTACGCCTTTAAACTGAAAATAATTAAGGTATTCAGCGTATTCGGCAGCACTTGCAAATTTCAGATTTTGGGTGGTTGGTAAATGGTCTTCTTCTTGTGGTGCCGGGCAATAAAAACAATTTGCATTACATTTTCCGGTTATAAACAAACAGCTCCACAAGCCGAGCCCACAGAGCTTACAGCCATCAGATATTTGTTTGTGGAAGGGTTTGGTATTTTTAAATAAAATATTTTCAGTTCTGTTAAGCAGGGCCATCTTTTTCTCTTGCGCTTCCTGAGCGGTGTAAGAGTTTAACCAGCTTAAGTTTGTCCACTCCTTATAGGCAGACTTATTGTTGTTAACCAGCGAATTTAGCCAGTTGTAATAGGTTTTCATCAAAAAAATAAATCAAAAACTCACTAAGATTTAAACTACATACGAAAAGTGGGGGAAAAGAAATGGTAGATTTTAAAGTTCGGAGAAGATGTACAGAAACATCAATATTTTTTTCAGATTAAGGGTGTCCTGAACAAATTTTTTTAGGTGATGGCCTGTATTCATTTCGTGTAAAAATAACGGGAATAAAAATAGATAATTTGACGTATTAAATACGATATCCGATATTATTTATCTTGGTATTTTTTCAGCCTGGTATTTCGAGAGAAATATTTCTGAACAATCTCATTTCCAATTCTGCGTTTCTGTATAAATTTGTGTTTATTGTAAACGGTTAATTCAAATTTCAGAAAGCTATGAAACGAATACTTTTCGGCCTGCTAACAGCAACTTTAATCTTCACCTTAGGTTGCAAAACAAAAAAAGAAAACAAACTTCCGCGTGTGGCCATTTGTGGTTTGGCCATTGAGTCGAGTACTTTTTCGCCTGCACAGTCGGGTATTGAAGCGTTTCAGGCGCGTCGCGGAGACGAGATTTTTACCTATTACCCATTTATGGACGATACGGCAGCTACACGTGCTCGTGCCCAGTGGTTTCCGGCTTTACGTGGACATGCATTGCCCGGAGGCATTGTTACCCGCGATGCGTACGAAACACTGGTTGGTGAAACGTTGAACCGGTTAAAGGAAAATTTGCCTTACGACGGATTGTTTTTTGATATTCACGGCGCAATGAGTGTGGTAGGACTCGACGACCCGGAGGGAGATCTGATTCAAAGAGTCAGGGAAGTAATTGGAAACGATGTACTTATTTCAACATCAATGGATTTACATGGCAATGTAAGCGAGCGGCTGGCACATTACAGCGATATGATTACCTGTTACCGAATGGCACCGCACGAAGATGCTGTTGAATCGAAAAAACGTGCCTTAACCAATTTGCTCGATCGTTTGGAGAGCGGTAAAGGCAAACCAAAATTTAAAGCCTGGGTTCCGGTTCCGATATTGCTGCCCGGTGAAAAAACAAGCACTCGCATAGAGCCCGGGAAAAGCCTTTACGCCAAGGTTGCACCTGCAGCTGAACGCGAAGGCGTAATTGATGCAGCCATTTGGGTGGGCTACGCATGGGCCGACGAGCCACGAAACCATGCTGTAACAATGGCCTATGGCGACGATAAAGAAGCCGTAGCGCAGGCAGCAGAAGAACTGGCAGAGTGTTTCTGGAATGTGCGAAACGAATTCGAATTTGTAGCTCCGGTGGCCACGCTTGACGAATGTTTGGATAAAGCCATTGCATTTAACGACAAACCATTTATAATTAGCGACATGGGCGACAACCCAACAGCAGGTGGCGCCGGCGATGTAAGCTGGACATTAAACGAAATTTTGAAACGGGAAGCATTTAGAAAGGAGAATGGTCCTTCAGTAATTTATGCTTCAATACCCGGCCCCGACCTGGTAACCAAAGCAATTGAAGCCGGCATTGGTGCAAAGGTAAGCGGAATGGTGGGAGCTGTGGTTGATAACAGGTATGCACCCCCCGTAAAGCTTAGCGGAAGGGTAGAGGCTATCAAACATGGCGACAGGCATGCCGAAACAGAAGTTGTGATTCGTACCGGTAGTATTGATGTTATTGTTACCAAAAAACGTAAACCGTATCATCATGAAACAGATTTTACCGATTTAGGTTTATACCCGCGCGAAACAGACATTGTGGTGGTTAAAATTGGCTACCTGGTACCCGAGTTATATAACATGCGTGCCGATTGGCTAATGGCCTTAACCCCTGGTGGGGTTGACCAAAACCTGGAACGTTTGGGGTATAAACGAATTAAACGCCCAATGTTTCCGCTGGATAAGAATATGGCGGACCCCGATTTATCAGCACGTTTTATTCCTCTGGCAAATGAGTAAGTGAGAAAAGCAATGCCTTTACGTTTTCAGTTTAAAAATGGGTACTTCGCATTTTAATTATTGTTAAACCATATTTTAGTTACTTTTAAAACCAATTTGAATCTAAACCAATAAAAATGAGAAAATTAATTTTTCCCTTAATGCTTTTTGCTACTGTATTAATTAACAGCTGTAAAAACGATTTGCCGGTGGGAGAGTGGCACAGTATGTTTAACGGCCAAACACTTGAAGGTTGGAAAGCAGCTGAAGAGAATTCTGAAAGTTTTTCGGTTGAAGATGGTGTTATAAAATGCGCCGGAGAGCGATCTCACTTGTATTATTTACACCATTTCAAAAATTTCGAATTTGAAGCCGAGGTTAAAACTTTACCGCAAGCTAACTCGGGCATTTACATCCATACGGCCTACACGGCTAAAGGATATCCCACAAAAGGCTATGAAGTACAAATAAATAATTCGCATAGAGGCCCTTCAACCAAGCATCCCGAACGCAGAATGACAGGCAGCATAGCAGGCGTTCGAAACATTTATTATCCTTTTGTAAGCGACAACGAGTGGTTTAACATTCGAATTAGCGTTGTTGAGAATTTCGTGCAGGTTTTTATAAACGATGTAAAAGTAAATGAATATGCCGAGCCTGATAAAGCATGGCGATGGGAGGGGGCAGAAGAGATGGTGCTTGGAAGTGGCACTATTGCCTTGCAATCGCACGATGCAGGAAGTACAACCTATTATAAAAACTTAAGAATTAAGCCGCTTGCCGATGATAAAAAAGTGGAAGTAGAAGATAAACGTTGGGATACCATTGTAACCAAACTCATGCGTGCTGGTTTTCCGCTGGTTGATTATCATGTGCATTTAAAAGGAGGATTAACCATTGATGAAGTGGTAGCCAATTCGCAACGCCTGGGGATAAATTATGGCGTAGCCCCCAACTGTGGACTCCATTTCCCTGTAACCAATGATGAATCGCTGTATGCCTATATGGATGACGTAAAAGGGAGCCCCACCTATAAAGGAATGCAGGCAGAAGGCCGGGAATGGATTACTTTGTTTTCGCCGGAAGCAATTGCAAAATTCGATTATGTATTTACCGACGCCATGACATTTACCGACCGAAAAGGAAGGAGAAACCGAATTTGGATACCCGAAGAAGTGTGGGTAGATAATAAACAACAGTTTATGGATGACCTGGTGGAAAAAATAGAAGCTATATTTTCCCAGGAACCAGTTGATATCTATGTAAATCCAACGGTTTTACCTGCTGAGTTAATGCCGGAATATACCGATTTATGGACCAAAGAACGAATGCAGCGCGTTGTAAAAGTACTTGCTGATAATAATGTAGCCCTTGAAATTAATGCCCGGTACAAAACCCCGGGTGCCGAAATGATTAAAATGGCCAAAGCAGCGGGAATAAAGTTTGCTTTTGGTACCAATAATGTAACTAAAAATCTGGGGCAGTTGGAATATTGTCTAGAAATGATTCAGGAATGCGGATTGCAACCAAATGATATGTTTGAACCGAAAACCGATGACAAGAAGCCAGTAAATGTAAAAGGACTTCCTGATAAAATTACAGGGTAAAAAATGAAAAAACGGGCAAGGAATTTTAAATCTCTTGCCCGTTTATATGGGAAATAAAACTAATCACTAATAAAACTCTATTTTGGGTTTATAGTCGATTAAAATACCCTTTTGTTCTATTGCAAACTCAACCAGTTCAACCGCCTGCTCGTTCGAAAACGATCCTCGGTTGATGGTAAGATCGAAAAATTCTTCACGTAAACTACTCTCTTTTAGTGCTTTTCTAAATGCGGCACGTTCTTTCTCCACTTTTTCAATAAATGTAATGGCCTCGTTTCTGTTCAACTTATTATTTGTCATAATAGTATTAATCCGGTAGCCGAGAGGAGCCGTTAAGCGTAGGTGTAAGGCATTTTTAATGTCGCTGGCAATAATATGGCTTGCTCGCCCTACTATTATACAATAACCATCAACAGCCAATGTGCGAACAACCTCTTTAACTGATTTTATGATTCGATCTTCGCTTTTGTAGCGTTTGTCTTTAAAAGCATTCAGTATCTCCTCAAATATATACCTGTCGGTTTTCTTAAAAGTTCTTCGTACTTTCTCCGGATCAAGATCCAGTTCTTTGGCACTCTCATAAAAAATTTCTTTGCTAAGTACATTCCACGAGCATCTGCTTAACTTTTTATTCAGGCGTTCTGCAATCATTCTTGCCAATACCAGGCCATTGCAGCCCACTTCACGCGAAATGGTAATTACCGGACCTGCCTGACCAGTATGAGACGATTGCAGCGAATTCTCTTCTTTCATCCGGCTGTTTAAATAGTTCATTAATGAATTTCCCATTATAGTAGTTTATTATGGGTTACGCTGATTATGGTAAACAGGTTATGCTGAATATGAATAATTTATAGACGATAAAGCCTACCAACCTTCAAAAATAATTTCTATTTACACATACTAATCTTTTTAATGTGTTGTTTTTGTGGTGATTACGCATCGTAGTATTGGAATAATGACAAGTGTCAGTTAGAATATGTTCTTGAAAAACTATTTTTAACTACTATTAAATTTTTAATCATTCTAAATAAATTACAGAAATACTATCTTCGTAAGAATTAAAAAAAATGCATTATATGTTTGATAAGAACACTTTCGTTAACCGTAGAAAACAGCTTAAAAACAAGAGTTTAAAAGGGATTGCTCTATTGTTGGGTAACACCGAATCTCCAATGAATTATAAGGATAATACCTATCATTACCGCCAGGACAGTTCTTTCCTGTACTTTTTTGGTCTTGATTTTCCAGGCTTGGCTGGAGTTATTGATTTTGATAGTGGGGAAGACTATATTTTTGGCAATGATGTGGATATAGAAGACATTATTTGGATGGGGCCACAGGTTTCGTTGAAAGAAAACGGAGCCAAGGTAGGCATCAGCAACACCGCGCCCTTTGCCAAGCTTTTTGATCTTGTTAAGCAAGTGCAAGACGAAGGCAGAACAATTCATTTTCTACCTCCTTATCGTGGCGAAAATAAAATATTGCTAGAAAAACTCACCGGCATATCTTCGCTGGTTATACAAAGTAAGGCCTCGCTCGAGCTTATAAAAGCCGTTATTTCTATTCGGGAAATAAAAGAAGACCAGGAAGTAAAAGAAATAGAAAAAGCTTGTGCAACAGGCTATGCCATGCATGTTGCCGCAATGAGGATGGCACAGCCGGGTACCTGGGAACAAAAAATTGCGGGTACCATTGAAGGTATTTCATTGGCTGGTGGGGGAATGACCTCTTTCCCGATAATCCTATCACAAAATGGAGAAACTTTACACAACCACGATCATTCGCAACTGCTCCAAGAGGGAAAACTGATGTTGTGCGATGCCGGTGCCGAATCGTTGCTTCATTATGCTTCTGATTTTACGCGTACGACTCCGGTTGGTGGAAAATTCACAACAAAACAACGCGAAATATACGAGATTGTACTTGCGGCCAACAACAAAGCAACAGAACTTACCAAACCTGGTGTAACATATTTATCGATTCATTTGGCCGCAGCAGAGGTGATTGCTACAGGTTTAAAGGACCTTGGACTGATGAAAGGAGACGTTAAGGAGGCAGTAGCAGCCGGGGCACACGCCATGTTTTTCCCACATGGTTTGGGACACATGATGGGATTGGATGTACACGACATGGAAGACCTTGGGCAAATTTACGTGGGGTACGATGATGAAATTCAACCAGTTGATCAGTTCGGAACTGCCTACCTTCGCTTAGGAAAAAGGCTTAAACCAGGTTTTGTTGTAACCAATGAACCGGGTTGTTATTTTATTCCGGCTTTAATTGATAAATGGAAAGCAGAGGGAATAAACAGAGATTTTATAAACTTTGAAAAAGTTAATGAATACCGGGACTTTGGCGGTATCCGCTTGGAAGATGATATTTTGGTAACAGAAACAGGTGCCGAGATTATTGGTGAACGGGTGCCGATTAGCCCGGATGAAGTTGAAAAAATAGTACAGAAAGGATAATCAGCAAGCGGCAACGATTATTTAATTGTTGCCGCTTTTTTTAGTATTCGTCGATAAAAATAATCCATTTCCGATAACAGTTCATCCCGAACTTCGCGGCACCTGGTTTTAATCTCTTCCTGAGATTTTGCGCCTTTATACGGACTCCGAAATCCCAGGTGCATTTTTCGTTTATACTTCACTTTCGGAATTTTTAATTCCTCATTAGTGCCTTCTCCAACCGTTATCAGGTAATCAAAATTCATGTTGGCATATTCGGTAAAACTATGCGGAATACTCTGTTCGAGATTAATTCCAACCTCAGCCATTATTTCAATGGCCACCTGGCTTACATGATCAACAGGTTCTAATCCGGCTGAAAAAATTTGTAATTCATTATTGTAGCTTCTTAGTATTGCTTCTGCCATCTGGCTTCGGCAGGAATTTCGGTTGCTTAAGAATAAAATAGTTATCCCATCAAGAATTATTTTGTAGTCGTTTGTTTATTAAGAAGATGTAATGTACTACAATCAAGTCACAATTAAAATGCCTTATGTCTTGATATCTAGATTTTTACAATGTTTTGAAACATACTTAAACAACATATTTGAGTTCTCTGGCAATAAATTAGTTAAGCACTTGTAAATGAGTAAAAACAAGCTGCAGTTTATGGTTAAATTACTACATAAAATAGTGATAGCCAATCAGAAAGAAAATCTGACATCATTATTTTGTCTTAATAATTGAGTATTAATATGGTTTTCCCTATTTTCGTAGGTGAATGATATTATACAAATCGTTAAAAAACGATGTAAAAAATACTGTAAATGGAACCTAAAGATCTAAAAAACTCAGAAGAGTTAAAGCGTACGGAAAATTCTGAACTTGAAAATTCTGATGTTCAACCGAGCTCAGAAGCGACTGAAAATGTGGAAAGTGAAAGCACCACAAACAACGAAGGTACTGAAGAGCAAAAAGAAGTAAGTTCGGTAGAAGAACTTACGGCTGCTGCTGCAGAAAAACAAGAGGTAACACAAGTAACACAGGAATCTCCCGTTAGTGAAGAAAAAGTGGAAAAAGAAGCTCCTGTTCAGGAAAAAAGTCAGGTTGTAAGTCAAGAGAAGGTGGAAGAGGAATCGGATGCCAGGGAATCAACTGAGACTACTACCGAAAAAGTTGAAGAACAGCAAGAACCGACTTCTGAAGAAGAGAAAAAAGAAGACAGCAAGGAGGAAAAAAAGGTCGAACGCGAACAGGTTGATTACTCAAATTTCTCTCAAATAGAATTGGTAAATGCGCTGCGCGACCTTCTGGAAGGAGATAGCGAATTTGACATTAGAGAAGATGTTGAAGCCATTAAAGCAGTATTTTATAAGAACCTAAATGAAAACCTGGAAGAGGCTCGTAAAAAGTTTGTAGAAGCGGGTGGGGCTGAAGAAGATTTTAAAGCCGAGGAAGACCCTTACGAACCTGATATTAAAGATTTACTAAAAAAATACCGCTACATTCGTATTGAGCATAATAAAAAGTTAGAGGTAGAGAAAGAAGAAAATCTTGAAAAGAAATATGAAGTTATTGAAAAGATAAAAGGCCTGATCAATAACGAAGAGTCGATAAACAAAACTTTTAATGAATTCCGTGATCTTCAGCGTGAATGGCGTGAAATTGGCCTCGTTCCGCAATCAAAAATGAAAGACTTATGGGATACCTATCATTTTCATGTTGAGAACTTTTACGACTATATTAAAATTAACCGTGAATTACGCGACCTTGATTTAAAGAAAAACCTGGAAGCCAAAATAAAACTTTGTGAACGGGCAGAGGAGCTTCTTTTAGAAGAATCGTCGATATTAAAAGCTTTTAACACCCTGCAAAAATACCATGAGCAGTGGCGTGAAATAGGCCCTGTGCCCAGAGAGCAAAAAGATGATATATGGGAGCGTTTTAAAACTGCAACTACCAAAATAAATAAAAAACACCAGGAGTTTTTTGAAAACCGTAAAGTAGAACAAAAGAAAAATCTGGAAGCGAAAACAGCTTTATGCGAAAAAGTAGAAGAGATTGTTCAACAAGAAATCGGCAACCATAAAGAATGGGATGAAAAGTCGAAAGAACTAATTGAACTTCAAAAAGTTTGGCGCACAATTGGTTTTGCTCCCCGTAAGGATAATAACAAAATTTACGAACGTTTCCGTACAGCATGTGATTCGTTTTTTAATGCAAAACGTGCTTTTTACGCTAAAAACAAAGAAAACCAGCAAAACAACCTGCAACTAAAAACAGATTTATGTGTACAGGCAGAATCGTTAAAAGACAGTACTGACTGGAAAAAAACCACTCAAGACTTTATTAATATACAGAAAAAATGGAAGGAAATTGGACCGGTTCCTCGTAAACATTCTGACGTATTATGGAAACGTTTTAGAGCAGCATGTGATTATTTCTTTGACAAAAAGTCGGATCATTTTTCGGATGCCGATAAAGAACAAATTGATAATCTGAAACTTAAAGAAGACCTTATCGAGGAAGTAAAGAACTTTAAACCTGTTGAGGAAACCGATAAGAACCTTGATTCATTAAAAGCCTTTCAGCGCAGATGGAGTGAAATAGGACATGTGCCATTTAAAAAGAAAGATGATATAAAGGTAGCTTTCAGAGATGCAATTAATAAATTATTTGATGATTTAAAGATTGATGATGAAAAACGTAATCTACTTAAATTCAGGAATAAGATGTCTTCTTTCTCTGAATCTTCGCGCGGACAGAACAAAATGAGAATGGAACGTGACAAGTATATGAATAAAATGAAACAACTTGAAAACGACCTAATCTTGCTGGATAATAATATTGGATTCTTTGCAAAATCGAAAAACGCAGAATCATTGATTGAAGATGTGAAAAAGAAAATTGAAATAACGAAGCAAAAAATTGAACATCTAAAAGAAAAGATTCGTGTAATTGATGAAGTGGATGAATAATTATTATAATAGAAGTAATTATAAAGCCGGCAATTTGTCGGCTTTTTTAATGGCATTTATTATATAAATTAAACTTCCTGAGAATCGCATATTTTTTTACTTTCTGTAAGGTATTTCAGGAAGCACATTCTAAAGCATCGGCAGGTGTTGTGCTATTCACCTGAGCAGCAGTAAGCGAAGAATGAGCGCAGACATAATATTGAATTATAGGAAAAACCATTCAAAGGAACACTGTATAAACTTTTACATAAAATCTTTGCGGTTATCGGACTTACAGCCGCGACAACTGATTTTATGCAAACTAGCAAAGCTAGCCGTATTAACCCTAGAATTCCAAAATATCAAACATATGCAATTTGTCCTATAATTGATATTATGTTTATTTGAGTTCGTGTAAAAAAAGGAGAGCGAGCCCTCCTTTAGTATTAATTATTGTCCTAACTTTTCAAGAATTTCATTGTACTTATCCATGTTTTTCATTCGGTAATACAAATTCTTCAATGATTCAAGAGTCATCTCGTCATCAGGATTTAGTTCACGACATTTTTCCATAAATGGCAACGACTTTTCAAACCATACGTCTGCTTTCTTTAATTCAGCTTCGTATTTTTCATTTTCGTTAGCTGGCACTGCATTTGCAACTTCAATCTGTTTTACACCTTTGTTGTAATAAAGTGCACCTAAGTTATAGTATGAATTAAAGAAAGTTGGATCAACCTCAGTTGCTTTTTTGTACGCTTCTACAGCGTTCTCTTCTTCACCAAATTTTTCGTACAAGGCGCCTTTAGCAAAATAATAAGTAACATTGTTCGGATCCTGTTGAATCGCCATTTCCAAATATTTCAATGCTTCTTCATTTTGTCCCATTTTCATGTAAAGATCAATCATGTTTGTCAAAACACCATTGTCTTCAGGGTATTTCTCAAAACCTTCCTGAACCGCCTTTAAAGCATTTACTGTATCCTGCATTTGTATGTATGATTCAGAAATCAAGGCATACGTTCTGGCTCCGTTATATCCGTGTTTTGCAGCTTCACCATAATACTGTACAGCTTTTTCGAAATTTTTTGCATTAAAAGCCGCTAGTCCTGAGTTAAACAAAATCACAGTGTCAACAGCATTCGGATTATCTTCTTTTACAACAGGAATTTCCTGAATATCCAATATCTGCTCAAATGATTTTAATGCCAGTTCATAATCATTGTCATTAAAAGCTTCAACAGCCTGATTGGTTAAATCGTTGGTTAACAGTGTTAATTTTATTTTTACACTTTTGCTGAATTTGTCTTTTTCGTCAAGTTCCAATGCTTTTTTGTATGATTCTAAAGCCACAGATAGCGGATCGTTGCTTAATGCTTTAATTTTAGCATCCTGACTCGCAAAAACTGCCTGATAGATCTCTCCTCTTACTTCCCATGTTTTTGGCCAAGGAATTGATTTTTCAGCTTTCTCATTTGAAGCATCTACGGCTTCTTCAATGGCTTCTAAAGCCTTATCCAACTTTCCGGTGTCTTTCAAATTCTGAGCACTGGTAACTTTTCCTTTCTGTGCAAATACCACAGAAGCGCTAATTACCAGGACTAATAGAATAATAGTTTTTTTCATTTTATACTTATTTAAAATTTTAATATATCGTTTATAACTTAACTATAAAGCGTATTTACGGCCACAAAAATATATGTTTTCAAATTTTATCAAAATAACGTGAATAATAATATTTAATTTATTCTTGTTCTAAGTTATTTTCTTCAGTATCAATATCTTCAGCATCACCTTCAGTAAGATCCTCGGCAGTTTCCTCTTCCACTGCTATTCGGGCTACTGAAGCAATTCTGTCTTCTTCTCTCAAATTAATTACACGCACTCCTTGAGTTGCTCTTCCGAGAACAGAAATGGTATTAACTGCCAGGCGTATGGTAATTCCTTTTTGAGTAATGATCATTAGATCATTATCGTCCGAAACACTCTTGATGGCAACCAATTCTCCTGTTTTTTCAGTTACATTCATTGTTTTTACACCTTTTCCTCCCCGATTGGTAACACGGTAATCATCAATTTTAGAGCGTTTTCCATATCCTTTTTCAGCAACTACCAGGATATCTTCATTCTCATCCATTACACAAACCATACCAATTACTTCATCATTCTCGTGGCCAAGAGTAATTCCTCGTACTCCGGAAGCTGTTCTTCCAATTGCACGAACAATACTTTCGTTGAAACGAATAGCCTTTCCTGACCGCACAGCGAGCATGACTTCGCTGCTACCATTTGTAAGTCGAGCTTCAAGTAACTGGTCACCTTCTTTAATTGTAATGGCATTAACACCATTTTGTCGCGGACGGGAATAAGCTTCAAGAGTTGTTTTTTTGATGATTCCTTTTTTGGTGGCAAGTATGATATAGTTATTATTGATAAATTCCAGATCTGCCAATGTTCGAACTTTAATAAAAGCCAACACCTTATCATCAGATTCAATATTAAGTATATTCTGAATTGCCCTGCCTTTTGATGCGCGTGTTCCTTCCGGTATTTCGTACACTTTTAACCAGAAACATTTACCTTTTTCAGTAAATAATAACAATGTATTATGCATTGATGCAATAATGATGTGTTCGAGGAAGTCTTCATCGCGGGTGGTACTACCTTTTGATCCTACTCCTCCCCTTCCCTGTGTACGGAACTCTGCTAATGGGGTACGTTTTATATAACCGAGATGAGAAATCGTGATAACCATTTCTTCATCGGCATAAAAATCCTCAGGATTGAATTCTTCGGCATTAGGAACTACCTCTGTTCTGCGCTCATCACCATATTTATCCTTAATTTCCTGCAATTCCTGTTTAACAATATTCATTCGCATTTCAAAGCTTTCAAGAATTGCTTTCAGGTGTTCAATCTGAGCCATTATTTCATCGTATTCTTTACGAAGCTTGTCTTGTTCCAGTCCGGTTAGCTGGCGCAAGCGCATTTCCACAATGGCACGTGCCTGAATATCGCTAAGTTCGAAGCGCTCAATCAGTTTATTACGTGCTTCTTCAGGAGTAGAAGATGCGCGAATAATTGCAATAACTTCATCAATGTTATCACTTGCAATAATTAAACCTTCAAGTATGTGTGCACGCTTCTCAGCTTGCTCCAACTCGTACTGAGTTCGACGTGTTACCACCTCGTGTCTGTGCTCAACAAAGTGCTTGATCAGGTCTTTCAGGTTCAATATTTTCGGACGACCATGTACTAATGCGATGTTGTTTACACTAAAAGAGGTTTGAAGTTGGGTATATTTGTACAACTTATTTAAAACTACATTGCTCATGGCATCGCGTTTTAAATCGTACACTACACGCATTCCTTCGCGGTCTGACTCATCGTTTACGTTTGAAATTCCCTCAATCTTTTTTTCGTTAACCAGATCGGCAGTTTTTTGAATCATTTCTGCACGGTTAACCATGTATGGAATTTCGGTTACAACAATCTTCTCACGACCGCCTTCATTTTCGATATGCGCTTTACCTCTTATAACAACACGTCCTTTACCTGTCTCGTAGGCATCTTTAACTCCCTGATAACCATAAATTATACCTCCTGTTGGAAAATCAGGAGCTTTAATGATTTCAATCAACTCTTCCATTTCAATATCGTTGTTGTCGATATAAGCGATGGTAGCGTCAATTGTGTCACTTAAATTATGAGGCGGCATATTTGTAGCCATTCCTACTGCAATTCCTGATGCACCATTAATGAGCAACTGCGGAATTTTTGTTGGTAATACGGTGGGTTCACTTAAAGACTCATCGAAGTTGGGCTGAAAATCAACAGTATTCTTATCTAGATCTGCGAGTGTTTCTTCCGAAATTTTCGACATTCTGGCCTCGGTGTAACGCATTGCTGCCGGACTGTCACCATCAACAGACCCAAAGTTTCCCTGTCCGTCGACCATTGGATAACGCAACGACCAATCCTGTGCCATACGCACCATTGTAAAATAAACTGATGAATCGCCATGGGGGTGATACTTACCCAGTACCTCTCCAACTATCCTGGCTGATTTTTTATATGGACGATTAGACAAAATTCCTAATTCGTGCATACCAAACAAAACCCGGCGGTGTACCGGTTTAAATCCATCGCGTACATCAGGTAGTGCACGCGAAACAATTACCGACATTGAATAATCAATATAGGCAGATTTCATCTGCTCCTCAATGTTTATTCTGATAATCTTTTCACCTTCTGTCATTATATCTCCTTTCAAAATAAATTATCACTAAAAAAGACCCACAAAAATAGTAAAATCATTCTTGTAAAGCGCATATTTGTTAGCGTTTTACAATCTTTTGATAAGAAGATATTAACAATTCAACTGTCAAAAATTCATGATGTTTTCGTTACATTTGATAACTTCTGTCATTTCTGTATATCCTCGCTGCTATTTTTATTTAATTTAGTGTTTCAACCTTTTAGGAATAGTATTTGTTGAAACGAGTAAAAAGGAAATGTATATATGGATTCACAATTTTCACCAAGAATAAAAGACATTATTGGGTACAGCCGGGAAGAGGCCATTCGTTTAGGAAATGATTACATTGGCCAGGAACACCTCTTTTTAGGAATTTTAAGAGAAGGAGAAGGTACCGCTACAGACATTCTGGAGAACCTCGGGATTGACCTGGTAGAAGTTAAAAAACTGATCGAAAACAAAGTTCGCACGGATAAAGATATTAATCAGAAAGCAGATTTAATTATGCTTAAATCAACGGAGAAAACCTTGAAACTGATTTATCTTGAAGCCCGTTCGTTTAAAAGTGCAACGGCAAATAGCGGACATTTACTGTTGGCCATTTTAAAAGATAATGATAGCCTTGTTACCCAGTTACTGGTTGAAATGGGCATCAATTACTACATGGTTAAATCGCAACTGCAAGACTACAAACAACCAGAGGCAAAATCTGATTTTCCGGAGAGCGAAGATGATGAACCGGCAGAAGGTTTTGGTAAAGGACCATCGGGCAGTCAGGGAGCAAAAAAAGGAGCCGGTGCAAAATCAGATACACCTGTGCTCGATAATTTTGGAATTGATATTACCAAACTGGCAGAAGAGAATAGTCTTGATCCGATTGTAGGAAGAGAAAAAGAAATTGAACGCCTGGCTCAGATTCTAAGTAGAAGAAAAAAGAATAATCCAATCTTAATCGGCGAACCCGGTGTTGGAAAATCAGCAATAGCTGAAGGACTTGCATTGCGCATTGTTAGCAAGAAAGTATCGCGTATTCTTTTTGATAAACGTGTAGTAAGCCTCGACATTGCTTCAATCGTGGCAGGCACAAAATACCGCGGACAATTTGAAGAACGAATGAAAGCCATATTAAACGAGCTTTCAAAAGTTAATAATGTCATTCTCTTTATCGACGAAATTCATACTATTGTTGGAGCTGGTGGAGCTACAGGTTCGCTTGATGCTGCCAACATGTTAAAACCTGCCTTGGCCAGAGGCGATATTCAATGCATTGGTGCAACTACCCTGGATGAGTACCGTCAGCAGATAGAGAAAGACGGCGCTTTGGAACGTCGTTTTCAGAAAGTTATGGTTGACCCAACTTCTATTGACGAAACCATTGAAATTTTGCACAATATTAAGGAACGATATGAAGAACATCATAACGTAACTTTTACACCGGAAGCAATTGAAAGCTGTGTTAAACTAACTGCCCGGTATATTACCGACAGGTATTTACCAGACAAAGCTATCGATGCTCTTGATGAAGCTGGTTCCCGTGTTCATATTTCAAATATTAATGTTCCGGACAATATTGTAAAGCTGGAGGAGAAGATAGAAAAAACAAAGGAAGAGAAAATTACGGCAGTAAAAAGCCAAAATTTTGAATTGGCTGCAAACTACCGGGATAAGGAAAAAAATCTGCTCACCTTGCTGGAAGATGCAAAGGAACAATGGGAAAAAGATCTGCTAAACCATCGTGAAACTGTTGACGAACACAAAGTTGCCGAAGTTGTAGCAATGATGTCTGGCATTCCCGTTCAACGAATTGCCCAGGCAGAAGGCAAGCGTTTAATGAACATGGGTACCGACCTTAAAGGAAAAGTTGTTGGCCAGGAAGAAGCGATAGCAAAGATTGTTAAAGCCATACAGCGTAACCGGGCCGGACTAAAAGATCCGAACCGACCAATTGGAACTTTTATCTTTCTTGGACCAACGGGTGTTGGAAAAACCCAACTTGCCAAAGTGTTAACAAAATATTTGTTCGACAACCTCGATTCGTTGATTCGAATAGATATGAGCGAATACATGGAGAAATTTGCAGTGTCGCGTTTGGTTGGAGCGCCTCCGGGATATGTTGGCTACGAAGAAGGCGGGCAATTAACAGAAAAAGTAAGAAGAAAACCTTACTCGGTTGTATTATTGGATGAAATTGAAAAAGCACACCCCGATGTATTCAACATTTTACTGCAGTTAATGGACGAAGGACGGCTAACTGACAGTTTAGGCAGAAATGTTGATTTTAGAAATACCATTGTTATTATGACTTCTAACATTGGTTCGCGTCAGTTAAAAGACTTTGGCAGAGGAGTTGGTTTTTCTACGGCTAAAACACCCGAAGAAGAAAACGAACATGCCAAATATATTATTCAAAAAGCACTAAAAAAGGCTTTTGCACCAGAATTCTTAAACAGAATTGATGATGTGGTAATGTTTAACCAACTGGAAAAGAAACACATCCACAGTATTATTGATATTGAGATTGAAGATTTATACAAGCGCGTTGAAGCACTAAATTATAAATTAAAAATATCGCCGGCAGCAAAAGATTTTATTGCTGAAAAAGGATACGATCCTCAATTTGGTGCACGACCTCTTAAAAGAGCTATTCAGAAATACCTGGAAGACGAAATGGCCGAGATTATAATTAAAGCATCGATTACTGAAGGAGATACAATATCAGTAGGTTTTGATAAGAAAAACGACAAATTGCAAATGAGAATTTTGTCGAAGAAAAAGGCACTCAACTAAATAATTGATAATAAAAAAGAAGGTTTTCACCTTCTTTTTTTATGCCTTGTAATTAAAAATGAGCATGGTAATATCATCAGTTTGTTTTGCACTACCCATATATACGTGCAGGCTTTTCTCCAGCCGTTCAACCATTTCTTTAGGTGACTTCCCCGCTAAGGATTGAAGGTTTTCCTCCAGCTTTTCTTTTCCATACTGTTTCTGTTCTTCATTTAACAGTTCCGTTACTCCATCAGAATATAAAATCAAGGTATCATTTTTATCCATTAGAATTTCGGCGACTCCATACGATTTGTCGGGGTATAAACCCAACGGCAACCCATGAGATTGATCCAGGGTTATCAAATCTCCGTTTTGTTTTAAAATATAACCAGGGGTATGTGCGGCATTACAGTATTCCATAATCCCTGTTTTTATATTTAGTACTCCTAAAAACAGGGTTAAAAAGAACTGGTGCTGGTTGCTGGTGCACAATTCCTTGTTTGAGTTTTCAACAATAACATTTGCTTGAGGCAGCAGAGCATTGGTTTTTATGGTTGTTTGTGCTATACTCATAAAAAAAGCCGCCGGCACTCCTTTTCCCGAAACATCACCCATGGTTAATACCAAATGGTCTTTGTCTAAAAAAAAATAATCAAATAAGTCTCCGCTTACCCCCCGGGCCGGAATATATGTTGAAAATAAATCAATGTCTTTTCTTCCTGGGAAAGCTGGATAGTTGGTTTTTATAAAACTTTGTTGAATCTCAGAGGCTTGTTGTAAATCCTCACGACGTCGTTCTTGTTTTTTCTTCTCAACCGATTGTGTTTGCTCATATTTCTCGTACCAGGCTCGCATGTAGTTCAAACTCTCCGAAACTTGTAAAACCTCGTTCTCAGGAACATCAGTATAAGGTCCGGTTAAATTACTAAATCGTTTCAGTTGTTTTGTAACCGCACTAAGCGGCCGAATCTGACGGTTAATTATGTAGGTTACGGTTAAATAAATTATCAGGATACCTAAAACCGAAAAAAACAGCATTTGCAGAACCGGAAGATAGAGTGGTTCAAATAGTTCTTTGTAAGGCAAAACCGAAACTAAAACCCAGCCGTTTTGTTCAATCGGGATGTAATAAACCAAGGCCTTTTCGTAATTAAATAATTCAGGATAAGCAATTAATGTTCCGGGTTTCTGATCGTTTAAAACGCTTTGGGTACTTGTTAAGTTCCCTTTGTAAACTTTCTCTGATAAATCAAAAATACTTTTATTTAATACCCACTCTTTTACGGGATGTGTAATATAGATTCCACTTTTCGACAATAAAAATGCGAAACCTCCTTTTCCTATTTTAATTTCATTTACCTGCTTGTTTAACTCATCGAGAGAAAGTTCGCAAATGACTTCGCCAACACGCTTTTTAGTTCCATTATTTTCAACAAAAATTGGTGCACAATAAGCTGCAACAACAATATTATTCCTTTCGCACAGGTAGGGCTCCGACCATCCTTCAGTTTCTTGTTGTCGTAATTGCCCGAAGTATAACTCTTCCTTTGGGCATAAGGTAGTATTCTTTTTTCCTTTAAATGTAAATACTGAATCTTTCTCGTTTAATATATGAAGAAAACGCTCGTTAATATTGGCAACTGTTGAATCAACAGATACATTAATGGCATTAATAAATGGATATTTTCTGACTATGCTATGAATAAAATTATCAGCATATCCCATTTGTCCGTAAAAAATAACCTGGTTTGAAATATTTTGAGAAATTTCAACCGTGGTAACTACATGCCGCCTTACACTGGCTGTTACTTCTGAGCTTTGCGTTATGGCTTTGTTCTGAACACTTTCTTTAATTAGGGTTTGATTAAAAAGAAAGAATATTCCGATAAATGCAATGAATACACCTATTACTGCGAGCGAGATATAAATGCTTAACTGGTACGCAATAGACTTGTTTAACATACTTACTTTTATTTAAGCCAATATTTTCAATTTACGGATAATTTTCAATTAATTATGCATCATGTTTAAATTTTAACCATTCACGAGTTCCATAAAAGCTACAGGTAAATGTTGCCAAACCCGATGCTTTTTTTAATGCAATGGTAAAATCATTGTATAAAAGGTAGTAGTAACAAAAAGCCCCGTGTAGGAAGTCTCCTGCACCAAGGGTATCTTTCACCTGTATTGGATTAATATTTATCGCTCCTTCCGTACCATTCTGAAAAACAAGTTGTTCTCCCCCATTTGAAATTGCTATTTTTTGTACGCCTTTATTTTTCATAAAATTAAACAGGTCGCTTTTAGTATTACATTCCGGAGGCATGAAATCGGCCGAGCAAATGGCAATTTCAACAGAATCAAGCAAATCAAAGAATTGAGGTTTCCAGCTTCCGCAGTCGGCTACAACAGGTATGCCTTTTTGCGCACAAATACGGGCGCACATACTGCTAAATTCGGGGTAAAAGCCATCAATAAGTAAAATCTCCGGATTTACTTTTTCAATTAGTTCGTTGGCAGAAACTACACTTTCCGTATCATTAGGATTATGTGTAATAATTGTCCGGTCGCCATTTTCAGAAGTTAATACTGTGGCATAAACCGGACTAAACAATTGTTTATTGGCCAAATCAAAATGGGTAATACCAACAGATTTAAAATCGTTGTGCACCAGTTTTTCAAAGGCATTGTAGCCGGTTGGACTGGCCAATATTGCGGATTTGTTAAGATAAGCAAAAGCAACGGCTGCATTGGTTGCCGGTCCTCCCACCAGTATTTCAGGAGCTGTTGTTTTTAGTTTTGTATTCGACTCCGGCAGTTCTTTAATAAAATATTGAATATCGATGGTGGTTAAACCAACAAATAAGGCTTTGTGTTTCATTAACACAAATAAACAAAAAAAGCTGCCTTTGCAGACAGCTTTTTTCTGAATATTAATATTTTTAAGTGTTCATTGCACCACAAACAGTTATCACCTGTCCGCTTACATACGACGATAAATCAGATGCCAGGAACGTGGCAACTCCCGCAACTTCTTCCGGTGTCCCGCCCCTTTTTAAAGGGATTGAAGCTTCCCAGGCTTTACGTGCATCTTCCGGAATTTTGCCGGTCATTTCGGTAATAATGAATCCCGGGGCAATGGCATTCGAGCGAATTCCTCTTGACCCTAGCTCGCGAGCAACCGATTTGGTAAAACCGTTAATACCGGCTTTTGAAGCAGAGTAATTTGCCTGACCGGCATTGCCACTTACACCAACAACAGAACTTAGGTTGATAATTGAGCCCGAACGTTGTTTTAACATGGTACGTTGCGCAGCTTTTGTAAAGTTAAATACCGATTTTAGGTTTACATTAATAACTGCATCCCACTGGTCTTCAGTCATTCGCATAAGTAGCGTATCTTTTGTTATGCCGGCATTATTTACCAGCACATCAATACGTCCAAATTCTTTTACAATTTCGCTAACAACGCGGTCGGTATCTTCAAAATTACTTGCATCAGAAGCATATCCTTTGGCTTTTACACCATACGACTTCAATTCTTCTTCCGTGGCTTTCATGTTGTCGTCTTCAAAAAGGTCGGTAAAAGCTACGTCGCACCCTTCCTGGGCATATTTTACGGCTATGGCTTTACCAATGCCACGAGAAGCTCCTGTTACAATGGCTGTTTTTCCTTCAAGTAATTTCATTCTTTTATGATTTTAATTTAGGTAGGTTTTAGCAGGTAAAAAGATTTTAAATTGACTAAAACTGTAGCTACCAAGTTTATTTTTGTTGCGCAAATATAAATTTTCTTGAAATTATAAGAAAAACCAACGCGGTATAAATAGTTATTAAGTAAAAGTATGGGCTCCGAAATAATAAACTTCAAACATTTGGTTGAAAAGTTCAAAAGAGTTGCTTGCCAAGCAGTGTTAAAATTTCGGATGCTTTCCCTTTTAAATGTATATCGGTGATAGCTGATGTAAAAATAGTTTCTTCGGGATTGATTTCAATTATTGTTGCCCCGGCCTGTTTGGCGGTACGCGGGACGTATGATGCCGGTGTTACTTCTCCGGTTGAGCCAATAATTAGGCATACTTCTGCTTTTTCGGCAGCAGCGAAGGAGCTGGAATAAGCTTCGGAAGGAATGCCTTCGCCAAAGAAAATAAAATCAGGTTTTAACACTTCCCCATCGTTCACACAGGTAGGAGGAATTTGTGTAAAATCAATTTCGGCAGCGTGGTAAACTTTGCCACACTTCAAACATTTTAGCTTTTTCGAATTACCATGAAATTCATAAACGGTTTTACTTCCGGCCTGATAGTGAAGGTTATCGATGTTTTGAGTAACAACCGCATTCATAATACCTGATGATTCCATTTTTGCAAGCGTAAGATGCGCTTCATTTGGTTTTGCTTCTGCAAAAAAATCATAAAATATCTCTCGAATATAAATCCAGCATTCTTCTGCATTAGTCAGAAAATAACCCAAATCCAGCACCTCAGGGTTATATTTATTCCATAAACCATGCTCGCCTCTGAAGGGTGGAATTCCACTTTCAACAGAAATTCCGGCTCCAGTAAAAGCGATTGTTGATTTCGATTCTTTAATAATACGGGCTGCTTCTTTTATCAAAAGTTCCATTTTATGTTTTTAGATGGAATTAAATTAATGAATTATCTTTGTCCACACAAATTATTTCAGATGCATGATCAATCAACAATTTGCGCTATATCAACCTCTCCCGGCGTTGGAGCCATTGCAGTAATTCGACTGTCGGGAAATGAGGCGATTTCTATTGCCGACAAGGTCTTTCAAAGTCCGGTAGAAGGAAAAAAACTTAGCAACCAGTCTGCCAATTCGATACACTTTGGCAAAATTATTTATAAAAACGAAATTATTGACGAGGTTGTTGTTGCCTTATTTAAAGCACCTCACTCGTTTACCGGCGAAGATATTGTTGAAATTTCTTGTCACGGCTCAACTTATATTCAACAAAAAATACTGGAAGTGCTTGTTGAAAACGGTGCCAGATTAGCATTGCCTGGAGAGTTTACGCAACGCGCTTTTTTAAACGGTAAAATGGATTTATCGCAAGCAGAAGCTGTTGCCGATTTAATTGCTTCGTCGAGTGCCGCTGCACACAAACTGGCCATTAACCAGATGCGTGGTGGTTTTTCGAAAGAAATTGGTGCTTTGCGCGACCAACTTTTGCATTTTACTGCGATGGTGGAACTGGAATTGGATTTTAGTGAAGAAGATGTGGAATTTGCCGACCGAACCGAATTGCGTAACCTTACAGAAAGAATTGAAAGCTTATTAAAAAAACTAAAAGATTCGTTTCAGTTGGGAAATGCCATAAAAAATGGTATTCCGGTGGCCATTGTTGGTGAAACCAATGTGGGTAAATCTACGCTGCTAAATGCGCTTTTAAACGAAGACAAAGCGATTGTTTCCGATATTCATGGTACTACCCGAGATGTAATTGAAGACGTGGTAAATATTCACGGAACTGCATTTCGTTTTTTCGACACTGCAGGTATTCGCGAAACCACTGATCATATTGAAACACTTGGCATTGAACGAAGCTACAGCAAGCTTGAACAAGCTTCCGTTGTTTTGTTGGTGGTTGACACCCACAATCCTTATTTGCTTGTTGAAAGCCGGATTCAGAAAATTAGAAAACGTATTGAGCCAAGTCAAACACTAATTATTGTTGCCAACAAAATAGATAACGGATTGCCTGAAACCATTCAACAACTGGAGGTTTTAGAATTAACCGACAACGAAAAAATGGTGTTTATTGCTGCCAGGCAAAAAGAAAATATGGATGAATTAATTGACTTTATGATTCATTCAATAAACATTGAGGCAGCCGACCAGCAAGATGTTATTGTTACCAATGCCCGCCACTACGAAATACTAAAAAATGCCCATGAAGCAATCTTGCGCGTACTAAACGGGCTCGATATGCAAATTACCGGTGACTTTTTGGCGCAAGACATTCGGGAGTGTTTGCACTACTTATCAGAAATTACCGGAGAAGTTGGCACAGAAGAAGTTTTGGGGCACATTTTTAAGAATTTCTGTATCGGAAAGTAAATAATATTGAAAAGCGGCATAAAAAAAGCCTGAAAAAATCAGGCTTGTAAATACAGTCATTGAAAGCGACTCTATATGATTTTGATTTTGTGTTCTAACTCTATTTCAAAAGTAGAAGAATTATAGATAGCCGGGTAAATTCTGTGGCCTAAACAAGGCGTTTAAAAAGTTGGAAGATTTAGTCTGAAATACTGAAACGTGCTAAGCAACTTCGGCAAAAACCTAAGAAAAATACTTAAATCTCCCACAAGAACTAACCAGCCATCACCGTCTCAACCTGCTTTAGGATTGCACGTTTTGTTTTAACCCCAACAATTCTGCCGGCTTCTTTTCCATCTTTCAAAATCAACATGGTTGGAATATTGCGTACCTTAAATTTTTGTGCCAGTTGCTGATTGTGATCAACATTAATCTTTGCTACCATAAAATTGGTTTGGCTATCAGCGATATCATTTAAAGTTGGAGCAACTATTTTACATGGGCCACACCAGGGGGCCCAAAAATCAACCAGCACCACTCCCCTTTTTGTAGCGGCTTTAAAATTTTTGTTGTTTAGTACTTTAATTCTTTTGCTGTTGGCCACCGGTTTGGCATTTTTCATACGGAAATAATTTACCGTAATTAATCCAATCAATACAGCAACAACAGCAACAATTACAATTAACGTTGTAGACATAGTTTTTAATCCAAAATTTTAATTTCAGAAGTAAGCTCAATTACTTTTTTATACATAGCACTTACCCCACAATACCTTTCTTCCGACAAACTAACGGCTTTTTTCAGTTTCTCCAATGGAAGGTCACTACCTTTAAATTCATAAATAACATTCATTTTAAAGTATTGCTTTGGATGTTCGTCTGTTAAATCGCCACTTACAATAACATTAAAATCGTCCACTTCAACACGCATTTTTCGTAAAATGGATATTACATCCATGCCAGTGCATCCGGCCAAGGCGGTGAGCATTAACGGCTTAGGTCGGGGTCCCCGGTTCTCTCCTCCAACTTCTTCGGTCGCATCAAGCATAAGTTTGTGCCCGTTTACTTCGGCCTCAAAAGCCATGTTCTCTTTCCAGCTAACTTTTATTTCGTTTGTTGCCATTACTTTATTATTGTTTTTGTACAAATTGTGCTGTTTTACTTTCCAAATTGCTCATCAAGTATTTCGGTAACCTGTTCCATGGTTTGAATACTTGTTGTAGCTTTCGCCACTTGTCCTTTTTTATAATACATGGTGAAAGGTAAACCCATAAAACCTGCGCATTCAGGGGCATTTCTAATTGGAGCAGCTTCAGGGTTATCAAAAGCCATAACCATAAATTTTACATTACTTCGTTCGCGCTCCAAACGTTCCATAATATTATAAACCGGAAAACACATGGGTCCCATACGTCCACAGCATACCATTACGTTTTCATTCTCTGCCAATACTTTTTCCAGCTCACTTGCCGATTCAATTTCAGGTAAACCTGTTCTTAATAATTTCATTTTTGTACTATTTATTCTGTTATTTGTTTAATAATATTTTTATCAGATTCCAGCTTCCCGCAGCGGTAAGCCTCAATTATTTCAGTTGGTTTTTGAAGAGGCACTCCAATAAAAAGGTTCAATTTTATTGATGCAAAAAAATGAACCAAATCCCTGGTTGTCCGGTGAATAATCAGGTCGGTTATTTTTGTTTGTTTTACCCAAACCAGCATTTTTTCCTTATTATTAAAATCCGGCGCTTCAACAATTTTAAAGTCTTGCGGAGAATTTTCAATATTGCAAACAAGCATGTGCGAACACCGACACAGCTGCGGCGTTATTTCGTTGTTCGCGATTGGTATTGCAATGTTTCTCATCTTTTTTATTGAAAAAAACAGAGTAACAAAAAATATTGTTACCCTGAAATTTATTCCCCTTTCTCTTCAATTAATCTCAATCTAAATCACTTTAAAATCAATACTTCAAAGTTATTCGGGAATACGAAAAACAACAAATTTTTACGGTTTAACTATGCCAAGATTCGGTCTGAATTTTGACAGTTTTTTAGCAATGATTTAATAGTATTTAATGATGAAAACGGGCATAAAGATTGAATTTTTATAATTCTTATGTAAATTTGAAATACATTTTAGTAAAAGATAATTTGAGCGAAGAATTTAAAAATATAATCAACACTGATGCCTACAAAACCCGCGTTGAATATTTAAAAGGAGAAACCATATTTAAACAGGGAGCTTTTGCGCCCTATGTGCTTTATGTTGTTGAGGGTTTGGCAAAGGTTTTTCTGCAAACCGGAATTGATAAGAACATCAACATCAGCGTTGTATCAAAAGGCGAATTTTTGGCATTCTCATCAGTGTTTGGCGAACCGGTGCATACCTATTCTGCCCAGGCAATTACAAATTCAAAAATATGCATGATTGAGAAAGAAAGCTTTCAAAGAATTCTTTTAAACAATCCTGAATTTGCACTGAATATAACTTCGCAGAATTACCGAACCGAAAAACATTTACTGGAGATAATTAGAAATCTTTCGTATAAGCAAATGCGCGGAAAATTGGCATCTGCACTAATTTATTTGTGCCAGCCAGATTTTTTGCAACAAAACATTTTCGATTTTCTTACCCGGCAAGACATTGCCGATTTTGCCGCGATTTCAACCGAAAGCGCTATTAAATTTTTAAAAGAGTTTGAAAAGGAAAAGCTGCTTACTCTTGATGGTAAAAAAGTAATCATTCGTGATTTTTCACAGCTTGAAAACATCAGCAAAAGCGGCTAATTTGTGTTCGTATAAATAGAATATAATTGCTAAACAAGCCAACCAGCCCCTCCCCATTACTCCGATTTTAAATAAACAATTCGTTTAATGCACCAAAATAATCTTCATCCCAACCTTCCGAAATGTTGTCAAATGCTTCTTCCGGAATATTCGTCTGATGCAACTCAACACTTGTTCCTTTCTTATGTTCGTGCAATTTTATGGTTACAACCGAATCCTCTTCTTCACCAAAATACCAGTGCTGAACAATTTTTTTATTGGGTTCAAATTCAATATTCTTGCCCGAAATACTTCCTCCCCAAAGCGAAAAATCGCTATTTGGTTCGAGCGACATAAGAGCTGTTTCGCCGGTCCATATTTCAAGCATTTTTTGGTTTGTGAGGGCATTGTATACGTCCTTCGGGTCGGCTTTTATTGTGTAATAGCGTTTAAGTTGTTTCATCTGTAAAATGTTTTTTATCAAAAATAGGTTTTTCTTTTTACAAGTAAGAAAAACGGCCTCAACTTCGCTCCAATTTTTTACCGAATGCGGTGGGTGCGCATTACCTTCTTGTTTATTTTGTATGAAAATCCAATGGTAAAAAACTCTTTTACCTGTAGTTTAGGCTCTTTTTCACCTGTTGGGTTGCCATCGTTATCATATACCGGGAAAGTAACATCGTCGTCGTATATAAAATGAAACATCAGACGTAAATCGATATATGAATTAAGCTGCATTTTGAAATTGTTTTCCCAGTTCAGGTCGAATTTTTGCAAAGGATCTTTATAGTTTATAAACATCTTGTATTTTGTTTCATACGAAATGTTTTCGGCAATAGTGGTTTTATAACTAATTTCTGCATTTAACCCCGGTTCCCAAAATGCTTTTCGTCCTTCGTTAATACCATAATCTACAGGATCAATCAGGGAAGTATCGCGCACATAAATATTTTTTAGGGTTAGCGGCGATAAAAATACCGACAACCTTTTATGCGGTTTATAATCTAACCCCAGTTTTACGTAGGTTTTTGATGGCGCCATAAAGGCTGAAAGTGGATCGGGGTTATCAGATTTTGGATAATCGTAGCCCCTAAACAGCTGAGTATTAAAGTTAAGCTCGGCACTGTAATACCATTTTTTAAAGGCACTTACTCCGTAACGCGATGTAATTTCAAATTTATCATCATTCTTTTGCAATTCCGAATCTTCGCCACCCGGTTTAATCCAACCGTTTCTAAACTCTGCTGAATTTTCCCATTTCACTTTACCGTCTTTTCGCGAATAGTTGGCAAAGCCTTTTAAAACCATCAGGGTCGAAAGAGAACTTTTTCCTCCCTTTTTCCAATTGTCAGTATATGTTTGTGTTAAACCAATATTCCCATCGCCGCCAATATTCCAGGGGGTTTCAAGTTCGTAGCTTTTCCCAACCGTTGTAAATTTGTTATAGTTCGGTTTTAAGCTCTCAAAATCAAAATCTTTGGTTTGTTTTTCTTTAAATCGCGAAAAAGTTACACCATCATCAATCAGCATCTGTACGGTTCGTTTGTCGGTATTTTTTATCATTACCGCCAACGAATCGTTCTGCTGATTTTTAAGCCAAATTCTCGAATACCGTTCAGTACCGTTTTGCAAAAGCAACTGCTCTTTTTCACCTTTCAAATTTGTTAGTGTCAGTTGGGTTGTATCGATAAAGTCGGCATAATCCATTAGTACATTTAATACTGCTTTTATCGAATCGTTTACCTGGGCCACAACACTATCATTATATTCTTTTAATACGTGGTAATTATTCAGGCGTACTTCGTCGGTGTATGTTTTTATACGGTACTGCAGGTCTTCTTTATATTTCTGAATTCTGTAATTGCTTACAACCTTGTTAATATGATCGGCTTTTACCGAATCGTTATAAAACAATCGTTTTTGCTCCACATAAACTCGGCGCAAACTATCGGTTTTTACCAGCTTATTAAATAAATCCGTCGAATTTAACACCGAATCAGGTATTACTTCCGGTATATCAAGCGAATCGGGGAAAGTATACACTGAATCAGCGAAAAGTTTCATCCCTTTTCCTTCAGGTATTTGCACTATTTCTTGTTCAGCTGCAATAATAACATCGGCCGGAACACTAATTTCTTCGGGTTTAACACTGGCTTCATAAACCGATTTAATAATCTTAATTTCCTGGTTTAAGGCATCGTTCGATATATATCCAGGCACACTCAGGCTATCGTCAACATTCTCTGGCAAACGTGTTACATAATAACCATCAACACGCTGGGTATCATTCAGGTTTTTTATAATTGCGTTAATGGGCTGATCTTCTACGAAATGTAAGAGCGCTTCCACATCAGTGCCTACTTCGGATTTCACAATATGCCAGTTTTTATCTTCAAGAAAATAACTCCGCAGCATTTTAATATTGTGTAGCAACAGTTCATCTTTTCCGGGATTGTCCTGTGCCCAGCTTAGATTTGAAGATCCAATAAAAAATAGTATGAATAAAATGAATTTCCCTTTTCCTGAGAACATAAACTTGTTTTTTAGCTTTCGAATAGAACGCAAAAATAATACCATTGTTATATCTGCTTGTACTTTAAATTGCCTAACAATTAACAGTTGGCTTTTAATATCTTGATGCACAAAATTTTGGTTTCTTACCACTCGGAATATGGATGAGCTGACAACCATGCATTAAAATAACGATAATCGGCACTTACCTCTTTTGTTACCCATGGTGGCAATTCAAACTCCTCATTTTCAGCTAACAATTCCACTTCTGCCAAAACCAATCCCTGGTTACTTCCTTCAAAAACATCTATTTCCCATGTTTTCCCTTTAATCTTTTCAACGTACCTAATTTTACTTACGGGATAATCCTTACACAAACCGAGCAAAACCTCAGCATCCTGAATAGGGATTTCATATTCCATTTCAATTCGGGAAATGCCTTCAGACTTGCCTTTTATAGTTAACCAGGCACTTTCTCCTTTAATCCGAACCCGCACTACCCTTTCTTTATCCGTCGACAAATAACCTTGAATAATTTTCACACCTCCGTACGTAGGTTTCCATATACTGGTGTCTATTAGAAATTTTCGTTCAATCTCTATCATCAGAAATAGTTTAGTTGTTTCGATTAAAAATATCTCGCAAATTTATCACTATTTTTAATGCAACGATTAAAAACCAAACGAATATGATTACGCGCGACGAAGCATTTAACTTACTTCAACAACATGTTAAGGCAGAAAACATGATAAAGCACAGTTTGGCATCGGAAGCTGTTTTACGTGCCCTGGCTCAACATTTAAATGAAAATATTGAAGAATGGGGAATTACAGGTCTGTTACATGATATTGATGTAGAAATAACCAACGCCAACCCAAAAACACACGGACCTTATGCGGAAAACCTGCTACGAGGAAAAATCAGCGATGAAATGCTAGATGCCATTGTTATGCATAACGAACAGGCAACGGATAAAGAACGACACACCAAACTACAACATGCTTTGGCAGCCGGAGAGACCATTACCGGCTTAATTACTGCAACTACTTTGGTTTATCCGGATAAAAAACTGGCAAGTGTTAAAACGAAATCGGTAACAAAAAGAATGAAACAGAAAGCATTTGCTGCATCGGTAAAAAGAGAAAATATTATGGAATGTGATAAACTTGGAATTCCTCTGAATGAGTTTGCTGAACTGGCTCTTACTGCAATGCAATCGGTAAGCGAGCAATTGGGATTGTAATGCATTAGCCATTGCTTTTTAACAATAAATCTTTCCGAAGGATTGATTTTTTCCTTTTCTTGCAATAGAAAACAGAATAAGCCATGCGTACAAACAATAGAATAACCCTGCACTGCCAAACCTTGTGTTCTATTGCGTTTATTTTACTATTTGTGGTGAACAGTTTACAGCTTAATGCTCAGTTGCTTACCGGAAAAATTCGCGATGAAAATAACCAGGCAGTTCCTTATGCTACCATTTATATTGCTGAAACTCGCCAGGGAACCACATCAAATATTAATGGTGATTTCTCTTTTAACCTTCAGCTGGGCACTTATAACCTTACGATTCGTTCAATGGGCTATGAGAAGCAGGAAAAACGGGTTGTTTTAAACACCGACAGCTTGTTTTTGCCCATAGCTTTAAAAGTTCAGCGTTTTGAGCTACAAGAGATTAAAGTTTTTCCGGGAGAAGAAGATCCTGCTTATTTTATAATGCGGAAGGCCATTGCCATAGCTCCGTATTACAGGGGAATAATAAAACATTACAGTGCTGATTTATACATAAAAAGCAATTTCGCTTTTAACAATATTCCTAACCTCATAAAAAAACAAGAACTTGAAGATGGTAAAAAGTTTAAAGACTATTTTAAAGAAAATGTGACCTATGTAATTGAGTCGCACAATAAAATCACCTTTGAATACCCCAACCAGTACAAACAACAGGTTATTAGTAAAAAAAGCTCGTTAACCGGTTTTGACGAACCTCCGGTAATGGGATTAATGACAGCCAGTTTTTACGATGAACGTCCCAACCAGGTAGTTTCTCCATTATCGGCACTTGCACTCAAACATTATAACTTTCAGTACGAGGGCTTTATTACAGTTGGCAATTTTGATGTTTTTAAAATTGGAGTAACTCCCAAGCGTAAAAGCGATGAACTTGTAGAAGGTTTTATTTACATTGTTGACAAGCTGTGGTGTATTTACAACCTCGACTTTAGCTCGAGTTTTGAGTTTTTTAATTACCGTATAAAACAACAGTTCGAAAATCTTGGAAATGAAAACTGGATGCCTGTTTCGCATAACATCAGCGGCGATTTTGGGATGCTGGGTTTAAAAGGAAATTTTTATTACGGAGCATCGGTAAAATACGATTCAATTGTAAATAATAACATTGAGAACAGCATTACGAAAACGGAAGTTCTTTCTAAAGAACAGGAGCAACTTAATACCCGACAGGTTGGCGCGAAAGAAAAAGAACTGGCGAATGAACTAGAAAGCATAACAAACAAAGAAGAATTAAGCAATGCCGATGTAAAAAAAGCAGCCCGGTTAAATCGAAAAATATTAAAGGAACAATACAAGGACTCTACCATTGTTGCTACAGAACACGGAAGCTACCAAATTGCTGAGGATAAAGATTCATTAATAAACAATATTGCCTGGGACACTATCAGAAGCATCCCACTTACACAGGCTGAAATTGAAAGTTACCGAATGGCTGACTCGTTAAAACTTTTGGAGCAACCGGAAAAGAATGATACCAGCAGCAACAGCCAGACCGCGAAGAAAAACATAGGCAAAATTCTGGCCGGGGCATACGACCTGGCCACAGACTCGACTATTCGGGTGAGTTACGATGGATTATTGTCTCCTGTAAATTTCGATTTTAATGCAGTGGATGGCTATAAATATCGTCAGGAATTTCGAATTCGTTTTTTGGTGGATTCTACAAAACGTATTTACCTTACACCAAAACTTGGCTACGCTTTTAACCGAAAAGCTTTGTTTGGCAGCTTTACTGCGCAATTGGTTAATTTTGTGGCACCGGGCAACCAACTCAGCATATTTGCGGGTAAAGAAAGTAAAGATTTTAAAGGCAGTTTGCCGGGGATTTCACCCGCTGTTAATGCTTTAAGTTCGTGGTTTTTTGCCGAGAACTATATGAAATTTTATGAAGATGCTTTTGTTAGGCTGGCGCTATCGCAACGCTTCAAAAAGAATTTTAGATTATTTGGCTCTGTTGACTATCATCACTTTAATCCGCTTGAAAACAATACAACATTCCCTTTGTCTGATAATAAATCGTTTTCGCCCAACCTGCCTGGCAACATGCCTGCCAACAGCCCGGCCCTGGCAGAGCAAAAAAGCTTTAACTATGGTTTTGGTTTAGCTTATCGTAAATCACAACGAAAACCGTGGCTTGAGGAATCACCCTTTCTGTTTATCGATGATTTTTATGAATTCAAACTTTCCTACCAACAAGGTATTCGCGATATTCTTGAATCTGATGCAGATTTCAGCCGAATCGATTTTTCAGTTCGCCACCAGGCTAATTTATCGCCCAGCTCCGGACTCGACTGGCAGCTAAATGCCGGCCATTATTTCCATGCCAAACAGCTGCATTTTTCGCAATACAAACATTTTAGTTCTGCAGAAATACCTGTGATGCTAAAACCTTTTACCCATCGGTTTCAATTGCTTAACGATTATGTACTCAGCAGCAACAATAGCTACCTTAATGTAATGAGCGAATTTAGAACAGAGTACCTTCTACTTCGGTACTTGTCGGTTTTTAACAAACGAACCTGGAGTGAAAGCCTCCATCTGAACTATGTATCAAGCTCTGATTTTACTAATTACTGGGAAGCAGGTTACAGTTTAAACAGCTTGTTTTTTGCCACAAACATTGGTATTTTCGCCGGTTTTAAGTCTGATCGATTCGAATCATTACAAGTAAAACTGAGTATCTCGGCTTTTGAATAAAAAGCAAAGCTGAAAGCAAGCATCTTCCGGATATTCAGCATTGCCTTGTATAAATGGTACTAATATTCAGTTGAAAATAGTTCAGGAAATTTACCTTTAATTCCTTTCTCCCGGTAAAAATCCTTCATTCTTCTAATATCTTGCCGGGCATCATCCGAGAGTTCAAATTTCTCACCAATCGAAATTTCTTTTCGGCCCCAATCAAAATATCCCAGGTACACGGGTATTCCTGTTTCTTTAGCTATTATATGAAATCCGGCTTTCCACCTTTTATTTAAACTCCTTGTTCCTTCAGGAGTTAATGCCAGGTGTACATACTCGTTCGTATTAATTAGATTTATGGTTTGTCGTATAACATTGGCACCTTTTGAACGGTCGATGGGTAAACCGCCCATTTTTTTTATAAAATAACCCAAGGGCCAAAAGAAAAATTCTTTTTTAATTAAAACGTTGGCCACTGCACCCTTCGAGGTGTAGAATAACCACGAAATAACAAAATCCCATGCACTGGTATGTGGCGCCCCAATAATTATACATTTGTTGTCAGGAGCTTTTTCACCAACTGTTTTCCACCCCATTAATTTTAATAAAAATATACTTATTCCTTTCACTTGAATTGGTTTTATTTATTGTTCTGTTATACTTTCTATTTCTGCTTTGTTGTGCTTATTTCGTGCAGCTCAAAATTTGTTGCACCAGCATAGTTGGTCAATAACTCTATTGCCATTTCTGTCGCTTTTCCGAGCACGTTTGTGGTTTCGTAGGCAATTATTATCATTAAAAATCGTTTGGTATCCGGGGTAACACAGGTTCTTACCGAGTCGCTTGTTGGCGTACCAAAGGCACCTTTTTCATCTCTAAAAACCGGCATAAATTCAATATTAAGCTTGCCTTTTCCAATACCTTCGTAGGGTTCATTCGGTTCCCCAATACCAAAGGTAATGGCACCATCAATAGCATTGGTATCATAACCACCAATTGAAAAACCGGTAGATATGGAAACGAGGTTTAGCTGATCAACCACGTTGTTTACCTGGTAAATCTCGCCGCGCTTTAACACCCTTCGTAAAAGTGCCTCTGCCGACAAACGGTAGCGAGCGGGATCTTTTCCGCATAATTTATAGGCCCTTCGCGAGGCAGCTATCGCCGGAAGTTTACTAATCTCCTCCACCTTTAGGCTTCGATTCAGATCTTTAATTTTTTTTTCAATGTGTAGCCAAAGTGAGTTGTTTTTAGCTTGGTAGTCGATATCGCATTCAATACACGACAACGTTAATTGTGGAATTTTCTCGGCCAGCTCTTTACCAATACTAATCTTATGCATAAAATCACAACAGTTTTGTTTTTCAAATCTTTTCTTACTGCTTGCTCTTCAACTAACAGAAAGGAATGCAAAGAAAGGAACTTTTGTTTTTGATAACAACTGTTTATTAAATTCCTGCTGGTGCAAAACCAAATTGCACGAAATTTTGGGGCAGTAAAACAAAATATTTTCACAATCAAATCCCATGTTCTGCAAACAAAAATTCTTATCTGCGAGGTGTTGCCTGCCAAATTATTTTTGTAAATTGTTAAGCAATAACACTAATTAAAGAAATGAGCATAATAGCTGTTTTGTATTTATGCGGGTTTTGTATTATTTCTTTCAAAACAAATAATTTAATAAAATGAAAAAAGCAATTTTTATTGGGTTTTTAATTTTTTCGGTAATTGCCGTTTCTGCGCAGGATAAAAAACTAAGTCGTAAAGAACGAAAAGCAGAACGCGAAGCGAAGCTAACGGAGCAAACTAAAAAGCTTATAGAGGATAAGGCCTGGCAATTTAACGCCTCGCAAATGCTTCCTTCAAGTGGCAAAAGCAGAAGCCTCACTACATCGTATAATGTGGTTTTAAAAGACAATGAAGTGGATTCCTATCTCCCCTATTTTGGCCGCGCCTATTCTGCCGATTACGGGTCAACAGAATCGCCGATGATTTTTAAGGCACCGATTGAGGACTACAGTGTTGAAGACGGGAAAAAAGGTGGATTTGTTGTTAAGTTCTCAGCCAAGAATAAAAACGACCGCGTGACTTATACCTTTCAAATAGGTTCAACCGGATCGGCTTCGCTAAGTGTTAACAGTACCAACCGGCAACACATTTCGTACCATGGTGATTTTGTGCCAATAACTGAAAAAAAGAAAGAATAAGAATTTGAAGTTTACTAGTCCTAAATAAGCGTTACAGATTATTGGGCTAATTTAATAGATTCACAAACCGTTTCAAAACTAGTTTTGAAACGGTTTGTTCTTTTATAGCTTTTAATTTTAACAGTATTTTGTCTATGCATTTGATCTGGAGTAAGCATTTGACAAGACCAATGAGGTCGTTTTGTATTGTAAATTTCAATGCTGTTTTTCACTAAGTCTTTCATCACCTGCAATTTTACCCGGTAATCTTCAAGCATAAATTCCTGTTTTAAAATGACGTCCCCCCGAAAAACTGGACATCTCTAAATTTGAGGATTCGGCAAAATATTAATATGTTTAATTGATAAATAT
>ENA-ORCQ01000114-ORCQ01000114.1-marine-metagenome-genome-assembly--contig:-NODE-114-length-51397-cov-4.184373_pt1 | contig 51397 bp, 39 predicted proteins | sample MGYA00237780_ERZ508510 | MGnify/ENA primary metagenome ERZ508510 (study PRJEB26181, sample SAMN06268981) | marine metagenome | isolation source: Tt an E2 anaerobic enrichment on eucalyptus from sediment...
TAATGTAGATGCACAACCCGTTTGCGCAGCTACAGAACTGGCTCCCGGAATAACCACTAATTGTACTGCCACATATACAGTTAAACAAGCCGATATAGATGCCGGTGGAAATATTACAAATAAAGTAACAGCAAGTTCGAATGAAGCCACAGATGTTTCTGACATACTGAATATTTCAGTTAATGGAACGGCAAGTATGACCATTGAAAAAACTTCCGCCACAACATCGGTTAATGCTGCAGGACAAATTATTACCTATAATTATTTGGTTAAAAATACAGGTACAAGAACGCTAACCGGCATTTCCTTAAATGATGACAATGTAGATTCCCAACCTACATGTTCTTCAGGTACATTGGCACCGGGAGAAACTGCAAGCTGTTCTGCACCTTATACAGTAAAACAATCTGATATTGATGCTGGTGGGAATATTACAAATAATGTTACAGCAAGCTCAAATGAAGCACCAAATGTAAGCGACAAACTTGAAATTCCTGCAAATGGAAGTGCATCAATGACAATCGATAAATCCTCAAATACAAATTCTGTTAGTAAAGCGGGTAAGATTATTACATATAATTACGTTGTTAAAAATACAGGTACAATTACCCTTACCGGAATTTCCCTGTCAGATGATAATGTGGATGCCCAGCCTTCCTGCGTTTCAACATCACTTGCCCCAGGTGCAAGCACAACCTGTTCAGCTACTTATACTGTAACTCAGGTCGATATTGATGATGGCGGTAATATAAGCAACACCGTTACTGCAAGTTCTAATCAAGCATCCAATGTTACAGACAAACTCGACATTGCGGTAAACGGAACTGCTAATATGACTGTTGATAAATCATCTACTACAACTTCAGTAAATGCAGCGGGACAAACTATTACTTATAATTATTTGGTAAAAAATACCGGAACAATAACACTAACAGGAATTTCTCTAAGTGATGACAATGTGGATTCACAACCATCATGCTCTGCAACAACATTGGCTCCGGGAGCATCAACAAACTGTTCTGCAAAATATACGGTTAAACAGACGGATATTGATGCAGGTGGAAGGATCACCAACAATGTTACGGCCACTTCAAATGAAGCACCTGATGCAAAAGATAAATTGCAGATACCTACAAATGGAACTGCAGTAATGACCATTAACAAAACCTCCACAACAACCTCAGTTAGTTCTGCCGGGCAAACAATTACATACAACTATCTTTTAAAAAATACCGGGACAAGAACTTTATCAGGAATTTCTCTGTTCGACGATAATGTGGATGCACAACCTATCTGTATTTCAACGTCTTTGGCACCAAATGCAACAACAACCTGTACAGCGTCTTATACTGTAAAACAATCAGACATTGATAATGGTGGCAATATTACCAACATTGTTACAGCAAGTTCAAACGAAGCGCCAGATGTCAGTGATAAACTCGACATCTCTATCAGCGGGACTCCTTCTATGACTATTAGCAAAACATCTTCTACAACCTCAATAACAACAGCCGGGCAAATTATTACTTACAATTATCTTGTAAAAAACACGGGTAATACAACACTTACAGGCATTTCGTTAAACGATGATAAAGTTGATTCACAACCTGTATGCGGCACCACAACTCTGGCTCCCGATGAAAGTACCAACTGCTCTGCTGCTTATACTGTTACTCAGACGGAAATCGATGGAGGAGGAATGATAACCAATAACGTTACCGCCAGCTCAAATGAAGCACCGAACGTTAGTGATAAACTTGATATTCCAATAAACGGAACTGCCTCAATGACTGTTGATAAAACTTCGGCTACAACCGTTGTAAACAATGCAGGCCAGGTTATTACATACAATTATTTATTGAAAAATACTGGTAGCAAAACTATTACAGGAATAATTCTGACAGACGACAACATAGATACTCAACCCCTATGTAAAAAAACATCATTATCTCCGGGTGAAACAACAACTTGTTCTGCAACTTATACAGTTACACAGAACAATATGGATAACTTAACAAATATTACCAATAACATCACGGCAAGCTCAAATGAAGCTCCTGATGCCATTGATAATTTAAGCATTCCTGTAAGCAGTGTTGCTTCACTGTCATTAGAAATTCAATCAGTGACTAACTCAGTAAATTCAGCAGGGCAAGTAATCACTTATGATTATATAATCAACAACACCGGCAACACAAGCATTACCGGTATAGAATTAAATGATGACCTTGTTGACAATCAACCTACATGTTTATCTTCTTCCTTGAAACCGGGAGAATCAACAACATGTTCTTCTGTTTATACTGTTAAGCAAGAGGATGTAGATGCCGGTGGAAATATTAAGAATAATGCAACAGCAAGCTCCAATGAAGCTCCTGATTCGAATGACAACTTTGAAATAGCGGTAATTCAGGAACCTAAAATTGCTATCATCAAAAATAGTACTTTTGATGACACCAACAATGACGATCGGTCAAATGTTGATGAAACCATTAGTTATTATTATACCGTTGAAAATGTAGGAAATGTTACTCTTTTTGACATTTCCGTACTGGAATCGGCGGCAACTTTTTCCGGTACCGGCACATTGCCTGTACCTGTTTATGAGACCGGTGGATCAGAATTAGGAGGAAACAGCAACGCACCAGACTTAACGGTAGGAGATATAGTTTCGTTTAAGTCTTTGTACAAGATTACACAATCTGACATTGACCATGGTGAAGTAAGCAATCAGGCACTGGTTATTTCAAAAGGTCCGGCATTAAATGATATCGAAGATTTATCGGATAATAACAACAACAACGAAAATGAACCAACGATAACTCGATTATTACAGGTACCACAAATTAGATTGGAAAAAACAACCGAAGCACTTGGTTTTAGTTACTTTGAGGAAGAAATAAAATACAAAATCAGCATTGAGAATACAGGGAATGTTACTTTAAACGATGTTATTGTTTCGGATATAAAATTAGGTTTTTCAGAAACGGTTTCAAGTTTTGTCCCCGGCTTTTTAGAAACTTTCGAAATAAATTATATTGTTACTGAAACTGATATAAATAATGGATTTATAGAAAATACGGCTAATGTTGATTTTGAGTTTAATGGAAAGAGTTACAACCTGAACTCCAGTATAAATCTTACTGCATTCCCACCGCCTCTGGTAAATAACGATCGCAATACAGGAAATTTGCCTGGCAACGGAACAATTGTAAATATTTTAACAAACGACAGACTTCATGACGGAAGTAAAGCGACTTTTGAAAATACTACTGTTCAATTAGTTAATCCTGAAAACGGCAATCCTTCCGCTAATCCGATTGAGTTAGTTATTGCAGGAGAAGGAACCTGGATTTATAATGAATCTACCGGTGAATTGGTGTTTAATCCTGAAGAGGGTTTTACAACAGACCCCTCTGATATTGAGTACATATTAACTGAAACAAGTACCAGATTAAGTAATAATGCGACCGTAACTGTTGAATATACTGAACAACCTCCATTTGCCGGAGATGATAGTAATTCCGGAAACAGGCCTGGTAACAATGCCAGAATCAATATTCTTAACAATGATAGAATAAGTGATTTAAGTAAAGCCACAACAAGCAATACAATAGTTGAGCTGATAGATCCGAAAACTCAAATACCGGCAACAGATCCACACCGTGTTGGAGTTGCTAATGAGGGATTATGGACCTATAATCCAAACTCGGGCCAGTTGACTTTTAATCCAGCAATTGGTTTTACAACGGATCCTTCACCATTGGTATACATACTTACGGAAAAATTAACCGGACTTAAAGCTGAAGCAACAGTAGTGGTAGATTATATTGGTGCTGATCCTGTTGCAACAAATGATTTTAGCTCAAACCATTTGCCGGGAAATAAAGCAACATTAAATATTTTGGAAAACGATGAATTGAGTGATGGAAGTCAGGCTACAACCAATAATACAACTGTTATTTTAATTAATCCGGATACAGGAGAGCCATCCTCTACTCCAAATGAAATATCAGTAGAAAATCAAGGTTTATGGAATTATGTACCGGGTACGGGAGATATTACTTTTACACCTGAATCGGGTTATACAATTGATCCAACTCCTATACGATATTTACTGAAGGAAAACTCAACAGGTCTTACAGATGACGCAACAATTTCTTTTGATTATGAGGCAAAAAGTCCAAGTGCCCAAAACGATAGTACTTTAAATAATTATCCGGGAAACAATTCAATTGTCAATATTCTTCAGAACGATCTTTTAAGCGATGGTAGTCAGGCTACAGTTTTAAATTCCTCAATTAATTTAGTCGATCCTATTTCTGGCAAACCTTCTGCTACACCAAACGAAATAAAAGTTGCCGGCATGGGAACATGGCTTTATAAACAGTCTATAGGAGAAATTACTTTTGATCCGGATGAAGGTTTTACTTCAAATCCTTTACCAATAACATATATATTAACAGAAAATGTTTCAGGATTTAGTGACGAAGCAATTGTGATTATTGAATATGATATAGTCCCACCCGATGCGCAAAACGACAGTAGCCTGAATAATACTCCGGGAACCGAAGTAATTGTAAATATATTAACCAACGATAAATTGGGTGATGGCAGTCAGGTTACAAGGCTTAATACAGAAATTAAATTAATCGATCCTTCAACAGGAAATCCTGCAAATCAACCAAATCAAATTGAAATTCCGGGCGAAGGAATATGGAATTATTCAGCTGCAAGCGGTCAATTGAAATTTACTCCAAAAGAAGGATTCACAATCGATCCAAAACCAATAAAGTATTTACTTATAGAATTGTTAACAAAACAATCGGATTATGCAACAGTTTCGATAGGTTACGATGAGTTACAGCCAGTAGCAACAGATGATATAAGCATTGAAAACGTTCCTGGAAATAATACCTCTTTAAATATTATTACAAATGACAAGTTGAGTGATGGAAGTCCTGCAACTTTATCGGAATCTGTTATAAATCTATTAGATCCGAAAACAGGAAATCCAACAAGTACAGCAAATCAGTTAATTGTTGAGGGGCAGGGAGTCTGGCGCTTTTCTCCGGCTACAGGGATTCTTACTTTTACACCTGAAAAAGGATTTACATCTGACCCAACACCTATATTTTATAAACTTACTGAAACACTTACGGGATTAAGTGATGAAGCTAAAGTAACCTTTAATTATCAGGAAGAAAAACCTGACGCGGCTGATGATATCAGCTCAGGAAATGAAGTCGGGAGAAGTGTAACAATAAATATAATTGTTAATGACAAGTTGAGCGATGGAAGTGCAGCAATAATTGCAAAAACTTCTGTGGTGCTTATAGATCCTGTCACATTAAATCCAACTTCAACACCAAACAAAATAACAGTTGACGGTCAGGGAAACTGGCAATATGTTCCGTCTTCAGGTTTGCTGACATTTAATCCTTTAGGTGATTTTACTTCGAATCCAACACCAGTTATATATCGGTTAACCGAGCTAGTAACCGGATTAAGCGATAGTGCAAAAGTAACTGTCAATTACAATAAAAAACAACCAAATGCAGAGAATGATCTCAGCGAAGAAAATTTAGCAGGAAGTACCGTTATTATTGACATTTTAAATAATGATCAAATCAGTAATGGCAATCAGGCAACTGTAAAAAATTCGAAAGTTGAATTACTGGATAGTGATACAGGTACTAGTGGTGATAATCCAAATAAAAAAATTATTGAAGAAGAAGGTGTATGGGAATACGATGTTGAAAGTGGAAATCTTTCTTTTACACCAGAAGCTAATTTTAAAGGAAATCCAACGCCAATACAATATAAACTTACTGAATTATCAACGGGATTAAGTGACAATGCAACTGTATCAGTCACTTATAACAACGAAATTATAAATAATCCACCAGTTGCGGTTGAAGATGAATTTATTTTTGGTGATTGTAATTCAGTTTTACTTGATGTACTTCAAAACGATTATGATCCTGAAAATAGTGTTTTAACAAATGTAAAAATTGTTATTAATCCGGATTACGGATTACTTGTAAAGAACAACGACAATACTTTCACATACACACCGGAAAGGGATTTTGAGGGTGTTACCAATTTTACTTATCAGGTTTGTGATGATGCTGTTTCTCCTGCTTGCGATACAGCAACAGTTTCCTTATACATGTATGTTGATACAGACTGTGACGGAATTATAAATATTGATGACATTGATGATGACAGCGATGGATTGACTGACCTGGAAGAAGGTAACGAACAAGTGGATACAGATAATGATGGCATCCCTGACAGTTTTGACATTGATTCGGATAATGACGGTATTGTTGACAATATTGAATGGCAGGAGGAGTCTAATTATAAAGTACCATCTCAGATAGATTCAAATTTAAATGGAATGGATGATGCTTATGATGCTGAAATAATCGGAAGTTCTCTGCCAATTTCAGATGTTGACAACGATGAACTGTCAGACTATTTGGATCAAGATTCCGATAACGATAATATTCCGGATTCAAATGAAGGCCATGATGCTAATTTTGATGTTATTGCAGATTTGGTTCCGACGCTGTCAGACATGGATCTGGATGGACTGGATGATGTATATGATATTATTAACGGCTGGAATAATATTGAAAATTCAATAGGGAGTAATGCACCTTTACAGGATTATGATAAAGATAATATTCCCGATTGGAGAGACAATGATGATGATAATGACGGATATCCAACCACAGGTCCTGAAAATAAATTTTCCACAGATGATGGTATTGTTTTTATTCCAAATATTTTCTCTCCTAACGATGATGGTATTCAGGATTATTTCAGAATAAAAAGCATTGAAAACTATCCGGATGCAAAAATTGAAATTTTTAATCGTTGGGGAAAATTAGTATTCGAACTGGAAAATTACGGGAATACAACAAAATGGGGAGAAACAGGTGCCTGGTGGAATGGACGTGCTAATAGCGGAATAAAAGTTGGAGATAAGGTTCTGCCCTCAGGTACATATTTTTATGTCCTGCACTTAAACGACGGAACAGATCCAAAAAATGGTTTTATCTATTTAAGCAGGTAGTCAGAAATTAGAATGAAAAAGAAAATAATGATTTTTCAATTAAATAAATTCAAAATAATACTAATAATTCTTTTACTGATCCTATTGGTAAAATTATCTTTTGCTCAACAGGATCCTATGTTTACTCAATATCATTTTAATACTCAAACGTATAATCCGGCCTATGCAGGTACATGGAAAAGTTTAGGTTTTATGGTTTTGGGGCGACATCAATGGACAGGCATTGACGGAGCGCCTGAAACTTATACTTTTTCAGTACAATCAAACACTAAAAATGATAAGGTTGGCCTTGGTCTAAATTTCATTAGTGACAAGGTTGGAATGGAAAAACGACACAGTTTGTTTGGTGATTATTCGTACGGACTAAAGATTGACGAGAATTCGATGTTAAGACTGGGAGTTAAATTTGGTGTTTCAAATTACAGAAATAATCTTTCAGACTATCAACAATACCCGGGTGAACAGGATCCAACTTTGATTGGTGATATTGAAAATCATTATATGCCAAATTTTGGTGTTGGAGCATATTGGTTCTCAGAGAATTTCTTTTTGGGTTTTTCAATACCTAAAATACTGGAGAACTCCGTTGATGATAGTAACAGCAACCTGAATCAAACAGAGATTCGCCAATACTATTTAAGCGGTGGTTATGTATTTGATTTTTCAGAGAGTTTCCAGTTTAAACCAACGTTTCTTACAAAAGCAACTGTTGGCTCACCGATTCAATTTGATATAACTGCAAACTTTTTAATGGCGGAGAAAGTTTGGTTAGGTGCTATGTACAGGGTTGGTGATGCTTTTGGTTTCATCGCACAATGGATTTTTGATAAGAAATTGCGAATTGGATATGCATATGACTATACAACCTCTGAATTACAAAGATTCAATAACGGTACGCATGAAGTTATGGTTTCGTATGAAATTGGGGTTAAAAGAAAATGGAGTAAACCAAGAATGTTTTAACAAATAAAAAGCTAATAATTGGAAATTTGAAATTTCTTTATAATTAACAATGAAAAACATTTGCCTTTATATTATTCTAATTTTTAGTTCTATAATTTGTTTGGCACAAAAAAATCGAACCGTGTTTGACGATGTCCAATATAATATTGAAACGGTGAGTTTGATTAATTCAGTTGCCAGTGATATTTCACCTTTATTTATCGGAGATTCTTTGTATTTCTCAGCGGTTGATGACAAATTCTTTAACAAATCCAAACATGTAAAAAATAATACTGATTTTTACAATATATATTCGGCAGGTATAAATAGCAGAGGTCTTGTTTCATCGCAGAGAAGAGCAGTGCCCGGATTTGGTAATGATTTTCATGAAGGTCCGGCAGATTATTGCGAGGCAACAGGTGAATTATTTGTAACCGTCAGCAATGTTAATGATTACGATAGAATCCAAAAAATGGTCCCTGTTGAAAATATCAGATTGGAACTTGCAATAATGAAAAAACTGAATGGAAAATGGAGATTAATTGAAAAATTACCATTTAACGATAACAAATTTCATTTTGCACAGCCTGCAATAAGTGTCACAGGTGATACTTTAATTTTTTCCAGTGACTTAAAACCAAATTTTGGGAGTTCAGATCTTTTTATGTCAATAAGGAATAATAACCAATGGTCTGCTCCGGTTAACCTTGGTAATAAAATTAACACTCCCGGAAATGAACTTTTTCCTACATTTATAAAAAACAATATTTTGTCTTTCGCATCAAACGGTCAAACTATCAATAAGGGAGGACTAGATATTTACTATTCAGATTTTCCTGAATATACAGAGATAAAAAGTTTTGGTAGACCAATAAACACGTCTTCCGACGATTTTGGACTTATTGTCCATAAAAATAATTCCGTCGGATATTTTGTGTCTAACAGAAATAAAAAAAGTGAAGATGATATTTTTAGGTTAGATATAAAAAAATTATATAAAAATTTTAGTGGAAGAATTGTTGATATGAACACTAATACTCCAATTAGCAATGCAGCTCTTATTTTTTCAATGTGTGGAGGAGGAACTATAAATACCGTATTAACAAATGCTGATGGTTATTTTATAAATGAAATAAGCAGCAATGAATGTATTCAAGTTGAAGTAATCGCTGAGGGATATGAAAGTAAAACCGCTGACATATCGGGATTTAACAATCTAAATTTCAAACTAAAGTTAAATCAATATTACGAAATTTTAGCTCTCGATGCAGAAACGAAACTACCAATTGATAGCGTTTCGATTACCAGCAATAACGAAATGAATTTCTATACCAGTAATACAGGAAATATTTCAATATCACCACCAATTCCGGACACGACCATCTTTACTTTTCAAAAAGATGGATTTATAACACAGGAAATGATTCCAACTCCTATTGAGAATAGGGCGATGACTAAGGATACAGTTTTCCTGCATAAAAAACAACTGAACGAAGTTTTCTTTAGAAAAAGTGTACTTGCAAATTCCGATGAATTAAAGATCCTTCAGGAATCCACATTAATATATACTCAAGTTATTAAGATTTTAAAACTGAACAGGGATCTAAAAATTGAATTAGGTTGGCATTCAGATTCAAGAGGCAGCTCTTCAGATAATAGAAGACAAACCAAAAACCGATCGGTTTTTGCTGTAAGTTATCTTGTAAATAATGGCATTTCAAAAAACAGGCTTGTTGCCAAAGGTTACGGTGAAAGTCAGTTACTTAACAGATGTAGAAACGGAGTTGAATGTTCTGAGGAAGAACACGCAGAAAATAGAAGAATCGAATTAAAAATAATAGGATTTGTAGATCCTGAACAAAAGACCTCACAGGAAGACAATCAGAAGTCGGGTGATCAATAAATATTGATTTTAAACAAAAGTATTCTTTGCCTTTAATGAAAGAAAAAATAAGCCATTAAAATTGCAGCAACTATTCCTGCAAAATCGGCAATTAAACCGCAAACTACTGCATATCTCGTATTTTTTATTCCGACAGCACCAAAGTATACAGCTAAAACATAAAATGTTGTATCGGTAGCGCCTTGCAGTGTGCTTACAACCTTTCCAACAAAAGAATCTGCACCATAAGTAGTCATGGCTTCAACCATCATTCCTCGTGCCCCGCTGCCACTAAGCGGTTTCATTAATGCAGTGGGTAAAGCAGGTGTAAAATCCGCATTTATCCCAATTTTTTGAAATCCCCAGGTAAAACCGGAAACAATCCAATCCAGGGCTCCCGATTCACGAAAAACTCCGATAGCCACCAAAATAGCAACCAGGTACGGAATAATTTTAACTGCCACTTTAAAACCATCTTTTGCACCTTCAATAAAAGTTTCATACACATTTACTTTTCTGATGAGCCCCATCAAAATAAAACTGGCAATTACTGAAAAGAGAATTACGTTACTCGCTATATTTGATATTACTGTAACAGACTCTTTATCCAAGGTTGAGAGGTACCAGATTAAAGCTATTATAAAAGCAGTTAAACCGCCCAAATAGGCTAAAACATCCTTATTAAAAAGATTTATTTTCTGGTAAATCGCAACTGAAATCAAACCGGCAAGTGTTGAAAAAAATGTCGCAAGAAGTATAGGTATAAAAATATCTGATGGATTTGCTGCTCCCAGTTGAGCCCGATAAACCATTATACTGACCGGAATAATAGTTAATCCTGATGTATTTAAAACCAAAAACATTATTTGAGCATTCGATGCACTTTTTTTATCCGGATTGGTTTCCTGCATCTCTTTCATTGCCTGGAGCCCCATTGGAGTTGCCGCGTTATCGAGGTTCAACATATTGGCTGCAATATTCATCATAATGGGTCCATAGGCCGGATGATCTTTGCCAAGTTCGGGAAACAGCTTATTAAAAAACGGACCGATGGCACGGGAAAAGATGGCTACTACCCCACCCTTTTCTCCTATTTTCATAATTCCCATCCATAGCGTTAAAACTCCGGTAAGACCCAGTGAAATCTCAAATCCTGTTTTTGCCATGTCGAATGTTGAATTCATCATGGCCGTGAAAACTTCAGTATCACCAAAAAAAATCAAACGTACCAAACCAATTATAAATGCTGATAAAAAGAAAAATACCCAGATATAGTTTAATGCCATATTAAAAGAGTAAAGAGTAATAAAAAAGCGAGCAAAGGTATTAACATATTGTCCCTATTCCCCACCCTTGTATTTCACCTGTTTTTAAATTTTGTTTTCAAAATCTTTCGACAAATTCTCAATTTCTTCAATTGTTGGTTCTCCGGAAAAGACTGCTAATCTGTATCGAAAAATCGCCTTTTCACCTTTTTCAATCGAGAAGTTCATTGTATTCTCTCCTTTTGAAAATACTTCCTGTCCAAGTGTATTGGCTGCAAAAAGTCCATATCCTCGGGCATGCCAATAAGTTGGATATCCTGCATTCCCCGGATGATCGAATATTACAATGGCTACTTTTTCTCCGTTTATAATTCCAAAAAGTTTCATCCATTTTGCACGCGTTCCCCATACTTCGCCTCCACTAATTCCTTCACTGTTCAAATAATTACCATTTGCAATATTATCTGTCGATGCCTCAACCTCGGTTATATTTCCATGAGAATCTGTTAGTTTTACTTTTCCTGTTGCCGGAAGTTCCAATTCACGTGTTACTCTAATCGCAAACATCCCTTCCTTGTTATCTTTTAAATTTACTTTTCCGTTTTCAGCTTTCAAGGTGGTTGTTCTGTCTATAATTCTGGTTTTTCCTTTTATTGAAAAGGTAAACTCCGTTGTTTCATGCAGTAACTGATTTCCTCGATTATCCTTCCAAAGAGCTGTTGCTAACAGAGTTGCTTTCCCCTTCTCTGATTCTTTACTTATTATCGATTCATGAACTATTGTACCATAGTTTGCCGCCTTTTCTTCAGGAATTGCTTCTGAATTATTCCAGAAATCAAGGCCGTTAACATCACCATAATTGAGCCAAATCCCAATATGATGAGGATGGTCAGACCTCTCGCCTGCCTTATTTTTAAGTGGGTATTGCCGTGTTAGCTCATTCCCGCCCTCAGAAATTACAGGCCATAACACAGGTTTTTTAATGTTGTCGGGATAGATATAAGATGTAAAAAGTTTACCGCCAATTAAAACATCCACCTTTTTTTCTTCTGCCTTCGTTATCAATTCAATTCTATGTTGCCCCATCAGAGTGGATATTCCAAAAAATATAAAAAAGAAAAAGGAAATTAGTTTAATCATAATTTAAGTTGTTTAGAAAGTAGAACTCAAAATTAAAAAAAAGGGGCAACTTTTAATCAGCAATGAAAAACATTATCGAATAAGGTTTATTATAAAGTTTTAGAAGAAGCAAAATAAATACCAAATTCATAGAAATTAAATTTGAACAAACATAAAACCTCAAACGTTTTCGAATTTCAACGAAAACATATTATACTTGTAACTCATTTATAAACTAGAAGAATGAAAGTAGCATTTTATTGGATCTTAGCAATTTTAATCACCTTTGCAGCAATTATTTATCAACGTAAAACAGGACCAACTTACGACAAAAAGGTTGAAGTGACTATCGATAACCAGGTATATAATTTTAAATTGGTCAGAAGCCACGGTGGAACAACAAATGCCCCCGTTGAACTTGCAGTTGATGATCCGGAAGTTTCAGGTGTTTTATCGTACAGAATGTTTCCTACCAATAACAGCTGGACCAAAGTGGAGATGAAACGTGAAAATGAAATTCTTTCCGGCGAACTTCCAAATTTGCCTCCAGCAGGAAAATACGAATACAAAATATCGCTTTTAAAAGACGGTAAAAATTACGAGTTAACTGACGAGGCTGTGGTCATTAGATTTAAAGGAGATGTTCCCGATGGAGTTTTAATTCCTCATATTTTCTTTATGTTTTTTGCCATGTTTCTGGGAAATGTTGCCGGTATAATGGCAATTTTCAAACATAAAAATCATCAAATCTATACTACCATTACTGTAATCGCATTATTTATTGGTGGAATGATTTTAGGCCCCATTGTTCAGAATTATGCCTTTGGAGAATATTGGGCAGGTGTTCCGTTTGCATGGGATTTAACCGATAATAAAACACTTGTATCCTTTATCTTTTGGGTTCTTGCATTTTTTATGAATCGCAAGAAGGAAAGACCGGTTTATACGATTACTGCTTCGGTAGTAATGTTGTTGGTTTATTGTATTCCACACAGTATGCATGGTTCACAATTAGATCCGGAAACAGGAGAAATTATTCAAGGCTGGATAAAGCTTTATTTGTTCTAAAGAAAGCGATTTGTATAAAATATAGAACCGTTCTGTTTATATTTTAACACATACAGAACGGTTCTTTCGTTTTATTCAATTGAGCCTAATTAATCACCAATGGCGTAGATAATTTTTCTGCCTCCTCGGAGATATATTTTCTAAAACCTTCTTGAGTTTTCCACTGGTCATTATCCAATCCCCAAACCGAAAAGAAATAATGTTTTGAAGGGACACCACTTTCACATTCTCTTCCTACATAATAGGTTTCAGAAATAATATTGCTAAAACTTTTCTCAGGAACAGTTTTGTAACCCAGTTTAAAAAAATTAATATCAGTCGTTCTCCCGATTTTTCCAAGGTCGGAAGTTGGCACAATTGCAGCCATACCTAACTCATCTTTGTTTAAAGACTGAACCCCATGTGTTCCGATACAAGTAAAATCGCCTGCCTCAAATTTAAATGGCTCTTCTTTTAAATGACTGGTAACTATTCCGGTAACAATTTGGTCTCCTTCAGAACATCCGGTAAAAGTTACATCCGATTCAAACCAGTATTTGCCTGGATAAATTGAGATCCTTTCAACTGCTTCCAGCATTTCGCCATCTATATTCCAGCCTGAATACCTCAATTCAAAAACAGAACGAACCGGGCCTTCAACAATTTTCTGATATTCATAAACATCGGTCGAACCTAATCTGAAAAGAGAATCGTTTTTGAGTATTGCCAAACCACCTGAGCCCATTGAACTTCCGCAATGCAAGACATCCATTCCCCAATCATTCAGGTCATGATAATTACCCATTTCCGGAGTGTGTAATTTATCCAGAATCAATTCGGGTTTTAGCTTGCCAAACAGGTCTTTTACATTACGACAATCAAAATAGTTTCGGAATCCGATTTTATCGTTTTCCCAATTTACACTTTCGGCCTGAGCGATTACTTCAAAACCATCGTTGCATGGAAGTGCCCTGTACGAATCCACTTCCTTGTAAGTATGATCGTCCTGAATAATACCAAGACGCAAATTGGTCCGTTTTTCAAATTCAGGATATTTTTCTTTTTCAACAAAATCAATTTCAATTTTTTTGGTTTCCCCGGCTGCAAAATCTGCAATAAAAACGGCTTCATCCCAATTCCCATCTCCATTTAAATCGTCAAGTTGGTTTGCCAGAATTTTATCGTCTGCTTTAAAAACAGGAAGTAAACCTTCTTCCATGGTCACTTTTTCAGAAAGTTGATCTTTACTCAGAATGATAACTTCATCAGCTCTTTCAACATCCATCGGATTTGATATCGTTAAACCGGCTTCATGCGAACAGGAAAAAAGAAGGATAGAAATCAGTAAAGCAAATATTGTTCTCATATTATTCAGGAATTTCGTTTTCTCCTTTTACATAACCAAAATTGGCCAGAATACCACCATCAACATAAAGTACGTGGCCATTCACAAAATCACTGGCTTTTGATGCCAAAAAGAGCGCTGCATTTCCAACATCTTCGGGTTCTCCCCAACGGTTTGCAGGTGTACGTGTCATTACCAAATCGTTAAAAGGGTGATTGCCTTCTCGTATCGCAGCCGTCTGAGAAGTTGCAATGTAACCCGGCCCAATACCATTAATCTGGATATTATATTTGGCCCATTCGCAGGTCATGTTTGCGGTAAGCAATTTTAATCCACCCTTTGCTGATGCATAGGCAGAAACTGAATTTCGACCGTAAACGCTCATCATTGAGCACATATTTATAATTTTTCCAGACCTTTTTGAAATCATCTTTGGTGCTATTCGTTTTGCAACAATCAGCGGCGCAACCAAATCTACATCAATCACTTGTTTGTAGTCTGCAACAGCCATATCTAAAATTGGAATTCGTTTTATAATTCCCGCGTTGTTTACCAGAATATCAACATCTCCTACTTCCTTTTCAATTTTTGAAATACCACGATCCACATCCTCTTCACTGGTAACATTGAAATTTAAAGTATACACTTCGATTCCTGATTTTTTATACTCCTCCTTACACTCTTCTAACTTTTCATCCGAAATATCATTAACGCATATTTTTGCTCCTGCCTGTCCAAGTACCTTTCCAATTGCCATGCCTATACCATGCGTTCCTCCTGTAATTAAAGCAACTTTTCCTTTAAGGTTAAATAATTCCTGTATCATGTTTTATATATGTTTTGGTTGATGAAAAATAATTTTGCTATCTCAGTTCTGTTGGTGCAATAGCATCCATATCTGTATAATCCAGGTTTTCACCAGCCATTCCCCAGATAAAGATATAATTGCTTGTTCCTGCCGCTGAGTGTATCGACCAGTTGGGTGAGATTACTGCCTGTTCGTTTTGCATCCAGATATGCCGGGTTTCCTGCGGTTGCCCCATAAAATGACAAACAGATTGTCCTTCAGGAACATTAAAATAGAAATATACTTCATTTCTTCTGCTATGTAAATGCGGTGGCATAGTATTCCACACACTTCCCGGTTTCAACTCGGTCATACCCATTTGCAACTGGCAGGTTTCAACCACACCATTAATTAATAACTGATTAATATCCCGTTCATTAGATGTTTCCAGCGAACCCAGATGTAGTACATTGGCATCCTGCATGGTTACATGTTTCACAGGATACTCCTTATGTGCCGGTGCTGAATTGATATAATAATGTGCCGGATTGTTTTTGTCATCCGACTTAAAAACTACTTCTTTACTTCCTTTTCCGATATAAATGGCATCTTTAAAGTTCATTTTGTATTCTGTGCCATCAACAACAATTGAACCTGAACCGGCTACATTTATAACTCCTACTTCGCGTCTCTCACAAAAATAATCAGCTTTTAAAGGTTCTATGGTTTCTAGTTTTAAATCATCTTTTAATGGAACTGCTCCCCCAACTATATATCTTTCGATAATAGAATAAACCATGCGAATTTTTCCGGGATCCATCAGTTTTTCTACAAGGAATTCTTTTCTTATCCTTTCAGTATCGTATTTCTTAAAATCTTCAGGATGGTAATTGTACCTCTCTTCGTAAATGGTAGCCATAATTTTCTATTTTAAAGTTTACTATTTTCTATTTTCGTACAGATTAACTACTGTATAAAAGATAACACAAAAATAAAAAGTTTTTAACCAAGATGCAATCGATTGCATAAATAAATAATAATAATTAATTTCGAAGTAAAAAATAAGAAGATGGGAAATCAAAGTGAAATAACCATTCATGATATAGCAAAGAAATTAAATATCTCGGCATCAACAGTCTCCAGAGCATTAAAAGATAATCCGATTATTAGCGAGGCAACAAGAAAACGTATAAAAAAAGCTGCTGAAGAAATGGGATACCGGCCAAATATAATGGCGGCCAATTTCAGAACTAAAAGAACAAATACCATAGGTGTAATTGTTCCGTTAATAAACCGGCATTTTTTCTCATCGGTAATTAGCGGAATAGAGGAAGTTGCTTACGACCAGGGATTTACTGTAACTATTTCACAGTCGAATGACAATCTTGAAAAAGAGCAAAAAATAGCCTATACCCTGTTCTCGAATCGTGTTGATGGTGTAATTTTATCAATCGGAATGGAGACAAAAGAAATTGATCACCTTCAACTTTTTGCTAACCGCAAGGTACCAATGGTTTTTTTCGACCGAATCGTCGAGGAGATTGAAACCCATAAAATAATTGTAAACGATTTTGAAGGTGCTTACAAAGCAACCCAACATTTGATTGAACAGGGTGCAAGCAGAATAGCACATATCGGAGGCCCCTTAAATTTGAAAATTTATGAAAACCGGCAAAAAGGCTATTGTAAAGCATTAAGTGATGCTGGAATAGAAGTCGACAATTCACTTATTATCAACGGCAACCTTAGACGTGATGATGGTTATAAAGCAACTAAAAAACTAGTTCTTGCAGAAAACAGGCCGGATGCAATTTTTTGTGCAAACGATACAACTGCGTTAAGTGCAATTATTTTCCTGCAGGAAAACGGAATAAAAGTACCGGAGGAAGTAGCAATTGTAGGATTTAGTAATGAACCATTTTCGCAAGTAGTTACTCCAACTATCAGTACTATTAGACAACCCGGATTTCTGATTGGAAAAAAGGCTGCCGAACTTATTATAAAACAAATAAACAGTAACAAAAAATCAGTCGTTTACGAAACTATTGTGATGCCAACAGAACTGATTATAAGAGAGTCTTCAAAAAGGAAGAAATAATTACTCCGCCCCCAAAAAGAAGTGAACAGCAAAAAATCTTTCTTTGAAAATAAAAAAGCCCACTTGTTAAAAACAGGCAGGCTTGCAATTTTTTATTTAGTCCGATTATTCGTCAATCGAAATACATTCAACAGGGCAAACTTCAGCACAAGAACCACAGTCTGTACAAAGTTCAGCATCAATAGTATAGATATCACCCTCTGCAATTGCATCTACCGGACATTCATCAATGCATGTTCCACAAGCAATACATTCATCAGAAATTACATATGCCATAATAGCGATTTTTTTAAGTTAAACATTTTTGTTTGGGCAAATGTAGCAAGATTATATAAATATCAAACCACAGTTCCTTTTAAATTCTAAGCCTTTATAATTTTGTAACACATATATGGTTGAAAGATTCTAAACTAAGTGGATATAGATAGAGCTTGGTCACATACTTTTTGTTAAATTTGGATACTCAAAATTAATTAATGGAATTATCAAATATCACCTTTGCGTTGCTGTTAACAACCTTTGCCGGATTATCTACCGGAATTGGCAGTGCAATTGCTTTTACAGCAAAACGCACCAATACTAAATTACTAACTTTCTCATTGGGTTTTTCGGCAGGAGTAATGATTTATATTTCTTTTGTCGAAATTTTTCCTGAAGCAAAACATAGTTTTGTAAATCATTTTGGTGAGTTTCAGGGTAATTTATATACAGTAATTTCATTTTTTGGAGGGATGTTGCTTATTGCCCTTATCGATAAATTTATTCCAAATTTTGAAAACCCACACGAAATCCGTACAATAGAATCGATGGACAATACAAAAGAAGCTGCCCGGTATAACAAACTATACAGGATGGGAATTTTAACAGCTTTAGCTGTAGCTATTCACAATTTTCCTGAAGGAATTGCAACTTTTATGTCGGCAGTAAATAATCCTGCAGTTGGTATTGCTATTGCAATAGCAATCGCCATACACAATATTCCGGAAGGGATAGCCGTTTCTGTGCCTATTTATTACGCAACAGGAAGTCGTAAAAAAGCTTTTGTCTATTCATTTCTTTCGGGCCTGGCTGAGCCCGTTGGTGCCTTTTTAGCCTACCTTGTATTAATGCCCTTTATGAATGCTGAAAATTCTGAAGTAATATTCGGGACAGTATTGGCAGGTGTAGCAGGAATTATGGTTTTTATTTCACTGGACGAACTTTTGCCAACTGCGGAAGAATATGGTGAACACCATATTGCAGTTTACGGACTTATTAGCGGAATGGTGCTTATGGCTGTCAGTTTACTGTTTCTTGTTTAACAGGTCCTTCGTAATTAATTTTTTGTTTCTTTCAGGTAGAATCTGCAAACCTCAGTTAATCCGCACTTATTGCACTTTGGCTTTCTTGCCAAACAAACATATCGTCCATGTAAAATTAACCAATGGTGAGCTTTGGCAACTAATTCCTCCGGGATATATTTAACCAGTTGCATTTCAGTCTGTAAGGGATTTTTAGCGCCGGTGCTTAAACCAAGTCTGGCTGCAACCCTAAAAACATGGGTATCAACAGCCATTGCAGGTTTATTGTAAACCACCGAAGCTATTACATTGGCTGTTTTTCTGCCAACACCGGGTAATTTTTGTAACTCATCGACATCTTCCGGTACTTTTCCTCCAAATAATTCAATAAGTTTTTGCGCCATGCCTACCAGGTGTTTTGATTTATTGTTCGGGTAAGAACAACTTTTTATGTAATCAAAAACCTCCGACGGTTCTGCTGCCGCCATTGTTTCCGGATTTGGAAACCGTTTTATTAAATCCGGTGTTATTTGATTAACTCTTTTATCGGTGCACTGTGCGGATAGTATAACTGCAACTATTAATTCGAACGAATTTTGGTATTCCAATTCAGTTTCAGCAATGGGCATTTCTTTTTGGAAATATTGAATTACGTGGTCAAAAAGGTCCTTTTTTCTCATTAATTATAATTTTTTAACAAAAATAACAGATTAATTTCTCTTTAATGTGTAACAAATTGGCTTTTCAGTTGTCCTATTTAATGCTAGCCGAGGATTATTTCTATCCCCTTTTTCATAGAAATAGTTTTTAAATTAGCAATTAAACAGCATAAAGCCGGAAAGAGTTCCGGCTTTTTCTTTTATTTCCTCAAATTAAATGAGTCCTTTTGAACTTTGCAAATTCTTCCCTCCTGAAAAATGATTTTATTATCTTCGGCGCGGTCAATTTAATTGCTGGTCTGTTTATGAAAAAACACAGGTTTATACTTTTTGCATTTTCAATTCCTTTAATTGTTGTTGCGATTTTTGTATTTCCAAATATAAAATGGAATTCAGAAAATAGTATTGATAAAATTAAAGAGCCCGAGGTAATTGACTACTCGAAAGAAATTATAAACGTGCTCACAAAGTTTGACAGCCTATATCAGGAAAACATCATGGAATCAGGGACAATTGGAGGTGCGGTAGTTATTACATACAAAGGGCAAATTGTAATGACCAAATGTTTTGGATTACAAAAAGCAGGTAAAAAAGATTCAGTTAATAAAAACACAATTTTTAGGCTGGCTTCTGTATCAAAAACAATAACCGGTGTTTTGGCTGCCAAGCTTGCACATAAAAACATATTTAGTCTTGATGAAAAGGTGATTGATTATATCCCAGACCTGGAGTTAATGAATGAAGAGAACACCAGTAATCTTACCATCAGACACTTATTAAGTCATACCTCAGGTCTTATTCCATATGCTTACGATGGAATGGTTGAGGATCGCGTTCCTTTAAAAAAAATTATAAGTCGCTTAAACGAAGTTGAAATTACCGGGCCACCGGGATTGAATTATGGCTATCAGAATGTAATGTTCAGCTTGTATGATATAATTGTTTCTGTGAAAACCAATAATAGTTTTTCAAATATTTTAAAACAAGAGGTTTTCGAGCCTTTTGGAATGGACAATGCATCTACTGACCTGAAAACCTTCAGACAGAGCAAAAACAAAGCTTTTCCACATGTAAATACAAAGAGTGGATTTCGATCTACAAAGTTGAATAACAGGTATTATGTGACTGTTCCTGCAGCCGGTGTAAACGCAAGTATTTCAGATATGGGAAAATTTTTATTGGCAATTACATCAAATGAAGATTCACTTTTCTCAAAAGCGGAAAGAAAAATAGTTTTTGAACCTCAGGTAAAATCTGTTTTAAAAAGAACTTACTACCGTAACTGGGACAGAATAAAAGCGAAACAATATGCAATAGGCTGGAGAATAATAGATTATAAAGATCATACAATTGCTCAGCATGGTGGTTATATTTCGGGGTACCAGAGTGAAATTGCTATTTGTGAAGAAGATGAAATAGGAATTGCTTTACTAAGCAATTCTCCAAACAGTAGTTTTTCAAAAAATGTCCCAAACTTTTTTAATCTTTATTTCGAACATAAAAATAGCTTAAAGCAGAAAATTGAAACTCAGGAAATTGTTCAGGAGACTCAATATTAAATTAATCTCATACCAATTTTCAATTTGAATTAACTTCCATTTTCTATTTTTGCCAAAAATTTAAAATATGAGACCTTTCCTGCAAGGTGAAAACCTGTCGAAAAGATTTGGAGAATTGATGCTCTTTGAGAATATTTCTTTTACAATTTTCGAAGGACAAAAAGTTGCGTTAATTGCAAAAAACGGAACAGGTAAATCCACCTTGCTGAATATATTGGCAGGTATTGACAATCCTGACTCGGGGAAGGTTACTTTGACCAATGGTGTTAAAATTGGATACTTTGAGCAAATTCCAAAACTTGAGCCTGAACACACTGTTCTTGAAGAAATTTTTAATTCTGACAATGAAAAGCTGAATACGGTAAAAGCATTCGAACTTGCGATTGCACATAATAATCAAAAGGAAATAGCGGAAATTTCTACAAAAATGGACGAATTAAATGCCTGGGATGCAGAAGTAGAAATCAAACAAATCTTAACACAATTAAAAATCCTTCAGCTTGAACAAAAAATTAACGAATTATCGGGTGGACAAAAAAAGAGAGTTGCTTTGGCAAAAGTTTTAATAAACAAACCCGAATTACTGATACTGGACGAACCTACCAATCATCTCGATTTAGATATGATTGAATGGTTGGAAGCCTACCTCGAAAAAACCAAATCAACACTTTTAATGGTTACCCACGATCGTTACTTCCTTGATCGTGTTTGTAATGAAATTATCGAAATGGAGGATAACACGATATACAGATATCTGGGAAATTACCAATACTTTTTAGAGAAACGGGATGAACGGATTGAGATGCACCAGGCTTCTGTAACTAAAGCCAAAAATCTTTTACGTACAGAGATAGAGTGGATGAGAAGAATGCCAAAAGCAAGAAGTCATAAAGCCAAATTCAGGTTAGACTCTTTTGATGAATTAAAAGAAAAGGCTTCTCAGCAATTAAAAAATGAAGTTGTAAATCTCAATGTAAAAGCTTCGAGACTGGGGAAGAAAATGGTCGAATTATATGAAGTTTCCAAGTCATTTCCCGGTGTAAAACTTATTGAAAATTTTAGTTACAAATTTTCTCGTTTTGAAAAAGTTGGAATTGTTGGAAACAATGGTACCGGAAAATCCACGTTTTTAAACCTGATCACCAATTCTCTTCAGCCAGATGCTGGAAGAATTGAAATCGGTAAAACCATTAAATTTGGCTATTATAAACAAGATGGAATTTTGTTTGACAAAAAGGAAAGGGTTATTGATGCCGTAAATAAAATTGCTGAATTTATAGTTTTTGAAGACGGCAGTAAAATGACGGCAAGCCAAATGTTGAACTATTTTTTATTCCCTCCCGAAACGCAGTATAATTTTATTGAAAAGCTCAGTGGCGGAGAACAACGAAGACTTTACCTGTGTACAGTTTTAATGCAAAATCCTAATTTTCTTATCCTGGATGAACCTACCAACGATTTGGATATTATGACTTTAAACATACTGGAAGAATATTTAAAATCGTTTGCAGGTTGTGTAATTATTGTTTCGCACGACCGATTTTTTATGGACAAAATTGTGGATCACCTTTTTGTTTTTCAGGGAGATGGAAAAATTGAAGATTTCCCCGGCAATTATACAATATACAGGAATAAAAAGATAGAAGAAGAATCTGAAAAAACCAGGAATCAGAAACAAATTTCCAAACCTGAAACATCAAAAATCAGGAATCAGGAAAAACCAAAAAAAAGAGAAAAAAAGAAATTGTCGTTCAATGAGAAACGAGAATTTGAATCTTTAGAAAAAGAACTGGCAAAACTGGAATCAGAAAAAAAAGTGTTGGAGTCATCTTTAAATTCAGGCGACTTATCTCACGAAGAATTAGTTCAAAAATCAGAGAGGTTTTCAGTAGTAAAAAACCTGATTGATGAAAAAGAATTAAGATGGCTTGAGTTAAGCGAATTAATATAAATAGGATAAATATTGTAATCGTTTATCCGGAAACCTGGTGTTACCGAATATTATTTTTTATTTGGTGTTAAAAAAATCGTCATACCAGTAAATTTGGCACGACGATTTTTTAATACAACTCCATTTATATGAAAAAGTAATATTAAATATCTTCAAAATCTACGTTTGAATAGTTGGCTATAGTTTTACCTTCGTCCAGCACTTCTTCTTTTTCTTCAACTTGCTCAACCTCGTTTGGTTCCTTTTGATTTTCATTGATGTAGTCAATTACACTGCGCAAACAATCTTCAAACTTTTGGAAATCTTCTTTGTATAAAAAGATTTTGTGCTTTTCGTAATGAAAATTTCCATTTTCCTCGTACCGTTTCTTACTTTCCGTAATGGTCAGATAGTACTCTTCTTTGCGGGTACTTTTTACATCAAAAAAATACGTTCTCTTCCCAGCTCTTACAACTTGCGAGTGAATTTCCTGATTAAACTTACTATCAGATCTTTTCTTTTCTCCCTTGTTATCAACGCTTTCCATCCTTTATTAATTTGGTTTTTGATTAAGTTAGAATCCAAAAATAAAAAAATAATTTGCATAGAATTGAAAACAATATCGAAAACAGGAAATTTTACTTAGTTTAAAATGATTCTAAGAATAGAAAAATTTTTCTGGAATATTCCAAATAAAAAAAAAGAGAGCACTTAAGCTCTCTTTTTGCTTCAATGTATTTTTTACTATTTGTAAATCTCCTTTTTGGCTGACAGCAATGTATTCTGCAATAATGAAACACGGGTCATCGGTCCGACACCACCAGGCACAGGTGTAATGTAAGAACATTTATCTGCAACATCTTCAAACAAAACATCACCCTTCAATTTCCAGCCCGATTTTGTTTTATCCGATTTAACACGGGTAGTACCCACATCAATTACAACGGCTCCGTCTTTTACCATGTTTCCTTTAACAAACTCAGGAACTCCAATCGCAGCAATTAAAATATCAGCATTACGGCAAACTTCCTCCAAATCTTTTGTACGGCTGTGTGCTACGGTTACTGTGGCATTTACGGCTTTTTGTGACATTAAAACACTTAAAGGTCGGCCAACAATATTACTGCGACCAACAATTACACAGTTTTTACCACTGGTTTCGATATTGTATCTTTTTAGCAATTCAACAATTCCGTAAGGTGTTGCCGAAATATACGATGGCAAACCGATAACCATTCGGCCAACATTTGCAGGATGAAAGCCGTCAACATCTTTTTTAGGATTTATTGCCTCTATCACCTTTTGTTCCGAGATATGTTTTGGTAATGGCAACTGAACGATAAATCCATCCAATTCATCATCGTTGTTTAACTCATCGATTTTTGATAGTAATTCTTCTTCTGTAACATCATCTTCATATCTTATCAAAGAAGATTTAAAACCCACCGCCTCACAGTCCTTAATTTTGTAGGCCACATAAGTTTCGCTACCCCCATCGTGACCCACCAAAATAGCAGCCAAATGCGGAGCTCTGCCTCCATTTTCAACAATCTTTTTTACTTCTTCTGCGATTTCCTGCTTCATTTCAGCAGCAACCTTTTTACCATCAATTAAAATCATGATTTATTTTTTTGTGTTAGAAGATTGAAGCCCGAAGCTCGAAGTAAAAAATTTAAGAACAACATACTTCGTGCTTCCGACTTCCGACTTCATGCTTTTTAGAACTTTCTTCCTCCCTGGTTCATTCCGCTCATCATTCGCTGGATATTTTTACCCTGCGAAACCATTTTCATCATTTTACGCGTTTCGTTAAACTGCTTTAATAATCGGTTTACTTCCTGAATGTTTGTTCCTGATCCATCTGCAATTCTTCTTCTGCGGCTACCATTTATTAACGAAGGATTTTCGCGCTCTATCGGCGTCATTGAATGAATAATGGCCTCGATGTGTTTAAATGCATCATCATCGATATCCATGTTTTTAATAGCCTTCCCCATTCCCGGAATCATTCCAACAACATCTTTCAGGTTACCCATTTTTTTAATCTGGCTAATCTGCTTTAAAAAGTCGTTAAAATTGAAAGTATTCTGAGCGAGCTTTTTCTGAAGTTTTTTGGCTTCTTCCTCATCAAACTGTTCCTGGGCTTTTTCAACCAATGAAACAATATCACCCATTCCCAAAATACGATCTGCCATACGATCGGGGTGGAAAACATCAAGCGCGTCTAACTTCTCGCCGGTACCAACAAATTTAATTGGCTTCTCAACCACCGAACGAATAGAAAGTGCCGCACCACCGCGGGTATCACCATCGAGTTTGGTTAATACAACTCCGTCAAAATCGAGTCTTTCGTTAAATTCTTTGGCTGTATTCACTGCATCCTGACCCGTCATTGAATCGACTACAAACAATACTTCATCCGGGTTCAAAGCATTTTTCACCGCCGAAATCTCGTTCATCATTTGCTCGTCAATCGCCAAACGACCTGCGGTATCTATAATCACCACGTCATTTCCTTTTAAACGGGCTTCTTTTACAGCGGCCTGTGCAATTTTTACCGGATCCATATTACCCTCTTCGGTATATACCGGAACGTCAATTTGCTCCCCAAGCACTTTCAGCTGGTCAATTGCAGCAGGACGATAAACATCGCATGCAACCAAAAGCGGGTGACGGCCTTTTTTGCTTTTCAGCATTTTTGCCAGTTTCCCTGAAAAAGTTGTTTTACCTGAACCTTGCAGACCCGACATCAAAATCACCGCCGGTTTACCTGTCAACTCAATATCAGTAAATTTACCACCCATCAATTCGGTTAACTCATCTTTTACGATTTTAACCATCAACTGCCCCGGTTTAACCGCAGTTAATACATGCGCACCGAGAGCTTTTTCTTTAACATCGTTGGTAAATTTCTTGGCTATTTTGAAGTTTACGTCGGCATCCAATAATGCACGACGAATATCTTTTAGCGTTTCTGCTACGTTAATTTCTGTAATAGTCCCCTGCCCTTTCAGCAGCTTAAACGACCTCTCCAGTCTGTCACTTAAATTCTCAAACATCGTTTTTTCTCTTTTGAAAATGAGGTGCAAAAATACAGTTTATAGTTTAAAGTTTAAAGCTTAATGTTCAAAGTTTAAGGAAAAAGTATTAAAACATAAAATATGCTGTTTTTTGCATTAGGGATGTCATCTATTGAAAAGATGACATCCCAGGTGTTTTGGAATTATTACAGTCTTAAAAGCTCAAAAAACAGAATCATTCTTTCAATTTTGCAAAACATACAGAGCGGTCTTTTACCGAATTTCTTTTCTACCTTTGCATTCCATAAAAATCATCAGATGAATACTACAATTCTCAATATCATATCGCAGAACCTAAGTATCAGCGAAAACCAGGTTAGTAATACCATTCAGCTTCTAAATGAAGGAGCCACCATTCCGTTTATTTCCAGGTACAGAAAAGAAAGAACTGGCAGTTTGGATGAAATGCAGGTTTTAAGCATAAAAGAACAAAACGAAAAGTTTACCGAGCATGAAAAACGAAAAGAAACGGTTTTAAAAACCATAAAAGAACAAGAACAATTAACTCCTGAATTACAGGCAAGAATTGAAAACTGTTTTGATTCGGTGGAGTTGGAAGACATTTATCTGCCATATAAACCAAAACGCAGAACCAAAGCTACCATAGCCAAAGAAAAAGGACTGGAACCGCTGGCAAAAATTATAATGAAACAATATGAACGCAGTCTGGAAACCAGGGCGGCAGCATTTTTAAACGAGAAAGTGGAATCGGTTGAGGATGCGATTTCGGGTGCGAGAGATATTATTGCCGAATGGATAAGCGAAAACGAAAAAGCAAGAAATATTGTTCGTCGGGGTTTTGAAAACAGCGCCGGAATTACCTCTAAAATAATAAAGGGCAAAGAAGAGGATGCGGCAAAATACCGTGATTATTTTGAATGGGATGAGCCTTTAAAAAAATGTCCGTCACATCGTTTACTGGCAATTCGTCGTGGAGAAAAAGAAGGTTTTCTGAGAGTTTCTATTACACCGGATACTGAAAAGATTACAGAAAACCTGAATCGTTTTTTTGTAAAAGGATTTACAACTTGTTCTGAACAGGTAGAACTGGCTGTTCAGGATAGTTTAAAAAGATTGATTCAACCTTCGATAGAAACGGAATTTGCCAACCTTTCCAAAGAAAAAGCCGACGAGGAAGCCATTAAAGTTTTTGCAGAAAACCTGAGACAATTAATGTTGGCTCCGCCTCTGGGACAAAAACGAATTCTTGCAATTGATCCGGGTTACAGGACCGGATGTAAGGTGGTTTGTCTCGATGAACAGGGCAACCTGTTACATAACGAAACTATATATCCGCACAAACCCCAGGAAGAGTTTAAAATGGCAGCGAAAAAAACCACATCGATGGTGGAAATGTACAAAATTGAAGCCATTGCCATTGGTAATGGAACCGCCAGTCGTGAAACAGAATCGTTTGTTAAAAGATTACGTTTTGATCGTGAATTACGGGTATATGTGGTGAGCGAAGATGGCGCATCAGTTTATTCTGCATCAACAGTTGCCCGGCAGGAATTTCCACAATATGATGTTACCGTTCGTGGTGCTGTTTCTATCGGCCGGCGATTAATGGACCCACTTGCAGAGTTGGTAAAAATCGACCCAAAAAGTATTGGAGTTGGCCAGTATCAGCACGATGTGGATCAGAAAAAACTAAAAAATAGTTTGGATTCTGTAGTTGAATTAAGTGTAAACTCAGTTGGTGTAAATTTAAATACTGCCAGCAAACATTTGCTTACCTATGTATCAGGATTAGGACCAACCCTTGCTGAAAATATAACCAAACATATTAAAGAAAACGGACCATTTTCTTCTCGCGAAGAATTAAAAAAAGTGGCAAGAATGGGCCCCTCTGCATTTGAGCAATCTGCAGGATTTTTAAGAATTCCGGATGCTGATAATCCGTTGGATAATTCAGGTGTTCATCCCGAATCCTACAAAATTGTAAAACAAATTGCCAAAGATTTAAAATGCGAAATCAAAGATTTGGTGCGAAACGAGGACCTGGTTTCGAAGATTGAATTTGAAAAATATGTTACCAAGGAGGTGGGTTTACCGACATTAAATGACATCAAAAAAGAACTTTTGAAGCCCGGACGGGATCCTCGTAAACCAATTAAAGTTTTTGAATTTGCCAAGGATGTGTATTCAATTAATGATTTAAGAGAAGGAATGGTTATACCCGGAATTGTAAATAACATCACGAATTTTGGGGCATTTGTAGATTTGGGAATTAAAGAATCGGGCTTAATACATATTTCTGAGATGGCAGATCGCTTTATTTCAGATCCAAACGAAATTGTAAAATTGCAGCAACATCTGATGGTAAGAATCAAAGAAGTTGATATCGCCAGAAAAAGAATTCAGTTGTCCTTGAAGGGTGCAGAACAATAGTTTCCTTTATTAATAAAAAAGTTGCTTTCTTCTCTGTGAAACTTTGTGTTTTCTCTGTGGAACTCTGTGTAAGAAGGGTTACACTAAGATACACTAAGCTATCACAAAGTAGCGCAAAGATCTAATAGATCGATATCTACACTGAAGATCTAATACGGATTAAAAGGTTTTTCAGGAATTACTATCCAACAAATAATGTAAACCAAAAGTCCCGGGAAAGCTGCAGATAGAATTGAGATTAAAACATAGGCAATTCGGATAAGCGAAACATCAGCATTAATATATTCTGCAAATCCCGCCAATACACCACCCAGAATTTTGTCGCGCGAACGATATAATTTTCTTTCTTCCATTATTTAATCCTCATCTTCTTCGTCAAGTAATTCCTCGTTTTCAAACTCTTTTTCAAGAAACTCTTCAGCAGCCTCAACAAGTTCTGTAATTAAATCTTCATCCCCGGGCTCACCATCTATCCAGTGAATTTCCTGATTGTTCCAGAAATCATCAATATCAGATTCAATAATAAAACGAGGAGTTTCAGTGTGAACTACAAAAATGGTATCCGGTGTTTCCAACGAATTGTCGGCTAGTAAAAATTTTGGTAACATGGCTTTATAAAATTTTTTATTGGAATCAAATTTACAATTAATTGTTCTCTGTTTAACCATATATCTGAAGAAAATTCAGGAAATGTTTAAATAATGTTACGGAGTAGAGCTTATGTACGTAACATCATTTTCAATAGTTTTGTGAAGTAAAAATTTTAGCACCTTGGCTTTACAGGCTGTGTGAAAATGAATATTGATGAGAAATGAAACTTTCGATTTGAAATATCGAATTATGACCCCCTTTAATTCCCCCTAAGGGGGAAAATTCCTCCCCTTCGGGGAGGTTAGGAGGGGTCAAACTTACAAATTGAAACTTTCTTTAGCCATCAACCATAAGCCAATTTCCATTTCCTTTTTATGCCACCGGGTTGAAACACGATGTAAGAAAATCTTGTTTAGAGCAGACAATAATTATTAATGTTATATATTCCAATTTTGACCAAGCAGAATTAAAATAGAATGTTATTTTTATCCGAGTTTAAAAATTACAACCTACATAATGAATAAACTAAACGATATTCTTGCGTTAATCGATGGCTATATTGGCGGATCTCAATGGTTCGTATTTCTACTTTTAGGAACCGGTCTCTTTTTTACCATCTACCTAAAATTTCCACAATTCAGATATTTAAAATACTCTTTAAAAATTGTAAGAGGGAAATTTGATAAAGAAGGTGACGAAGGAGATACATCGCATTTTCAGGCATTAACCACAGCCTTATCGGGAACTGTAGGAACCGGAAACATTGCAGGAGTAGCGTTGGCGATTCATTTGGGTGGACCGGCAGCATTGTTTTGGATGCTGGTAACTGCTGCTGTGGGTATGACCACTAAATTTGTGGAGGTAACCCTTTCGCATAAATATCGTGAAAAAGCTTCTGATGGTTCTATTGCAGGTGGCCCGATGTACTACATGAAGAATCGTTTAAACATGAAATGGTTAGCCGGTATATTTGCGGTTGCAACCATTCTTTCTTCGTTTGGAACTGGAAGTTTACCACAAATCAACAGTATTTCCAATTCCATGTTTGAAACGTTTGGAGTAAATCATATGCTTACGGGAGGAATTTTGGCCGTGCTTTTGGGTTTGGTAATTATTGGCGGAATTAAAAGAATTGCAAAAGTTACCTCAACCTTGGTGCCTGCTATGGCAGCCATTTATTTTATAGGTGCTATGGCGGTTATACTTTACAATTATGAAAATATTATACCTTCATTAACAGCAATTGTTGGACAGGTTTTTACAGGTTCGGCAGCAGTTGGTGGTTTTTTGGGTGGAAGTATTGCATTTGCTTTTAACAGGGGTGTAAACCGTGGTTTGTTTTCCAATGAAGCTGGACAAGGTTCTGCACCAATTGCTCACGCAGCGGCTCGTGCTCACGAACCTGTTTCAGAAGGATTGGTTGCATTGCTTGAACCATTTATTGATACCATTATTATTTGTACACTTACCGGTTTGGTTTTACTTTCTTCCGGTGTGTGGAACGAAAAACTACCCAACCAGTTTCAGGATGTGGATTTGATAGTTTTGGCAGATAACTATTCTGAAGATAATGAGACCGATAAACAAACACTTTATGAATATCTTGCCGGCGACAAAGAAATCAATGCACTAAACGGTAAACTCAATGTTGTGGATGGCATCATTCTGAATCAACCTACAATTTTACATGCCCGTTCTGTTGCTGAAGATGTAAAGGTACTACTCAATAAAAAACCATATACCGGTGAGGTTGAAATTAAAAACGGAAAACCTGTAAAACGACAGGGATTAACTTTTACCGGGAAATCGTTACTTCATAGCGCACCTCTTACAACCGTAGCATTTACACGCAGCTGGTTTGGAATCTACGGGAAATATATTGTTTCAATCGGATTGTTACTTTTTGCTTTTTCTACGGCAATCAGTTGGTCGTATTACGGTGGACGTGCTGTTACTTATTTAGTTGGAGTAAAAGGTGTTATGTGGTACAGGCTGGTTTATGTTTTAATGTTCTTTTTTGCATCTTTTGCGGATACTACAATCGTTTGGACACTTTCGGGAATTACAATTGCATTAATGACCATACCTAACTTATTTGGGATACTGGCACTTTCAAAAGAAATGAAAAGTGAAGTAAAACTTTTCTGGAAAGAATATGCCAATCGTTTTCCGGATGAAAAAGTCCCAAAAGGGTAGTTTATTCAGCAAGGCTTTTATAAATATCTCCCAGCAATTCATCCTGCAAAACAGTATTGGTTAACAAATAGTCGTGTCCCATTCCGGCCATATCCTGGATAGTGATAATATTTTCCATATGGAAAATATTAACATAATCAGGAAGTTTTTTCTCTTTTCTTGGCCCTTTATTTCCCATTCTGTTTTTCAAATGTGCTATACTCGACATTTTAAGCAAATAGTCTTTTCTGTTCACAAAAACATCAACATCATTTGCCATTTGATCCAGGTTGTAAAATGCATTCCCTGCTTCAAACGCATTGCGTGGAGCCACACTACCTACAAATAAAATCCGGTTATATACTTTTTTTAAGGGTATATTTTGCTGTTTTCGCATTTCAAGATATTCCTTAAAAAGCATATTCCCCATCGAAGAGAATACAATGGAAATGGTTATATCTTTCGGACGGTTTTTAAAATATTCTTCATCGCTTAAAAACTCCTCCAACATATGCTGGAAAATGGCAAAATCTGCTGCTCCGTTTTTCGATTCTCTCACTGCATTGTAGTACTGGTATGCATCATCTTCCACGCCCCAGGCATAGGTTAAAATTGTTGCTTTATTAAATAATGAATCTCCATAGTTTTCTTTTAAGCGCCTCATATAACTGTTAACCTGTTTATCAAAGGATTTACCATAACCGCCAACAACAATGTAAAAATGTCTGATTCCTCTTACCAGTCTCTGATTTTCATACATCTCATAAAAGATATTATGCTTTACATTTGTGGTTGGAAAACTGTCAGATAAATTAACTGCACGGTATAATAATTCGATAGAATCATTGTCAAAATCATAGGAACAAAAATAGAGTGTATTGGTTTGAATCGTGGATTTATTCTGAAAGTAAATTGAATTATCTTCATTGATAACAATGGGGCGGTTCGTAAAGAAATAGGATTTTGATGGTTTAAAACTATTGTAATTACTAAAATCTGTTGTTTCTATCTGGCCGAAAACCATTTCTGTGATAAAAAATGATAAACCTAAAACCAATGAAAATAATCTGTAAAACTTCATTTTATTTCGCTTATTAGTTCTTCTTTAAATATACGAAGATGATTTAAAACTGAAACAAGCTGAGAGGTCGAAAAGTTTTTTATTTCAACACCTTTGAATTTATTGTAAAACAAATAATCAACCTTTGTTCTGGAAATAAAAATTGCCGAATTATTCTGCCAGGATTTGGTTTAACAAATTACTAATTTCTTCGCCCCTGGTTAAAACCATCATATGAGAACCATCCTCAATCAGGTAATCGTATTTGACATTTTTGTGGGGTAAAGTATCGTCGTTATCCCCATGAATATGGATAATATCTTTTCTGTAACCGGTTCGGTCCCATTCCAGAATCATTGCAACCGTACGTTTTAAAAAATACTTGTCTTTATCATCAAGCATACTTTTAAAAGTTTCTTTATCGTAGTTTCTGTCAGATTCAACAATGGGTTGAAGAATTTTCGCACCGGTTTTTACCAAACCGGGGGGAATAATTTTATAAATCGGGAAATCATATTGGAACTTATATCGCCCCGGATATTCATACCTGCTTTTTGCACTCGAAATCACAATTATCTTTTCGGGATTTAAAAAATCACCCATTTCGGTGGCCAGCATCCCTCCCAACGAAACTCCTACCAGTACATAATTTTGGTTGGTATCAATTTGTTGAGAAAGCTGTTTGGCAAAACAAGCCATATCGCAATTTTTTTCCGGAGTAAAATAGTGGATGTGTTGTATTTCAAAATTTTCGTTGAGGGAAATATTTTTAAACAAGCGATAATCTGCTCCCTGACCGGGAATCATGTATACAATGGTTTTGGATTCCTGAGCAAACAAAAGACCAAAATTTATTAAAATTGCCGTGATAATAAATTTGAAATATTTGATTTGTTTTGAAATAGTATTTTGTTTTTGGGATTTAAAATTTAGCCAGTGTATCTATTATTTCCTCACAACCACCATTTTCAATGTACTCAGAATGTTGGATTTGTGTTTCAAATTTATGACCACAAAGTTTATAACATTGTGTTTCTCCCCGGGTTTCTTTCAAAAATGCATTAAGAACTTTTTTTGCTTCGGGAATTTTAAATGTGGTATCTCCGGGTTTTGAGCGCTGCCAATCGAGTGCTTTAAAATACACAGCTGCACCCAATGCACCACATGTATTCCCACTTAATCCTATTCCACCTGCAAATCCGGATACCATAACCGCTTTTTTTTCGCCGGCACCCTTTCTTTTTGCCAGAATATAAGCACAATTCGATATTTTATTATCTGTTTCTATTTTTCTTTTCATTCCCTTTTTTGCAGCCTCAATAGCTTCAGGTGCCCATTTGCTTGTTAGTCTGGCACAATTTAAGGGTTTTCCGGTAATAAAATATTTTACCATACCCAAAACACTTCTTTGGTTACACTGTGTAATTTTTCTGCAGTCGACATGTTTTGCCCTTACAATAAATGATTGATTAAGTGCTTTCGCTGCATTCACCGATATTTGAACTGCCACATTCGATGTGTTGCTTTTTTCAAAAGCTTCTGCTCCCGCAGCCAGCACTGCTCCCCAAAGCATTCCACATTGATGGCCTTCAGACATGATACCTCCACAGAGTGGAGCCGTTGCCCATTCTTCCGTTTTCATCGGATTGCCAAACGACTTGTTCAGTGTCGTTTTTAAAGCACCGGCACAACCTATTTGAAACAGAAGTTTTCGGGCTTCTTTCTGAATTGTTTTTGTGTTTTCCATTTACTTCATTTTACTTGATTGAAATGTAAATCTTAATCACCGAGGCTTTATCAAAAAAAAAATTCATATTAAGGAATATAAAATTTATTAACAACTTTCTTTTGACCCCTCCAAACCTTCCGCCAGCTGGCGGATAGGCTTAAAGTCCCCCTTGGGGGATTCCAGCCTGCCGGCTGGCAGGTAGGGGTAAATTACCAAGTGGTTACCTAAATATCGTAAATTAAAATTCAAATAAACTTTATGTTTTGCAGCCTCTTTTACAATTCCCAACTTTTCACAATTTTTAGTTGCTGAATCCGTCAGCTGACGGACAGCATGACGTTCAAAAGTTAACGAACAATCTTGATTTTGCATTCCCATTTTCTGAATTGTCTATTTGTTTTCAGGTTCATAAGAGAATACATCTCCAATGGGGACCTCAAAAGTCAGGGCGATTTTAAAAGCGAGTTCAAGCGAGGGAGAATACTTCCCTTTTTCGATGGCTACAATGGTTTGACGCGAGGCTCCCACCCTGTCGGCCAGCTCCTGCTGTGTCATTTCATCGGCGTTAAACCGAAGTCGTCTGATGTTGTTTCTAATAAAATCCTTGCTCATCTTAAACCCCCTTTCTGTAGTAATACATTTGCGAGCCATTATCGATAAGCTCAGAAATTACTCCGCTGATAACAAAAAGGATAAACAGCCAGTATGTAGGCCAACCAATTGCCAGGGCTATAATTGCAAGAAAAAATCCAACTGAAAATGTATAGTGCGAATTACGCGTAGCTTTTAATTTTATCAACTTATCGCGTTCATCTTCTTTTGGAATATCCTCCTCTCGGGTAGCAATGGCATTGATAATGTGAAAGATGATGTAAATAACAATACGTGCCACAATCGATACGCCTGCAAAAATCAGAAATACAATCCCCCAGGTTTGGAAATTGTCGTTGAGTTCGATACTGCCTGCCAGGTGTTTTTGATAAACTTTCCAGGCAAAAACAGAAGTAATCAGTAAAGTGCTAAAAATGTTTACAATGTTTTCTTTTTCTCGGTAAGACATGACTTTAAATTTTAAAAATTGTTTAATTATTTTGACTTAATGTAATATTATTACGACACAAAGATAAATATTTTTTACTTAATGTCAAGTATTTTTTACATTTAATTTTAAAAATTAATCCAAAATATGAAGATTGATGAATTAAAATATACCTGAACGGTTTAAGAAGACTGTGATTAAAAAGATTGATTTCCAAAGCAGTGTGTCATATATTTTGTTAAATTAGGAATCAATATATTATTCTCAACCAAAATAAAATTAAAAAAATCGAAAACATTAATTCCCAAGAAATATCCTTAGCTAAATCAAGAAATCTTAAATAAACCTAATAAATACCATTATGAATAAATGGAAGATCACAATATTTAGATTAGTAGAAAAAGGCTCACATGGACAAAAGTTGAATAGAGTATTTGATTATTTTATACAGTCATTAATAATTGCAAGTGTTGTAGTAATAATTTTAGAGTCCATACCTGAAATTAATTTGGAACATAACAAGATTTTATACAGTTTCAATGTATTCACAATTATTATTTTCTCGATAGAATATTTGATGAGGCTATACGTTTCTGACTTAACTCATCCATCAACAAATAGATTAAAATCTGCTTTAAAATTTATATTCTCTGGATATGGATTAATTGATTTAATGGCAATTATTCCATTCTATCTTCCAAGGTTAATTATGTTAGATTTAAGATTCGTGAGAATTTTAAGGTTAATAAGATTCTTAAGAATCCTGAAAGTAAACAGGTACAATGATTCACTAAACTTGATTTGGAGTGTTATAAAGGAAAAGAGATCTGAACTTGCTGTGACTGGTTTTGTAACATTTCTAATTTTACCACTTGCTTCTTTCATTATGTATTACGTTGAAGGTGAAAAACAACCTGAGCAATTTCCTAATATTTTAGCTTCTTTTTGGTGGGCCATTGCAACGTTAACTACCGTTGGCTATGGTGATGTTTATCCAATTACTGCGTTGGGAAAGTTTATAAGTGGATTTATCGCAATAATTGGCATTGGATTAGTTGCTCTGCCTACTGGATTAATTAGCGCAGGATTTATAAGTAAAATTGAAAATAGAAAAAATCCCAGTTGTAATAATGTATGCCCTCATTGTGGCAAGGAACTAAATAATAATTAATCTGTTATTTCCATTATGTCATGGATTGCATACATATAATAATAGGAGCACGCTGGCTATTGACTCAGAACAAAGAGATTACAAAAATGAAAATCATAAAAATCGAACTACAAACCAATAATATCCAGGCAACAGAAAAATTCTACACTGAGGTTCTCGAATTAAAAGGTTTTGACAGAAAACCTGAAACGATTTCATTTCAGGCTGGGCATTCGATTTTAAGTTTTAATGAATCACCATTTACAAATTCGAAATATCATTTTGCATTTAATATTCCTCAAAATAAACTCAAAGAAGCAATTCAATGGATTTCACCAAAAACCGAACTAATTAAAAATTCAGACGATTCAGTTACTACCCGATTTGAAGATTGGAATGCAGAATCGATTTATTTTTACGACAACAACGGAAATATTTTGGAATTTATTTCACGCTTTGATTTAAACAACGCTTCAGATCAGACGTTTGACAGTACTTCGATTTTGTCTGTCAGCGAAATGGGAATTGTATCAGACAAACCGTTGGTGTTGGCAGAAGAACTAACTAAAATAAAAGACCTGGATTATTTTGTAAAAGGACCTAAAAGAAAAGATTTTGTAGCTGTGGGTGATGAACAGGGTTTGCTTGTAATTTCGAGTCCGAAACGCAATTGGTTTCCTACCAACAACCCTGCAGAAAAACATCCCTTAAAAATTAGTATTTTGGTAAATGATTCCATAGAATTACTGGAATTTGTCCACTAAACCATGTACAACATTCAAAATCAAACCCTTGCCAAATTATCGACATATGTTAATTATTATTGAAATATTAAATTAGCATTGACAATGAATTTATTTTTATCGATTTTATGTAATTTCAAAAAATTAAAATAAAAAATCAGACGATAAACCAGAGTCATATGCTGTTTCTCACCATTGTTATAAAGCACATTCCAAAAATAAAACTGGCTTTATTTTTGATTATAAGCATTTTATTTAATTCACAAATAAAGGGGCAAACTCTTACAGGGATAATTGTCAATCAAAATGAGCAGGCTTTGCCCGAAGTTAATGTCTTAAATTTATCCAACGGTCAACATACACATTCCAACGAGCAAGGTTTTTTCAGATTTGAAAATGTATCGCTTGGTGACACCCTAAAATTTTCGCATGTAGGTTACATTACTTTACAAACTGTTATAGACAATCTCACAACTCCTTTAAAAATCACATTAAACGCAAAATCCATTAAACTCGACGATGTAGTTATTGCTGTTGATATCAATGCCTTAAACCTTATTACTGATATAGATATTCAAACCAACCCGGTAAATTCGTCTCAAGACCTGTTGCGAAAAATTCCGGGGGTTGTTATGGGCCAGCACGCGGGAGGAGGCAAAGCTGAACAGATTTTTTTACGCGGATTTGATATCGACCACGGAACAGACATCAATATAACGGTGGATGGTCTTCCGGTAAATATGGTTTCGCATGCTCACGGTCAGGGCTATGCCGATCTGCATTTTGTTATTCCTGAAACCATTGAAAAAATTGATTTTGGGAAAGGGCCCTATTACCAAAACAAGGGAAACTTTACCACAGCAGGTTATGCCAATTTTAAAACAAGGCAAAAAATCGATAGCAGTGTTGTAAAACTGGAACTTGGACAGTTTCACACTCATCGTCTGATGGGAATGTTTAATGTTTATAACAAGAACAATCAAAATGCCTATATAGCCACTGAATATCTTGCGACCGATGGTCCGTTTGAAAGCCCTCAGAATTTTGACAGGATAAACATTTTTGGAAAATACAACGGATTATTGACTGCCACCGATAAATTGGGAATTACCGCTTCTTATTTCGACAGCAAATGGGATGCCTCCGGCCAAATTCCGCAACGAGCCGTTAATAGCGGTCTGATTACCCGTTTTGGTGCGATTGATGACACCGAGGGAGGTAATACAAAAAGGACAAATCTTTTAATTAATTACGATAAAGTTCTGGATGAAACATCATCGATAAAGAGCTATGTTTATTTAAACCGGTATGACTTTGAATTGTATTCAAATTTTACCTTCTTTTTAGAAGATTCTGTTAACGGAGACCAAATCAGACAAAAAGAAAATCGAACGATTTACGGTTTTTCGAGTGAATATAAAAAAGCTTTTACCACTGATAATATTAAGGGAACCTGGCACGCCGGGATTAGTTTGCGTAACGATCAAAGTACTAACAACGAACTCAGCCACACCTTAAACCGACAAGAAACCCTTGACCGGATTAAACTGGGAAACATTAACGAAACCAATATTGGAGCTTATTTAGGTACGACGTTTACTGTAAATAAATGGATGTTTAATCCTTCAGTTCGTATTGATTATTTTGATTTCAATTACAACGATGCTTTAATTTCCGAATATCAAACCCAGTCGGTTTCAAAAGCAATTGTTAGTCCAAAGTTTAATATTATTTACAATCAATCTCAGAATCTTCAGCTTTATTTAAAAACGGGGAAAGGATTTCATTCCAACGACACAAGAGTGGTTGTAGCACAAAATGGTGAAAAAATTCTACCTGCAGCTTATGGTTTTGATGCCGGGTTTATCTGGAAACCCACACCCAAAATGTTAATAAATCTGGCGTATTGGTATTTATACCTCGAACAGGAATTTGTTTATGTTGGCGATGCCGGCATTGTAGAACCCAGTGGAAAATCCCGTCGCCAGGGATTCGACTTTAGTTATCGTTATCAAATCCTTCCATTTTTGTTTTGGAACCTGGATGCCAACTATTCCCATGCCCGTGCGATAGAAGAAGAAAAAGGAAATGACTATATACCCTTGGCTCCCGACTTCACACTGGTTAGCAGTTTAAACCTTGTTCACCAATCGGGATTATATGGTAGCGCCAATGTAAGATTTATTAACGACCGTCCGGCAAATGAAGACAATTCGATTATAGCGAAAGGTTATACGGTTTTGGATGTAAACGCCGGGCAAAAATGGAAAAACCTGGGTTTTGGAATTCAGGTTCAAAACCTTTTGAACACAGAGTGGAACGAAACCCAGTTTGCTACTGAATCAAGATTACAATTTGAACCGAAACCGGTAGAAGAAATTCATTTTACGCCCGGCACCCCTTTTTTTCTAAAGGCAATGATTGAATATAACTTTTAAGTACCCCCTGAAGAATTTTAACATTTGTAATTCAGCATAAAACCGAATAATTTTATGGTGTAGATATAGATTCTAAATTGTACTAGCGATTTGAAAAGACAGTCAAACTTCAATTAGTCAATACTAACGATGAAAAACCAAATTATATTTATTGTAATCAGCCTCCTTAGTCTAAGTGCTTTTGCCCAACAAAATATGCTTTGCCAGGGACATTACTGGACAGAAGATGAAGCCAATATTAAAATGAAAGAATTTGCTTCGGAATGGAACGATTTGAAAAGTTGGGAAAAACGTGCAGACAAAATTCGTCAAGGAATTATTGAAGGTTTACAATTGGAGAAAATGCCAAAAAAGGAAGGCAAACTGAATGTAATTTTACACAGTACAAAAACCATGGATGGTTACCTTGTCGAAAATATCGCTATTGAAAGTTTTCCCGGATTTTATGTAACCGGCAATTTGTACCGGCCCGCTTTTAAGAAAGAAAAATATGCAGCTGTTTTATCTCCCCACGGACATTTGACCAACAAACGATTTACAGATTACGTACAAAAAAGAGCAGCGGTTCTGGCACGCATGGGAGCTATCGTTTTTACCTACGATATGGTTGGCTACGGAGAAAGCACACAGGTAAACCACAAAATGCCCATTGCTTTGCTCCTACAAACCTGGAACAGCAAATGTGTGCTCGACTATTTACTTTCGCGCCCTGATGTGGACGCTGAACGAATTGGAATGACCGGTGGCTCAGGAGGAGGAACACAAACCTTTATATTAACCGCCATCGATGACCGTATTAAAGTATCGGTACCTGTGGTTCAGGTTTCAGCACATTTTTTTGGAGGTTGTGTTTGTGAAAGCGGAATGCCCATTCATAAAAGTACAAATCACCAAACCAACAATGTTGAAATTGCAGCACTTTGTGCACCACGTCCGCAGTTGCTAATTTCAAACGGTGCTGACTGGACACGTAATACGCCAAATATCGAATTTCCTTATATCAAAAGTGTTTATGCCTTATACAATGCTGAAAACCGGGTAGAAAATGTGCATCTTCCCCTTGAAAAACATGATTATGGTTTTTCGAAACGTGCAGCTGCCTACAACTTTTTTGCCCATCATTTAAAACTGAATAGTGGTGCCGTTCCTTACAACGATGGATACAAGGAAGATTTTGTAAAAATCCTGTCAAAAGAGGAACTTGAGGTTTTTAATGCTAATCATCCCAGACCTAATAATAGTTTACAAGGAGATGATGCTGTCATGGAATTTTTGGGAATAGATTTATAATTCAGACATTTTTTCGTGCAGTTGTGAATTCAATGCCCTGGTCTCAAAACCAGAATAAAATAAGAGCATAAAAATCTTTTCAGGCTTCCCTTTATGATTAAGTTACTTTGATTTTATAAGCAATTAAGGCATTACCGTGTCTGATATATAAAACACCATTGGCTATAACAGGCCTTGCAAAATGATGGCCATCTCCCTCTTTTACTTTGAAAGCATTGACTACTTTTAACTCATTGTTTTTGTACTGAATTAAGCTCATATCGCCATTCATTCCGTAGCTGTAAAACTTATTATCGGCAAAAATTATACTTCCGGTAGCTGTTTTTATGGAATCCAAAACGATCCCGGTTTCGGTATCCATTTTTTTTAGCCAATTTCCTTTTACCGTTGTAAAAAGTCCGTTTCCAACCTTTACATAACCATTAAAATTATTTCTGATTTTGTTGTTATACCATAACAGGTTTAATTTTTCCCCGTTTTCAGCAATTTCCAGTTTGATTGCGCCCTGTCCTTTTTCATCGTTGCCAATAAAATAAATAAATCCTTCATCATAAATTGGTGAATTACAATGTTCACCATCCCATTCAAAACCGATCAACGGAACCGAGCCCAGAGTTTCACCATTTTCGCTGTCAACAGCAAAAAGAAAATGTCGTGAATGGGTAACAATTATTTTGCGCTCAGGTAATTCAACAAAAATTGGCGAACAATAAGAAAAAGTATCTTTTAGTGCTTCCGATGACCAAATCAATTCCCCACTAAAACGATCAAAAGCAGCCATATTCGTTTTGTTGCCACCCACAAAACTGTATACTTTTTCTTCATCAACCAGCAACGATTCGGAATAACCAAAAAACGGAACTTCTGCATCTAAATCCCTATAAATATCAACTGCCCATTTTTCTTTTCCGCTTTCTGCTTCAAAACAAGCAATTCGTCCATGACCTGAAGAAGTATAAACCAAATCATTTACAACAGTAGGTGTAGACCTTGCTCCCGGGTAAGTAGCTGAAAACCCCTCACCCATAAACTCTTTGCCGTTTTGGGATTTCCAAAGCAGCTTTCCTTCCAGGTCAAAAGCAAATAAAAAGCTGATACTATCCTGCTCCCCGTTTATAAAAATTTTATCATCTGTAATAACCGGTGCTGCAAACCCTTTGCCCAAACTTTCCACTTTCCATATCATCTCCGGACCTTTTACAGGCCATTCATCCAAAAGGTTGGTTTCCTTATAAATACCGCTGCGGTCAGGCCCCTGCCATTCGGTAATTTTTAAAGGTTTTTCTGATTTACAGCTTATAAAAATACCGGTTGCAATAGTAGCACTAATAAGTACAATTAATAGGTCTTTAATCCGAAGATGTTTCATTTTTAATATGCTTAGTGATTTTGTTTGCAAGTAAAGTTGTTAAATAAAGATTTGTTGTTACAACGTTCTAACAAAAATAACATTTATAAAAAAGATTCCTGCACTTAAAGTTTGACCACCTTACAAAAGGTTACGTTTTCCCCACTCCATAAATTGTTATCAGCGGGAAGTACGTCTTCATAAAATCTGATATTTGTAAAATCAAAGGATTCCAAAAGTTGCATTAAATCATCATGCGAAAAATAGTGAGTCCAAAACCGGTAAACCTCTGTTTTGTTTTCATCTGCAACAATATGCTGATTTAGTATTACCTTCCGGTTTTTGTATAAAAATGAATCTGAAAGTGCCAGATATTGTGTCTTTCTCCAAAATCCCTGCTCAGCAACTTCCCAGTTTTTCGGACTTATTTTTTTATCCAAATCCCTGTCGTTTAATACATCGAAAATAAAAGTGCCACCCGGTTTTAGAGCTTTTTCTATTGTTCTGAGTAGTTGAATTCGTTCTTCCGGTAACAAAACTCCAAAGTCGGTATATATCATCAACACCAGGTCAAATTCATCTTCTGGCAATTCCAGGTCCAAATAATTTTTATTGATGTATTTAATATCCCGATTACTGATTTTGGCCTGCTCCTTTGCATAATTAATGGTGTTTTCAGAGAAATCGACGCCTGTAACTTTATGACCTTTCTGAGCTATTTTTTGTGTATATAAACCAGGTCCACACCCCAAATCAAGAATTTTCAGTTTTTCTCCATTCACAGTGCTAAAAATCCAATCGATGGTTTTTTCTATGGTCGACTTTTTTCTGCTTGCCAAATCAATATCCGGATTCAAATGGATTTCAAGTAATTGTTTTGAAATGTGCTCATCCGTCCACATCACTGCTGTACCTTTTTCGTAAAGCGTTGGTTTGCTCGCATATTTTAATAATTCCTGTACTTTCATTTCATTTTTTTTTAGATAGTTTTTCGGGAAGTAATTAGTTTTAAAATTAGTGTAATGCCGGCAATATATATTTCTCAAGAATTTTATTCTGTTTTACCTTCGATTTATAATTCGCGCCGGTAAATACTATAACTGCATTTAGTTCAGGGAATACCATAATTTTCTGTCCCCCCCAGCCAAGGGCAAAAAACATTGGTCCATATTCAGGGTATTGTTTTGTCCACCAGGTGTATCCATAACCAACATTACCCAAATCTTCACCCGGAACTTTTATACCATAATTACCAGCGTAAGGTTTGGAGCATTTCGACACCCAATCTTCTGACACGATTCGTTGGCCATTCCACATTCCTTTATTTAACATCATGGAGCCTATTTTAACCATATCGCGCGGAGTGAGTTTTAAGCCACCAGCACCCTGAATCTCCCCTGATGATGGAAATTTCAACCACCAATCAAAGGAAGTAATGCCTAAAGGTTCAAAAAGGTGTTTTTCCGAAAATTCATCCAAGGTCATTCCTGTGGCATTTTTTAATATTTCAACCAAAATTTGAATGTCGCCACCGGAGTAATTAAACCTTTTGCCCGGTTCAGCTACAAAATTTCTGCCTAGCACATAGTTCATAGGGCCGTCTTCCCAAAACCAAATACCAATCTGGTCGTTCTTTATTGAGCCCAGGGAAACACCCCACTCTTCCCATCTCAAACCTGATGTCATCGTTAAAACATGTTCGATACTTATGTACTCTTTATTATTTGTTTTAAAGTGCTGGTAATCGGGCAGGTAATCGAATATGGATTGATGAACATTTTCAATAAAGCCCTTATCGATGGCAATTCCTATACAAAGCGAGGTTATGCTTTTGGTATCTGAATGGATACAATGTGGCATTTCTCTGTTCCAGGCAAGCCATTCACCTTTATGGCCCGATGCATCCCATTGGTAAGAATGTCCCGGGAAATATTCTTCGAGAACCAGTTTATCGTCCTTGTAGATTAAAACGGAATGAATTTCACCGTATTTCCCTCCTCCAATATGTTTGATTGCATCCATTACCAATGGAGTATCAATGTTTACCTGTCCCATCCCGGCAACTTCAAGTCCGTCTTCTGTTTGCTCCGGAACCCGGTATTCATAGTCTGTGTAAAAATCCTGACATCCCAAATTAATCGCGGAGATTAATAAAGATGCCAGTATGATTGTTTTCATGGTTAACCGTTTCATTTTCTTTAATTTAGTTTGTTTAATAAATTTCAATATCTGAGGTTTCTTTTGTGAAGGTATCGTAGGTAATTGTTTTGAATAATCTGGCATAATTAGTGCAGCATTTTTTTGACTTTCAAAACTTTCCTGTTGATTAAATGCTGCGGAATCGTAAATAATTCAGATATAATCTTTTTTATCTGATTTTTCTATTTTTTTACTGACGCAATATAAAATGCCTTCGACTTGTTACCCATTATTATACTTTTGGATATTTCAAAACCATTTTCCTCAAGAAGATTTTCTATACTTTTTTTTGTGGTTTTTTCTTTTTTGGTTTCTTCCGGAGGTTTTCCAAAAGTTTTTAAAAACCGAATTCCCATAGTTAACTGGTTAAAAAAATTCATTTCATTCATGGCAAAAGAGGTAATTATCAAAGTTCCCTTCTTTTTCAGCATGCGCTTACTTTCCTGAATAACTTTCTCTGCATTTCCAATAATATGGATAAGATTAGCCATAAACACTGTATCAAAAAATTCAGATTCAAACTGAAGGTTTAAAGCATTTGCCTGAACGAACTCCGTATTTTTCAGGTAAGCTCTTTTTTGTTTTGCTGTATTTATCATCTCTTCCGAAAAATCAGTTGCCAATACTTTTGTAGCTTTGGTTACCAGTACTTCGGAATACAAACCCGTTCCGCAACCCAGTTCCAGAACATTGCCTAAAAATTTTTCAGCAAGAATTTCCTTTTTCGCAAGTAAAATAACTTCCTCTCCTACTACCGCTTTTTGTTTTTCTTCGTAATCCGAAACAAATCTGCTCCAATAGCTTTCTTTTTTAATAGTTTCCATGTTTTTTATGATTTGATCTATCTTAAGTTTAAGTGTTCCAAACAATTTCGATTTGCCAGAAAATTGCATGACCACCGATTTCTGGTCTAAGGAACGCTGATAACAACATGCCCTTTTTTATGTCCCTTGTCCACATATCGATGAGCTTCTGCCATTTGCTCAAGCGAAAATTTTTTGTCGATTACAGTTTTGAGTTGTCCTTCCTCGATTAATTGTTTTAAATTGTTCAGGTTCCCGGTAGTGTATGTAGCAACTCCTCCAATTACTTTTTTACCCGAAGAAAATGAGCATTTAATTCCTTCAATAATCCGCGGGAGTTCCAGGTGTACAGCAGATAAATACATTCCCCCGGGAGCCAGTTTTTCAACACATGATTTTACAGGTGCTTTACCCACTGTGTCAAAAATCACATCGTAAGTTTCAAACTGTTCTAAAAAATCTTTAGCTGTATAATCAATAAGTTTATCAGCACCAATCGATTGTACCATTTCAAAACCATCTGCCCGGCACACTCCTGTTACTTCGGCTCCCATTACTTTTGCCAATTGCACAGCAAAAGTTCCGATACCACCTGCAGCACCGTAAATAAGCACCTTCTTTCCTTCAGAAACATTTCCTTTTCTTAAAAAGTGAACAGCAGCCAAAGCACAGTGAGGAACTGCTGCTGCTTCCTCAAAAGTCATGTTTTTAGGTTTTATTGACATCACCGTTTTTTTGGGAAGACAGACATATTCTGCGTATCCTCCAAAAGCCGCACCTGATGATGCAAAAATTTCATCCCCGGGTTTAAAATTTTTCACCTTTTCACCCACTGCCTCAACTATCCCTGAGATTTCAACACCAAGAACTTTTTTTCGGGGCCCTTTAAATCCCATTGTCAGTTTCACCGGAAAATTAAAAATGGAAGGGAAATCTGCACCGCGAATTCTTGCATCGGCACCATTGGCAGTGGTGGCTTTAATTCTAATCAGAATTTCGTTTGGTTTTGGCACCGGTTTTTCCATCTCAACCAATTGAAGTACTTCCGGAGGACCATATTTTGGACATACTATTGCTTTCATCATTTTTGGTTTTTTAATAATCTTTTTCAATTTCGGCAAAAATCTGTTATTCAGCAATTTATTGTTTTAGCATTTCAGCAATAATCGGACGGGTAGTTTCTATTTCTTCAAAATCGAGTTTTAAACCCAGTGGTTTATATGCCTGAGCAAAATATTCGTAGATTCCTTTAACTGCTTCAAAAGGTGCATTTACAGAATCAAAGGCAGTTGAACCTGCGTTGTTTTTTATGTTTTTATCAATGCCATTTTCCAAAAGTGCTTTTACAATCTCTGTCCGGCAAAAAAATGCAGCAGAATGTAAAGCTGTCGAGCCATCGTTATTTTTTGTATTCACATCAGCTCCTGCGTTAATTAAAGCCAGGGCAATTTCTGTTTTACCCAAAACAGTGGCTGTAATCAAAGGAGTCGAGCCTCCCATTTGTTCTTTTATATTGATATCATTTCTGGCTTTAATATATTTTTCAACACTTTTGGTATCTCCATTCACAATGAGTTCATGGATATTTACTTCAGTCTGATTTTTTTGTTCGGTAATTTGTTCAGAATTTTCTTTTTTAGCGTTTATTGAATTTCCGGAAAAGGCCAAAACCAAAACAAATACTGTAATTAAAGCTGTTGCAATTGTTTTCATATTAAAAGTTTTTTTTATGGTTTTTTGATAAGTATAAATAATCATGTTTGAGAAGAAGAAAGTGCTTAATGAAAGGATTACAAATTTTAGCATAGCAGGCATTTGTACACGTAATAGCAACAATGCCAGAACACCCATAACAATGGTGTGGATGATGTAAACCGAATATGAACTTCGGTTAAGTTGTGTCATTAAGGGATTTATTTTGTTAAAGTAAAATGTGAAAACATAGATTAATACATATAGCATACTCAGCATAGTAGCAAGTGCAGAAGTGTAGTAAAATATTCGGTCAATAAATTCAGATATAAAATAAAAGTTCCGGGCAGGATCAATAATGTTGAAAAAGAAGTTCAGGGCAAAAACTGCAAAGGCAGTCATAGAAATGGTAAGTACAATGTTGGCAATAGTATAATGTTTTTTGTTTCTTGCTGTTTCGAAAACTTTCAGTTTATTACAAAGTGTTCCCAACAGGAAAGACATAAAATAGATTAGTAATCTCTCGACCTGAAAATCGATAACTGAGGAAAGATACCAGCCGCGAAGGTTTAAAACCGAAATTACCATGCTGTAAATCAAGCCAATGACAAAAGTTACTACAACTCCTTTTGACAAATTGATTTTTAATGATAACAAACTAGTTTTTGAAAGAGCCAGATAAAGCAATTGAAAAATAAACAATATGGGTAGAAACCATAACCAACTCTGTGTTGGATTATTGGAAAAGTAAGAAAGATCACTTCCCATTCTTATAAAGAAATGAAAATAGCTAAGTATGTTTTCCTGAGGCAAACCTCTGGAATAAAGAAAAATAAATTTATATGCAGGAATCAAGGTAAAAACAGCAATCAACCACGGCAATAAAATCCTTTTAAATTTAGATTTTACAAATTCCCATGATGTTTTGCTTTTAGCAGAGAAACGGACAAAATATCCCGAAATAAAAAATATGCTAAACATTACAAATAAATCGAGATACATGCGAATTAATCCAATCGAATTGTTTTTAACCGGATCAACAACAATCCAGGTGTTTTCCAATACCGATTCATAAACCAATCCTGCGTGCAGAATTACTACTAATAAAATAAGAAAGGTTCTTAAGTTGTCGAGAAAATAGATTCTTGTTTTCATGGCTTTGTTTTATTATTTTTTTTTTGCCGATTTCGTTAGTGTAAAGGTCTTACAATCGATGATGCAGTATTAATCAGCTATGCGGAAAAATAAATAAACATTGTAGCAGGGATAAAACTTATGACGCAAGCATATAAATTATGATGCAACATGCTTCAATTCCTTATAAAACCAAAGGAATATCTGCATATAATTTCTTTTGCAAAAAAATGTGTAATTTCGGATTTCAAACCAAAAAGAAGGAGCAATTTTTAATTCATGAAAAATGATTTTCTAAATCTAATTACTGAAATAATAGAAAAGAATATTTCTAACGAACTTTTTGGTGTTTCGGAGTTGGCCAAAGCGGTTGGAATGAGTCGTTCAAACCTGTTGCGAAAAATTAAAGCTCAAACAAATTTATCAGCAAGTCAGTTTATTAACCAGGTCAGATTAAAAAATGCCAAAGAACTTTTGGAAGAAAATTCATACACGGTTTCAGAAGTTTCTTACAAAGTTGGTTTTAACAGTACATCTTATTTTATAAAGTGCTTTCGTGAATATTACGGATATCCTCCCGGAGAGACAGGAAAAAGAGAACAAAAAGAAGAACCTTCATTAACCCAAAAAAAGAAACCCAATCTAATTGTACTGATTTCATTCTTTTTAATAGCTGTTTTACTCGTCGCACTGTTTATTATAAATCCTTTTTCGAGACCTCAAAAGATACCCGAAAAATCTATTGCTGTTTTACCTTTTAAAAACGACAGTAACGATTCGAGCAATGTGTATATTATAAATGGATTAATGGAATCGATATTGATAAACCTGCAGCAAATTGAAGATTTAAGAGTTATCAGCCGTACTTCGGTTGAAAAATTCAGAAACTCGGATAAAACAATTCCTGAAATAGCTAAAGAGTTAAATGTAAGTTATTTTGTTGAGGGTAGCGGGCAGAAAATAGGTGATAAAATTCTGTTGCATATCCAACTAATTCAGGGTCAAAACGACAATCATTTATGGGCCGAAAGTTACGACCGCAATTCAAAGGATATTTTTAGTTTACAAAAAGAGGTTGCAAAAAATATTGCAGGTAAAATAGAAGCTGTTATAAGTCCTGAAGAGGAAAAAAGGATCGATAAAAATCCAACAGAAAACCTGATTGCCTATGACTACTTTTTGCAAGGCCTGGATATTTTACAAAATCCTGAAACTAAAAACATTCAGGATGCCTTACCATATTTTCGGAAAGCTATTATTCTTGATAAACAATTCGCACGAGCCTATTCAGCCATTAGTATGACTTACTATTTCTCAGATGAAACAAGGACTGAAAAACAGTATACTGATTCGATTAATTTTTATGCCGACAAAGCTTTGTTTTTCGATGCTGAATTGCCACAGGGTATAATTGCAAAAGGTTTGTATTATATGAATACAAAAGAATATAAACTTGCAGCTTCCTATTTTGAAAAGGCACTGGAATACAGGCCGAACTACGATTTGGCTCTTGGCTTTCTTGTTAATCTTTATGTAAACTTTATTCCAAATACAAAAAAATATCTTGAGTATGCTTTAAAAGGCATTCAACTGGATGTTGCCTCTTATGATACATTTACAAAAAGTGTTATTTATCTTCATATCAGCAACGCTTTTATTCAAAACGGTTTTATTGATGAAGCAGAAAAATACATTAATAAATCGCTTGAAATTGATCCAAACAATCTTTACTCCGAATATGTAAAAGCTTTTATTTTATTTGCCAAAAACCGGAACCTTAAACAAACCAAAGAATTATTGATTTCGGCTTTACAGAAAGATACTACACGTTTGGATATTGTTCAGGAAGTTGGAAAAATTTGTTATTACCTGCGCGAATATGAAAGTGCCTATAACTATTATAAAGCTTTCGATGAAACCAGAAAAATATACAATCTTAACATCTATCGGTCGGAGGACATTAAAATTGCAACTGTTTTTTCTAAAACCGGACATACAAATGAAGCCCAAAATCTTGTAGAGAAATACAAACTTTATGCTGAAAATGATGAGTCGGTTTACAGCAATGTAAACAAGGCAATGTATTACTCTTACAACGGCGATTATAAACAGGCTCTGGAATATTTAAAATTGTTTTCTCAGGAAGACCAGTACTTCTACTGGATTTTATTATTTGCTCCCATCGATCCTCTTTTTGAAGAAATAAAAGATTCTCAGGAATTTAAGCAGATATTCAAAGAAATGGAAACTAATTTCTGGAAGAATCATGAAGAATTGAAATCAGTGTTAAAAAAGAAAAGACTGATTTAGATTGGATTTTTTAAGAACTTATCTCTTCAATTACAAATTATCATTTTTGTTTCAACTACTTTCCCTATTTTTGCGCTGAAATTGAAAAAGAAATGCATAAGTTTTATCCTGACAATTTTGAAACAAAAATCGGATTCGACCGGATTCGTGAAATGTTACTCAGCAGATGTGTTAGTAGCATGGGTACTGAATGGGTTGACGAAATGCAGTTTCAAAACAATTATGAAAATATTTCAGTTCAATTGGGAGAAGTTGATGAGTTTTGCAGAATTGTTCGTGAATTTGATAATTTCCCTTCCAATCATTATTTCGATTTACGTGAAGCACTTCAAAAAATCAGGATTGAAGGCCGCTTTTTGGAAGTTCAGGAATTGTTTGATTTAAAACGTTCTCTGGAAGCAATAAGGGCGATTGTATTATTTTTTAATAAACAGGAAGAAGAGGTTTTTCCAATTCTAAAACAGAAGACAACCAATGTTCAGGTATTCCCTTATATTTATGATCGAATAGACAACATTCTTAACAAATTTGGAAAAATAAAAGACAATGCCACGCCTGAGCTGGCACAAATCAGAAAAGATATTCTTTCGAGGAATTCTAATATGTCGAAACGATTGCATGCCATTTTAAAGCAAGCCCAAAAAGACGGACTGGTTGATGAAGATGCATCTGTTTCAATTCGTGACGGAAGAGCTGTAATTCCGGTTTCGGCTTCAAATAAACGCAAGCTAAAAGGTATAATTTATGACGAATCTTCGACAGGAAAAACATCTTATATAGAGCCCAACGAGATTGTGGAAATAAACAATGAAATCCGGGAACTGGAATATGCGGAACGAAGAGAAATTGTAAGAATCCTTACAGGCTTTTCAAACGATATCCGACCATATCTTGATGACCTTGCTTTTTCATATGATTTCCTTGGAGAGATAGATTTTATTCGTGCAAAAGCGCTGCTGGCTGTAGAGTTTGGCGGAATTAAACCCGAGTTTGCTGATCAGCCGCTTATTGATTGGTGGCAGGCAGTTCATCCGCTTTTAATGCAAACGCTTAAAAAGGAAAAAAGAAAAATTGTTCCTTTAAATATTCAGCTTTCAGAAGAAAAACACATTCTTTTAATCTCCGGCCCTAATGCAGGAGGTAAATCAGTTTGTTTAAAAACAGTTGGATTACTTCAATACATGTTACAATGCGGATTGCTAATTCCACTAAACGAAGGGAGCAAAAC
>ENA-ORCQ01000115-ORCQ01000115.1-marine-metagenome-genome-assembly--contig:-NODE-115-length-51064-cov-4.341126_pt1 | contig 51064 bp, 42 predicted proteins | sample MGYA00237780_ERZ508510 | MGnify/ENA primary metagenome ERZ508510 (study PRJEB26181, sample SAMN06268981) | marine metagenome | isolation source: Tt an E2 anaerobic enrichment on eucalyptus from sediment...
TGGTCGGAATATTTTCAGGATATTGAGGGAGATAAAAAACCTGCTCCAAAATATAACACCCGATTTAAAATGCTTTGGGATGAGCAGTTTCTATATATACTGGCAGAACTGGAAGAACCTCATGTTTGGGCTTATTATAACAAACGTGATATGATTATTTATCATGAAAATGATTTTGAAGTTTTTATTGATCCAGATGGTGATACGCATAACTATTTCGAATTTGAAATCAATGCACAAAACACTGTAATGGATTTGTTTATGCCAAAACCTTACCGGAATGGTGGAAAATTTGATTTGGGTTGGAATGCAGAAGGATTTCAGAGTTCTGTCCGTGTAAATGGTACATTAAATGATCCTTCGGATATAGATAAAAAATGGACAGTTGAAATGGCAATTCCATTTATAGCCTTAAAGGTAAATGATGAATATTTGGTTCCGATAGACGGAGACCACTGGAAAATAAATTTTTCAAGAGTACAATGGCAAACTGAAATTGTGGACGGGAAATACCAAAAAATAAAAGATACCCAAACCGGACGCTTTTTACACGAAGATAACTGGGTTTGGAGCAAGCAGGGAGTAATCAATATGCATTTGCCCGAGCGATGGGGAATTGCTTCTTTTTCAACCCAAAAAGTGGGTAGCGCCAAAGTTGAATTTGTTTATCACGATGAGGAAATCTTCGGAAAATATTTGTGGTTGGTTTATTACAAGCAGCAGGATTTTAAAAAGAAAAACAACCGGTTCGCATTTACACTTGAGGATATTGGTTTACAAAAAGAGATAATTACTGAAAACGGGAAAACAATTTTATTATATCTTAAAACTAAAAATAATGGTTTTAAGGTGTTTTTAGAGAATAATATGGGCTTAAAACTTTCTATCAATCAGGATGGATTATTTCAAAGAACAGAAAAATAATACCAAATGAAAAAAAGGGAATTTTTAAAATCGGTGGCAATTGCGGGAGCTGGGCTGGCATTTGCAAAATCATCTGTAAGTAGTGAAAAATCTTTTCAATCCGGATCGGAAAAACTAAAACACTGGGTTTGGGAACGGCCCAATGAAAAGGAAGAAGACAAAGACCTGGAAAAAAAGTATGAAGATTTTTACCAGGCAGGAATCCGGGGGATATTTTTCGAAGAAGATAGTGAAAAGCATTTTAAAACTGCTAAAAATGCCGGACTTGAAACACACCGCTGGATGTGGACCATGAATCGTGGTGAAAAAGAGTTACTTGATAATCATCCCGAATTATATGCGGTGAGCAGAGAGGGAGAATCATGTGCAACCAATCCACCCTATGTTAATTATTACCGCTGGCTTTGCCCTTCAAAACCTGAGGTGCTGGAATATCTGAAAACACAGGTTGAAGAAATCGTCAAAAAAGATTATGTGGATGGAATACATCTGGATTATATCCGATACTGCGATGTAATACTTCCGGTGAATCTATGGGATAATTATAAGATTGAGCAAACAAAAGAACTTCCTGAATACGATTTTTGCTATTGTAAAACTTGTCGGGAAGGCTACAAAAAACAAACAGGTATTGATCCCACGGATCTCGAATATCCCGATCAAAGTCCGTCATGGAGAAAGTTTCGTTACGATAAAATAAACAATGTGGTAAACAATTTGGCGAAAGTAGCACAGCAAAATAAGAAACCTATTACTGCAGCTGTTTTCCCAACTCCCGAGATTGCAAGACGGATTGTTCGTCAGGACTGGACCAACTGGAATCTTGATGCAGTTTGCCCGATGATTTATCATGGATTTTATAAAGAACAAGTACGATGGATCGGGGATGCAGTTGAAGAAGGGATTCATTTTTTAAACGGCAAGTTTCCTTTATATGCCGGACTTTTTCTTCCGGATTTTAATTCGATGGATGAACTGGAAGAGGGAATTAAGTTTGCCATTAAAAATGGTGCTTCCGGAGTTTCATTATTTGGGAAAGTAGATAAAAACGTTCTTAATGTTTTACGAAAATTCAAAGGGTAGTGGGTTGAGTTTAAGGTCACTTTTTGATATATCAATTTGGTTTGTATTGTTATTTAAAGCAAATCTGATATTTTTAAATCCTCTGAATTCCGCTTTTATTAGAGGTTTTGGCAGACTGGAAGAATCAATTCTGAGAAAGATTAGTGCGTTTTGTTAAGCCAATGTTATGGGAATATCCTCCATTTGTTAAGCCTCGTATTTTTGTTGCCTGTAGATTAAGATTTCATAATTGTCGAAAGTTTTCAACGATTTTTGTTGATTTTACCAAATAAGGTATGTTTATCTTTGTTGCGTAAAACATTTAAGATGTTTTGACTTTAACCCAAAACAAAAAATTGATAACAATGAAAAAGAAAAAAAATATTGCCATTGTTGCACACGACAATCGCAAAAAAGATATTATAGAATGGGCCAGTTATAACTGGAAAGAATTAATACAACACGATTTAATTTGTACGGGAACAACCGGAAAATTGGTTAAAGAAACTTTAGCTGAAAAATGTAGTGAAAATGATGCTGTTCCTCCAACGGTTACACGTTTAAAATCGGGCCCGTTGGGTGGCGATCAACAACTGGGTGCGATGATTGTGGAAGGAGAAGTGGATATATTAATATTTTTCTGGGATCCGATGCAACCTCAACCACATGATGTGGATGTAAAAGCCTTGTTAAGAATTACTGTTTTGTATAACATTCCAACAGCTTCCAACAGGGCAACAGCCGACTTCCTTGTATCATCAAGTTTATTTCATAAAGATTACGAACCGGCATTAAAAGATTACAGCGGATATATTAAGCGCGATGTGGATATGTCATAAAGGCTTTTACCAACAATTCACCCGGTGAATATTTGTTTGAAATTATATTCACCGGGTGAAAAAGCAGGAAAAGAGGTTTCATAAAATTGAGAATTCTCTTGTTACTATTTTTATTATATTCGCGGCCTGAAAATTGTCTAACTCAGCAGGTTCCATCACCCTGCGTAAAAATTAAAAAAATGAACAACGAAATTCTTTTTCTGGCAGAAATGCTAATCAACTTCCTGTTAATTATTCTGGCTTACAGATTATTTGGTAAATGGGGATTGATTATGTGGATCCCGGTGTCAGTAATAATTGCTAATATTCAGGTAGTACAAACCGTTGAGTTGTTTGGTACAGTGGCAACATTGGGTAATGTGGTGTATGCGACTTCTTTTCTTGTTACAGATATTTTATCAGAAAACTATGGTAAGGAGGAAGCAAAAAAAGCAGTCTGGATAGGTTTTTTTAGTCTTATTTCGATGACCCTTATCATGAACCTGACGCTGCTGTACACTCCTTTGGCAGGAGATGAATTTGCTACCCAAACCAAAGATGCAACCTCCACCATTTTCAGTTTAATGCCAAGAATAGCAGTAGCAAGTCTGGCAGCTTATCTTATAGCTCAGCGACACGACGTATGGGCATTTCATTTCTGGAAAAAGAGATTTCCGGAATCCAAACATCTATGGATCAGAAATAATCTGAGTACCTTGATTTCGCAATTACTCGACAGTGCTGTTTTTGTTTTGATAGCTTTTGTCGGAGTTTTTGAATCAGGGTTACTGTTAGAAATCTTTATTACAACTTATTTATTTAAATTTATAGTTGCAGCTGCCGATACTCCCTTTGTTTACTGGGGAAAAAGGATTAAAAGTAAAGGAACTTACTGGTTGAAATAAGTAATTCAGATCTGAAATTTTTCTTCATCCTGCAAAAATAAATCTTCGACTTACCTTAATCGAAATCCTCAATTCTGGTTGTTTGGAGAAATGGCAGTTATAGCAATAACAGATATTGTTTAAGAAACCATTTTTCCATTTAATTTCAGAAGAATTTTTGGTATTGATTTATTCTTAACTTTAGCTATATTTACGCTATTAGTGACAGGAATTTAAAACTTGTAAAATCATGAAAACCTTATCTTTTACCCTGATATTGCTTTTATCTGTAACGATGATTTTTTCTCAAACAAAAAGTAAAAAGCAATTAAGAAAAGAAGCCAAAGCAAAAAAAATACAATTGGTAAAAGATGGAGTTTATAATAAAACTTTTGTATTTAAAGCATATTCTGTTGTTCCTAAAAGTGAAAAGACTAAATCTCTGGTAAATGATTTTGGTATGGAAGTTCGTGGTGATTCTATATTTTCATACATGCCCTATTATGGAAAAACATATTCAAGAGAAAGACAGGATGCAAGCTTTAATGATAGCCCTATGGGATTTGCCCAACCCATGGAAAGTTATAAAAGGTCAAAAACCAATAAAGGTTATGAAGTTCAGGTAGAGGTGAATAACAAAGGCGATATAATTAACCTGGTATTTCATATATCAAAAACGGGTAGTGCAACAGTTGTGGCGTCTAGCTTAAACAGGCAGTCTATTTCATACATGGGTGATATTTTTGTTCCGCTTCCTGAAGCTGTTGAAGAAGAAAACAATTAGATTTATCGCATATTTTTTGATTTGATTTCTGGCATGAAGTTTAAGGAATTCAACACTGCAAATATTTATATTCTGATTTCAATTGTCGTTGGGTGGATCATTGTTGCGTTTAAGATAGAACCATTTTTACAGTACCATTTTCAACAAATTGGTTTTCTGACTACAAGTAACTTTTTCAAAAGTTTCCTCTCAAAACCCGGAGGTATTGCTGATTATATTTCAATTTTCCTGTCTCAGTTTTTTGCATTTAACTATTTTGGAAGTTTAATTATTGTAGCCATTGCATCGGTTCAGGGATTAATAATCCTCAATATTTCAAAAAGATTAAGCAAAATCCCAGCTTTCAGATTCCTGTTTTTTACAATAGTTTTTTTATTTGGAATTTTGGTTTTAAGCGATTACCGATATCCTTATTATGCAAGCATCAGATTACTCTTTGCTTTTATTTTTACCTGGTTATATACCATTTTAAATCAAAAGTTTTCAAAGCCCGGTTATTTTCTTTGGCCTGTATTTGCAATTCTGTTGTTTTATCTGGCAAGTGGAGCAGCATTGATGGTTTTTGCCTTATCAAGTGTTATTGTTTTACTTATCACTCAAAAAGGTACTTTGCAATTTATCGCAACACCATTAATCATTATTCTGGCAATTGTAATACCATACCTTGGTTATCTTTTTATTTTTAGTCCTGTCTTGCCTAATCTTTACAGAATTGTTGAAGTAAAGCCGCCTCAAATGCTGGCTTATTCAGTAAATTACGAATTAGTAATCTATTATCTTATTTTGCCTGCCATTCTATTATCACTAATATTTATTAATAGATGGCAGAAAAAAGAAATCGTTGTTTTGTCGGGAAAAGCTAAAAGGCCAAAGCACATAAATAAGTTTTATCAAAAGTCAACTTTTATTTTATCGTCACAATTGGTGGCTGTTTTTTTGATTGGTTTTTTATTGTTTTCAACATCTTTTAACTATGAAAGGAAAAAGTTTGTTTATTTGGAATATTATGCTGAAACAGAGCAATGGGAAGAGATTGTAGAAAAAGCATATGAATTTGAGAAATATGATTTTAGGGTAAATTTTTATTTGAACCGTGCATATTCGAATTTAGGTTTACTTCCTGAAAAATTGTTTGAATACCCGCAGTTGTTGGGATCCAAAGGCCTGTTTTTTGATACATCTTTGCTGAATGGCAGTTTTACCATGCCCTTGAGTGATTTATATTTCGACCTGGGATTTATGTCGGAAGCTCTGCACTGGGCATTTGAGGCTCAAACTCTTTTACCCGATAGTCCGAGAATATTAAAACGACTGGTAATGATTTACCTTGTAAATGAAAATTATCAACTGGCCGATAAATTCCTGAAGGTTCTTAATCAGAATGCGTTACATCGTGGATGGGTTCAAAAATATTCAAAATATATATCTAATCCAGCTCTTGCTGATAATGATAAAACCATTGCAGAAAAGCGTAAATTTTCACCGCAAAAAAGAGCAATAAGTACTCATCCTTTTGATAATCTCAAACTTTTATTTGCAACAAATAAAAAAAACAGGATGGCTTTTGACTATCTGATTGCGCATAGTATTTTAGATATGAATTACGATGATTTTATCAGGTATGTAAAAGGTTACAGATTTTATGGTATTCAAACTTTACCGGATTCGTGGGCTCAAATGTTATCCATGGATATATTAAGAAATAAATCAATGCCCGATTTTGCCGATGGAAATACTGTTTCGCAGGATTGTTTAAACAGATTTACTGAACTGAATCAAATTATAAAACAATATAATGGAGATAAAAATGCAGCTCACGAGGCTATAAAAAGAAATTTTGAAAAGACATATTGGTATTACTGGATGTATCTGAATCCTGAAATAACAAATGTCTTAAATAATATAACCCGGATTGAATAATGAAAGAAGGTGGAAAAGTTTGGTTGTTGGTTTTAATGGTTGTACTCTTTTCGTGTAACTCAGAAATTGAAGAGTTTAGTGAAATTGAGAGCTTTCCTGATATTTTCCCTGATTATACAGGAATTAAAATTCCGCCAAATATTGCACCTTTAAATTTTAAAATAAATGAAGAGGGCACTGATTTTGAAGCTCATTTTTATGTCGACAAGAAAAATCCGGTCGTTGTTCGAAGTGCTTCTCCTGAGATACAAATCAATATTTCGAAATGGCACAAACTTTTGGAGGAGGGAAAAGGTTCAAATCTGTATATCGATGTATTTGTAAAATCTGAGGAAAATGAATGGAAAAAATTCCAAACCATCGAGAATCAAATTTCAGAAGAAGAAATCGACAGCCATTTGGCATATCGGCTTATAAATACCGGTTATGTATTGTGGAACAATTTGGGAATTTATCAGAGAAATCTTGAAACTTTTGAAGAAAAGCCAATACTTGAGAACAGTTCATTTGAATACGGTTGTCTGAATTGTCATGCGTTTGCCAACAACAATCCCAACAAAATGATGTTACATGTTCGGGCAATCCATGGCGGAACAATAATTGGTAATGAAGGGAAAATTGAAAAAGTAAACACCAAAACAGATTATACCTTAAATGCCGGTGTTTATCCAAGCTGGCATCCTGATGGAAAACATATTGCATACTCTGTAAACAGTATCGGTCAGTATTTTTGTTCCGGTGATGTACGAATAGAAGTAGCCGACAAATATTCAGATCTTATTGTTTATGATGTTGAGAACAAAGTGGTATCTACTTCTCCTAAGGTATCGACAGAAAACAGGGAGAATTTACCGGTTTGGTCACCCGATGGGAAGTATATTTATTACGTGAGTTCTATTCCTGCAAATACAAGAGATGATAGAATTGAAGGAAAGTATAATTTACTTCGTATTGGTTTTGATATTGAAACTTATACCTGGGGTGATATTGATACCATCCTTTCAAGTGAAATTATGGATAAAAGCATTAGTTTCCCAAAGATCAGTCCACATGGAAAATACCTGATGTTTTGCACCAGTGATAATGGTTATTTTACCATTCATCATCCCATGACCGATATCAGTTTGTTAGATTTGGAATCAGGAGAAATAAAGGAGTTGGAAATAAACAGTCCTGAAACAGACAGTTATCATAGTTTCTCAAGTGGTGGTAAATGGTTTGTATTTAGCAGTAAACGTCTTGATGGACTTTTTACCCGGCCATTTTTCTCTTATCTGGATGAAAATGGCAATGCTTCAAAACCATTTGTTTTGCCACAAAAGAATCCCGGCTTTTATGATACGTTTATTAAGAACTACAATATTCCGGAGTTGATAACAGGAGAAGTGCCGTATTCGCCATTACAAATACGCGAAAAAGTTTTGGAAGATGCAATTCCGTCAAAAATAGATATTGCTGTTGATACGATGTATATGAAGCAACATTTAAATCATGAAGTGGATTATAGTCCGCACTCTTAATAATTTATAGGTTTTGATTGTTTGTGATTTCCTGTTCCCACACTTTGGCAATAGCAATAAAACGGTAAAAAGAATGCAATAATGAATAAACCAATCCCATTTTTCCATCTCTGAATCCTCCCTTAATCAGATAAAACTTAACAAAAAAGAAAGTCATCCTTAGTAACAATGCGGTTCGGCTAAATCTGCGACCGGCTTGTTTCATTCGTTTAACATCGTTGCTAGCATAACGATTTAATTTTTCAATTCGTTCATGAATACTCTGGTCGTCTAGATGAATGATTGCCCGATCCTTATTCTTTTTAGGAATTTTTATGGTATTTCCATCTATTTTGGGAATTGAATGCATGGTTGGTGGCCAGTCACAGGCATCTTTTCTGAAAAAACGCATAATATAATCGGGGTAACTGGCGTGCATAAAAACTCCGTGTAAAAAGTTTTTTCGCGGAATAAAAATCCCCTCCTCCGGATTTACTTTTTGCAGATGAGCATTACAATAATTCAATAAACTTTTGGGAGCTATTTCATCTGCATCCAAAAGCAAAACCCATTGGTTTGTAGCTGACTGAATTGCCAGGTTTCGGGCAGGCTCACATATGCCTATATTTTCGCCACTTTCATCAAAATATACAATTTTGCAATTATACTCCTTTGCAATGGCAATTGTAGTGTCTGTGCTGTGCATATCACAAATCACAATTTCGTCAACCTCTTTCACTGAGTCCAGAACTTTCCGAAGATACGTTTCTGCATTGTATGTATTTATAACAACGGAAAAATTCATGAAAAATAATTTTCTATTTCTGTAATTTATTTTGTCTAAAACTTTTTCTGCGACGTTTTGTTTCAGTGTAGTTTTGTGAAATATGTATTGCACAGAGTTACAGACGGAATGTCAAAGTTACACTAAGTTTAATATATTGAACTAGAATAATCCAATTATTCTTCCATCAGGATAAAGAATTCCGACCACAATATTTGCATCTTTTTCCATCCCTTCATTGGCATTGTTATGATTACCTTCTTCCCAAACTACATAGGAAAAATCTTTGGCTCCTGCAGTTTCTACAAAACCTATATTGGATTTGTTTGAAATTGGATCAATAATTTTTTCACCTATCCAGACACCTTTCCGATAAGTATTGTAATAACCGCCCCAAGAAGTCATGTAAATATTGTCTTCATTATCAATTCCAAGCTCTGGTTGCATTCTACTATAAACAAACAATTTTCGTCCATTATTTTGCCACACTCCATTTTTTTTTCGTTCTAAAAAATAGCCTTTGCCGGTTGAGATAAATGCTGTTCCTTCTAAATTGGCAATGATGTGCGGACCTTCGCCGCGCTCATCCATCACATCTTCACTTTTTTCCCAGGTAATTCCACCATCCAATGATGTCCGATAAGTTACTTCCACATTTGGACCATGTCGTTGAACAAGATGAATCTGATCGTTTTTATCGATAAAAAAATCGGAATATACATGGTCGTTTGAGCCCATGTCGTTTTTATCCGGATCTGTTAAATCTGTCCATTCATTTTTTTCTTTCGAAAACATTTTCATTCCGATAAAACTGCCATTATTTCCACCCCGATGAATCAGGCAAATATTGTCTTCCGAATCCATTGCCAACTCAGTATCGCGAGTACTTCCCGGAATACTTTTATGCCAATTTTCCCCATCAAACCAGGCAAATTCTTTTCCGCAATAAACCGCAGGTAAGCCCTTACTATCCACCACAACATCCGGGTCAGATCGCTCCACGTATTCACATTCACATCCTACTTCAATTTCATTGCTCCAGGTTTTTGTGCTTGCATCATATTTTTTATACCGAAGTCCGTTGCGATGATAAACCAGATGTATATTTCCATCATTATCCACAGCCAAATCAGGGAAATGCCCTGTCGCAACAATTTCAGGTTTTGGTGCCCAGGCATGAAAAATCCAATCATCACCATCTTTAGGGGCGTTAATATAGCTTCGTTCTTTTAATGTTTTTCCCTTTCTGATATCCTCAGAATTTTGCGCATTTATCCACTCTGTTTCAAAAGGGTAGGGGAAGTCGAGATGAATTTCGTCTTTCGAGACAGTATCCATATAAACGTAGTATTCCACGCCTTCGTTAGCCAGACAAAATGAATTATCTCTCATTACATCCTGACGGGTGGTCATTTGATGGAAAGGAATGGTTTCAAACCAATCCCAAACTTTATGGACCACATCGTGTTGCTTCTGATGCAAATCATCAAAATTTAGAGTTCCCGTAAAACCTGTTGATGAATTGCCATTCATGTCGGCAAAATTTAAAGTGGATCCTGAGAACAGAATTGTATAGGTATTTTTCCTTAAATCTTCGTTAGAATATTGTGGGTGCCATTTGTTACCAAACCATAATGTTTCCTGCGCATAACAAGGCTTTTGTGTATGATGATTCATCAATAATCCAGAGAATAACTTTAACCGGTCTTTGGTGGTTGGCCCCTGTAAAGTACTCATGTCGTACCAGTCAAAATTGATAAAAGGATCGCCAAACTGGGTTGCACGTTTTTCGTTATGAACGGTAAGAATATGATTATGAACATCCATCTCTTTAATCAATTGCCCAAGCCGATCTAATTCAACCTTATTCATCGAACTCTTGTATTGTTCCGGATATTCGCGCCAGAATGGCTCCGGGCCAGCAACGTTTAGAATGATATTAGGATAATGCCCAATGCGAGCCAAAGTGTATTTAATATATAAATCCTGTTCACTTTCTTCCGTGGGCCATTCACCACGGGCACCAAAGAAACCTGCAAAAGGAAATACGGTAATATCTCTTTGATGAAGGTCGTCCAATATTGCTTCCATTTTTTTATATTCATCAACATTCAAGGGCCAAAGAGTAGGAATATCCCAACCTTCTCCGCGCGATTTTTCGTAGCGTTTGGTGTAATGACTGGCAATAGAGAGCATATTATAATTATTCTCCTGAAACCAATCTAGAAACTTAGTTCGCTTATTTCCGTCTTCATTATCAAAAGCGTCATCCCAGTTTTCTGCGAAAAACCTGTCACCTACATGAAAACTGCGAAACAAGGTTTTGGGCTCATTTCCCTTTCCCAGCCAAAACGGATTAAACCTGTTCTTTTGAACCAATCCAGGATTATTGGAACCAATACACATAAATGCACCTTTATGTTTTGTTGTATCATCAGAAAAAGTTGCGACATAATCCCAACGACCATGTTCATTGGGAGAAAAACGGAATTTCCAAACTCCGTTTCCATCATAAAATCCATAATGTTGAAAGTATTCCCCGTTTTGATGTTTTATCTGAACCGTCAATTCCACATCGCGAAATGGATCGTTATAATTCTTGTTGTTAATTACACTGAATTCAAACTTCTGAAAGATTTCAACTTTTTCCAGGTTTTTGTTAGGGTTATGGTGTTGGGCAAAAAGAAAACATGTATTCAATAAAAGAACAGCGATTACTAGAATTTTGAATTTCATTTTTAAAAGTTTAGAGTTTTGGTTGAGATTTAGTAATGCTAAAATTTTAAAACAGGTACAAATTTGCTTTCTTCCATTTTTCCTTCCGGAATAAATTCCTCATCCAAAGTCAACAAAATCTGATCGCATCTGAACCCATCATCACGGCCAAATAAATGAATGGTATGTGTTCCTTTACTTAATTCAATTTTTGGAGGTTTGGAACTTTCTTTATGTTTATTTTCCCAAACCCATTGCTTGTGAGGCCTGAAACCGGACATGTTTGTTCCCCCTGCATTTTTCACAAAGTTATCATCGGCAACTATATGGCAACCATTTGATTCTCCGCCAATTGAATAACCACGCACCCAAATGTTATAAATTCCGGCCTTATTAATTTTTACTTTCCAAACCAACTCGGGGCCACTGCCATCGCGTGGAGAATGTGGCGCTTTTTCGCAGGTTTCACAGCGGTGGTCAGGGAAGTTGGCAACATAAGCTTCGCCAGAAAATCCTATTTTTTCTTTTTCAACTTTCCATTCGTGAATTGGCATGTGGTATTCATGCTTACGGCTATATTTTTTCTGAAAGGATTCTGCTTCAAGACAAAGAATACCATCCTTTTCTTCGTAGTAACCCAATACATTTTTTGGTGGTGGGTTGTATGGCCCAACCAAACCTTTTAATGCTTCCAACCACCAGCGAACTCCCGGATTTTCAAGCGATCCATCTCCTCCGGGATTGGCATTTGGCCCATTTGGTGCAACACATTGTAACCAGGTTGAAGCCAGCATGTATCCGAAACCTAAATCAAAATGTTGCCTGGTAAGTTCAATCTGGTTATTTTTCATTTCTTCTGAATAAACTCCGATGTTGATGTAATTTTCCAGAGGGGGTTTTTTACTGTATTTTCCCCAGTAGCCGCCGGGGGCATTCGAAGGAGTAGCTTCAGAGTCGATATATGGTTTTCCTTTTACCTGTTTGCTAAAGTGGATGGCCAAATCGGCTTCTTTGGGTGGAAAATCTTTGTTATTGGTAGCGACAAAAAATGTTGGATCTATAGCTTTTGCAGCTCGTACTAATTCGGCATTATCAAAGCCCGCACCTCTTTTTGCCATACCTTCGTTATCTACATCAATAAATACATTCCTGAAATTATTTTCACTTAACCAATGTACTGTTTTGGCAATAGCCTTATTGGCCTCGTTTTGTGTCCATGATTCCCATTTGGCAGTTGAACCACCCCAGTATAAACAACCCACCAAAACTATCATTCCTTTGCTGTCAGCGGCTTTTATTATTTTAGCCAGGCGGTTAGCATAAATAGGATTTAGACTGGCATCTTCCAAATATCCTTTAAAATTGCCATAACGCGAACCCATTATAAATACACTCACGGTATTTACTCCATACGATTTGTATTCATCTAAATGGGCAATTAAATCGTTTGTAGTTTCCTCCGAAATCAATGCGTTCGAGCATCGTAATCCGGTGATTAAAATTTCCTTATTATTCAGATAGGTACGGCCGTTGTTTACAGTGAAAATATAATCAGTTGAAAATACATTCTGAGATATAAAAAGTATTAACAAAGTAAAGTAGAGAAATTTTAGGTTCATTGAATTCGGTTTAGTTAATAATGTGCAAATTACTTTTTTTGCTTAATCAATCAAAACCAAAAAATTTTAACGTAACTATTTAAATGTATTTTTTAATCATTGACTTATGCACCCCAGCTTTCACGGTCTAAACTTCTGTAATGAATGGCTTCTGAAAGATGATGAGCATGAACATTTTCTTCACCCTCCAAATCGGCAATTGTACGTGAAACTTTTAGTATCCTGTCGTAGGCTCTTGCAGAAAGACCCAGTCTTTCCATTGCATTTCGGATCAGTTCGTTACTTTCTTCATCCAGCACCACGTGTTTTTTTATCAGTTTCGAAGTCATTTGTGCATTGGAGTAAATCCCTTTTTGTTCCTCAAATCGTTCTTCCTGAATTTTCCGGGCAGCCATTACTCGCTGTCGCACATCCTCGCTGGTTTCAGATGAATTCAATTCCGCCAACTCTTTAAAGGGAACCGGAACAACTTCAAGATGAATATCGATGCGGTCGAGTAGAGGGCCCGAGATTTTATTCAGGTATTTTTGCACAATACCCGGACCACAAACACAATCTTTTGTCGGATGATTGTAATAGCCGCATGGACATGGATTCATAGAAGCCGCCAGCATAAAAGAAGCCGGATATTCTACCGTAAATTTTGCCCGTGAAATGGTAATTGTCCTGTCTTCCAGAGGTTGACGCATCACTTCCAAAACTGTTCTTTTAAATTCAGGTAGTTCATCAAGGAAAAGAACACCATTGTGTGCCAAGGATATTTCTCCCGGTTGTGGGTAATTTCCTCCTCCTACCAGGGCTACGTCCGAAATTGTATGGTGTGGACTTCTGAAAGGGCGCAGGGTCATTAATGAAGTTTCTTTGTCAATGTTGCCGGAAACGGAATGGATTTTAGTAGTTTCCAAAGCTTCTTTTAATGTAAAGGGAGGAAGAATTCCGGGAATTCGTTTGGCTAACATGGTTTTTCCTGCTCCGGGCGGGCCAACCAAAATAATGTTATGTCCTCCGGCTGCTGAAATTTCCAAAGCACGTTTTACATTTTCCTGTCCTTTTACATCGGCAAAATCCAAAGCAGCGTTAGTAGCCTGGGCATAAAACTCAGCTCTGGTATCTATTGTCGTTTGTTCAATACAATCTTCTCCGTTTAAAAAGTCGATAACCTCGCTAATATTTTCAGCGCCATAAACTTTTAAAGTATCAACAACAGCAGCCTCGCGAACATTTTGTTTTGGAAGAATAAAACCTTCAAAACCTTCTTTGCGTGCATTTATGGCAATGGGGAGGGCCCCCTTAATGGGTTGCAAAGTACCATCCAAACTTAATTCCCCCATCAAAACATATTTCGAAAGTTTATCTGAATTTATTTGGTTCGATGCTGCCAGAATACCTGCTGCAAGCGGCAGATCGTATGCCGATCCTTCTTTTCGAATATCAGCAGGAGCCATGTTAATAATGATTTTGTATCGCGGCCACTTGTAAGCGTTTAGCCTGAGAGCCGATTCTATTCTTTGCTGACTTTCTTTTACTGCACTGTCGGGCAGGCCAACCAGCATAAATTTAATACCGTTGGTAACATCTACTTCAATGGTTATGGTGGTTGCATCAATTCCGAATACTGCGCTTCCGAAGGTTTTGACTAACATATATTTGGGTGTTTATTTGAGAAATTAAATTTATCAAAATAAACTGAAATGTAAAACAGTAAACAGAACTTATGATATATTAATCAGCAATTATTTATTAAAGGAAAAACTATTTCACCAAAAATTTACTTGTAAAACTACCTTTAATCCCCTTAACCGATAATAAATACATGCCTGAACGTAATCCCCGGATATCAATCTGAGTTGCTTTATTTGGAGATACTTCAACATCAAAAGTTCTGATATTACGTCCGGCAATATCCCATATTTCTATTTTAGAGAGACCGCTAATGTTTCTGGCATTTACGTATAATATATCTTTAGCCGGAACAGGGTAGATTTTAAAAGATTTTTGATCAGAAAATTCAGTAGTTTGTGTGGTTGCCGATTTGGTCAAAGCATTTAACATCTCACGATCAAGCTGGTAGCCCTGATAGTTTTCATATTCACAGTCCTGACGGCCACTATTTAGAATTCCAAAACCACCTGAAAGGTTCCATAATGCCCAGCCCAGGTTGTTTTCTCTGAAAAAAGCCGATAAATCAGTAAGAAAATCAACAGCTACTTTATGCGGAGTCTGATTATAAACTCCAAATTCCTGAACCATAATCGGGATATTATACAAATTAGCAGTTTCAACAGTTTCCTTATAGTTTTCGAATGGAGAAAGTTCGTTACCGGCTGATGTTTTTAGTTTTCCGTTTTCATCCAATTTATAGGAAGTTTGTTTTTTACCCCAGGAATTATCAGATAAATTCAAAGTTAATTCATTTTCCCCTTTTTTAATTGTAATTGAATTGATGGTCATCCAGTCTCCGGCAGTATTCTCAAAAGAAATACGAGTAGCGTTCGCGGATAAAATTACTGAATAATCTTTATTTGAAATATTCTGATACCCCCATTCGGTTTCCACAATTTTTGTAAAATCATCTCCTAAATCAGGGCCGCAAACAAACCTTTTTGAAAGGATGGTTTTTGTTCCGGCTTTAATATTTAAGGTCGATTCAATTGAAACCTGATTTACGTTTACAATAATTTCGGTTCCTGTTTCGAAATTACCTTCAAAAACCAATGGGCTTTTGTATTCGTTTTTCCATGTGCCATAAAGGTAGTTGGAAATCGCAAGCATTGGCCATTGTGGCAGAGACCAGTCAGAGGACCCATTTACCCAGCTTGCTTTGTAATGTGTAAGTTGAAAAGGATCATAACTATGGATTGCCTGAGCAATGTTGGGTTTATCTTTCAAAGACATAAGCAGACCTCTGCCAAATCCCAATCCATCTATAAAAATTACCCTATTGGGAGTAATGTCATGAATTGCTTTAACAGCCATATTCATCACTCCAACATAAATTTCTTCTTCCACATCGTGAGGTTCATTCACAAGGTTAAAACTCAATCTGTCCGATGAAATTTCCTTGTATCTTTCTGCAAACATTTGCCAATGGTTTACAAAAGTGTTTTGTGCAGTAGTGTCTGTCCAAAGGTCAAGTTGATGATGAACCGGTAAATTGGCTGTTTCGTTAACACAATATCCGGGAGCACGATGCAGGTTAATACAAATATGAACATTGTATTTGTTTCCCCACTCTATTACCTGGTCGATTTTTGCCAGTTGCGATTCAACAAAATAGTTCCAGTTGTTCGTTAGTGTGTAAGTTCTGTAGTCTAACGGGAGTCGAACAAAATTGAATCCCAGTTCTTCAATAATTATAAATTCTTTTTCAGAAAATCCTTTGTTGCTGTACGAAACATCAAATTTACCCAAAAGGTTAAAGCCTTTCTGTTGAGAGCAAAATTCTTTTAAATCTGAAACAGGTTCGCCAGGTTGTGCGAACGAATTTAGGTTTATACCTAAAATTCCAAAAAGAACCAGCAGTATTATTTTACGTGAATTCATTGCGTCCATAATATTGTTGTTTTTTGGTTACTAAATACACAAATATTTCAATAAGAAATATTTTTTAGGGTTTGTAAAGAAAGGTATAAAGTTAAATACTTTGTTTTAAAAATGCAATTAATTGATTAATAGAGCTTTTTGCGTTTAATCAAAAAAGAAAGTAAAACCTCTTTAAAATCCTTGTTAATATCCGCTTCAGCGAGGTCGATTTGATATTGTCCACATTTCACTTTTAAATCTTCGAAATATGAATTTACTGTTGAAACGTAATGGTTTTTAACTTCAGAAGGATTGAATTTAACTGTTTGTCCGCTTTCCAAGTCAACAAATTTATGAGGACGGTTGCTGTATTTAAATTCTCTTTCCAAAGTATGGTCGGTTACATGGAATAGAATAACCTCGTGTTTATTATACCTCAAATGCTGAAGTGCAGAAAAAAGTTCTTCGCTTTTCTGATTATCCAGCATATCGCTAAAAATAATTACCAAAGAGCGTTTATGAATGTTTTCAGCTATTTCGTGAAGAACATCAGTGGTATTTGTGTTTTTTCTAAGGTGAGCATTTTCAGGTTTAATTAATTCTGAAAGTTTTCCATACATTAATTCAGCATTTACTGATGAAATTCTGGGGCTGGTATGAAATTCTATTTTGTCAGAAAACAATGTTAATCCAACGGCATCCCTCTGTTTGCGCATCAGGTAGATAAGAGCCGCAGCTGTATAAACTGAAAAAGCGAGTTTGTTTTGTAAGTGTTTACTTCCTTTTGAAAAGGGAAAAAGCATTGAAGAAGAAGTATCAATAACCAATTGACAACGAAGATTGGTTTCCTCTTCATACTGTTTAACAAACAATTTATCTGTACGTGCAAAAAGTTTCCAGTCGATATGTTTGGTGGATTCTCCCTGGTTGTATAAACGGTGTTCGGCAAATTCGACAGAGAAACCATGAAAAGGACTCCTGTGTAATCCGGTTATAAATCCTTCAACAACCTCATGTGCAATCAATCCAAGGTTGTCAAACTGGTGGAATTCTTCTATGTCGAAAATGTTCTTCATTCGTCAATAAAATATTCACCGGGTGACTAATTGTTATAACTCATAGCCACCCGGTGAATGAATTGTAAAGAAAACTTTTTTACAGGAGTGCATCAAGTTTTGCTGTAAACGCTTGTTTTGGTCCTGCACCAACTTGTTTGTCAACTACTTCCCCGTTTTTAACAAATAATACAGTTGGAATATTTCTAATTCCGTATTTCATTGCTACATTTGGATTTGAGTCAACATCAACTTTTCCTATAACTGCTTTTCCTTCGTATTCCGCAGACATTTCTTCCACAATAGGAGCAATCATACGACATGGTCCGCACCATACTGCCCAAAAGTCAATCATTACCGGTTTATCAGAATTTACTACTAATTCTTCGAAGTTCGCATCTGTTATTTCTAAAGCCATAATTTTATATTTTTTGTTAATATTAATTCAAAATATTTTGTGCAAAATTAGCTAATTAATTCTATAGCTAATGTCTAAATCCTCTTCAAACAACCTTAAAAACTCATCTGTTAAATTAATCTTAGTTGTTCTTGAAAACATTTGAATATTCATATTGTTCTGAGGATCGTAAATGTTGAATTTTAATAGTGTTTTTCCCTTATTCTTTACTGTCAGATTTTCAATCTGTTCCACTACATTATTATCTAATTTATCGAGAGGTAAATTGAGTGTAATACTTTTTACATGGTTTTTACGGACTTCAGAAAGTAATTCAATGTGCGATATTTTATACTCGTAACTGCTTCCGTTATATCGTTGTCTGACACTTCCTTTTACCATTAGGAACAAACCGGTTTTACAAAACTTATGAAAGTTTACATAATCTTGCCCGAATAAGAAAAATTCCATCGAATCGGTATAATCCGAAAGTGTGAAAGTACTGTATGGATTACCGTTTTTTGAAGTCCCCTCGCGTGAAGCGGTAACCATTCCACCCAAAGTAATATCTTTTCCCTGGTATTTTTCAATATCATTATTTAAGTCTTTGATAAAAATATCGCGCGAACAAAAACTTTGAATTTCCAGTTTATAATCATCCAGCGGATGTGCAGTTAAATAAATTCCAATCAGGTTTTTCTCCTTTTCCAAAAGTATCAGTTTAGCCCATTCCTCAACATCGGGAATATTTGGTTTTTTAATGGCCTGGCTTGCTCCCATATCGCCAAATAAACTTTGCTGAGCGCTATTTCTTTCCAATTGAATCAGGTTACCATATCGAATTATTTTTTCAATAAAAGTAGTGGAGTCATTTTCGTCTTCACCAGCAAAAAAGCTACTTCTTTTTATACCATCCAGGTTATCGAAAGCACCTGCCATTGCAAGTGCTTCAATATTTTTTTTGTTAACAGCCTGCAAGTTTACATTTTCAACCAAATCAAAAATGGTTTTAAATTCGCCATGTTTTTCTCTGGCATTTATAATATCTTGAACTGCACCGGCACCTACACCTTTTATGGCACCCATTCCAAAACGGATATCTCCATTTTTATTGGCCGTAAATTTTATAAAACTTTCATTTATATCAGGCCCTAAAACATTTAACTTCATTCGTTTACATTCGGTCATCAGTTTTGTAATGTCGGTAATATTGTTAAGGTTCCGGCTAAGGTTGGCGGCCATAAATTCTGCCGGATAGTGGGCTTTTAAATATCCTGTTTGATAGGCGATATGCGCATAACAAACAGAGTGTGATTTGTTAAAAGCATATGACGCAAAAGCTTCCCAGTCTTTCCATATTTTTTCTATTACCTCATCGGGCTGTTTTCCTTTGTTTTTGCATTCATCAACAAACTGAAAATTAGCTTTACAACCTTCTACAAATTTAACTTTCAGCTTATTCATAACAGCCATAATTTTTTTACCCATTGCTTTACGCAACGTATCAGAATCTCCGCGGGTAAATCCTGCCAATAATCTCGAAAGTAACATAACCTGCTCCTGGAATACTGTAATTCCATAGGTGTCGCTCAGGTATTTTTCCATCATTGGCAGATCATAATCAACTTTTTGCCTGCCATGTTTTCGGGCAATGTAATCAGGTATGTATTCCATTGGCCCGGGACGATACAATGCATTCATTGCCACCAAATCTTCAAAACGGTTAGGTTTCAGATCACGAAGGTGTTTTTTCATTCCATCGGATTCAAACTGGAAAATTGCAGTTGTTTCTCCATGACTAAAAAGTTCATATGTTTTTTCATCGTCCCATGGAATTTTTTCAATATCAATTTCGATACCTTTCGACAGGCGGACATTTTCAATGGTTTCCTTAATAATTGAAAGCGTCTTTAATCCAAGGAAATCCATTTTCAGCAACCCTATGTCTTCAACAAAACGACCATCATATTGAGTGGTTAAAAGGTTTTCTTCGTCTTTGGTTGGCATTAAAGGGATATGCTCATCAAGTGGATCGCGACTTATAAGAATTCCGCAGGCATGTACACCTGATTGTCTAACCGAACCCTCCAGGGTTTCAGCAAATTTTATGGTTTGAGCAACCAGTGGATTTTCCGATTCCTTTTCTTTTTTCAGTTCAGCACTTTCTTTATATGCTTTTGTGAAGTTCATTTTTGGCGCCTCGGGAACCAGTTTTGCCAGCCTGTCGGCTTCCGGTAACGGGAGCTTTAAAACACGGGCAACATCACGAATAGCGGATTTTGTTGCCATAGTGCCAAATGTACAAATGTGGGCAACTTTATCCTGTCCGTATTTTTCGGTTACGTAATCAAGAACCAGTTGTCTTCCGTCATCATCAAAATCGATATCTACATCGGGAAGTGAAATCCGGTCGGGATTCAGGAAACGTTCAAAAAGCAAGTCATATTTAATCGGGTCAATATTTGTAATTCCTGTGCAATATGAAACTGCAGCTCCGGCAGCGGAACCACGTCCGGGGCCTACTAATACGCCCATTTCTTTGGCTTTATTGATAAAATCCTGGGTAATCAGGAAGTAGCCCGGATATCCCATTAACTTTATCGTATTTAACTCAAAATCAAGCCTTGAAGTTACGCCTTCTTCCAAAGGATCGCCGTACCTAAGTTTAGCACCTTTGAATGTTAAATGTCTCAGGTAGGCAGCTTCAAGTTTTACCCGTAAAACCTTCTCATAACCACCCAATCTTTCAAATGCATCGTCACCAAATTCTTTACGCAAAGCCGACTCCGGGTACTTTTCACGAAAACCTTCTTCCGTTCCAATCTCCTCGGGAATCGGGAAAACAGGCATAATAGGAGCCGAATCAAGTTTGAAATCTTCAATTTTTTTAACTATTTCTGAAGTATTTTTCAGGGCTTCAGGAATATCAGCAAAAAGATCATTCATCTCTTGTTGAGTCTTAAACCATTCCTGTTTTGTATATCGCATACGGTTTGGATCGTCGATATCTTTCCCAGTATTTAAACATATTAGCAGGTCGTGGGCATCGGCGTCTTCCTCGTTTGTAAAATGAACATCGTTGGTGGCAATTATTTTAATACCATACTTTTTTGCCAATGGAACTATTTGTTTATTAACTTTCACCTGCCAGTCGTACACATCTTCTCTTTCTCGCTGGGATTCAGCCGGATGGCGCTGTAATTCGAGATAATAATCATCGCCAAAAATATTTTTGAACCACTGAATCGACGCTTCAGCTTCTTTCAGGTTGTTGTTCATAATTTTATTTGGAATTTCTCCCCCAAGGCATGACGAAGAAACCACAAGTCCCTCGCTGTGTTTTTCCAACAGATTTTTGTCGATACGTGGTTTATAATAAAAACCATCGTTATTGGCAATTGATATGAGCTTGACCAGATTTTTATAACCGGTTTTATTTTTAGCAAGTAAAATAAGGTGATGTCCGGATCTGTCGATTTTATCTTTTTTGTCGTTTATGGTACGGGCTGCCACGTATGTTTCGCAACCCAGAATTGGTTTAATTCCTGCTTTACCGCATGCTGCATGAAACTCTTTTATTCCAAACATGGTTCCGTGATCGGTTAATGCAAGAGCACTCATACCGTCGGTTTTTGCTTTATTCACAAGTGCTCCAACGCTTGCTGCACCGTCCAGAATGGAATATTGTGAGTGTACATGTAAATGGGTAAATTGTATCATTCTTGTTTCAATTTTATCTTTTTCTTTAACACCAAAAATGGGTTTTAAAGTTACTTAATTTAAGTCTTCAATTTTGAGGTGTTAATAAATATTAATGAAAATCAGGGCATAAAAAAACCTGGTTGAAACCAGGTTTTACAATTCAATATTTTGAGAAATCAACTTCGCAATTTCCTGAAATTCTTCAGGTGTGAATTTCTTTTTGTCCGAGAAATTTAACAAATCGGCTTCATTTTGCAAAGGTGCCAAATGAATATGTGCATGTGGTACTTCAAGACCAAGCACCAAAACTCCAACCTTTTCGCAGGGAATGGCTTTTTTTATTCCTTTGGCTACTTTTTTTGCAAATATTTGTAATCCGGTATAAGTTTCATCATCCAGATCAAAAAGAGAATCAACCTCTTTTTTTGGAATTACCAATGTGTGACCTTTAGTTACCGGGAAAATATCAAGAAACGCAAAATAGTTTTCATCTTCCGCAACTTTGTAAGCAGGAATTTCGCCATTTACTATTTTGGTAAAAATACTTGCCATTTTCTTAAATTGAGATTTCGATAATTTCGAATGGAATAACTCCCGACGGAACTTTAATGTCCACTACATCACCAACTTTTTTACCCATTAAGCCTTTTGCAATAGGTGTTTTTACTGATATTTTTCCTTGTTTTAAATCGGCTTCACTTTCAGGAACCAGGGTGTATTTCATTGTGGCATTGTTCTTTTTATTTTTGATTGTTACCACATTTAATATCTGAACCTTAGAAGTTTTTATTTTTGATTCATCCAGAATTCGTGCATTTGCAATTTTGCCTTGAAGTTCAGCAATTTTTGCTTCCAACATACCCTGGGCATCTTTCGCAGCATCGTATTCAGCATTTTCTGAAATATCTCCTTTTTCAATAGCCTCGCCTATTTGTTTAGAAATTGCCGGACGCTCAACATTCATTAAGTGTTCCAACTCTTTTTTAAGTTTTTTTAGTCCTTCTTTTGTTAAATATACTACTTGGGACATGACTTATTCTTCTTTTTTGATGTTACCATATAAAAAAAACAGAAAGAATCCCGAAATTCCGGAACTCTTCCTTTGTGCAAATTTAGATATTTTATTTGAACTAGAAATATCTTTGTTAAAAAATGTTCAAAATGAACGTATTAGATATTACTATTTATATTTTCTGTTTAGAATTTCACTGTAAATGACAGCTTTCCTTAAAGAAAAGTCCTCTTTTACCGTAAATCTTTTTTTTATTGATTTTGTTTCAGGTTTTGATTCTTTGGTTATAATATTTCCACCTTCATTGTCTGCTTTGAAATCGTATTTTTGTTCGTTTATATATGGTTCGTATTTCTCTTCATATTCTTCCTCCAATTCCTCACTAACAGGAATTGTTTCGGTACTGGCTGCTTCAGGAAACACTTCTTCGGTAAACATGTCCCAAATGTCTCCACCTGTTTTTTGTTCATCCGGAGCACCTGGCATTTCCTTTTTTTTCTTTTTTAACTGACCAATAGCACCTGCAGCTGCAATAATAAGAGTTAATAATATGACTATCAGATCGTCCATTACAATTTTTGTGATTACAATAAAATTCTACTTTTGTGGTTTTGATATAAAAGTACAAAAAATATGCAGGAGGTATTTAAAAAAGGGAAGTTTTTGTTTTTGTTGCTTGTAGTCTTTTTAGTTTCAAATTCATGCAATAAAATTCAGGATTCGCAGGTACCGGACATCCCCTTCTCATTTACGATAAATTTAACCATTGCCAATGACCTAACAATTCCCGGGAATTCAATGTATTTCCCGGCAGGGGGATTTGGTGGAGTAATTGTTTATTGCGAAATGCCTGATGTTTATTATGCTTACGATGCCACATGCACATATGAAATTAATCAAAGCTGTAAAATACAGAATACAGGAGTGGTTGGTGAGTGTTCGTGTTGTGAATCGAAGTTTTTATTTACCGGAGGTGCATTTCCTGCAAAAGGTCCGGCAGCTGCTCCTTTACGACAATATAATATATCGCGAATGAATAGTTTTACCCTTCGGGTATATAACTAACAGCAAAAAAAATGGATTTCCTCTTTATGGGAAATCCATTTTTTTATCAATATATCAATATCTGTAATGTTCCGGTTTAAACGGACCTTCTTTTGGAACTCCTAAATACGCTGCTTGTTCTTCAGTTAATTCAGTAAGTTTAACGCCAATTTGTTCGAGATGCAAACGAGCAACTTCTTCATCTAATTTTTTGGAAAGCGTGTAAACGCCTACCTCGTAATCATTTTGCCACAAATCGATTTGTGCTAATGACTGGTTTGTAAAGGAGTTACTCATAACAAATGATGGGTGGCCGGTTGCACAACCAAGATTAACCAGTCGTCCTTCAGCCAGAAGGAAAATACTATGTCCGTCAGGGTATTTATACTTGTCCACCTGTGGTTTTATATTTTCTTTTTCAATTCCCGGCCAAACTTCCAGTTGTGCTACCTGGATTTCATTATCGAAATGTCCAATGTTACAAACTATAGCCTGATCATTCATTTTTGACATGTGCTCTGCCGTAATCACATCTTTGTTTCCCGTTGTAGTAACAAAAATATTTCCTTCCTTAAGAGCATCTTCCATAGTTGTAACTTTAAATCCTTCCATTGCAGCCTGCAGGGCACAAATAGGATCAATTTCAGTTACAATTACTCTTGCACCATAACTACGCATAGAATGTGCGCAACCTTTACCAACATCACCGTAACCCGCTACAACCACTACTTTTCCTGCTATCATTACATCTGTGGCACGTTTAATTCCGTCTGCCAATGACTCTCGGCAACCGTATAGGTTATCGAATTTCGACTTGGTAACAGAATCGTTAACGTTTATTGCAGGAACCAGTAACTCACCTTTTTCAAACATTTGATAAAGACGGTGAACTCCTGTTGTGGTTTCTTCCGAAACACCTTTCCATTCTGCAACTGTCCGGTGCCATTTATGATTATCTTCTTTTAAAGTTTTCTTTAACAATTCAAGAATAACTTTTTCTTCTTCACTTCCGGCATCAACGTCCAAAACAGCTGCATCATTTTCTGCAGCATATCCCTTATGTATGAGCAATGTTGCATCTCCGCCGTCGTCTACTATAAGTTGCGGACCTTTACCGTCGGGGAAACTTAATGCCTCTCTTGTACACCACCAATATTCCTCCAAAGTTTCACCTTTCCATGCAAATACCGGAACTCCTGCTTTAGCAATCGCTGCTGCAGCATGATCCTGAGTTGAGAAGATATTACAGCTACACCAGCGAACATCAGCTCCCAGTTCAACAAGAGTTTCAATTAGAACTGCAGTTTGAATGGTCATGTGTAAACTACCCATAACACGTACGCCGTCCAATGGTTTTGATGGTCCGAATTTTTTCCTTATTGACATCAGACCCGGCATTTCCTTTTCTGCAATTGCTATCTCTTTTCTTCCAAAATCTGCCAATGCAATATCGGCTACTTTATAATCAACTTTGTTTTCTACTGCTACTGTCATATTTATATTGTACTAAATTCTGTTTCTAAAAAATTTGTGCAAAACTAACAAATTCTCAATAAAATGGGGTGATAATCAGAAAAATGGGATGGTAATATTATAATTAATTTCCCATATCCGACATGAACTTAATTCTCATCAGCCGGATATCGTCTTCAGAATATTCATCTTCTCCCAACTCATCTAATGCTTCCTCTATCGAATCTTCCTCAGTTTCGCGGAAATAATCAAAAATTTCTTCCTGGTGGTCTTCATCTAAAACATCATTAATATAGTAATCGATATTTAACCTGGTACCCGAATTTACTATTGCTTCAACTTCAGAAATTATGTCTTTTACTGATACGCCTTTTGAATCCGCAATATCTTCAAAAGATAATTTCCTGTCAATACTTTGTATAATAAACACTTTTAGCTTCGATTTGTTGGCAACCGTTCTGACTACCATATCGTCAGGCCTTTCAATCTCGTTGTCTTCAACGTACGTGGCAATAAGTTTGACAACTTCTTTCCCGTATCTTCTTGCCTTTCCTTGTCCTACACCCTGAATTTTTTGCAACTCTTCAAGATTGATCGGATATTGAATTGACATGTCTGCAAGAGAAGGTTCCTGGAAAATCACGTATGGAGGTAAATTGTGTTTTTTTGCAATTTTTTTGGTTAAATCTTTGAGCATTTTAAAAAGCTGCGGATCGCCACTTGCTCCTCCGGAAGGTGCTCCGGCACTCTCTGCAGCTCCATCTTCCTCTTCGTATTCATGATTTTTTACCAGCATAAAGCTGACTGGTTTTTTAAGGAATTCATGTCCTTTCTCAGTCATTTTCAGCAAGCCGTAATTTTCTATATCCTTGCTAATAATTCCGGCTATCATTGCCTGTCTGAAAACTGCATTCCAAAATCTTTCATCATGGTCTTTTCCAATACCAAAACTATTTAAAGTGTAATGTTTAAATGATTTTATTGCTGCTGTTTTATTACCGATTAGAATATGAGTAATATGGTCGGCTTTGTATTGTTCGTTTACTTCAACAATTGCCTTTAAAGCCAGAACAACTTCATCTTTTGCTTCAATCTGTTCCTTTGGATTCAGACAATTATCGCAATTTCCACAGTTTTCAGGTTTGTATATTTCTCCAAAATAGTGTAATAAAATTATACGTCGACAAATGGCAGTTTCTGCATATGAAACGGTATCTAACAATAACTGTTTCCCAATTTCCTGTTCAGCAACCGGTTTGCCGTGCATAAATTTTTCCAGTTTCTGGATGTCTTTATAGCTGTAAAATGTAATACACTTCCCTTCGCCTCCATCGCGGCCAGCCCTGCCGGTCTCCTGATAATAACCTTCGAGGCTTTTGGGAATATCGTAATGGATAACAAACCTAACATCAGGTTTATCAATTCCCATTCCAAATGCAATTGTTGCAACAATAACGTCAACCTCTTCCAATAAAAATTTGTCCTGATTGGCAGATCGGGTTGCTGCATCCATCCCTGCATGATAAGGCAAAACTTTTATTCCGTTAACTGCCAGAGTTTCGGCGATTTCTTCAACTTTTTTTCGACTTAAACAATAGATAATTCCTGATTTGCCTTCGTTTTGTTTGATAAATTTGATAATCTGGTTTTCTGTTTTTGTTTTTGGCCGAACTTCGTAATAAAGGTTTTCGCGATTAAATGAAGCTTTAAAAACCTGAGCATCCAGAATTCCCAGATTTTTTTGAATGTCATGCTGCACTTTTGCAGTTGCTGTAGCAGTTAATGCAATAATTGGTGACTTGCCAATTTCTTCTACAATTGGTTTTATTCGTCTGTATTCCGGCCTGAAATCATGGCCCCACTCTGAAATACAGTGTGCCTCATCTATGGCATAGAAAGATATTTTAACTTTTTTCAAAAAATCAATATTATCTTCCTTTGTAAGTGACTCAGGGGCTACGTATAATAATTTGGTTTTACCCTTTAGTACATCTGTTTTTACTTCTTGTGCCGCGCTTTTTGAAAGAGATGAATTCAAAAAATGAGCAACGTTGTCTTCAGCATGCATTCCCCGAATTGAATCCACCTGATTTTTCATCAAAGCAATTAAAGGTGAAATTACTATGGCAGTACCTTCTAAAAGCAGGGCGGGTAACTGATATATCAGAGATTTACCACCTCCCGTAGGCATTAGCACAAATGTATTCTTCCCGTCCAGCACGTTTCTGATTGCTTCTTCCTGTTGTCCTTTAAACCGATCGAAGCCAAAATAGTGCTGTAGTTTTTCTGTTAAAACAAGCTCCTTCATGTTTATTTGAAAATATCCCGATCAATAAATCTCTTAATTACTTAAATCCTAAATTATTTAAAAGTAACCAAAATGACAATAAATTGATTCTAATTTTTAGATTTTAATATTTTTTATGGAAAAGAATTAAATAATTCTACAGCATAGGAAACCAATAAGTATATATATTTGTGCAGTTTTTAAAAAAAGCGAAAAAATTGATTTGAATGAGTCAGGAAAGTAACCGCGAAGAACAAACCACTAAAAAGCGGAAAAAAGAAAAAGTGCCACAGGGTGAAATGTCCTTTTTAGAACACCTGGAAGAATTGCGCTGGCATATTGTAAGATCGGTTGGAGCAGTAATGGTATTTGCAATTGCGGCATTTATATTAAAGGAATTTATATTTGATATGGTGATTTTAAAGCCACGTTTGCCTGAATTCTGGACCAACAGAATGTTTGCCAAACTGGGAGATATCGTTGGAACAGATGCAGTAAAGATCAATCAGACTGCCCTAAAAATGCAAAGTATAAATATTGCCGGTCAGTTTTCCACACATATATTGGTTTCTATAATTGCCGGATTTATTATGGCATCACCATTTGTTTTTTTCGAATTCTGGAGATTTATAAAACCTGCACTTTATGAAAAAGAAAAGAAACATGCCAGTGGTGCTGTTTTTTTTACTTCCATATTATTTTTACTGGGAGTATTATTCGGATATTATCTGATTGTGCCGCTTTCCATACATTTTCTTGGGACCTATCAGGTAAGTAGTGATGTGGAAAACATGATTAATCTACGTTCTTATATTGGTTCAGTAACATCCATTTCCTTAGCTTCCGGGGTAGTATTTCTTCTGCCTATATTTTCTTACTTTTTGAGTAAAGTAGGATTACTAACACCGGAATTTATGAAAAAATACAGAAAACATTCCTATGTAATTATGTTGTTACTGTCTGCAATCATTACTCCTCCTGATATTTTTAGCCAGATTTTAGTTTGTTTCCCATTGGTATTTTTGTACGAAATTGGAATCATAATTTCGCGTGTTGTCGTTAAAAAACGTGAAAAAGAGTTGGACGAAATATAATTCATAAAGTAAATCACGTTATTTGTTAAAATGATTTTACGAGCAGAAAATATTGTAAAGAAATACCGAAAACGTACTGTTGTAAAAGGAGTTAGTTTTGAAGTAAATCGGGGCGAGATTGTAGGATTGCTTGGTCCGAACGGGGCAGGAAAAACAACATCGTTTTATATGATTGTGGGATTAATCCAACCCCTATCCGGGAAAATTTTTCTTGATGAAGAGGAAATTACAAATCAACCGGTTTATAAAAGAGCAAAAAAAGGAATTGGCTACCTTGCCCAGGAAGCATCAGTTTTTAGAAATCTAAGCATTGAAGATAATATTAAAGCCGTTTTGGAAATGACCAACTATTCAAAACAGTATCAAAAAGAAAAGCTTGAAACTTTAATAGAAGAATTTGGTCTTCAGCATATCAGGAAAAGTAAAGGAATTCAGCTTTCAGGGGGAGAGCGCAGACGTACCGAAATTGCCAGAGCGCTGGCAATCGATCCTAAATTTGTATTGCTTGATGAGCCATTTGCCGGAGTTGATCCGATAGCCGTGGAAGATATTCAGCAAATAGTTATGAAATTAAAGGAAAAGAATATCGGGGTTTTAATCACTGATCACAATGTACACGAAACTTTGAATATTACCGACAGGTCTTATTTGCTTTTTGAAGGCTCAATATTAAAAGCAGGAACAGCAGAAGAACTTGCTGCAGATGAGGTAGTTCGGAGAGTTTATCTGGGTCAGAATTTCGAGTTGCGTTAATAAAAACAGCAAAAGCCAAAAAAAAATTACATTTGGTTTGCAGATTCAAAAAACATCATTTTCTTTGCAGCGCTAAAATAAAAAAGCATCTTCTTAAAAGAAAGAGATGATTTTAGCATGAAAAAAATCCCAAAAATATTTGGTGGATATCAAAAATGAAGTATTTTTGCAGTCCCAAAATTAAGGGAAAGATAGGAAGGCCCGTTCGTCTAGGGGTTAGGACGCCAGGTTTTCATCCTGGTAGCAGGGGTTCGAATCCCCTACGGGCTACTTTTTTGAACAGATAAAAAATAAGAATTAGTATAATGGCAAATCATAAGTCAGCATTAAAAAGAATACGTCAGGACAAAGCAAAAAGATTGCACAACAGATATTATGCGAAAACAACCCGTAATGCAATCAAAACTTTACGTAACACTTCTGACAAAGAAGAGGCTACAAAATTGTATCCTGAAGTGGTTTCTATGATTGATAAACTGGCAAAACGTAATATCATTCATAAAAACAAAGCTTCTAATTTAAAATCTAAATTAGCTGCACAAATCAGTTCATTGTAAGAAATTATTACAGCATATTTGAGAAACCTCTCCAATTTTGGAGAGGTTTTTTTATGTTTTCAATTTTGATTTTGCCAATTTTGGGTAATTATATGATTATTACATGATGGCAAGAAATCTCAATATCTATCTGGTCTTTGATAAAAAATTGACAAAGACAAGGTTTTTGAAGTTTTGAAAATCAAGGATTTTACCTTTATAAATGACTGTTTTCAAAACAAGAGTAAGGCAGTATTTGGTGATTTCTTGCAAAGATAAATTAACCCAAAAGCATATGAGCGATTACAAAAAATTGAACATCAAAGAATGGGCAGTAGAAGACCGGCCTCGTGAGAAAATGTTAAGAAATGGCTCCCGGTCACTTTCAGATGCTGAATTAATGGCAATTCTTATTGGTTCAGGTAATACAGAAGAAACCGCAGTTGAATTATCAAGGCGAATTTTGTCATCAGCAGATAACAATTTGAATGAACTTGGAAGAAAAGATGTTGAGTCTCTGATACAGTTTAAGGGAATTGGAGAAGCAAAAGCAATCACAATTGTTGCTGCATTGGAATTGGGTAAACGGCGAAAAGAAGCCGATGTTTTTGCAAAAAAGAAAATAACCGGAAGTAAAGATGCGGCAGATTATTTTTTACCGCTTTTGGGAGATTTAAATCATGAGGAATTTTGGATATTAATGCTCGACCGCGGAAACAAAATCAAGGATAATTTCAGAATCAGTTCGGGCGGAATTTCAGGAACGGTAATAGATGTCCGGTTAATTTTAAAAGCTGCACTCGAAAAACAGGCGAGCTCGATAATTCTTTGTCATAACCATCCTTCGGGCACCATGCAGGCTTCGGATGCCGATTTAAAAATAACCCGAAAAATTGCAGATGCTGCCAAAATTATGGATATAACGGTCCTTGATCACATAATTATCGGAAATAACAAATATCTTAGCCTTGCCGATGAAGGAATATTGTAACAACTGTAATTCTATAACATGATTCTGATCTATTCCGATAAAATAACACCAAGGTTAAAATATATAATGGAACTGATATTTAACGGAATACTCATGACAGAAGTTAAATTTTCCCGAAGTCAGGATGATTTTCTAAGTTCTGATTTACCCAAAATAAATTACTCCAATCAAAAATTTTCAGACGAAATTTATTTCAAACCTCATCCAATTCTTTTTGAACCCGGAATCAGGAAGCAGAATATTGACGTTGTGCCCTTTAAAAATATGAGTTGCTTTTTTCAAACTTCGCCCGATTCGACATTTCCTTTTGATGTTTTTGCTGCTTCGTTTTTTTTGGTAAGTCGATACGAAGAATACAGTACTGTAGATTTTGACCAATACGGAAGATTTTCGGCAAGCCAAAGTATTTTGCACAAACTGGAAATAATTAAAAAACCTGTAGTTGATATTTGGGCACAGTGGTTGGCCGATGAAATCAAAGAAAAATACAAGCAACTAAAGTTTTTTAAAAACAAATTCAGGTATATTTCAACCATCGATATTGATAATGCCTGGGCTTATTTAAACAAAGGTTTTTGGAGAACCTATGCTGCACAGTTAAAATCTGTTTTAACAGGAAATTTTGATGAGTTTAAAACCAGACTGGAAGTATTAAATGGCAAAAAGAAAGATCCTTATCATACCTATGAATACCTGAATTCGGTTTTTTCCGGTAACGAAGAGAAGATAAAATTCTTTTTCCTTATGGGCAATTATGCAAAATTTGATAAAAATATATCGTATAAAAATCACGGTTTGCAAGAATTGATTAAGGGAATTGCAAAAAATTATGACGTTGGAATTCATCCTTCTTTTGCAGGATTTATAAAAGGGGATCACAATGAAGTAGTTCAGGAAAAGGATCGTCTGGCAACTATTTCAGGAAGGAAAATAAAAAAAAGCCGGCAACATTATCTCAACCTCAGGTTTCCGAAAACCTACCAAAATCTTTTAAAAGCCGGAATTACGGAAGATTTTACCTTGGGATTTTCAGATCAGATTGGATTTAGGGCTGGCACCTGTACTCCATTTTATTTCTACGATTTGGAAAACGAAGTACAAACTAATTTGAAGATTGTTCCGTTTCAGGTAATGGATGGCACTTTGTTACATTATCAAAAATTTTCACCCGTAAGGGCGATCGATGAGATCGAGCGTTTAATGGAGGAAGTAAAAAATGTGGGTGGAACTTTTGTAAGTATCTGGCACAACGAAACGGTGAACGATTTGGGAGAGTGGAAAGGCTATCAGGAAGTTTTTGAAAAAACGAACCAACTAGGATTTAAATGGGCAAATGAACAGGCAGGTAGTTTATATTAAACACCAGGATATTGACGACAAAAAATGGTCGGTTTGTATTGATAAAGCAGACAATAGCAGAATCTATGCAAATATCTGGCATCTTGATCGTACAGCCGAAGTATGGGATGCGCTGGTTTTGGGCGATTACGATTATGTAATGCCACTTCCGGTAAGATCAAAATATGGACTTAAATACATTTATCAACCCACTTTTTGTCAGCAACTGGGTATCTTTCCAAGTCCGAATAAAAAGATTGCAGAATTGTTTTACCAGGCACTTTATAAACAACTCCGGTATGTTGAAATACAGGTAAATTCGTCAAATCCAACCCTGCTAAATGACAATCGGTTTAATTTTATTCCCAGAAAAAATTTGCTTCTCGATTTGCGATATAACTATAAATCACTTGCCAGAACATATTCTACAAATACAAAACGCAATATTTCAAAAGCAAATAAATACAATTTGCAATATGTTCAGGGAATTCGTTTGGAGGATTATCTGGAATTTAAAGAAACAAATCTGACCGGAAACACTTCGGCAAAAAATATTGAAAAGCTTAAAAGTATTATTGCTTACGGCCAGTATAAAGGGATAGGCGAAATATTTGGAGTTTACAGCCAGGAAAACACTTTATGTGCTGCTGTATATTTTTGCCGATGGAAAAACCGTGTTATATATCTGAATGCGGTTTCCAACCAGTTAGGAAAAGATTTAAGGGCCATGCATTTTTTGCTCGACAACTTTATTCAGAATAATGCTGAACACAATCTGTTACTTGATTTTGAAGGTTCCATGATTCCGGGAGTAGCAAGATTTTATGAAGGATTTGGTGCAGTTTCAGAAAGCTATTTTCAACTTAAATTTAATCGTTTACCTTTGCCTCTCAGATGGATTAAAAGTTAATAATGAAGAATATTCCACGTTTATTTTCTAACCTGATTGGACAGTTTTATTCGTCCCCAAAATTATTCTCATTATCAACTCCTCCTTTTTTGCCATTTTATCATGTAGTAAGTGACGATAAATTAGATCATGTGCGCAATTATCCTTTCCGAAATAGAAAGGAATTTGAGAAAGAACTTGACTTTATTCTGAAACATTTTGAACCCGTTTCTTTGGATTTTATTTTGAAAAATCCAGATACAAAAAAGAAAATTTTTCATCTCAGTTTTGATGACGGGTTAAAAGAGTGCCATGAAATTATTGCACCTATTCTTCTGAGAAAAGGGATACCTGCCTCTTTTTTCATAAATACCAATTTTGCAGATAACAAAGCCTTATATTATAAGTATAAAGCCAGTCTTCTGAAAGGGAAATTGATAAGTGAGACAGCTGATATTTCTAAATTCTTATTTAAGCATAAAGTTCAGATAAGCAGCCTTTTACAATTGGATTATTCAAAAGAACAACTTCTTGATTCTATTGCAGAAGAAATAGGTGTTGATTTTTCAGATTATCTAAAAAAAAACAAACCGTACCTTTCAAAAACACAAATTCTTGAGCTTCAAAATCAGGGTTTTAGTATTGGGGCACACAGCTTAAATCATCCTGAGTTTTGGTTGATTTCGGAAGATGAGCAATATCGTCAAATCAAAGAAAGTGTAGAGTGGGTGCAAAAACATATTCAACCAAAAATTAGTGCATTTGCTTTTCCGTATACAGACTGGAGAGCATCAGCGAGGATTTTAAAAAGAATTAAATCTGAAAATATTTGTGATGTGACTTTTGGCACGGCAGGTGTAAAATACGATGAGTTTGATTTTCATTTTCAACGATATCCAATGGAAAAAAATGGGAATTTTGTTGGTCAACTTAAATCAGAATTTGTGTATTTTCAGCTCCGGAAATGGATTGGAAAAGCTACCGTAAAACATTGAACCAAAGAATTTTAAAACAGGCTGGAAACATGACATTTATTCAGGAACTTTATAATACATTCATAAAATACAAAAACAAAAGAGCTTTTTGCATTAACGATAAAGACTATTCCTACGGCGATTTTTTGGAATATATTAACGGAGCAAGAGAACTTATCGAAAAAAATGTTTCGGGGAAAAATAATCCAATCGGGATTATGTATTTTGAATGTATTGAAACTTATGCAACGATTTTTGCAGCATGGTTTAGCGGGAATTATTTTGTGCCTTTAAATCCAAAACATCCTTCGGAAAGAAATAAAACAATTATCAATAATGTAGGTATTCAACTTTTGTTTTCAGCACAAGAAGATGTGGATGAATTTGTTCGGGAAGTGGAAGGCCTTAATTTTCAAATAAATTCGGATTCTAAAACGAAAAACATCAAAGAACCGGTTATATCTTCCGGAGTTCAGTGGATGTATATTCTTACAACATCGGGTAGCACGGGCACGCCAAAACATGTCCCGATTTGCCAGGAAAACCTGGGAGCCTATTGTGCCGGTTTTTTGGATCGATTCCCTGAAATGAATGACAAAGTTTGTATGCTGCAAACTTATGATTTAACTGTCGATGCATCGGTTACTGCATATTTGGTTCCATTAAGTATTGGAGCTTGTGTTTACACTTTACCCGATAGCCCGTTTAAGTTTTTAAGTATTGCCAAAATGCTGGCCGATAAAAATGTTACCTGGGTAAAATTAACACCTTCAGTTCTTTCGTTTTTGGCTCCACACAAAACTCAACTCGATTTTAAACACCTCGGGCAGGTTATTCTGGGAGGTGAGGCATTTCCTTTGTCATTGTTAAAAGAGTGGCAACCTGTATTTCCAAATGCAAGAATTGCGAATCATTATGGGCCAACTGAAACAACGGTGGGTGTAACTACATATAAAATTGATGATCTGCAAAATATCCGTTCAATGAATGGTGTGGTTTCTATTGGACAGGAGTTTAAAACGGTTAAAAGTGTTATTATAAAAGAAGATGGCACCGAAGCCGGTTTTGGAGAAAATGGTGAATTATGCATCTCAGGGAAACAGGTGATGCAGGGGTACTTAAACGGGAACAATAATTCGTTTATTAATTTTGAGAAAAACAATGAAAGCCGCAGTTATTACCGCACCGGTGATATTGTTCAGAAAGATACGGAGGGTTTTATTTATTATATGGGCAGAACCGATGACCAGGTAAAAATTGAAGGGCACAGAATTAATCTGATAGAAATTGAAAATAAAGTAAGGGAGTTACTGCCCGGACATAAAGTGGCAATGTTGGCCTACGAAAAATTCCCCGGTTTTAAAAGACTATATTTGTTTGTTGAAGGGAGCAATATTGATAAAATGCAACTAAAATCAAGGTTAACTCTACATATACCACCCAAAATGATACCCGAAGAAATATTTGTTGTTTCGCAACTTCCATTGTCATCCGGAGGAAAAAAGGATAGAATTTCGCTGGCAAATGATTACCTTGCCAACCCATCAAAAAAAAGCCTGAAATAGTGGATAACATCGAAAAAAATCTTTATGATTTTTACAGAGTTTTAGCTGAAGTAAAAAATATCTCGCTCGTCAAAAAGGAAGATTTTGAGCTTATTCAGGCTAAAAATAATCTCTGGCCGCAATTGATATTTAATTTGAATCAGCAAAAGAATCAAAATGAAATAATTCCTGAAATTTCGAGGTATTTGGCCGACTACAAATTATCTCCTTCTATAGTGGCCCCGGATGAGTATATTTCAAAAAATCACTCCGAATTATTAAAAGCCAGTTCTTTGATCCCGGTTAAGGTTTTAATGGGAATGAATACATCAAAAGGAAGTAAGGAAAATATTAAAATGCCGGCAGATTGTGAAATTTGTGAACTTAAAAATAAAACACAATTGAGCGATTTTTCCATGCTGATTCAAAGAGAATTTTTTTCCTCAAAAAAGGATTTTGGTGAAGAAATTCTACTTGAATTAAAGGATAGTGAAGAAGTTACAATGACAGGTCTTTACAAAGATAGCACGCTGGTTTCTTCAATGTTGGTTTTTATTAAAGACAACATTGCCGGACTGTATTTTATTGGTACAAAAAAGGAGAACCAGAAAAAAGGATACGCAAGTCTGTTGATTCGATCTGGTTTAAATCAATTATTCAAAACCGGAATAAAAGAAGTAGTTTTGCATGCCAATCACAATTCTTTTGCTTTGTACCAAAAAATTGGATTTGAAGTTCAAAACAAGTTTATTGTTTATAAAAAAGTATAGGATGAGCAGCGAAGAAATTCTGGAAAAACTAAAAAAGGTATATGCTGAAATATTTAAAGAAGAAATGGCCTTAACACATGAAACTTCTCCCAATGATATTGGTTCCTGGGATTCGTTAAACCATGTACTTTTAATTAAAAGAATTGAAGAAGAATTTCAGATAGAAATTGATTTATTTGAGGTAATCGAATTAAAAAATACCGGGGATATTGTAAATGCCATTCAGAAAAGATTGGTCTGAAAAGATAGAAAAATAAAAGTGCAAATCAGGGAAATAAAAGTTCGCGAACTGCCGGATTTTATAAAAAGTGAAGACTATAAAAATCTGGATATAAAACCGATAACGGAGTTGCGGGCCGTTTCGCAATATTTTAATCCCGATGCTGATCCTGAAGATCTGGCCCTGATTTACGCCTCGAACGACAACGAATTATTAGGATTTGCCGGACTGTTACCCAAAAAAGCAAACAGCGAAAATATTCAAATTTATTCCAATTCGTGCTGGTGGGCCAACCAACAGAAAGGCAAGGGTATTGCAGTGCCGTTGTTTTTGCAACTGCTGAAAAGGGCGGACACAAAACTGTTTTTATCTGAATCAACACCCCGGGCAAAATCGATTATTGAAAAAACAGGATTATTTGGAGAAATAAAGTCTAATAAAGGAATTCGCGGATTTATCCGTTTTTATTTGGCCGATATTATTCAAAATAAGTATCCAGGTAAAAAGTGGATGCAAATTCCATTTATGGTTCTGGATTTTTTACTGAATTTTGTCCTCGTTCCGTTTAAAAACTATCATCTTTCCAGATTTAAGAAGAACAGTTTTTCCATCGAAAAAGTAAACGAAGTTGATAAGGAAATTGAAACATTTATCAACAAATATTCTTTGTCGGAATTGGTACAAAAAAATGCTGCTCATTTTTCCTGGTTTAAGAAATATGGCTGGCTAAAATTCAAAGACAAAAACTCAACAATTCGATACCCGTTTACCCATGAAGCAAAGAGCTTTGAGTTGAATTATTATGCATTCAGGGAAAAAGGTGAATTAAAAGCTTTTGTGGCAATTTCGAACCGCGACAACCTTGCAAAAGTTCCTTATGTTTATTTTGACAAAAAAAATATTCAAAAGGTGGTAAACACGATTATGGCTTTACTATTGCAAAATAAATATGATTCGTTGGCTATATTTCATAAGGAAATTGTTGAATTTATGGGAAAACACAAAATGCCTTTTTATTTTCGCAAAACAGAAACAAAATACTCGGGGACAACAAAAAAGATTGAGCATATTTTTAAACAAAAACCGATATTGCAAGACGGAGACGGAGATGTTATTTTTATTTAATCAGAAATTATGGAAACAAAAGTTTTAGGTGGAAATCATTCAATTCTGGACCAGTACCTGGCAGAGATTAGAGATATTTCAATTCAAAACGATCCACTTCGTTTTAGAGATAACTTAAACCGGATAGGCGAAATTTTTGCCTACGAAATCAGCAAAGAATTACCTTTCGAAGTTAACGATGTGCAAACACCACTGGGAGTTGCCACTGTGCCTAAATTGGTTCAACAACCTGTGCTGGCAACCATTTTACGCGCCGGATTGGCAATGCACAACGGACTGTTAAGAATTTATGATCGCGCTGAAAATTGTTTTATTTCTGCATTCAGAAAATATACCGATGATGGCGCTTTCGAGATTGAATTTGAATATATGGCTTCACCTTCGTTGGATAATAAAATTGTAATACTTTCCGATCCGATGTTGGCCTCCGGTAAATCCATGGAAATTGGTTATCGCGCGCTTTTTAGCAAAGGCAAACCAAATCATGTGCATATGGTTTCTATTATTGCCAGCAAACAGGGAGTTGATTATGTTACTGATAATATTAAGGATAAAAACGTAACACTTTGGCTGGGTGCGGTGGACGATGAAATGACTTCAAAATCATATATCGTTCCCGGTTTGGGCGATGCCGGTGATTTGGCCTATGGCGAAAAAATTGATTCGAAATAATCTTCGTTAAAACTATTCACCCAGTGACTATCTGTTTAAAATTATAATCACCGGGTGAATAAAAACAGTTTCAATAATTTAGTTTAGTTTGCTTTAAACAGCTCCTCTTCAGAAACCACCTTGATTAACATGCTGTCTTTAAGCGATTTGTTGATTGCATTAAACGGTGCAGTTACTACTTCATCCCCTTCGGTCAAACCTTCAAGAATCTGAATACTTGTATTATCCTGTATTCCGGTTTGAACCTCCACTTTTTTTACCCTTTCTCCATTAACTACAAATACAACTTCCTGTTTTTCTTCACGCTTCACCGCAGTTTGTACTTCCGAGGATTCCCCTAATTCTTCCGTTTTTTCTTCTTTTACCTCCTCAGTACCGCCATCTTTCTTTTTTACCCGTGTTGTAACAGCTGAAATTGGAACAGAGATAACATTTTCTCTGGAATCTGTAAGAATATCAACAGTTGCAGACATTCCCGGACGGAAAGGATAAAGATTTTTGGCTTCGATTAAGTCCTGGTACGACTCACTTAACAACAGCACTTTTACTTCGAAATTAGTAACCTGATCTGCTGTTGCTCCAACCGTGTTTGCAGAGTTGGCAATTTCGGTAACGATTCCTTTAAATTTTCTGTTTAAATAGGCATCCACTTCAACCAAAGCAGTATCGAATTTTGTAACTTTTACAATATCATTTTCATTTACATCTACCCAAACTTCCATTTTGTTGAGGTTGGCAACAATCATCATTTCAGTTCCTGTCATCATACTTGTTCCCACAACACGCTCTCCCTGTTCAATATTTAATGCTGAGATTGTGCCTGAAATAGGAGCATATATTTTCGTTTTTGTCAATTGTTCCTGGGCTTCAGATACTGTTGCTTCTGCACTTTTTACAGAATATTCGGCAGCTTTTACTTCCGCTTTTGCTACATTGTATGCTGCTTCCGCAGTTTCAAATTCGGATACCGCAATTGTGTTTTTATCGTAAAGTTGTTTTGCGCGATCGTACGATAATTTGCGCTCAATCAATTGTGCTTCAGCTTGTGCCTGTCTGGCTTTCGAGGAATTTAATGTTGCTTCGGCACGTTTTAATGCCGAGATATACATTTCGGGTTTTATTACACAAAGCAAATCTCCGGCATTTACTTCCTGGCCTTCTTCAACATTTAACTGAATGACCTCCCCCGATACATCGGGACTAATTTTTACCTGAGTTTCGGGTTGAATTTTTCCGTTGGCAGTAATAAACTCGGTTAGGGTTTGACTTTTTACTGTTTCAGTAGCAACGCTGATTGTAAATTCTTTTCCAAACCAGCCTTGTTTTTTACCAACTACAAGAACAATGATAGCTATTACTACAAGACCGATTGCAAATGGTAGGATCTTTTTTTTCTTCATATTGGGCAGAAGTTTTTTTATTAGTAGGTTTAAAAACCTAAAATTACAATAAAAAGGTATTGGGTAAGGCAAAAATCTAATATTTATTGTTTAACAAGCATTCTGGCTGTTAAACGGCTGTGCTGTTCTAAATAAATATCCTTTTCTTTTACCAGTTTATCCAGCACTTCTTCGGTGTAGTGTCTTATGGTTACCAACATTAAATTAGTGTTGTAAAGCACGGTATAATAAGGTTTTAATTGATCGAAAATTTCTTCCAAATTGGCTTCCGGTGCATCTAAAACCAGGTTCAGGTCGATAGCAGATTGTTGCATTAAAGTTACCTTAATACGGTTTTCCAAAAGAAAATTTACCACACGATCGATATCTTCAATACTGATAATTGAAAAATCCCTGACAGAAAGTGTAATTAGAACCTGGTTTTCTTTCAGAATGTATATTGGCGGTAAATCCAGTTTGTGATCGATATCGTGTATTACCGTTCCAGTGCCCACGGGATCAACAAAAGATTTTACATACAATGGAATTTCCTTGTTATGCAAAGGTTTCATTGTTTTTGGATGAATTACCTGCGCCCCTGAATGAGTCATTTCTACCGCTTCGCGATACGACAAAGCATCGATTTTTACTGTATCTTCCATTTTTTTGGGATCCGCACTTAATACCCCCGGTACATCTTTCCAGATAGACACACCTTTTGCGTTTAATGTATTTCCGATAATGGCAGCAGTAAAATCCGAACCCTCGCGACCCAGCGAAGTTGTCTGGTTTGTAATGTTGGAGCCTATAAATCCTTGTGTGATATAAAGCTTGTAATTATCAAAAACAAATACATTTTTCATCAATGATTCTGTTAATTCCCAATCAACGGAAGCATCGCGGTATAAATCGTTGGTACGAAGACAATTTCTGATGTCAATCCATTGGTTTACCATTCCGATGTAATTCAGGTAATTGCTTACAATTTGGGTAGAAACCAATTCTCCAAAACATATAATTTGATCGTATTCGTAATTATAATCAAAAGAAGGTATTTTTTCCAGCTTTGCTTTTAATTCTTCAAACATCGATAAAACAGCTTTGGGAGTACCGTTATTTTCAAAAAGTTGGTTTGCAATGGATAAGTGATAGTTTTTAAATTCTTCAAAGATTTCCCATTTTTTTTCACTTTTATTAAAGTAAGCTTTTATCAATGTTTCCAGCAAGTTGGTTATTTTACCCATTGCCGAAATAACAACAACCAAATCTCCGGAGTGACCATCAACTATTTTAGCAACATTTTTTACCGAATCAGCATCTTTAACCGAGGCTCCACCAAATTTATATACGTTCATGAGTTGTACTTTTCAAAATTTTAGCAAATCTAACCTAATTAATTCATAAAAATGAATCAATAACGCGGAGGGCTGACGAGATTATTGAAAGTCAAAATTTTGTCAGGGTTAGCCTTGACACTAAAAATCGTTTGCGTTTCCGTTTCAGCGATGTACATTTAATTGATTTTCAATCTTCAACACCTGGTGTGTAAAATTCTTTGAATTATTCACACTAAAACTTTCCTTTTCAAAATTTTTAAAAATTCGAATGCTCTGGAGAAAAAACATTATTTTAGAATTTTATCTGAAAAATTATGATTATGAACATATCATCCAAAGTAAAATTGAACAATGGAGTTGAAATGCCATGGTTTGGACTTGGTGTTTTTCGTTCCGAAGAAGGTTCCGAAGTTGAAAATGCGGTACTTACAGCTTTAGAAAACGGCTACCGTCATATCGACACCGCAGCCATTTATAAAAACGAGCGAGGTGTGGGAAATGCTGTAAAAGAAAGTGGAATAGCAAGAGAAGAAATTTTTATTACTTCAAAAGTTTGGAATACGGATCAGGGTTACAACAAAACAATTAAAGCGTTTGAAGGAAGTCTTGAAAGATTACAAATGGATTACCTTGACCTGTATTTGGTACACTGGCCAAAAGGAAAGCGTTCTGTGGAATCTTGGAAAGCACTGGAGGAATTATATAAAAAGGGGAAGATCAGGGCAATTGGAGTTAGTAACTTTTTGGTGCCACATCTTGAGGAATTTTTACCTGAATGTAAAATAATTCCGGCTGTTAACCAGTATGAATTTCATCCAGAACTTTTACAACCTGAATTACTGGATTATTGTAACAATAAAGGTATTCAGGCAGAAGCATGGAGCCCCATTATGAAAGGCAAAGTAGTTGATCTGCCTTTGATGCAGGAGTTGGCTGAAAAATATGGGAAAAATCCTGTTCAAATTGTTTTACGCTGGGATATTCAAAAAGGGGTGGTTACTATTCCAAAATCAGTAACGCCCGAAAGAATAATATCAAATTCAGATATTTTTGACTTTGAACTTTCTGAAGAAGATATAGTAAAAATTGATTCGCTGAATAAAGCGGAGAGTGGAAGAATTGGTTTTCATCCTGATACCATTCCGTTTTAACCATTTCAAACCAAAACCTTAATTAGATATTATTATTTTAAACCGCCCGGATAAAAATTTTAAAACCGGAATACTTTTAATAAAAATGAAAAATCAACTTCTATTATTTCTGCTTTTTAGCTTCTTTATTGGTACGGCACAAATACAAAAAAACAATAAAAGTTCCTTAACCATCGAAAAAATAATGCAAAATCCTGAAAAATGGATTGGAACTTTGCCGGATGATTTTGAGTGGGATTTGCAAAGCAACAAGATTTATTTCGATTGGAATCCTGATCAGGATACCTTGGCATCTTTGCATGAATACACTATAAAGGAGAAGGAAATTCGTAGACTTTCGGTGATGGAAAAACAAAAAGTTAACCAGAGGAGTCTTGATTTTGATTCAGAAAAATCTAAGGCAGTTTATACAAGAAATGGAAATATCTTTTATTACGATATAGAAAAAGGGATTGAAATACAACTTACCAATTGGCTGGGTTCAGCATCGTCTCCAAAATTTGTAAAAAACAATACCGAAATTTCGTTTGAACTGAATGATAATTTGTACACCATTAATATTAAAACCGGGCTAATTCAGCAAATCACAAATTTTGTTTCGGGAAAGGAAAAATCGGAATCTAAATCAGAAGGGCAGGATTTATTTCTTGAAAACCAGCAAATTGAACTTTTTGATGTTATAAAAGAAAGGGCTGCCCAGGAAAAAGCCCGGGAATACAGAAGAGAGTTGGAAAAGGTTGAAGAACCAATATATATTTATCTGGATAAAAAACGTTTGATGAGTGCCGCTTTAAGTCCAACCGGGAAATATGTGGTTTATACCACTTACAAAAGTGCTCAGGGAAAACCAACTTCGGTTACGCATCATGTTACAGAATCGGGATATACCGAAGAACAGCGGGCAAGGGCAAAAGTGGGCAGTCCGGAATCGAAGATAGAAATGGGAATTTTCGATGTTAAAAACAACAAAATTGTGGACATCAATACTGAAACAATTCCAGGCTTAAGAGACCTTCCGGATTATTTAGAAGATTATCCTGATAAAATGCCAAAAGATTCTACAGAATTCGAAGACCGGGAATTTAATCTGATGGGCCCTGTTTGGAATGAAATACAGGATTTAGCTTTGGTTGTGGCACTTTCGCACGATAACAAAGACAGATGGATATTATTGCTTAATCCGAAAACCGGCGAATTGGAAACACTTGATCGTCAGCGAGATGAAGCATGGATAGGAGGTCCCGGAATTGGTGGCTGGGGATTTTCGACTGGTGATATTGGCTGGATGCCCGATGGGAAATCGGTTTGGTTTCACTCTGAAGAAACGGGTTATTCTCAATTGTATGCTGTAAACACAGAGACCAAAGAAAAAAAGGCACTTACAAAAGGAAATTTTGAAATATCAGAAGCCTTTATTTCGAAAGACAAAAAGCACTTTTATTTTACGGCCAACAAAGTGCATCCCGGAGTAAAACATTTTTATAAAATGCCGGTATGGGGAGGGGAACTTACACAAATCACTTCGGTTGACGGAGGAAATATTGTAACGCTTTCGCCCGATGAAAAATACCTGGCCATTCGTTTTTCAACTGCAAATCAACCCTGGGAATTGTATTTACAGGAAAATAAGCCGGGAGCACAAGCTGTAAAAGTAACGCACTCAACAACGTCGGAGTTTGAAAAATACAAGTGGCGGGTTCCCGAGTATGTAACCTTTAAAGCTGAAGACGGAGAGGATGTACATGCCCGTTTGTATCGTCCGGAAAATCCAGAAGAACAAGGCCCGGCGGTGATTTTTGTTCACGGTGCAGGTTATCTGCAAAATGCACACAAATGGTGGAGTAATTACTTCCGTGAGTACCAGTTTCATAATTTCCTGGCGGATAATGGCTACACTGTTTTGGATATCGATTACCGTGCAAGTGCCGGTTATGGCCGCGATTGGAGAACCGGAATTTACCGTCATATGGGAGGCAAAGATCTTTCAGACCAGGTTGATGGTGCAAAGTATTTGGTTGAAGAAATAGATGTTTCGCCAGAAAAAATTGGGGTTTACGGTGGTTCGTATGGTGGTTTCATTACTTTGATGGCTATGTTTAATCACCCCGATATTTTTGCAGCCGGTGCAGCTTTGCGCTCGGTTACCGACTGGGCACATTACAATCATGGTTACACCTCAAATATTTTAAATACCCCGGTTGAGGATAGCATTGCATTTCGCAGAAGTTCGCCGATTTATTTTGCCGATGGTTTGGAAGGAGCACTGTTAATGTGCCACGGAATGGTGGATGACAATGTACAATTTCAGGATATTGTGAGAATTACGCAGCGTTTAATTGAATTGGGAAAAGAAAACTGGGAGCTGGCAGTTTACCCGGTTGAACCTCATGGTTTTAAAGAACCCAGCAGTTGGACTGATGAATATAAACGGATTTTTAAGTTGTTTGAAGAGAATTTGAAAGATTAATCAGAGAAGCAGTTGCAGAGTTGGCGTCAGTCTGAGCGGAGTCGAAGACTGTTTTAATGCCACTTCGACTTCGCTCAGTGTGACCATAGAGAGCTGAAATGGGTTTTATAAACAGGTTTATCAAAACAGGTTTTAATCAAATTGTAATGCTTTAAATGAACTAATTTCGTTTCCAATGGTTTCAATGAATAAATCAAAAATCTAACATTATGGTTGACAGACTTTCAGATCCCATTGGAAGATTAATGGGACTCAGATATAAATCTCACCCCTGGCACGGAGTTTTTATTGGTAAAAATGCACCTGAAGAATTAACAGCTTTTATCGAGGTGGTATCCACAGATACTGTTAAGTACGAAATTGATAAAGACAGTGGTTACCTTAGAGTTGACCGCCCCCAAAAGTTTTCAAATATAGTTCCGGCACTTTATGGTTTTATTCCACAAACTTTTTGTGGTGAAAAAGTAGGAGCTTATTCCAGTGAAAAATCTGGTAAAAAAGGAGTTATTGGAGATGGTGACCCCATTGACATTTGTGTTTTAACAGAAAAAACACTGGCCCATGGTGATTTGCTGGTAAATGCCATTCCGATTGGCGGATTCAGAATGATTGATGGAAATCAGGCTGATGATAAAATTATAGCAGTGTTAAGAAACGATACCGTTTATGGCCATTTTAGGGATATCTCGGAAGTTCCGGAGATTGTGATTCAGCGACTTGAACACTATTTTTTGACCTATAAAGATATGCCCGGTGAAGAAAAAGATACTGAAATTGCTGGCACCTATGGTGCAGAAGAAGCACATCAGGTAATCAAACTTTCTGTTGAGGATTATAACCTGAAATTTGATAATTTGGGAAAATTATTGACTTAAACAGGAGTCAAAATTTCTTTCGGGAGTCGGACTTACCAAAGTCCGACATTTTATCTCCGACTTTGGAAAGTCGGAGTCCTTTAGTTTTTTTGTAACTAAAAAACCCTCCCAACCGGATATCTTTTAAAAGACTTTTCAGCCCACTCAGTATTATTATAAATGTATGCCAACTGGGCACGATGATTTTTTGAAAATTCAGGATCGGTCTTTTGTTTTTCCTCAAACTTTTCTTTAAAATCAGGATGTTCTTCCAGATATTTAATTGCATTTTCTTCAAAACCATAGGAGGAAAAGTATTCTCTTGAATCCAGAATATTGTCAAAAAAGTTCCATTTAAAAAATGAATCTCGTCCTTTTGGTTCCAGCATTTCAATAAGGTATTTTACCTTTTTTTGCCTGGTTGGGATTACAAGATCTCCTGCATAATACCTGATTTTTTGAACTTCACTTCTTGTACTTACTTCCTGGTGGAAAAAATGGCCGTTATAAGGTTTTTCAGGACTTGAATAATCCACGATATAATCTATTTCCACTTCAATAATTGTATCTTTTGCTAATCTGCTAAATTCAATTCCATTCCATTCAAGTCGGTTAACAACACCTTTCCATGCTTGTGGCAAAATATAATATTTGGGTTTTTTGATCTTATCCGTAGGTTTATAAACATCGAAATATTTAATACGGGCAGTATAAGGTTTATTCAGGTCGTATCCAAAACGTTCCAACCCCGAGACAGGACTGATTTGTTTGGCATCCACCTCATATCCTCTAAATTCAATTTCCTGGTATTGGGTGGTATCCAGTTCAAATTTTATTGAATGTGTTTTTGTTGCAATTGTTTCTTCATTTCCCTTCTTTCTGGAATCAATAATTTCATTTGAATTTTCAGAAGTGAATCTGGCAAGTACTTCTATAAACTGATAAGCAGATTTTACCCTGTCCGGGTAATCTTTGTAAACATGATTTTCTGTCATCATTCCGTAGCTATTAAAAAGACTTGCATAACCTGAAGAATAACGGGCACTTTCCTGTGTCATTTTTATGCCGCGTTTTGGATCGGGATACATCCAGCTTACATAAGGTATCAATTCATATTCACCCTTTTTCATATTTCCAAAAAGAGATGGCAGCATTTTATTACGCAAAAATTTTTCCTGTGTTGGTGGAAACATATCGGGCTGCGGTGCAATTAAAGTTACGCTGTATTGATGTTGTGAACCGTTTGTTGTGTGTGTATCCAGAAATACATCGGGATCCCATTGTGCAAAAATCCTGTTAAAGTTTTTGGCGTTTTCTGAGTCGCATTTTACAAAATCACGGTTTAAATCGTAGTTGCCTGCATTTCCCCTGAAACCGGTTTCGTAAGGTGTTGTTTGTCCCGATCGGTGATAGGCACTTCGATTTAAAACTCCGCCAATGCTGTAAACAGGAATAATTACAATCACCGTGTTATCCAGTATTTCTGAAAGACCATCTTTATTTCTTAGTATGTTGTCAGCAAATTTCAGGCTGGCATCAATTCCGCAAGGTTCTCCTGCATGAATTCCATTGTTAATCAGCAGTACCGATTTTCCCTGTTGTTTTATTTTTACCGGGTCAAATTCATTTTTATTATTTATAACAAAGGTGTGTAATGGTTTTCCACTATCGGTTAAGCCGTTTTCAAGCAAAGTTGCATTTTCGTAATTGGCATCTAGAACTTTGAACATTTCTATCACCTCATAATAGGTTGGGGTGTAGTTTTGCTCGTATTTTAAATTGAGAAGTGCAGGTTTTTGAGAATAAACCGAAAAATAGAAAATTGTTGAAAGTATAAATAAAAGTGAAATTTTCATCTGTAAAATTATTAAAGGCTAATGCCTGTATTGGTTTTATAACTTGCACCGGGCTTCAGCCCGGTGTAAAAATACTAAAAAGCTAAATTGGGCTTTAGCCATTAAGTATTAGTTGGTTTACGTTCTAAATTGATGTTAGAATATTCAAATCCGTTTTTTTCATCAAACAAATCTTCCCGTTCTTTTTCTTCCCATTCTTCAAAATCAATTTTAGGAAAAAAAACATCGGCTTCAAACGGTTTGTGTACCAATGTTAGATAGAGTTTTCCTGCCAACGGATAGAATTGTTTGTAAATCATTCCACCGCCGATTACAAAAGCTTCTTTTTCGTCTTTTACTTTTTCAATGGCTTCATCAATTGAAAAAACCACTTCGCAACCCGGAAAAACATCGTCTTTTTTATCTGTAATTACAATATGTCGGCGATTTGGTAAAGGCCATTTGGGTAATGAAAGCAAGGTGTTTCTTCCCATTATCAGGCTGTGTCCGGTTGTAATACTTTTGAAGCGTTTTAAATCTGTAGGAAGATGGAAAAGTAAATCGTTGTTTTTTCCAATCGCAAAGTTCTCAGCGATGGCAACAATGATGGAAATATTATTGTGAATCATGTTCATTTAATTATCAAAATCCAAATTTCAAATAAGTTCCAAACTTCAATTTCCAAACCTTCCATAAACCCAGTTTGAGATTTGATATTTGGAAATTGAGATTTTTTTATGATTTGAGCATTGGAATTTGTCCATTCGTTTTATAAATCTTAAACTGCTACTGTTCCTTTAATATGCGGGTGCGACTGGTAATCTGTCAGTTCAAAATCTTCAAATTTAAAATCGAAAATGTTTTTAACATCCGGATTAATTTTCATTGTCGGCAGCGGATAAGGTTCGCGGGTTAATTGAAGTTTGACCTGTTCAATATGATTGGTATAAATATGCACATCGCCAAAAGTATGCACAAATTCACCAGGTTCAAGGTCGGTCACCTGAGCCATCATCATGGTAAGTAAAGCATACGAAGCAATATTAAAAGGTACCCCTAAAAATACGTCGGCACTACGCTGGTATAATTGGCATGATAATTTTCCATCTGCTACATAAAACTGGAATAAAATATGACAAGGAGGTAAATTCATTTCGTTCAGTGCGCCAACATTCCATGCACTTACAATATGTCTTCTTGAGTCGGGATTATTATTTATCGAATCAATAACTCCTGTAATCTGGTCGATATGCTGTCCCCCGGTCGATGGCCAGTTTCTCCACTGGTAACCGTAAATAGGACCTAAATTTCCGTCTTCATCGGCCCATTCGTTCCAGATTCTTACACCATTATCAGTCAGATATTTTACATTGGTATCCCCGGCAAGAAACCAGAGCAACTCGTGAATAATGGATTTAAGGTGTAACTTTTTAGTGGTTACCATTGGAAAACCTTTACTTAAATCAAAACGCATTTGGTGTCCAAACATACTTATCGTTCCTGTACCGGTGCGGTCCTCCTTTTTTGCGCCTTTTTCAAGGATGGTTTCCAATAAATCTAAATACTGTTTCATCGTGTGTGATTTGCTGCAAAAATAGTTTTTTGATTTTTTCTGAATCAATATTCAGACATTTAAATATCCACAAATGTTTAGAGCTTTTAAACGGGAAATCTTAAATTCCAAATCCCAATTATCAAAATTCAAATAAATTCCAATGCTCAATCATCTAATTAAAACTTTCATAATTATAAAGTTTGAAATTTGATTATTGGACTTTATTTGTTTTTTGTTTATTGGAGCTTATTATTCTGTTTTTATTCTTTTACCACACTTTTTACAAAAAACAGCATCGTCGTCATGTCTTTCATTCATGCAATGCTGGCAAACAAAAGTGTTATGTTTTGTAGAAGGATTAATTAATTCTGAAGTTACAATTCCGGTAGGCACTGCAATAATTGCATATCCCATTATCATTACAACGCTTGCAAGAAATTGTCCAAGCGAAGTTTCGGGACTAATATCACCATAGCCCACCGTGGTAAGCGTTACAATTGCCCAGTAAATGCTTCTTGGAATACTTGTAAAACCGTGCTCTTCACCTTCCACCATGTACATTACTGTACCGATAATTACGACAAGAATAATGATAAGGAAAATGAAAACACTGATTTTTTCACGGCTAGACCATAAGGCTCTGCCAAGTATTCGTCCGGCATGTGTGTAACGGGTTAGTTTCATTATTCTGAAAACCCTTAATAGACGAAGCATTCGAATAACTATCAGACTTTGCGAACCAATAATAAACAAACTTAAATAGGTTGGAATTACTGAAAGGAAATCAATGATTCCGTAAAAACTGAAAATATAACGGATTGGTTTTTTGACAATATAAATCCGTAAAAGATATTCAACAGTAAAAATTCCGGTGATTACCCACTCTAAGGGTCTAAGAATATTAAAATATTTATCTGAAATTGATGGAACACTTTCCAGCAAAACCAGAACTACACTTAGTAAAATTACAACAAGCAAAAGCAGATCGAAGAACTTGCCTGCGGGAGTTTCTGCTTCGAAAATTATTTTGTAAAGTTTTTCTCTGGTTGAATTCATTCAAAATTTGTTTGTCTAAATATACCAAATAGATGCTAAAACAAAAAAGCCTTTCGTTAAACAACGAAAGGCTTTCAAATGGAATTTGTATATCTTCAATATCAGTCTTTTTTTTATAACATATTTATAAAACTGAGTTAACATCAACATAAGGCAGATCAAAGGCTTCTGCTACACCTTGGTATACTACTTTTCCGTCAACAACATTTAATCCTTTCTTCAATGGCTCGCTGTCGATACAGGCTTGTTTCCATCCTTTTTCTGCAATTTGAATTGCATATGGCAGCGTAGCATTGGTAAGTGCAATGGTTGAAGTACGTGGTACCGCACCCGGCATGTTTGCCACACAATAATGCAGAACATCATCAATCATAAAAGTTGGATCTGCATGTGTTGTTGCTTTTGTAGTTTCAAAACAACCTCCCTGGTCAACGGCAACATCAACCAAAACAGTTCCCGGACGCATGGTATTCAGCATGTCACGGGTAACCAAATGTGGAGCTTTTGCTCCCGGAATAAGAACTGCGCCAATAATAACATCGTTGTATTTAACTGCCTCACGAATGTTATATTCGTTGCTCATCATTGTTTTAACATTGGCCGGCATAATATCGTCGAGATAACGCAGACGTTTTAACGAAACATCCATAATGGTAACGTCTGCTCCCAGTCCGGCTGCCATTTTTGCAGCTTCGGTTCCTACAATTCCACCACCAATAATCAGCACATTTGCCGGAGGTACTCCAGGTACTCCTCCAAGAAGTACGCCAAAGCCACCATAAGTTTTTTCAAGGTATTTAGCACCTTCCTGAACCGACATCCGTCCTGCTACTTCACTCATTGGAATCAGCAAAGGAAGAGACCGGTCTGGTAATTCTACGGTTTCGTATGCCAAACAAATTGACTTATTTTCAATCATTGCATTGGTTAATTCTTCTCCGGATGCAAAGTGAAAATAGGTATATAAAATCTGGCCCTTTTTGATTAACTTATATTCAGGTTCAATGGGTTCTTTTACCTTAA
>ENA-ORCQ01000116-ORCQ01000116.1-marine-metagenome-genome-assembly--contig:-NODE-116-length-50464-cov-4.091154_pt1 | contig 50464 bp, 39 predicted proteins | sample MGYA00237780_ERZ508510 | MGnify/ENA primary metagenome ERZ508510 (study PRJEB26181, sample SAMN06268981) | marine metagenome | isolation source: Tt an E2 anaerobic enrichment on eucalyptus from sediment...
TGCCGGTTTTTTTGCATAACGATAAATAGTAGTATCTGAGAGTCCCAGATGCATTCCGCCATTACAAAGCCAGGCAAAAGCAACTACATGCCACATCGTAAATTTTATCTGACCTGTCATTGGTGTACCGGTCCAAATCTTTTCTTTTGCCACAGGCCAGAAATCACTAAATTTCTCAACACCCAAACCGGGTAATACTGCAATTGCACCGCCTAAAAAAATCAGGGGCATCCAGGGGGCAAAAATATTGGCAAATTTCGAAACCTGGTCATAACCAAACATCGAAACAACAGTTATAACTGCGCCAATAATTAATACTGTAATTATCCATCCCGGTCCGCTTGGCAGTATTTCATCCAGTTCAGGCATTGGAATATCAAATGGAATACCAACTGCCGTTGCCGAAACTCCTATCATAGAGGCAGCAACAAAAGCAAACAGCAAACCATTAACAATATTGTAAAAGGTTACCAGTTTAAATCCACTAATTTTTTCTAATTGATAAAATATGGTGATTCGGGTTTTGGTAGCAATCGGGGCACAAACCAATGTCCAGCTTAAAACAGCAAGTATATTTCCGATTAATAATCCCCAAAGTAAATCAGGAGCAGAAACTCCGTAGGCAACAAACATAGGGCCGATAACAAATTCTGTTCCGGCAATGTGCTCACCCGCCACCATGCCAACAAAGCTTTTGAAACCTTTGACTTTATTCTCAGGTACCGGTTCACGTTCATATTCGTTAATTCCGTCGAGTTTTTCTTTTATTGATTTTTGAGCCATTCGAGATTTAAATAGAGTTGTTGGTTCAGTTTAATATCTTCTGCAAGAAAGCTGAACTTTCTCAAACAATGCTTCGAATTTATAAGATAAGAGTTATTTTGGAGAGTTGAGAGCAAAAAAAGTCCCGACAAATAATGTCGGGACTCCTTTTTGAGTATCGTTAAATCAAATTATTGTTTGATTGATTTGTAGCGGCCAATTAAGCTGTTTCCATCGCGGATAACAACCATATACATTCCGGCAGGTTGGTCTTTAATCGAAATTCGTTCGATACTGTTTTGAACATTAATATCGCGAATTACAGAACCAACTGAATTGTAAATCTGGATACGGTATCCTTCTTTTACTCCGCTAATGTTAATATCACCGTTGGTTGGATTTGGATACAATTCAATTCCTTCACTGTTAACAGCTTCGTTTGAAGTAAGTGTTCCAAATGTGTAGTAAACAACAATTTTACCATCGGCAGAAACAACCTTAACCATATCTTCCTTATCAATATCACCGCTTGCTTTTTCGTTTCCTTCCATGTCAACTACCATAGCAGTTGCACCGGCAGCAGCAGTAATTTTTGTTAAGAAATCACCCACAGGCTCATCACCGGCAACTCCTTCAACTTTATTCATTTCCTGGTTTACCATGTAAACATCAGACAAGATGTAAGCAAGATATTTTGTTTCAGGTGTGGCATCGTTGGCAAGTTTAGAAATAAAGTATGCTTTGGTGTACATGCCGTTTGCAGATGTTACAATTATTTTATCATCATCGGCAACTCCACCGTCTACTCTTTCCTGTCCCCACTTATTCACTATCTTAACGCTTCCACCTGAGGCAGCAACAACATTTGACAGCAACGTAGCAACGTTTGTTCCACGAGGTACATATTCTACCAATTGTTCTTTTTGTTTTACATTGTAAATGTCAGAAAGTAAGAACGCATCGCTCTCTGTTCCAGCAGGTACCAACTGATATAGAATTGTGGTTACCCCGTTTTCTGCTACAACATCAAGATAAATATCTTCATTAACAGTAACATTTACGTAAGCTGTATCGAAATTGAGTGTTGTTAAAGGAACATATGCACCTTCACCATCAATTACTGTCATGCTTGCACCCATTGGTACGTCAATATTTGCAAGAACAGTTTTTAATGAGGTTCCGTATTCAAACCCTGTTACACTACCCATTCCTTCGTGACCATCAGTTGCACTCTTAGGTTCAACATCAATAGTTATAGTATATCTTGCTGATCTCAGAACGGCATCAGAACTTAATCCTTCGTCAGTTACATCCAGAACATATTTTGTAGTATTCGTACTGTCAGCCGACATTACTTCCAGTGCATCATTTGCCATAATTACAGCATCTCCTGTAATTTCACCATTAGCACCCATCACCTTAAGCGTTTGCATTTCATTTGCTTTAGTAATGCCTGATAAGAATTGATTTACAGTTGTTCCGGTGGTAAGTCCACGAATTTGTTCATTCATAGAATAACCTTCACTCACTTTATAAACTTTTGAAGTTACAGTTGATTTGTAGTGAGTAGGTGCATCCATAAAGTGCTGGCCAATATCGTTCCCAACATTTAAGATTTCGAGTGGCCAACCTACGTTACGGGCTTGCCAGTAAGGTTGATCTGTATAAGTCCATTCACTGTCTTCCGGAGTAGTTCCGAAAGAACCTTGAATAACCGGATTACCCTGATAAATATGTGGTTTTCTTATCCAGTTGGTAATCATGTTTGCAGTTTTACCACCAACAACCCAGGTAGCATCTTCACCCATTCCGAATACCTCAAGCAATTCGAAGTCGTTAGGATCTGTAGCAGGTTTTAAACCTAGTTTGATAGAATCGTTTAAGATTTTAAACATATACCACTGCGAGTTCATCCATTTACGAATTGGGGAACCGTTTCCGGAAACTTCCTCATTCCATGGATTTTCATAAACACCATTTCCTGTGTAGTTATTAAACTGAATATCCAATTGTGCAGGAACAGGCCATACATAATCAGGCATCCATGACGGTGCTATAAAGCCATCGGTAGCTACATATCCAAAAGTAAATACATCACCTGGAAGTAAAAATGCATTTACATTTAAGTCTTGCTCTAAGATGGATGGAGTAACTGCCCATTGTTCCTGACCAACCCATTTGTATCCCGGAACGTATTTGTCGTATCTGTCAAGCCAGTCGTCAGCGGTTGCTCTTGCTCCAATCATATCCGCAGGATCGTAAATCCATTGCATAGCAATCATGTAATTACTCAAATCAATTGGCTGGTTACCCGGATTGGCAATTTCACCAAAACTGTTACTCCATTGATCCCAGAATACCAATTCTGAAAGGAAAGGATCACCATTATATGGTTGAATATTTATTGGATTTATTTCTTTTATTAATTCAACATTGTAGGTGTTCATCACGCTGTCGTCTTCTGCAGTGACAATAAAAGAAATTGTTCTTTCTTCAACTGTTCCTGAAAGCGATGTAGCTCTATTTACCTCAACTGTGGCGTTTAGATTATCTGTTTTAGCTACCAGTGCAGGTATTCCATCTACGTCAATAGGAACAGTAACACGATAGTTATATGTTGTGGCATTAAATCCTGGGATAGTGTCACCTACCCATCCGAATAATCCTTTGTAATGCTCAGGAATATCAGGCCATGTAATTGATAATAAATCAGCATTATGATTTGGATTAAGTGGCTGTACCTGGATAAAGTATTCTTTTACAGCACCATTTTGTGCAGTTACTTTAAGAACATCACCATTTCTGACATCAGGCATCGCAACACCATCAACAGGAACAATTTCCCAGCTGGCATTGGTAGGTTTTTCAAGCCTGTCCAGTAAAGTATCGATTCTTGTTGCATAAGGTAATCCATACCAGGTTCCTGTAATGGTATCAACACCATCTTCATGTTCAGTAACTCTTGGCCAGCTTAATAAACCTTCCTGGTTGTCATCTCTCCACCATTGTTCTGCTGTTGCAACCGGATAATTTAATGCTGTTACGGGTACCACAACATTAACATCAGCAGTTGGCTCTGCAACCACGATATCAAAGTCAGCTCTGTAACCCTGTTCTCCGCATACCACAACTGTTAATACATCACCTGTGTGAGCAGCAATTGATAAGGAGTCTTCGAAATTTGGATTCAGGTTGTACATCCAGGCGATTCCCGGTTTTTCTTCCATCAGCCGCATAACACCATCTCCACGACGAGTTCCCCATGGAACTGTAATCGTTTTGTTCGCAAAATCAACATCAGCTAAATCTGAAACCAATGTGTTTTCATCCAAAGTGTAAGCTCCATGATTACCAAAAGTCCACCATAAGTCGCGCCATCTTGAAGCACCTTCCGGCCAAGTTACAGGAATCCATTCTGAATCATCTGCTCCAACACCACGTGCATTGGCAAAATCGATATTACCCTCTTTAACAGAGAATTTACGAACCAAAACAGAATTACCAGTTGCACCTGTAACACCTGCTACATCATACATTCCACTGGTTCTGTTTCTTCCGTTATCGTCAAACACACCGGCAACCTGGTCAATAATTACTGAATCTACATCAGACAAATGTTGTTCGATGTACATACATTCACGACCGGCCCAGCTTTCAAACATCCAGGAAACATCTCTCCCGGTTTCGTCAACTGTTACACTGTCGGTTTCATCACCTTTGGGCTCAGGCATATGAATTAGCATATTTGCTATTTCATAAATTTGTTCTTTTTGAGGCCTTGATTGCTGACCTTCAAAACCCGGAACTTTATTGGCATACTGTCTTGGCCCAAAGTCATAAGCCGTTGCAACAGTATAGCTTTCTCCCGGCTGAAGCTCATAATCAGGCAACATGATGTACCTGGTGTCATCCGGAGTCCATGGATCATTCCATGGTCTGATTGTACCCAACTCAAACTGAGAGAGGTTTACTGCTTCTGTCCCCATATTGGTTATTTCAATATAGTTATCCGGAGCAGCATTTAATCTGGCTTCTGTAATTACCAGACTTCTTATTGTATCCTGGGCAAACAAACTGCCCGATAACAATAAGGTAAAAAGTAAAAGCTTTAATCTCATAGTTTTAAAGTTTTAATTAATATTTAAAAAATATGCTTTTGCGGTTAACAAATATGGGATTTTATTTTTGTATCATCAACATTTGATAAAAAAAAATGAACAATTTTCATTCATTACATTAAATCTTTGAAAGCCTTGAATCTATTGGTATTTTGAAGCATTGTGACTATGTAAATGAACAAAAAACTTCAACAGTTTTTATTAAACTGTTGAAAATCATGCAGTAAGGATTTATTAAATTGATTCATGATATATTAAAATCAATAGGAAACTTAAAACAAGTTATGTCAAAATGTCAAAACCCGTTTAATTGTCATGCTGATGTTTGGGATTTTTGAAGATATAGCACATAATTATGAATTTGGTTACGGAGAATCACGCTGGAATAATTATTGCTTAAAAAGCTTTGCAATTTTAAAGTTCAAAAAAGATAACCCGGCTTTTTTTTAGCCTGCACAAATGATTACCTTTGCGCAGCTTTTTTTAAGGAAAACAATAAATAAGATGGCATTGATAAATAATATTCTAGGGAAGATATTCGGTAATAAATCGGAAAAAGACATAAAAGAGGTTACTCCGGTAATCAATAAAATTAAGGAAGAATTTAATCGTCTGACTCAACTTTCAAACGATAGCTTACGTGAGGAGTCTGACAAAATCAGGCGCATTATTGATGAAAGAATCAAACCTGAAGAAGACGAAATAGCTAATTTAAAAATCGAAGGTGAAGAAGCAGATATACAGGAAAGCGAAAAAATCTATGAAAAAATAGATAAACTGGAGGAAAAAATTGATGAAAAGCTTGAGGAGGTTTTGGAAGAGGTTTTACCTGCTGCTTTTGCCATTGTTAAAGAAACAGCAAGACGTTTTGTTGAAAATAAAGAGGTAGAAGTTACTGCCAGGGATTACGACCGTGATTTAGCTGCAACAAGAAATCATATCGATATTAAGGGAGAAAAAGCAATCTGGAAAAACAGGTGGATTGCCGGAGGAAATGAAATTGAATGGAACATGGTTCATTACGATGTTCAGCTTATTGGCGGTATCGTGTTGCATCGTGGGAATATTGCGGAGATGGCAACCGGAGAGGGAAAAACACTTGTGGCTACCTTACCCGTTTTTTTAAATGCTCTGGCCCGCAGAGGAGTACATGTGGTTACGGTTAACGATTACCTCTCGAAAAGGGATGCCGAATGGATGGGACCAATTTATGAATTTCATGGTTTAACTGTTGATTGTATCGATAAACACCAACCCAATTCAGAAGACAGAAGAAATGCTTATAATGCCGATATTACATTCGGTACAAATAACGAGTTTGGTTTCGATTATCTGAGGGATAATATGTCAATTAATCCGGAAGATTTGGTGCAGAGAAAACACCATTATGCAATTGTCGATGAGGTTGACTCGGTATTGGTTGATGATGCACGTACACCATTAATTATTTCAGGACCTGTACCAAAGGGAGATAATCAGCAATTTGATGAGTTAAAAGGTTATGTTGAAAAACTTTACAGGGCACAGCGTGATTTGGTAAACCAGATTTTTACAGATGCAAAAAAACTTCTGAATAAAGCTGATGCTTCTGCTGATGAAAAGAAAGAAGGTGGTTTGTTACTCTTAAGAGCTTTTAAAGGATTACCAAAAAATAAGTCGATAATAAAGTTTTTGAGTGAAACCGGTATGAAAGAAATTCTTCAAAAAACTGAGAATTTCTATATGCAGGAGAACAACAAAAACATGCACATTGTAACCGATCCACTTTACTTTATCATAGAAGAAAAACAAAATTCAGTGGAACTTACAGATAAAGGTATAGAATACATTTCGAAAGGATTTGAAGACCCTGAATTTTTTGTGCTCCCTGATATGGGAGGGAAAATGGCCGAGCTTGAGCAAGCCAAACTTGCACCCGAAAAATTAGTTGAGGAAAAAGATAAACTTCTTCAGGATTACGCGGTAAAATCTGAGCGTGTTCATACTATTAACCAGTTGTTTAAGGCATATACCATGTTTGAAAAAGATGTGGAGTATGTAATAATTGACAATAAGGTGAAAATTGTTGATGAGCAAACAGGGCGTATTATGGAAGGGCGCCGTTATTCGGATGGTTTGCACCAGGCGATTGAAGCAAAAGAAAATGTAAAAATTGAGGCAGCAACCCAAACCTTTGCAACCATTACTTTACAGAACTATTTCAGAATGTACCATAAACTGGCCGGTATGACAGGGACTGCGGAAACGGAAGCAGGAGAATTGTGGGACATTTACAAATTGGAGGTAGTTGTAATTCCTACCAACAAACCAATTATCAGAGACGATAGAGACGACTTGGTGTACAAAACCAAACGTGAAAAATACAATGCAGTTATTGATGAAATACAGGCATTACATAAGGCCGGCCGACCTGTTTTGGTGGGAACTACTTCGGTTGAAATTTCGGAGTTGTTAAGCCGTATGTTAAAAATGAAGGGCATCAAACACAATGTGTTAAATGCGAAGTTGCATGCTCGTGAGGCCGACATTGTTGCTGAAGCAGGTAAAGCAGGAACAGTTACCATTGCGACAAATATGGCCGGTCGTGGTACAGATATTAAACTTACAGATGAGGTTAAAGAAGCGGGTGGTTTGGCAATTATAGGTACCGAAAGACACGATTCGAGAAGGGTGGACAGACAGTTGCGTGGTCGTGCCGGTCGTCAGGGAGATCCGGGATCTTCTCAGTTTTATGTATCTCTCGAAGACGATTTAATGCGTCTGTTTGGTTCAGGACGTATTTCAGGGATTATGGATAAACTCGGGTTGAAAGAAGGCGAAGTAATTCAGCATTCTATGATATCGAAATCTATCGAACGTGCTCAGAAAAAAGTAGAAGAGAACAACTTCGGTATTCGAAAAAGACTGCTTGAATATGATGATGTAATGAATTCTCAAAGAGAAGTGATTTACAAAAAACGTAAACATGCCCTTTTTGGCGAAAGACTTGATGTTGATTTACTAAACATGATGTACGATTCAGTAGAAGAGCTGGTAAATGAATATCATGATACCGATAGCTTTGAAGATTTTAATATGGAAATCTTAAGGCTGCTTTCACTGGAGTCGCCTGTAGATGAAGAAGAATTTAAAAAGAAAAATCCGGAAGAAATTTCAAATGTCATTTTTGATAAAATGATTGAGGCATACCACCGCAAAGTTGAAGCCATTTCAAAACAGGCTTATCCGGTTATCAAAAATGTTTACGAAACCAAAGGTGATATGTATAACAATATTGTTGTACCTATTTCGGATGGAAAAAGAATATTCCAGATAGTTTGTAACCTTGAAAAAGCTTATAAAAATAAGGGAAAAGAATTGGTAAAATCGTACCAAAAACAAATCGTTTTAAGAACTATTGATGAAGCATGGAAAGAGGAACTTCGTGAAATGGACGATTTGAAACAGTCGGTTCAAAATGCATCTTATGAGCAAAAGGATCCCTTGTTGATATATAAGTTTGAGTCATTCAACTTATTTAAACAAATGGTTACAACCGTTAATAAAGATGTGGTTTCTACTTTGATGAAAGGTTATATCCATACTCAAAATCCGGATCAGATAAAAGAAGCCGAAGCCAGAAGAAAACTGGATTTGAGTCGTTATAAAACTCAAAAATCTGAATTGCCAGATGCAGATAATCCAATGGCAGGAGCAAATACAAATACTCAGGAAAGGTCAAAGCCACAGCCGGTTACAGTTGAGAAGCAAGTAGGGAGAAATGAACCCTGTCCGTGTGGAAGTGGTAAAAAATTCAAACATTGTCATGGAAGAGGGGGAGCGTAAGAAAGCACGAAGCACGAAGTCGGAAGTCGGAAGACCAATGACTAATCACCAATGACAGAAAAGGGTAATGTAATACTAAATTGTAAATAATATCGTAACAAAATATTCAAATGACAGATATACTAAACTTTATTCATTGGAACGTAAATCCTGAAATTTTTCAACTTGGACCCTTTTCAGTAAGATGGTATGGTTTACTTTTTGCCTCCGGTTTTTTAATTGGTTATTACATTGGCGAACGAATGTTAAAATCTGAAAATGTAAGCCAGCAATGGATAGATAGTGCATTTTTCTATATAATTATTGCAACAGTGGTTGGAGCCAGGCTGGGACATGTATTTTTTTACGGATGGGATTATTATTCACAAAATCCGGGCGAAATACTAAAAGTATGGCACGGGGGATTATCAAGTCATGGAGGTACTATCGGTATTTTTGTTGCCATTTATGTTTATTCAAAAAGGGTTACCAAAAGATCAATGTTCTGGATTCTCGACAGAATTGTGGTGCCTACAGCTTTGGTGGCAGCTTTTATTCGAATGGGAAATCTGATGAATTCTGAAATTTACGGAATAGAAACTACTTTGCCCTGGGGATTTATCTTTGAAAGAAATGGTGAAACCGTTGCAAAACATCCAACCCAGTTATACGAAGCATTCTCTTATTTAATAACCTTTGTTGTGATAACATTTATGTATTGGAAAACCCGGGCTAAAAATAAGGAAGGGCTCATCTTTGGAGTTTTCTTTATGTTCATTTTTGGTTCAAGGTTTTTAATCGAATTTATCAAAGAAGACCAGGAAGCTTTTGAGGCTGGTATGGCTTTAAATATGGGACAATGGCTTAGTATTCCATTTGTGCTTTTTGGATTGTATCTCGCGATCAGAGCGATGAAACGTCCTGAAAAATTCTACAAAAACAATTAGATAAACTTTTTGTTTTCTTAATACATTACTTCAACAGGCGATTGATTGGCCTGTCAAATTAGATTGATATGTATCAAACGCATAAAACGTTTATCACTCCTGACATGAAATTGTCGGGATTGATTAATGAAAATTCTTCATTATTATTATTACTCGAACATTTTGAAGTTGATTTTGCTGTAAAAGACAGAACAGTAGAACAATTATGTACTGAAAACAAAATCGACCTCGCTGTTTTTTTAGTCATTGGAAACCTTTACAATGGATTTTACCCCGATGAAAAAGAGATAAACTCATTAACGGACATTACTTCCATAATTAGGTTTTTGAAAAACAGCCACAGGTTTTATAAGAATGATAAGTATCCTGAGCTTAGATATTTTATTCAGCAACTTCATGAAAAACATGATTCTGAGGATATTCTTTTAATAGAAAAGTTTTTTAACGATTATTTCGAAGAAGTACTTGAACATCTCGATTACGAGGATGGTGTGGTTTTCCCGTATATTATCAGACTAATTGAAGAAGGAAAAATACCTCAAAACAGTGATTTTTCGGCCAATGATTACAGGGATCATCACAGTGATATTGAAACCAAACTTACCGATTTAAAAAATTTGCTGCTTAAATACATTTCATTGAAAAATGACTTTTCGGTTCGCAGAAAGTTTATGTTTGGATTATTTGAACTGGAATTTGACCTGAATATTCATTCAATAGTTGAAGATAAAATTCTTTTGCCATTGGTAGGTAAAATTGAAGTCGAGCCGGCGAATGGATAAAAACAGGATAAATATCGCAATTCTTGAACCTTCACAAATCATCTACGAAGGATTATCAAATATTTTACTGAAGTTCAAAAAGAATTTCTATATCTATCGTTTTAATGATTTGGAGGAATTAAAACATTCCTTTTCCAAACTCGAATTAAATATCGCAATTATAAATCCTTCTGCCATACAAAATAAATTAACAGATTTTGTTAAGCTTAAAAACACCAGCAGGGGAATTTTATGGATTGCATTGATTTATTCATTTTTCGATAACGAACTTCTTCAAAAGTTTGATGATGAATTAACCATTAATTCATCACGTGATCAAATACTAAATAAAATCGGACAGAGTGTTAATACTGCTGTAAATAGTCAAATTGAAGAATTAAGTGAAAGAGAAATAGAGGTATTAATTCAGATGGTTGCCGGACTTTCGAACAAGGAAGTTGCCGATAAACTAAATATCAGTATTCATACGGTCATTAGTCATAGAAAAAATATCACTGAAAAAACAGGGATTAAAAGTCTTTCGGGTTTAACTATTTATGCCATTTCCAAAAAAATAATCCCTTTGGAAAATACTTCAATTTGACTGCGAGGATTTTTCTAATACTAATTTGATTATAAAATGCCGTATTGGATATGCAGTTTATTTTTCGTTTGTACAAGGCGAAAAATTAAAGCATAGCCTTAGCTCGTTTCACTTTTTGATATAAATTCATTTTCACTACTTTTTATGACCTACATAAATAAAAATCCCAATTAATTGGGATTGTAAGAAATTTGGTCTGAATATACTTTTGCCCCCATCAAAAACCTTATTAAATAATTTCAAAATGAAAAATATTATTCTGATTTTCGGAATGTTGCTGGTGACATTACAATTAGAGGCACAGTCAGATACTCTGCCTTCCAATTACTATGTAAACAGTGCCGAAAAAATGTTAATGACCAATGGTAACCTAAAAATTGGGGGTTATGGCGAAGTTCACTATAACCAACCGGTTTCGTCAGGCCAGATGAAAAACGGAAAACTCGATGTACACCGTTTTGTGATGATGTTAGGGTACCAGTTTAACAATCGCCTGCAATTTGTTACCGAACTCGAATTTGAACATGTAAAAGAGATTTATGTTGAACAGGCTTTTTTACAATATAAACTCAATAATTTTATCAACCTGCGTGGAGGATTGATTTTAACTCCAATGGGGATTGTAAACGAATACCACGAGCCTACCACCTTTAATGGTGTTGAACGTCCGTTAATCGACAGCAAAATTGCACCTTCAACATGGCGCGAAATTGGAATAGGAGCAACCGGGGTAATTCTGCCGGCTTCTTTAAAATACCAGGCTTATATAATGAATGGATTCAAAAGTTTTGACGGACAGGCCAGAATTGGTGGTTCAAGCGGTTTGCGTGGCGGAAGACAAAAAGGGGCCGAATCGTTTATGAGTGCGCCAAACTTTAGTGCTAAAGTTGAGTATTTTGGAATTCGTGGATTAAACCTTGGTTTATCGGGTTATTTTGGAAATACCCAAAGTACACTATATAACGGAATTGATAAAAACGATGAACCAGCCATTGCCACTGCTGACTCCTCGGTAGTTGGAATTTCTATGGTGGGAGCTGATGCCCGTTACTCTATTAAAGGTTTAAAAGTTACCGGACAATTGTATTACACAAGTTTGTCGAACACCGGGCAATACAATGCATTTACTTCCGATAAAAACGGAGGAGATTTAGGAAGTTCGATGTTTGGTTACTATGTGGATTTAAGTTACGATGTACTGCGTACTGCAAAAACAAAAATGCAACTTTACCCCTTTGTTCGTTACTCAAACTACGATACGCATCATACAGTTCCGTCTAATATTGAAAAGAATTTGAAATACAAAAACGATGTAATTACAACCGGTTTGTCTTTCTTTCTTACTAAAGATGCAGTTTTAAAAGCCGATATGCAGTTTATTAAAAACGGTGCATCAGATAGTTACGCAACTACCTTTAATGCCGGATTTGGTATCATGTTTTAATCCAGGTTAAAAATGTTAAGATATTTAATACTTATTTGTTTTATCGCATTTAATCTCAATGCTTTTGCTTTCTATAATGTTGATTATCAGAATAAAAGGCTTGTCAATAACCTGAAAAAGTTTGGAGTACATGAATTATCAAATCTTGAAGAGATTGAAGTAACTGGTGAAACAGGATTTAAGTCGGGAAAGATTTACAAAGTAACGGATAATGCAGAAAGTGCCAGGGTTAAATATATTTTTGTGGGAAGAGTAAACAGTTGCCGGACAGGAGGTTGTGATGAAGCATTGAGCGAAGAAAGTATGGAGTCGGAATATTTTGATTATTTTATTTTCTTCGATAATAACAAATCGGTAAAACTGGTTGAAGTTTTTAACTATCAGGCCACGCATGGTTACGAGGTTACTGCCAAAGGATGGTTAAAACAGTTTGTTGGATTTTCGGGTAATGACTCGTTAATTGTAAACAAAAACATCGATGGAATCAGTGGCGCAACAATTTCGGTTCACGCCTTAACTTTGGATGTTCAGGAAAAAACACGAATTCTTAAATCTATTGAATAGAAACAACTACAAATAGCATTTTTAAAGTTACCGGGATTGTACCTCAATGGGCAATCCCGTTTTGTTTAATACTGTTTAGTTAAATATTTTTATCCCGATAAAGAAATTGCGGGGTTTGGCCGGACCATAAATATATCCGCTGTCGCGGTATTTTCCCGAATCAAAATCGTTTTGATACTGATTAAAAATATTACCTACACCACCAAAGAATTCAAAAGATGTATCAATTCGATTGGAAGTTGCGATATAGGAGATCTTTATATTTGCTTCAAAAAATGATGGAGTTTCAAAAAGTTCATCCTGTTCAATTGTTCCCGGGTCACCGGCCAGTCCATAGTGGGGTACCAGCATACTTCCGGTATAAACTCCTGATAATGTGGTTTTAAATTTTTCGTTTGGAGTCCATGTTAACGTTAAATATCCATAATCATTAGGAGTTCTTAAATATTTTTTTTCACCGGGCAACTCTTCCGACCATTGAACCGGCTCATCGTATAAACTTTGCTGAAGAGTAATTCCGGCTTCAGCCTGGACTTTTCTATTATAGTTTGCTCTTAATTCAATGGTTGTACCGACCACATGACTATTCCCGCCATTACGTTTTTCCATTATTGAATTTCCCTCTTCATCATTGTCTATTTCTTCCAAAACAAAAGCGTCTTTTAATTGAGTAAAAAATCCTTCAACGGTTAAACCATAAATGTGTTTTTCGGTAGGTTTATCCCAATTTAAAGAAGCTGTCCAGCTTTGTGATTTTTCTTCGGTTAAATCGTCTGCCAAAACAACTCTCTTAATTCCGCCTCCTGCAAATGCGATATGCATATCGGCATCAAATGCTTGCGGGGCACGAAATCCGGTTGACCAGGACAAGCGCAATTGGGCATCTGTTGTTGGTTTGTATAAAAACGATACACGCGGATTAAAAATCATATTTTTTACAAAATTATGTTTGTCGGCTCTTACTCCGGCCAGCAGGGTAGTTTTTTTACTGATCGCCCAATCACTTTGAATAAATGTTCCAAAATTCCTTGTATTTTGATCGATTAGATAATCATAAGTTTTTATTTCATCAAAAACATCATCTACAACATATTCGGCTCCAAATGTCAGAATATTTACTCCGTTTAGAAAATCATCGAGTGTGTGATTAAGCTGAGAACCAAATTGGAAGGTGTAATTTTTAGAAATTCCGTATGGTGGATTAGCATTGTATTCAATTTTACCCTCTTCATCGTCAGGAGAGATTCCTGTAAAATGTTTACGGTTTGTATTTTGTCCCGCTGCGTAAACCACAAACGTGGTTTGGTTGTCTTTGCTGGTTAATTCATAATCAATACCTCCGGTTAAAATATTGTGCGTTCTTTCTTCCGACTGTTCCGCCAGATACGAAGGTTTGTCAACCATTTCGCCTCCATACCTGAATTCATACATGCTCGAGAAACTGGCTTCAATTTTTTGGTTTTCGTCCAAATTGAAAAAGGAATTTAGGCCAAAAGAATTGTTGGTTAATTCCGGAAGTTCTGAAAAATTGTCACCGTTATGGTCATACCAATCACGTTTTTTATAAGTGGTATATAAGGCCATACCGGCATTTCTTTTTTGAGAAAGTGCAGTTAAAGTACCATTTACCGAAAAATCATTGGCGTCGTTTCCAATAACCGAATTATTTAATGCAACCTGATAAGAGTTTCGTTGCGGCATTTTAGTAATGATATTTACCGTTCCACCTATGGCACTTGAACCGTATAATGCTGACGCACCCCCTCTTACAACTTCAATGCGTTCAACCATTTCTGTTGGCATTTGCTCTAATCCGTACAAGCCGGTTAATGGGCTGAAAACCGAACGGCTGTTTATCAATATCTGGCTGTAAGCACCACCTAAACCATTCATTCTGAGTTGTGAATAATTGCAGGTTTGACAATCAGTTTCCATCCTTAAACCGGGTTGAAAATTTAGTGACTCCGCAATGGTTTGAGCAGCTACATTTTCAATAGTCTTGGAATCCATTACTCCTACGATTACAGCACTTTCAGTTTGTCGTTTAAAAGTTTTTGTTCCTGTTACAACAACTTCATCAACTTTTAAAAATTCCTCTTCGAGTTCAAATTTTACTTCGAGTGTTTTATTGCGCTCAATGTTGACAACTTTTTTTTCGATTTTATACCCCACTATTTTAGCAACCAGCGTATATTCTCCAATGGGCAAATCTACCAGCATATAGTGTCCGGTTATATCGGTGGTTGTTCCAATAGTAGTATTTTCAAGATATATATTTACAAAAGGAATATGTTCGCCCCGGGAAACAACATGTCCGGTAATCACTGCATCGCTGTGTTGATCTTGTGCCTGAACCAGGTTTGAAATAAAAATGAGTAGAATCAGGAAGGATAAAATAAACTGTTTCATGAAAAAGTTCAATTTTTGATTTTGTGCTATAAACAGATTTTTTTATAAAATGTTGCAAAAAATTTTTCGACAAATTTAAATAATTAGAGATAAGCAAGAGGTTAAATTTTTAATAAAGATATAGTTTATAACATTTATTCTCTTTGATATTCAACCAATCTATATGATTTTTTGTTAACATTTTTAAAATAAGACAACCAGGTATTTTGTTGTAATCATTTAAATGATTTATTTTACGTGAAATCTGAAAATTAAATTTTTGAAAGTATGTTGGAAATAGGAAAATACGCCATGGTAACGTTGACATACGATTTACGTATTGATAACGAAAACGGTGAAATGGTTGAGCAGGCAACTGAAACAAAACCATTGCAGTTTTTATATGGTGCGGGAACTATGTTGCCAAAATTTGAATCACATTTAGCAGGCCTTCATGAAGGAGAGCCTTTTTCGATACATCTTAGTAAAAATGATGCTTACGGTGAGGTAAATCATGAAGCTGTTGTTGAATTGCCAAAGCATGTGTTTTTGGTTAACGACAAGTTTGATGATGAATTAATTAAAGTTGGAAACACTGTTCCTATGATGAGTAGTAACGGCCAGCGGTTAAACGGATTGGTACTTGATGTAAATGAAGAAACTGTAAAAATGGATTTTAATCATCCCCTGGCGGGCGAAGATTTGTTTTTTGCAGGAAAGGTACTTGAAGTGAGAGAGGCATCAGATGAGGAAGTAGCTCAGATTCTTTCTGGTGGAGGTGGTTGCGGTTGCGGAAGCGGAAGCAGTTGCGGAACCGGTTGTGACGATGAGTCTTGCAGTCCGGGTGACTCAGGCGGTGGCTGCGGGTGTGGCTGCTAATATTCATTTTGATTATTAGTTCAATTTAATTATTTTAACCTCGTTTTCTTTTAGAAAGGGAAAACGAGGTTTTTTATATTAAAATCTCGACATTACATACCTAACTGATAACCAAAGAAAATCTTTAGTTACTTAAGTTAAGCGTGTCAGTTTAGTAAATACTTCTCAGTTTTCTGGGAAATCTAAAAAGTTAGTTACAGATAGTGAATACATTTGGACATATATTTCGTCTTACAAGTTTTGGCGAATCACACGGTAAAGGAATTGGTGGCATAATTGATGGTTGTCCGGCAGGGTTGGAATTGGATATTGAAAAGATTCAGGAGGACCTGGCCAGAAGAAAACCGGGACAGTCAAAAATTACAACTCAACGAAAAGAACCGGATCAGGTTGAATTTATTTCAGGAGTTTTTGAAGGAAAAACACAGGGTACACCAATAGCCTTTGCAATTTGGAATAAAGATCAACATTCCAAAGATTATAATAACCTAAAAGATGTATTCAGACCGTCTCATGCCGACTACACCTACATTCAAAAGTATGGTACCCGTGATCATCGCGGAGGAGGACGATCTTCGGCAAGAGAAACAATTGCAAGAGTAGTAGCAGGTGCAATTGCTAAACAGATTTTGGCAAAAGCCGGTGTTTCTGTCCAGGCTTTTGTTTCACGTGTAGGTGAGGTGGAGCTAAAAAAATCGTATACCGAATTGGATTTAAGCAAAACGGAAAATAACATAGTAAGATGTCCGGATGAGGCAACGGCAAAGAAAATGATATCCCGTATTGAAGCAGCTTCAAAAGACCGGGACACAGTTGGAGGAGTAATAACAGGAGTTGCCAAAGGAATTCCAGCAGGCTGGGGTGAACCTGTTTTTAATAAATTACATGCCGATCTGGGTTTTGCAATGCTAGGTATTAATGCAGTTAAAGGATTTGAGTATGGATCCGGATTTAACGGAACAAAACTTAGCGGTTCGCAGCATAACGATGTTTTTATAAAAACAAAGGATGGAGTTCGTACCAAAACCAATAACTCGGGTGGAATTCAGGGAGGAATCTCCAATGGAGAAGATATTTATTTTAATGTAGCTTTTAAACCTATAGCAACTTTATTAAAGGAGCAAAATACTGTTGATGTAAACAGTAATGAGATTAAAATAAATCCAAAAGGAAGGCACGATCCCTGTGTGCTGCCGCGAGCAGTACCTATTGTTGAAGCAATGGCAGCATTGGTTCTTGTCGACCATTATTTATTAAGTAAACTAAACTCAATTTAATATGCCCAGAAAAAAGCGGTTCAGAAGAATTCAGGTACCCCCTGTTATTAAAGGAATGTCGGTTTATGGTGTCAGAGGACGTAAATCCAATGAAGTTATTCTTCATATAGAAGAATACGAAGCAATACGCCTGCTGGATTATCAAAATCTTACACAGGAGGAAGCCGCAGTGTTTATGGATGTATCGCGGCCTACATTAACCCGTATTTATGAAGAAGCGCGTAACAAGGTAGCAACAGCTTTTGTAGAAGGCCGGGATTTACTTTTTAGAGGAGGAGATATTTATTTCGATAAAAACTGGTATAAATGTAATTCCTGCCATGCCAGTTTTAGCGATTACTCTGAGGTGGTTAAGAATTGTCCGGTTTGCAATTCGGATGATTTATTATCATTAAACGAATATTACTCTAAGTAATTAAAAATTAAAGCCACCGGGTCAATACCCGGTGGCACCCAATTAAGTTGTGATAAAACCAGAGCCCTAGCACACTAGGTATCGCAAGTTAAGGCTTTTTTTATATTCCAGTCAAGTATTTTGCCTTATTTATTTCTTGTATATTTATGTTTATTAGATAGTTGCTAATCCTTTAAGCATCGAAAAACCTTTATTTTTTAGTAAGCATTTGTCAATTTAACAGAAGTTTTAATTTGATTGAACTTATTTGCTTTTATTGACAAATGTTACATAAATCATCAACTGCGATTTTTATATTTGCAAGCCTGTAAATGGAAAAGTAAATAATATATTTTTCAAACATGCAAAAAACGACTTTTGTTAATTAGTCAATTCAAAATACAACCATTTAAACAATTATTTGAATAAAATGAAAATCAGAAAACTATTAAGAATCCTGCATCGCGATTTTGGATATTTTATTGTCGGGATGACCATAGTTTATGCCTTGTCAGGTATTTATTTGAATCATCGTCATGATTTTAATCCGGATTATAAAATTTTCATAACTGATTTTCGGGTAGAATTACCTGCTTTGGAAGAATTAAGTGCAGAAGATGTTGAAGAAGCTTTGGTGTCTGTAAATGAGGATGTTATTTATAAGAAACATTATATAAATAATGAGGGGCAAATCAAAGTATTCATAAAAAACGGCGAGGCAGTTATCAATCCGAATACAGGAGAAGGAGTCATGCAGTATCTTCAACGTCGACCTTTTATTTATTCATTAAACAAATTACACAGAGCTTCCATTGGAACACTTTGGAAATGGGTAAGTGATATTATGGCGGTTATTTTAATATTTGTTGCTGTATCCGGAATATTTCTGTTAAAAGGAAAAAGAGGATTTAATCGTTGGGGATGGTGGTTTATGGCTGCCGGAATTGTTGTACCTTTGATTTTTGCATTGTTATATATTTAAATCTTTAACTGAATTAAAAATGAAAAAACTAGCGTTGTTAAGCATTGTAGTTGTTCTGCTTTTTGGGTGTGGACAAACAAACAAGAATCAACAGAAAAGTGAAGAAAAGTCTTCTGAAATTGTGGTTCTTACAATAGATGAATTGTATGAGAAAGCACCGGATTTAGCAGATAAAGAGGTGGTTGTAAAAGGTACTGTTATGCACGTTTGTAAGCAGGGAGGTGCACGTTGTTTTTTAATGGGGAGCAATGAAGATATGAATATCAGGGTAGAAGCAGGTGAGAAAATTGGTGCTTTTTCTCAGGAAATGATGGGAAGTGAGCTCGAGATTTCCGGTGTATTAAAGGTAGTACGAACTGAGGCTGATGCCCATAATCCCGGTCAGGAACATGGTGAAGAAGAACAGGCTCATGAAGAAGATGAAGAAACTGAAGAAGCTCATAAAATTATTGCCGAAGCACAGGAAGCCGCAGAAGTGGTTTATTTTATAGAAGGGATTAAAGTGAAAGAATTATAAAAGCACTGCTGTAAAATAAAAAAGGAAGGTTAATCACCTTCCTTTTTTATTTCTTTTCATCAGGAATAAACAAAAGCGAGACTGAATTTACACAATGTCTTGTATTTTTATCTGTAAATCCCTCACCATAAAAAACATGACCCAAATGTCCATCGCAAGTATTGCATGTAATTTCCGTTCTTCGGCCATCAGCATCGAGCGATTTTTTCACTGCTCCTTCAATTTCATCATCGAAACTTGGCCATCCGCAATTTGAATTAAATTTATCACTCGATTTATAAAGTTCGGCTCCACATCTTTTACAGACATAAGTACCCTTTTCTTTGTGATTGTTGTATTCACCTGTAAAAGCTCTTTCTGTTCCTTTATGCATGATTACATATTCCTCAAACTCTGTTAGTTTCCTAAATTCAGTATTGTCCTTCACTTTTTCCTCCTTTTTTTCGTCCTGGGCATTCAATGTAAAAACAAACGCCAAAAATGTAATTGTTATAATTGTTTTCATATAACAAAAAACAAAAAAAATATGCCTTTGGTTTATTTATAAAAGTTAAAGATTCTTTATACCGATTCCTGGATATTCATTTAATAAAATCTTGCCATCCATAATTTTTATTCCCGAAAACGGATCATTTTTAATCAGAAGATTTCCATCCAGATCTGCCCAATCAGCCAAAGGTGAAATTTGGGCAGCTGCTGAAATTGCACATGAAGTTTCTGTCATACAGCCAATCATAACCTTCATATTATTGGCTTTTGCCAGATTGATCATTTTGTGCGCCTCCCTCAAACCTGTACATTTCATTAATTTTATATTGATACCGGAATAGACCCCAACTGTATTTTTAAAATCGACCAGTCTTTGAATCCCTTCATCAGCAATAACAGGCAACGGAGAATGGCTTGTCAACCATGCATTGTCTTCAATATTTTCCTTTGGCATGGGTTGTTCGACATATTCAATACCGTTTTCCTTCAACCAGAAAATCATTTCCAGTGCTCTTTTTTTATCTTTCCATCCCTGATTAACATCAACACACAGCGGAAGATCAGAAATTTCTCTAATTGACTGTATAATTTCTTTGTCGTTATCTCTGCCCAGTTTAACTTTTAATATTTTATAATCCTGCGCTTCTTTAACTTTTTGCTTTATAATCTCACTTTTATCTATACCAATGGTATAAGAAGTTACAGGAGTTTTTTCTGCTGATAGTCCCCATATTTTAAACCAGGGAAAGCCCAATATTTTTCCAACCAAATCGTGCAAGGCTATGTCTACTGATGCTTTTGCTGCTGCATTTCCCAAAGCTGAATTATCCACATATTCCAGAATTTCATCCATTTTAAAGGGATCTGTAAATTGCCAAAGCTTTAAATTCGATAAAAACTTTGAAGCAGTTTTCTGGCTTTCTCCCAGATAAGGAGGCATTGATGCCTCACCATAACCGGTTACACCATCAAATTCAAGTTTTGTGAGTAGGACAGGAGTTGTACTTCTGGAACTTCCTGCCAAAGTAAAAACATGTTTTAACTGAAGATTGTATGGTTCGAAACTAAGTTTTAGCCCGGATTTTGGTAGTTTGCCTTTATTCATTTCTAATAGCCAATTGTTGTGCACCTGAAATTGCAAAAATCAAAGATATAAAGATTGTACTATTTTTGTTAAAACATGAGTAAGTCTGTATCTTCCAAAATACCTGTTATTTATCAGGATAATTATCTAATAGTAGTTGATAAGCCTGTTGATTTACCTGTGCATAAAAATGATTTTATGCCTAAGGATGCAGATTATTTAACCAAGATTGTAGGTGATATTACAGGAAAATGGATTTATAATGTGCACCGCCTGGATGCAAAAACATCAGGTGTAATTATTCTTGCCTTAGATTCAGACATGGCAAAAAAACTTAGCCTTAAATTTGAACATAAAGAAATAAAAAAGACCTATAATGCAATTGTATTGGGTAATCCGGGAAACGGGGATTACAACCGGAAAGTATTGGTAAAAAAGAAGAGCAAATTTAAAAAAACTGCACTTACAAACTTTAAAACTCTAAAAACCGTACAAACTAAAATTTCTTATAAAGACAAGGAAAATGTGGTGCTTAGTTTAATGGAAATTCAACCTGAGACCGGTCGCTGGCATCAAATAAGACAGCATTTTGCGCAGCACAGGCATGATATTTTGGGCGATTCACATCATGGAGATTTTACCCTAAACAAAATTGTAACACAAATTACAGGTATTCGCCGTTTGTTTCTTCATGCTGCTAAACTTGAGTTTGAACACCCGGTTACCGGAAAGTTTTTGTCTCTTGAATCTAAGATTCCGGAGGATTTTAATACAATTGTGGATTTTGACTGGAGTCAAACCTATTTAAAATTTCAGCAATGATTTTAAATTGGGTTAACGAATTCTTTTTCTGTCCAAAGCTGCCCTGTATTTTGCTGCATTTCTGTTGTGTTGAGATAATGTAGCTGCAAAGTTGTGATAACCGGAAAAATCGTCTTTTGCACACATAAAAATATATTTGTGTTCCTCGTAATTTAAAACCGCATCGATTGAATAAGTTTCAGGAAAATTTATAGGCCCTGGTGGTAATCCAATATGTTTGTAGGTATTGTAAGGCGATTCTACTGCAACATGTTTTTTTAAAACCCTTTTAAGTGTAAAATCTCCAACCGCATACTTAACAGTTGGATCTGCCTGTAAATACATCCCCTTTTTAATCCTGTTAACATACAAGCCAGCCACACGTTTTAATTCATCCTTTTTAGCAGTTTCTTCCTGAACGATAGATGCAAGAATTGCGACTTCAACGGGAGTGAGATTGATATTTTTTGCTTTAGCAAGCCGTTCATCATTCCAGAATTTTTCGTATTCGGTTTTCATTCTTGTCGCAAATTCATCCGCTGTGCTTGTCCAGTAAAACTGATACGTCTCAGGAATAAACATTGCTTTAAAAGTTTCTGAATTAAAACCTGATTCCATTATCAGTTTTTCATTACTGAACAAAGCTAAAATTTCAGTTGAATCAGCCCAGATATATTTACTTACTTTACCTGCGAGTTGCTCTTTTACACGAATATTATTAAAGGTTACATTTATTGGCGTTTGCAAACCGGAGCGAAGCATATTTACAATTTCATTAGTGTTCATCCCTTTTTTTAAATGATACCTGCCCGGTTTTACAGATTTTTTATAATTTTTCTTTTTCGATATCCAGTTAAAAGCTTTTTTACTTTCTAAAACATCGTTAATAATCAGGCTGTCTTTTACCTGTTCGAACGTGGAATTTTCGGGTAAATACAGTACATATTCGTTTTTGATGTTTTCCCTGAAGATGTATTGGTAAAGCTGGTACGCCCTTATCCCAACTATAATAAATGCAATGGCAAAGATCAGAATTATCAGTTTCCCATATCTGGGGAATAACATTACTTTGCTTTTTTTCTCAATTGACATGGCTAAATTTTTATTCGGACCAAAAATAGCAGTTATTCATGAATTATAAATATCCTCTATTTTAAATTAATCCCGATAAATAAATTTTCATAGGCAGATTACCTCAAAAGTTCTAATTTTGCATGCCTGTAAATAATTAAAATTGGGATTATGCAAAGTGTAAATTTAGCCGAAAATATATATTACCTGGGTTTTAATGACAGAAGAACACAGTTATTTGAAAACATCTGGCCAATTCCTCATGGTGTTTCTTATAATTCATACCTACTGGTTGATGATAAAATTGCATTGGTGGATACAGTGGAACGGGCTTTTATCGATGAATACCTGGATAATATCGAAGAAATAATAGGTGATCGGAAAGTTGATTATTTAATAATTAACCACATGGAACCTGATCATTCCGGGGCATTAAAGGCTATCGTACAGAAATATCCCGATATAATTCTGGTGGGTAACAAAAAAACTTTTGGCTTTGTAGAAAGCTACTATATGACACCCGAAAATGTGCTTATTGTTCATGATGATTATGTGCTGGATTTAGGAAAACATAAATTACAGTTTCAAATGATTCCAATGGTACACTGGCCGGAAACTATGATTACTTATGAAGAAAACAACAAAATACTGTTTTCGGGTGATGCATTTGGTAGTTATGGCACCCTTGACGGAGGTATTTTTGATGATGAAATAAATCTCGATTTTTACGAAGTAGAGGTAATGCGTTACTTTACCAATATTGTAGGAAAGTATTGCCCACATACTCAAAGAGCAATTAAAAAGCTTGCACCCCTTGATATTAAGATGATTGCTGCCACCCATGGACCGGTTTGGCGTAACGATCTGAGTTGGATTTTAGACCGTTACAACAAATGGAGCTCATACGATTTAGATCGTGGGGTTGTCATCGTTTATGGTTCAATGTACGGAAATACCCAAAAAATGGCTGAAGTTATTGCCAGAAGAATAGCTGAAAGAGGAATTAAAAATATAAGGGTTTATGATGCATCAAAAACTCACTCTTCATACATTATTAACGACATTTTTAAATATAAGGGATTTATTGTTGGTAGTGCGGCGTATAACAACGCCTTATTTCCAAATGTGGAAATTCTACTTTCTACTATTGAACACATGGCTCCCAAAAATCATTACCTTGGAATTTTTGGAAATTACTCATGGAATGGAGGAGGCGTAAAAAATCTTAAAACATTTGCTGAAAAAATTAAATGGGAAGTTGTTGGTGAACCGATTGAAGAGAAAGGTGCATTAAAGGAAGAAAATAAGGAAGAACTGTTAAAACTGGCAGATGCTATGGCCGATAAACTTATTGAAGATTATAAATCATAGGTCTTTTAAAGTATTATTTCAAATAATATTTTTAATACTTGTCCGACGGCAAAAAATCTTTGTTAAGTTTAATTTTATTAACCTTTTAAGAAAAGAAGGGTAATTTCCCCGGATTTGATTACCTGAATTACTCTGTTTCATTTACGGAAATAATCTATATATTTATTCAGCTTTTTGAAGATCGGAAAAACTATTGAAGCTTTTTATCTGTAAAATCTTCTTTTTCAACATTAAGGAGTTTACAACTTATTTTGTAAATAGCAACAAACGATAATTTTTGTACGTTCTTTAAAGAAATATATTACAAAACAATAATTTTTTTAATTATTGAGTTTACTGTTCATACTAGTTTATTAAGATATCGAGGTTTAACTATTAAATAGCTAAAACTTAAAGAAATGAAAAAAGTTACTTTGCTTCTTAGTTTAATGTGTTGTGTAGCTGTAACAACTTTTGCAAAAAAGGACATTAACGCATGGAAAAGTGCCCCAAATCTAGAAGAACAATTTACGGTTTTTAAGAATAATCTTAACTTCTGGAATGGATCTTATTTTATGAAAGAAAATCAGATAAATGAATTCTATGGAGCGTTAAGAGATTCAATTGAAGTGTACGAAAATCAAGTTGCAGAAAGCAGACAACAATCAAAAAAGCTGCAGGAAGAATTAAATGCAAAAATTGAAGAAGCAAAAGCGATTCAAGCCCGGCTTGACAGAAGCATGGAGCTTGAAAACTCAATAAGTTTATTTGGTGTAGATATCAATAAAACAGTTTATTCTACTTCGATGTATTTATTAATTCTTGGTGTTTTAATTATAGCAGGATTATTGTTCTTATTATACAAAAGAAGCAATAAAATCACTGCCAATACCAAACACGATTTCCAGGATTTGAAAGAGGAATTTGAAACCCATAAAAAGAATGCCCTGGATCGTTATGTGAAAATTAATAACGAATTAACCAGAGCCAGAATGGAGTTGAACAGGAAGTAATATAATTCTTACAATTAGAAGGATTGAAAAGATTAAAAACTAATTAAAACAAACCAATGAATTTTACCAGAAGAAGTTTTTTACTCAAATCCGGTGCTGCTACTGCAGCTTTGGCAAGTATTCCCGAAATTGTTTCTGCAACTATTCCGTCCAACAAGAGAAAGGCGAAATATTCAATTTTTGAAAAAAACAGTACTGTACTTTTTCAGGGAGATTCTATAACGGATGCAGGCAGGGACAGAAAAAACGAACAGGCAAATAATCCACGGGCATTTGGAATGGGCTATGCATTTTTAGCTGCATCGAAATTGTTAAAGCATCTGCCCGAAAAGGAGCTGACAATGTATAACCGCGGAATTAGTGGAAATAAAGTATTTCAACTTGCCGATCGTTGGCAAAAAGATTGTTTGGATTTAAAACCGAATGTGTTAAGTATTTTAATAGGTGTAAACGACTACTGGCATTTGCGCAATGGAAATTATGATGGTACAACTGAAGTATACGAGCGTGATTTCAGAAATTTACTTCAAAGCACAAAAGAAAATATTCCGGGTATAAAAATTGTAATTTGTCAGCCTTTTGCAGTATTAAACACAAGTGCAGTTGACGAAAGTTGGGTGGTCCCCTTTAAAGAATACCAGGATATTGCATTGAAAATATCAAAAGAGTTTGATACACTATGGGTCCCATTTCAGGAAGTTTTTGATGAGGCCGTTAAATACGCTCCTGCAAAATATTGGTCTGGGGATGGTGTTCATCCCGATATGCCGGGTGCCCAGTTAATGGCTGAAGCCTGGTTGAAAGCGGTGGAATGAGGCTTGAAAATTTCAAAATCTAAAATTAAATCTCAAATTATCTTCCAAAAGTAAATTAACAATAAGTTATTTGTTTTTTGTTATTGAAATTGAGTCTTTTGGTAAAATTGATATGCTCGTAAATGTTTTCTGTTTACCTGTCGAATAAAATACATATTTGTCTTTATTGCGTTTTTTGTGTATCTTTTTTTTACTAAAAACAAAGTGATGAAATGTGCAATTGCTGTCTTAATTGGTTTGCTGGCGCTTGCGGGGAATACAATTATTGTTGTAGGCGGAGTAGCTATTACAGTACCTGCGTTTATAATTGATGCTATAAATAACCTGTCATTTGTAGCCAAAAAACTGTTAGAAAAATTTCTCGGATTTGAATATCCCTGGTGGCAGCCCCTTGAACCCGGAACAATATTTTGGGGACTAATGGATTATTTGAAACGAAAATTTGGTGATTTTGGTCGAATCATAGATTGGGTAAAAAGTATTTGTTAATGTATTACCCCTTTTGATATTGGATAATGAAGATTCACAAAATAAGTGAAACCAGGACGTATTCAGTTCTCAATCTCACCTATAATTACTTTTAGTTTTTTAGGAAGTATTTTAATATAAAACTCACTGTTGCCAAGTGATTCCCCATCTATTTCACCAGCTAACTCATTCTGCGAAGAAATTTTAATTTCTTTGGCCCGGTAACAATCAACACGTCTGTCTTTTATATAATTGCCTGTATACAAGCCAACCAGATTGCTCAGAATGCCCCATAGACTGATTTTTTTAATTAATGTAACTTCAAAAATCCCGTTATTAGGATTTGCATTTGGTGCCTGCATCATTCCTCCGCCATTATATTTTCCTATTCCTACACTAATTGAAAAAATGAGATCTACGATTTCGATATCGTCTATGGCAACCTTTACTTTTCCGGTTTTGTAATGCAACAGGGTTCCAACTAAACCTGACAGATAAACCAATAATCCATTTCGTCCTTTTTCTTTCATTTTGTTGGCTTTATTTGCAACTTCTGCATCGAAACCAAACCCAGCCATATTTGAGAAATAAGCTATTCTTTTTTCCCCTTTTCTTTCATAATGTATCTTTCCAACATCCTGTAAAATTGTTTTTCCCTCCTTTAGTTTTTCTATTGCCTGGTTATAATTATTTGGTATCCCAAAAGTTTTAATCCAGTCGTTCCCGGAACCAACAGGAATCATTCCGAGTGTTATTGTTTCAGGTAAACTGGTTTGTTGTTGAAAGATTCCATTTACAACTTCATTCAGCGTACCGTCGCCTCCTGCTATTATAATATGATTTGAGCCTTGTTCAATAGCATTTTTTGTAAGGGTAACAGCATGTTTGGGAAATTCAGTAATTAAAATTTCAAATATAAAACCATTTGATTTTAATAATTCTTCGATAAGATGTTGATCTCTTTTCCCTTTTCCGCCACCTGCATGTGGATTAAGAATCAGAGTCCAGTTTTTGTTTTTCATTGGTTTAGTTATTTCAAAATCTGGAAATGGTGTTAAAGTTCTACCTGATTAAGTATTCTTCCGTATTAATTACTTTTGCATAACTTTTAAGGGTTGCCAGGGTTGAAGCATGTACTTCTGCTGCTTTTATTACAGTTTCTCCGAATTTTAAGTTACGGGTAGCACAGGCATCATAAATTACCGTGCATTTGTATCCAAGGTCGTAAGCTGCCCTGGTTCCTCCTTCAAGGCACATATGAGTTTGCATACCCACCAGTACCAAATTATTTATGTTTTGAGATCTTAAAAATTCGTCCAATCCGGTTCCATTAAAACAACTAACCTCAGTTTTTGTAATTATTTTTTCATTTTCCGTTGGTGCAACAATATGATGAATTTCTCCACCGGAATTTACTTTGTGTTTCACATGAACTATCATTCCGTTATTATTTCTAAAATGGTCCAGTACCAATGCAGCCTGTGATGCTGCTTTCTCCGGTTCCACCAATTCGGCAGCACCCCCGGGAAAATAGAATTCCTGAATATCTATTAAGATTAGTGCTGTTGAATCCAGCTTTTGGGCAAATGATGAAATTGTCGTTATTAAAAAAATAAGTACAAATAGTAGTTTTTTCATAATTATGATTTTCTGAAACAGATAAAAAACCTAAGCACAATATTACTCATTTTGAAACAATAAAAAAGGTGCTTCAAACGAAACACCTTTTTAACTTATATTTTTTTACAAATATCAGGCAAGCAATTCTTTAACCTTATTGTAAACATTTTCTCCAGTGTAGCCCAGTTTATTATCCAGCACACCTGCTGGTGCCGAAAAACCAAAAGTTCCAAGTCCAAATACATTTCCATCATTGCCAACAAGACCTTCAAGAGTTACCGGCAATCCTGCGGTAAGTCCAAATTTGCTTATCCCGGCAGGTAAAACTTCAGACTGATATTCTTTACTCTGGTTTCTGAAAAGACCTTCGGATGGAACTGAAACAATACGACTCTTAATACCATCCTTTGCCAGTAATTCAGCTCCGGCAACTAAAGTACTCACCTCAGATCCACTTGCCAGCAATATTACATCCGGAGTTCCTTCACAATCCTGAAGAATATATGCTCCTTTTTCTGCACCCTGAGCAGTTTCATAAGTGGTTACATCTTTAATTCCCTGACGGGATAGAATTAATGCCGTTGGAGTATCAGTGTTTTCCATTGCCATTTTCCATGCAATTGTAGTTTCATTACCATCAGCAGGACGAAGAACCAACATTGAGTTTTTATGATTGTGGTTTTGCAATTTTTCAAGTAAACGAATTTGAGCTTCGTGTTCAACCGGCTGGTGAGTTGGTCCATCTTCTCCCACACGGAAGGCATCATGAGTCCAGATAAATTTTACCGGTAATTCCTGCAATGCAGAAAGACGCGCAGCTGGTTTCATATAATCTGAGAAAACAAAGAAGGTCCCGCATGCAGGAATAACTCCTCCGTGCAATGCCATACCGTTCATAATGCAAGCCATGGTTAGCTCGCATACACCTGCCTGTAAAAACTGACCACTAAAATCACCCTTAGCAAATGCTTTTGTATTTTTCAGAAAACCATCGGTTTTATCTGAATTGGAAAGATCGGCTGAAGAAACTACCATATTTTCAACCTCTTTTGCATAAACCGAAAGGACAGCAGCCGAAGCTCCACGTGTTGCGACACCTGCTTTTTGTTCTATTTTACTGTAATCAACAGCAGGAATTTCATTGGCATAAAAAGCTTTCAACTTTGTGGCCAATTCAGGATTGGCGGCTTCCCATTTTACTTGCTCTGCTTTTTTCTCCGCAGCTGAGGCAATTAGTTCTGCTTTACGTTTATTATAATAATCCTGAACATCTTCAAAAATCCGGAATGGATTTTCAGCATCACCTCCCAGGTTTTCAATTGATTTTGCAAAAGAAGCTCCTGCGTTGGTTAAAGGCATTCCATGAGTTTCGCATTTACTTTCATAACTTTCACCGCTTTCGGTAACAGCACCCTTACCCATTATTGTTTTACCAATAATAAGGGTTGGTCTTTCAGTTTCATTTTGTGCATTTTGCAGTGCATTACGAATTTCGGCCGAATCATTACCATTTATTGTAATAACATTCCATCCCCATGCTTCATATTTTTTTGCTGTATCTTCTTTTGTAACTTCTTCAGTAGTTGTGGACAACTGAATATCATTTGAATCGTAGAACATGATTAAGTTACTCAAACCTAAAAATCCTGCAATCCTGCCTGCTCCCTGTGATATTTCTTCCTGAATACCGCCATCAGAAATAAAGGTGTATGTTTTATGTGCCATCCATTCTCCAAATCTTTCAACCAAGAAACGCTCGGCAATTGCAGCACCCACAGCCATAACGTGTCCTTGTCCTAAAGGACCTGATGTATTTTCAACACCACGTTCTGCATCCACTTCCGGGTGTCCTGGAGTAATGCTTCCCCACTGGCGAAAATTGGCAATATCTTCCATGCTGTAAAATCCTGCCAATGCAAGGGTTCCGTATAACATTGGTGACATGTGACCCGGATCAAGAAAAAATCTATCACGGTTTACCCATGTCATATCAGATGGATCGTAGTTTAAAAATTCGGAATATAAAATGTTCGCAAAGTCGGCACCACCCATTGCTCCTCCAGGGTGACCTGATTTTGCTTTTTCTACCATGGCAGCTGCAAGAATTCGAATATTATCGGCTGCTCTTGTTTCAATAGATTTACTCATTATTATTTTTTTGTTTAAGCGCTATTTGATACAACAACTAAGTGAAACCAAGCTATTTGTTAAAAGATTTAATTATGACTGGATTATTCTAACCATAAATATACCATCTATGGCAAGTAGTTTTTCTTTTATCGATTCGTCAATTTCAGGTTTGTCAACGTCTATAATATTGTAAGCAATATCATCTCTTTTTTTATTCAACATATTGTCTATATTTAGTCCATCACCTGCCAGTACTGATGAAATCTGGCTTACCATATTCGGGACATTTCTGTTGGCAATTAAAATCCTGCTGCCACCATTTCTTTCCATTTCAGCAGCCGGGAAATTTACTGAGTTTTTAATATTACCATTTTCGAGATATTCTCTCATTTGCTCTACCGCCATAATTGCACAGTTGGTTTCAGATTCAGCCGTTGAGGCTCCCAAATGAGGAATAGAAATCACTCCATCCATTTTAAGGCATTCTTCATCAGGAAAATCGGTTACGTAAGTAGAAACCTTTCCTGATTCAATAGCGGTTTTTAAATCTTCATTGTCCACTAATCCACCACGGGCAAAATTTAGGATTTTTACTCCGTCCTTCATCATGGTAAATTTTTCTTTGTTGATATACCCGGTGGTATCAGGAGTCAAAGGGATATTTAAAGTAACATAATCTGCTTGTGTTAAAAGTGGCTGGATTCCTTCAGCCCAGGTAACGTTTCTGCTTAATTTAAGCGCATGCTTAACCGACATGTAAGGATCGTAACCCAAAACTTTCATTCCCAACGCACTTGCTGCATTTGCAACCAAAACTCCGATTGCTCCTAAACCAATAACGGCCAGAGTTTTTCCTTTAATTTCCTGACCAGCAAAGTTTTTCTTTCCCTTTTCAACCAATGAAGGAACAGCATCTCCTTCACCAATTAATCCTTTTGCCCAATTGACTGCGCCAATAATATCCCGGGAAGAAAGCATTAATCCGGCTATTACCGCTTCTTTTACACCATTGGCATTCGCTCCGGGAGTATTAAAAACAACTACTCCTTTTTCTGTGCATTTTTCTATTGGTATGTTATTAACACCTGCCCCGGCTCTTGCAACTGCTTTTAATGATGCAGGCAGTTCCATATCGTGCATTTTAAAACTTCGTAAAACTATAGCATCAGGATTTGGAATCTCACTGGCTATTTCGTAATTGTTTAAAGGAAAAAGCTTAAGCCCGGCGGCATCAATCTTATTTAACGTTTGAATTTTAAACATTTGGTTTACTTTTTAAAAGGTGGAGTACATTAGTAGCTGTGTTCCACAAATATCATTAAATTATCTCAATCACAGCGCTAAAAGGTGGTTATTTTTTTAATATGAAATTAACATTAACCGATTATAAAATATACCCTGTATTTATGAAATTTGTTCATAGTCAGGCTTTACAAGGAAATGAAATAGGGCAGATACAAAAATCTAAAGGATATATAGAAATGAAGAAGCCGGACTCTTGATGAGTCCGGCTCAATAACCTTCAACTACTAACCGATTTTTATAACCCAAAAAATATGAAGTAATAGTTATGAACTATTTACTTTATTAAGTTGATGCAAAGAAAATAAGAGTTGATTTAACTGAATGTAACTTTCGTCACACAAGGTTAGAGAAATCGATAAAATTTCTGGATAACTTTATTTTTCCTCCGTTTTCAAGTTTTTTTAGCAATCGTGAAATTACTTCACGCGATGTGTTTAGCCGAAAAGCTAATTCCTGATGTGTCTCATTCAAAGTAGTTGAACCGGATTTATTAAACCGGTCTATAAAATATTTTTCCAGACGTTCATCCAATTTCATAAAAGCTATCGAATCAATAGTATTAATTAATTCTTTGAATCTGTTCTGAAATGTTTGCATTACAAATTGTTTCCAACTGGGATATTTCCCCATCCAAATATCGAGCATTTCAACCGGAAGTAATATAACTTTTGTTTCTTCTTCTGCAACAGCTTTTACATTGCTTGTGGAATTTGCCATACAACAAGTTAAAGACATCGCACAAACCTGATCTTGTTTTAAAAAGTAAAGCAGTAATTCATTTCCCTCCTCATTATTTCGTGTTATTCTAATCAGGCCTTTTAAAACAAGAGGAAAACTCTTTATAAACTGTCCTTCTCTTATCAGTACCTCATTGGGCTTGAAGGTTTTACGAATGCCAATTGCGGCAATCTCTTCAAGCAAAGGTTCCTCCAGAAAATTATAATGTATTTTAATCTCTTCCATTGCTGTTTTTTGGGTATCGAGCGCTTGTAAAAATAAATAAATTACCCCTTAAAGTAATCTTTAATTCTTGATCGAGATCAAAATTCAGGTTGATATATTTCAACAGAAGAAGTAAAGATATTAATCAAACATATCTTTCATTTTCTCAAAAAATGATTTTTCAGATGCTGACGGCCCCTCCTGAAATCCGGGAGATTGTAAAAGTCTTTCAAGGGTTCTTTTTTCTTCAATATTTAGTTTTTTGGGAATCCAGACATGAATGCGTACAAGTAAATCTCCTTTACCATAACCGTTTACATCAGGAATGCCTTTTCCCCTGAGTCTGAGTATTTTTTCCGGTTGAGTACCGGCATCTATTTTAACTTTTACTTTGCCTCCTTCAGCCGTTGGAATTTCTGCTGTCGTTCCAAGTGTAATTTCAGGGAAAGAAAGAAACAAATTATAAACAAGGTTATTTCCGTCTCTAACCAGTTCAGGATGTTTTTCTTCTGAAATAACTACCAAAAGATCTCCGTTTATTCCACCTCTTCTGCCTGCGTTTCCCCGTCCGGACACATTCAATTGCATACCTTCCCCAACACCTGCAGGTATCTTAATATTGATAACTTCTTCGTCTCGGATTACGCCTTCTCCGGCACAATGATTACACTTATCCGTAATCATCTTTCCATCTCCCTGACAAGTGGGGCAGGTAGAAGTGGTTTGCATTTGCCCAAGCAGGGTATTGGTAACACGTGTTACCTGCCCTGAACCGCGACATGTTCCACAAGTTGAATACGACGAGCCGTTTTTTGCCCCTGTACCGTTACAGTGCACACAGGCTACATATTTTTTTACCTTTATTTTTTTCTCGACACCTTCGATAACTTCTTTTAGGTTTAAATTTACTTTAACCCGTAAATCTGAACCACGACTAACCCGTCTTCCACCTCTGCCTGAGCCTCCGCCAAATCCGCCAAATCCACCGAAGTGACCGCCAAAAATATCTCCAAAAGAAGAAAAGATGTCTTCAATATCACTGAATCCACCACCAAATCCACCACCTGCAGCACCTCCAACTCCTGCATGTCCAAACTGGTCATATCTCTGCTTTTTCTCAGGGCTGCTTAATACTTCATATGCTTCTGCAGCTTCTTTGAACTTCTCCTCGGCTTCTTTATTTCCAGGATTCTTATCCGGGTGATACTGCAATGCCTTTTTCCTGTATGCCTTTTTTATTTCTTCAGGTGATGCTGATTTATTTACATCAAGAATTTCGTAATAATCTCTTTTAGCCATCTTTTCTGATTAATTCTTTTATTCTCCGATTACAACTTTGGCAAACCGGATTACCTTATCGTTTAATGTGTAACCTTTCTGAATTACATCCACTACTTTACCCTTAAGTTTTTCTTCGGGAGCAGGTATTTTAGTAATTGCTTCATGATGGTCCACATCGAAATCCTGGTTGATTGCATCAATTTCTTTTATATTGTTTTGTTTCAGGAATTCGTTAAACTTGTTGTATATAAGCTGAGTTCCTTTTTTTCCGGCATCATCATCCGGTACTTCACTCAACGATTGTAAGGCTCTTTCAAAATCGTCAATAACCGGCAAAATGCTGATTAAAACAGATTCTCCTGCTGATTTAATTAAATCAGCCTTTTCTTTCATTGTACGTTTTCTGAAATTATCGAACTCGGCTTGTAAGCGAAGATGTTTGTCAGTAATATCGGCAAGTTTTTCACCTAATTCCTGAATCTTTGCTTCGTTTTTATCTTTTTTCAATTTCGACTTTTTTCTCCCTTTCTCTTCTTTTTTGCCTTCGACCTTTTCCTCTGTTGTTTCTTTAGCCGAACTTGTATTTTGAGTATCCTCTTGTGTAATTTCTTTTTCCTTGTTATTAATATCTTCTGTTGCCATATTTTACTTTTTAAATCAAACTATGCTGTTATTCACACAAATTTGTTTGCTGCCAACTAGCAAAAATTTTGCCATGCAAATATAAACGACAAATTGACACCCATACTGTTATGATGAACGTCAATTTGAATTATTTATAAAATCTTTACAGTTGAATGTCGGAAGACTGAAGCAGTGAAATTATTGATTATTATCCTTTCAAATACTATTCAGTTTTAATTATACTTTCTATTTTACATATTTAGTAATAGCAGCTTCCAAAGCAGGCCCCCGCAATCCTTTTGCTACAATGACACCATTCCCGTCAATAAGGAAATTGGTTGGTATACTGCGCACGCCATAAATGGCAGCATGTTTCGAATTCCAATACTGTAAATCACTGATGTGGTATGGCCATGAAAGTTTGTCGTCTGCAATTGCTTTTTGCCAGGCTGATTTTGTTCTGTCAAGCGAAACGCCAAAAACTGTAAATCCTTTACCATTGGTAAATTTTTTGTCTTTGTATTTGTTGTAAGTGGCCACCACATTAGGATTTTCTCTTCGGCAGGGTGGGCACCATGCCGCCCAAAAATCAAGTAGCACAAGTTGCCCTCTTGTATCCGAAAGTTTTATTACTTCGCCATTAGGGGTTTTACCGGTAAGTTCAGGAGCTTGGTTTCCAATGTTAATACCAACTTTTTGCTTTGCAAAAGTAAATGCCGTTGCAAAAATTAAAATCGACAATGTAAGTACGAACTTTTTCATATTTAAAATCTTATTTTTTTAACGAATATAATATCTTGTTTGTTTATAGAAAGTCAGATATATCTAGTTATTATCTCGTGAAATATTACCACCTATTTTATTGAGCCGTTTGTCAATTGCTTCATAACCACGGTCAATTTGTTCAATGTTTTCTATTACGCTTTTACCATTGGCCGACATGGCTGCAATCAAAAGGGCTATCCCGGCTCTGATATCAGGAGAACTCATTTTTGTTCCTCTTAAATTATGGCCTCTGTTTAATCCAATTACCGTTGCCCTGTGAGGGTCACAAAGAATAATCTGAGCCCCCATGTCAATCAATTTATCGACAAAAAACAAACGGCTTTCAAACATTTTTTGGTGAATAAGAACACTTCCTTTTGCCTGTGTTGCCACAACAAGAAAAACACTTAACAAGTCAGGTGTCAGACCAGGCCAGGGAGCATCCGAAATTGTCATAATCGAACCATCGATGTATGATTCTATTTCGTATTCTTTATTTCCGTTTATAATTAAATTATCGTCTTTTTGTTCAATTTTTATTCCCAGTTGGCGGAAAGAAGCCGGAATTATACCAAGGTGTTCAATTCCAGCATTTTTAATGGTTATATCAGAATCAGTCATGGCAGCCAGTCCAATAAAACTTCCAACTTCAATCATATCAGGTAATATACGGTGCTCACATCCTCTTAATGAATTTACACCTTCTATGGTTAACAGGTTTGATCCGATTCCTGAAATTTTTGCACCCATAGAAACCAACATTTTACTTAGTTGTTGAAGATAGGGCTCACATGCGGCATTATAAATCGTTGTTGTTCCTTCAGCCAGTACGGCTGCCATCATAATATTTGCTGTTCCTGTTACCGAAGCCTCATCCAAAAGCATATACGAACCTTTTAATTTGGATGCGGTTACAGAATACCAGTGTTTTTCTGAGTCGAAAGAAAAAGATGCCCCAAGTTTTTGCAAGCCTATAAAATGTGTATCCACACGTCTGCGGCCAATTTTATCACCGCCCGGTTGAGGTATAAAAGCCTGACCAAAACGTGCCAGCAAAGGTCCAACAATCATAATTGATCCTCTCAGGCTAACAGCTTTTTTAGCAAACTCATGACTTTTGAGAAAATCGATATTTACATTTGCAGCATTAAAACTATATGAGCCTTTTTCGATTCTTTCAACTTCCACCCCCAAATTACCCAGAATTTCAATGAGCTTTAAAACGTCTCTGATTTCCGGGATGTTTTTAATAAATACCTGCTGATCTGTTAGCAAGGTTGCACATAATATCTGAAGAGCCTCATTTTTTGCGCCCTGTGGTTCAAGTTCGCCATTTAACTTGTTTCCACCTTCTACAATGAAAGTTGACATTTGAAAATGTTAATTGAATAATTTATTATCTAATTATTGGTTAATATCTTCAGTTTATGGTAGATTTTTTCAAAAACTTCTAATTGGATTGTAGACTGAAGTTAAAAAGAATTGTAAATTTTTATCTTCTGACTTCAGACTTTCCTATTTCTTTTTGTACTTTTTCTTTTTCTGTTTCTGATTGGAAGGGGCTTTCACATCAACCAATTTAAAATCTTCGCTGCTGAAATTCAGTTTACCTCTTGAAAGTTCTTTTAAGTCCTGAAAAATCTTATCATCTTCAACTCCATCTTTGTTCCAGGCAACATAAGATTTTTTCATATGATTGGCCAGCAATTCAATTAAGGCCATTTTTTCTTCTTCAGGAAGTTCCAGTTCCGATGCTTTCCTTATCAGCATTTCCATAATATTCCCGTAATGTTTATATCTGATATTGCTTTCGTGATAAGGTATGATATTGGGTTTTTCTGTAAGAATATCAGGGGTAGGGGGATCATATGGATAGTCAATGTCCAGTTTAAATTCGGACATAATTGCAAGATGGTCCCATAGTTTATGTTTAAACTCAGCAACATCTCTGAGGTAAGGGTAAAGATTTCCCATTACATCAATTACAGTTTGAGCCGATTTATTTCTCTTATCCCGGTCTTCAATGGTAAACAGGTAGTCAACCATGTTTTGTATATTTCTTCCGTATTCAGGTAACGGGAGTTTTTTTCTTTGTGAATTATAATCCATGTTATATATCTTTTTGATAACTTTTTAATTTGCAATAAGCGACAGGGGCCATTTATCAGTCGAAACTTGTGCAAAACTAATTATTTCCAGCCAATTCACAATTTTTTATTGATTTGCTTCATCTTTCATTTTATTTTCAATTTTGCAAATTTTAATAAAAGTTGTTTTTGTCCTGCCCCGTGAAAATAAATAGTTGCTTTTATATTGGGCATTTCACCTTCAATATTTATTACCTTGCCTTCACCAAACCGTTGATGTTCGACTACCATCCCAGGTTGAATTTTAGAAGGATCATCTCCGGTAAATGAGGCTTTATTGCTACTTTCTCTTAGCGAAACGAGTTTTTTCCCTAAAATGTTTTGTTGACGAACTGAATTTACTCCTGTCATCGGTTTAGGTCTGGTCATTCTACGGGAATGATTTTCTATTTCGCTTTGATATGAGTTCTTTCTTTCATTTTGCCTTAAACCATTTGAATTGGATTGATTAAGATATACCGGGTCCAATTCTTCCAGAAACCTGCTGGGTGAGCAAAAGTCAAGATTTCCCCACCGATACCGTTGATTGGCATAGGTAAACCAGGCATTTTCCTGAGCCCTTGTGAGGGCCACATAAAATAAACGTCGTTCTTCTTCCAGTGCTTCCAGTGTTTGTTTTTCCCCCTGTCTTTGCGATGGGAAAAGGTTTTCTTCCATTCCAACTACAAACACATTTTTAAATTCAAGCCCTTTGGCAGAGTGCACGGTCATTAAGGTAACTTTGTCACGATCTTCTTCTTTTTCAGTATCCTGGTCTGTCAGAAGTGCTACATCCTCAAGGTAGTTTTCTAATCCTCCGGGTTCACCTGTTTCCAGCGCATTAATGCTAAATTCCTGGATACCATTCAATAATTCCTGAATATTTTCATAACGGCTTACTCCCTCAGGAGATTTGTCGTTATAAAGTTCTACTAAAATACCGGTTTCTTCAGCAATTTTTTTCGAGGCATTATAAGCATCGTTTTCTTTTGTCAGGGTTTGGAAGTTTTGGATGGTATCAACAAATTTTGAAATTTTTGTAACGGTTCCTTTATTTAATCCAATCTGGTTTGCTGAATCTAAATTTTCTATAATGCTCCATATTGATGATTCGTTAGCTATTGCAGCATTTTCTAGTTTCATTAATGTTGTCGCACCAATACCTCGTGCCGGATAATTGATAATTCTTTTCAGTGCTTCATTATCTGCCGGATTGATTGTCATTCGGAAATAGGCCAGTAAGTCCTTAATTTCCTTACGTTGATAAAAACTAAGGCCACCGTAAATTTTGTAAGGTATATTTCTTTTTCTCAGTGCTTCCTCAAAAATCCTCGATTGAGCATTGGTTCTGTACAGAATAGCATAATCAGAATGTTTGTAATGATCCCGTAGTTGAGTTTCAGTAATTTCCTGTACAACGAGGAATCCTTCCTCATTATCGGTAAGGGCAGACAACACTTTAATGGGATTTCCTTCTTCTTTTTTAGAAAAAACCTTTTTGGGAATCTGTTTTTTGTTTTTCGCGATAATACTGTTTGCCGCGTTTACAATGGTTTGTGTTGAACGGTAATTTTGTTCGAGTTTAAAGATTTTATGTTCCGGGTAATCGTTTTTAAAATTTAGAATATTTTCGATTCTTGCACCCCGAAAAGAATAAATACTTTGGGCATCGTCTCCTACTACACAGAGGTTTTTATTTTTCGAAGAAAGTTTTTTTACAATAAGATATTGTGCATAGTTGGTATCCTGGTACTCGTCAACCAAAACATAATCGAAGCGTTCGAGATATTTTTCGAGCACTAACGGATGGTCACGAAAAAGAATATTTGTTTTCAGCAACAAATCATCAAAATCCATAGCTCCCGATAAAAAACACCGTTTTACATATTCCTTGTAAATTTCTGAAATTGCCGGCATTCGCATATTTTTATCAATAAGCCTTATTTCGGAAGTGTTGGCATAAACATTTGGAACAATCAGGTTGTTTTTGGCTTTCGATATGCGTCCGGCAACCACATTGGGTTTATAAATTTTATCATCCAAACCAAGACTTTTAATAATCGTTTTTATCAAACTTTTACTGTCAGCACTATCATATATTGTATAATTTGAAGGATATCCTAAAACTTCGTGTTCAGCCCTGAGGATTCGTGCAAATATACTGTGAAAAGTACCCATCCAAAGGTATCTGGCCATTTTTTCGCCGGCAACAGCAGCAATTCGTTCTTTCATTTCGCGGGCTGCTTTATTGGTAAATGTAAGCGCTAATATGGTTGACGGACGAACACCTTGCTTCAAAAGATGTGCAATACGATAAGTCAAAACACGGGTTTTTCCTGAACCGGCTCCTGCAATTATTAATGCCGGTCCTTCTGTCCGGATTACTGCTTCATGTTGAGCTTTATTTAATTCCTGTAAATAGTCTAGCACAATATTTTAGTTTATTCAAATAAAAAGACAAAAGTAAAAGATGTTCACCGGATTTATTTGTTTTGATCCCCTGTTTTATCAACAAAGTTAAAACAGTCCAAATTCAGGTTCTGTTTGGATTTTTATTTTGAAGCACGCAATTAAATTAAAATTATACGTTAATATTGTAGTCAAATTGGATGTTTTATGAAAATCGGAAAGTTATTGTTTTTTGCCTTAATGATTGTATTGCCGGGATTGGTAAATGCACAAATTTCAGCCCCGGGAAAATCTGGTTCAGACAGAACCAATTATCCTGTTTTTAACGAAGTCGACAGCATTTATGTTTTTTGTACTTTAAATGACGGAGAGAATATTGCAGCACTAAGAGGAAACACTGATTTGACAGGGAACAAGACTTTTTTTTGGGAAAAGTATAATTCTGCGGTCGCTGCTTTTGAACCATATTTTACTGAAGATTCAGATTTGCAATTCTCTGAAATAACCGGTTTGCCGGATGGGGGTTACCGCTTAACAATTACGCAGGGAAATGTTTCAGTTATTGAAAGAGCGTGGGTTTTTAATAGTTGGTATAATACTGAAGCAAGCATTCCTGAATCGAATTGCGATTGGTTCAGGTTAAACGGAGAATATACAGAGGCCGATTTGAAATATTATGATTTGGTTAGCAATGCGGAGGTTGATTTAATGAAAAATACGGCTGTTCAATGGCTGGTGGGAAACGAAGTTATTTCAGAATTACTAAGTCCGACTATCTATGATCCTCCAACAAGTAATACCAATTATACATTCCGTGTTTACGATAAGTATAGTTGTCAGAATACCAGCACAGTTACGTATAATTCAATCGTTACTAAAGCAGATTTTTCAGTTGATAAACAAGGAGGTGAAGCTCCTCTGGTTGTGACCTTTACAAATAATTCTGAGAACGGAATTCCCGGAGCTTATGAATGGTTCTTTTTTCGTAATTTGGATGAAATTAAAAAAGAATCGGAAACGTCACCGGGTCCAATCGACAGCATTGAAGTTGTTGTTTACAATGATAGTCCGGTATATACCTACGAATATTCGGGAACATATATGGTAAAATTAGTATCTAAAAACAGCGATTGTACAGATACAGTTTACTTAAAAGACTACATTCTGGTTGATACGTCCTTTATTGCTGCCCCAAACGTTTTTACACCGAATGGTGATGGCACCAACGATTTGTTTGTTGTAAAATTCTGGTCGATGGAAAGTATTAAAATTGATATTTTTAACCGTTGGGGAAAAAGGGTTCATCATTGGGAAAGTGAAAATGTGCGAGGATTTGAAGGAACCTGGATGGAAACGGTTTGGGATGGCAGAGGAATGGGAGGTCGGTATGCTAGCCCGGGAGTATATTATTGGGTAGCAGAAGGAACAGGGCGCGATGGACAAAAACGGCACACCAAAGGTTTTGTCCATCTATTTCGGGGCAAAGATTAATTAAATGCAGTCCTGAAACCGGATTTTAATTTCTAATTCTTCACATTCATTTCCGGTTCTTTAGGAAATACATTGTATTCATCACCAAACTGAGATAGAAATTCAATACTGAATGCTCTTATTGTGTAAGAAACCGGTAATAAAACTACTGCTCCGATATATGGTATTGCCAGTAAAAGGAGACCAATACAGCAGGTTAATAGAGCAAAGAAAATCACAGCTATTACAATCCCTATACCAAGTACAAAATAAAATAATCCAAATAGGATAAAACTGAAAATATTTTTGGCGAGTAAGGATAAAAACTGTGACCAACCATTTAAAATTCCAACTCTGTTTTTAAACATAATAGGAATAACAAAGCTGTCAACAAATGTAGAGATATAACCAAAAACAATAATGTAGGCAATCAGAATCAGTACTAATCCCGCAATTGAACCCAAAACAGCAAGCTGATCAAAATCTCCAAAGAATAGCATTTTTGCGGTTAAAAAGCAATGGACCAAAAATGCCATAAATGAAAGAAATGTAACCCAGCCATAAAAGAAGTTCCAAAGAAACAATGAATTTCCTTCTTTTCGGTATTCGTGCCATGGAATACTTATGTCAGATTTTTCAAGTGCAACATTATGAAGAAACATAAACTTTCCTCTTGAACTTATCCAAACCAGAATTGTGACAATGATGAAAATTAATATCAGACCGGCAATGATTAAACCAAACCAAAGCGGATTTTCCAAAAGCCATTCATGTGCTGTTTGAGGGAAATTGAAAAACTCAACCCAGTCAGTTTTGTCATTAACATTTGTGTTTCCACTTCCGCTTCCTCCATTGCAATCGGTTAGTCCTGCCAACCAGGCAGTGAATCCAATTCTAAACCATTTTGTTATATCAAAGGGTTGAAAAAGAGCTTTTTTCATTCGGTTCCATCCTTTGGATAATGGAAGGCTGTAGCTGATACTCATTATTGTACAATTTGGTTTTTGTACAAGTTACGGAATTTCAGCCTTATAATAAACATAATGAAAAGAAAAGTCGGGTTCCTGATTTGCTTAAATAATATATTTGTTTTCCTAAATTTATACAGACATGGTCTAAGTTAACATTTGCGATAATTCCAGTTCAAATTAGAATGAATTAGCTGTAAAAACAAAACCCCGGTCTTTTCAGACCGAGGCTTCAGATTAGATCTATAGTAATATGGATTAGAAAAGTCTTTATTCTTCTTCCTGCTCAGCTGCGTATGCTTTCAGTAATTCATCCTGAACGTCGGCAGGAACTTTTTCGTAACCGTCATATTTCATTGAGAACATACCACGACCACCCGTAATTGAGCTCAATGATGTTGTGTACTTGTTCATTTCCTTTAACGGTACTTTTGCCGTAATTTTCTCAAGTCCTTTTTCAGAACCCATTCCCATTATCATCGCACGACGACCTTGCAGGTCACTCATAGCGTCACCCATTCTGTCTGACGGTACCCAAACTTCAAGGTCATAAATAGGCTCAAGAATTTTTGCACCGGCATTTTTAAATGCCATACTAAATGCATTACGCCCTGCAAGTTTAAAAGAAATCTCGTTAGAGTCTACAGGGTGCATTTTGCCGTCGTACACGTATACGAAAATGTCACGGGCATATGAACCTGTTAAAGGACCTTCTTCCATTTTTTCCATTACTCCTTTCAGAATAGCGGGCATAAAACGTGCATCGATAGAACCTCCAACAATACAATTAACAAATATCAATTTACCTCCCCATGATAGTTCGTGTACTTCTGTACCTCTTACAGAAAGCTTTTGTTCTTTATCACCAAATTTAAACATCGATTTTGGTTCTGCTCCTTCGGTATATGGTTCGATAATCATATGAACCTCACCAAACTGACCTGAACCTCCGGATTGTTTTTTGTGACGATAATCAGCTTGTGCAGCTTTTGTAATCGTTTCCCTGTAAGGAATTTTGGGAGCAAAATATTTAACTTCAATCTTATGAATGTTATCAAAATACCATTTTAAAACATTCAAATGATATTCACCCTGACCATGAACCAGCAATTGCTTTAATTCACGTGAGTATTCAATAACATAAGTTGGGTCTTCAAACTTAATTTTATTTAATACTTCACCTACTTTCTCATCATCAGAATCGTTTACCGCTTTTACGGCAACTGTATGACGTGGGGTCGGGAATTCAATTGGAGCATAAGCTGTTCCGGCTTCCTTTGTTGAGAGCGTTTGATTGTATTTAGTATCTTTCAATTTTACGGTACAACCCAAATCGCCGGCATGCAATTCATCAACTTTCTCACGGCTTTTTCCATCGGGCACAAAAACCTGCGACAAACGTTCTTTGTTACCTGACTTTGAATTGATAAGATCCATTCCTTCTTTAACTACACCCGACATTACTTTAAAATAAGTAATCTCTCCAACATGAGGCTCAACCGCAGTTTTAAAAACAAATAAACTTGCAGGTTCAGACGAGTCCATTTTTAATTCCTTGCCTGAAACAATATTTGCCTTTTGTTTTTCTACAGGAGAAGGAGCAATATTTGCAATAAACTCCATCAATCGGCCAACACCAATACTTTTTTTAGCTGTCGTACAAAAAACCGGGTAAAGTGTATTATCCAACATTCCGAGTTTAATCCCCTTGCGCATTTCGTCTTCACTTAATGAACCCTTATCGAAATAAAGTTCCATTAAAGCTTCTTCGTTTTCTGCTGCTTTTTCAATAAGCTCGTTGTGTAATTCTTCAGCTCTATCCATTTCAGAATCCGGAATATCTGAAACTTCAGGTTTACCACTGTCATTTTTGTAAGTATACATTTTCATTTTCAGCACATCAATAATTGCTGAAAAATTTGGGCCCGCATCAACCGGGTATTGAACAATAGTTGTCTTACTTCCAAAAGCTGTTTTACACTGTTCTAATGTATTATCAAAATTTGAGTTGTCATGATCCAGTTGGTTAAAAACCAAAATCAAAGGAGTTTGGGTTTTATCAGCATGACGGGCAGCTGCTTCCGTCCCGGCCTCAACTCCGTTTGAAGAATTTATTGTTAGAAGCCCTAAAGCTGTAACATTCAACGATGAAACCACTCCACCACATAAATCATCCATCCCGGGAGTGTCCATTATATTTATCTTCGTATTGTTATATACCGTGTGCATTAATGTGGAAAAAACAGAATTTCCATAATCCTGTTCTATCTGGTTATAATCCGATACCGTGTTTTTTGCGGTAACCTCACCTTTACGACTTATCACTCCACCCTCGAAAAGCATTGCTTCCGCAAGGGTGGTTTTCCCACTGCCAGCATTCCCAATTAAGGCAATATTACGTACCTCTTCGGTTTTATAAACTTTCATTTTTTATTGATTTTTTATTAGTTTTTTTATTTCTGTTTAAACTATATTTTTTAAAGTAAGGGCACCAAAATTAGTAATAATTTGTTAACAAACAAGTGGCATTTTTTATAGTTAAACAGGGTAGAATCAAATACTTCAAATCAATGAATATACAAGTGTTTTAAAGTGATTTTATTGATGTGAAAACTGTATTGAAACACCATTAAGTGTTTTGATTTGAGCTTATTTAAAGTCATTCCAGCAAACATTTAAAAAAAATTAACAACCAATTATGAAGTTGTCCGGAATTAATTAATCATAATATTTGAAGTTATATCAATTATTTCCAATGTTAATTTATTTAGAATCAATAAAAATAAGTTGATGATATTTAAGAAACAGACATACCATTTCTGTATTTTTGTTTTTGTGTAAGTGATAAGCAAGTAGATGAAAATGGAAATGGAAATCTATTTACTAAGAACTTCGGTTGTATAGCTTTTTGTAAGCCCAAAAAGTGAATGTTTAAATTATGTAATGAACATTTCATTACAAATTTATATTTATAGATAGAAAAACGCAGATTATTAAATAATCAAATTATGACTACAGGATTTAATCCTTTAAACGCCAAACAACTTGCCGCATTTAATGATCTAACAAAAGATCTTTCTAAAGAACAGGCCATTTGGCTACATGGTTTTTTTGAAGGTCGGTTAAGCAATACTGATTTGACAGGTTTTAAATCAAATTCGTTTGGAGTTGAACAAACAGATCCAATTTTAAACCTTACCATTTTGTATGGTTCAGAAACGGGAAATTCTCAGGAGCTTGCTGAAAAACTTGCTGAAAAAGCTTTTAATAAAAATATTGCAGCGAAAGTAATTAATATGTACGACTACAATATTGATAATTTAAAAGACGAAGAGAATATAGCAATTATTGTAAGTACCCATGGTGAAGGTGATCCTCCGGACATGGCTGAGGAATTCCACAAAAGTATTACCAAAAAAAATGTTCCTGGTCTGAGTCATTTGACGTACTCTGTGTTGGCCCTGGGAGATAAATCGTACAAACAGTTTTGTAAAACCGGAGAGGATATTGATGAGGCCATAAAGAATTTGGGTGGATTCCGTGTAACGCCAATTGTAAAATGTGATGTTGATTATGAACTGACTGCAGATATATGGATGAATAATCTGTTGTTAAACCTGGTTCCATTGGAATCTGGAGGAGAAACAGATGTGCAAACGGTTAAAGAGTCAAATGAATACACAAAACAAAATCCGTATTTGGCAACAGTATTGGAAAAGGCCAAAATAACCGGGAACGATTCGGATAAAGAGGTTTATCATTTGGAGCTTTCCCTGGAAGAATCAGGATTAAAATATGAGTCAGGGGATGCTGTAGGTATTTATACAGTTAATCCTGAACCATTGGTTGAACAAATTATAGAACACACAGGTTACGATCCGGAGTATCATATTTTACTGGGAGATGAAGAGTATTCATTTTATGAGGCTTTGATGCATCATCTCGAAATAACAGTTCTGACTTATGATATCGTTAAAAAGTACTTTGAAAAAACAAAAAATACGGAACTGGAGAAATTAATAAAAAACCAGAAGAAACTGGATGAATATCTTTATGGCAATGATTTGCTGGATATACTTGAAGATTTTCCATATGACTGGAATCCTGAGGATCTGGTTGAAATTCTTAGAAGGTTACCGGCACGTTTATATTCTATATCATCAAGTCAGGACAATGTTGGAGAAAAAGTTCATGCAACCGTGTCCGTTGTAAGATATGAACGGAAGAACCGTTTACGTAATGGTGCATGCTCATCATATCTGGCCGATAACATAAAAGTTGGTGACAAGGTGCCGGTTTTTATCGATAAAAATCCTTCTTTTAAATTGCCAAAAGAAGATACCAAAATAATAATGGTTGGGGCAGGTACCGGGGTTGCTCCATACCGATCTTTTCTGCAGCAATTGGAAATAAACGGCAAAAAAGGAGGTACCTGGTTGTTTTATGGCGACCGTCGCTTTAATTCTGATTTTCTATACCAGGTGGAATGGCAGAAATGGTTAAAATCAAATCATCTTGAAAAAATGGATGTTGCTTTTTCACGTGATCAGGAGGAAAAAGTATATGTCCAGCATAAATTACTCGAAAATCAAAAAGAAGTATTTCGGTGGCTGGAGGAAGGTGCACACTTTTATTTGTGTGGCGATATGAAGTATATGGCTAAAGATGTAAATAAGTCTTTGCTCGAGATTGTTAAAACTCAAGGTGGAATAAGTCAGAAAAAGGCTGAGGAGTATCTGAAGAATCTGAAACGAGAGAAAAGATTCCAGCAGGATATTTATTAAATTATATTTTTCCTTAATTGTTTAAATTAATCCAGAAAAGTATTTGGCAGTACTGGTGATAAAATATTTCCTCAAACTATATTTATATTAAGGCTTTCCGAAACATTTCGTTGATTAAGCGGTTTTTAAATGGTATGCCCAATTTAAATTCTATTTTTAAAATTCGATTAAAAAACGGCAATGTTCGGAAAGAAGACAGTTTTACTATTTATATACTTTATTATTGGCTTTGCGCTCACTGCTCAAAATAAATTTGTAATAAGCGGCCATATACGTGATGCGGCTACCGGAGAAGATTTACCCGGAGCAAGTATTGTTGCTGATGGTTTATCTTATATGGGGACCGCAACCAATCCCTATGGTTTTTATTCATTGACACTTCCCGAAGGAAAACATACGATTCGATTTCAGTTTGTTGGATATGCCAATCAGGAGATGGAAATTGATTTAACAGAAAATCAAATTATTGATATCGAACTTTCAGAAAAAACGTATGAAATTGGAAACATTGTTGTAAAAGGTGAGCGTCCGGATAGAAATGTAACATCGGTTGATATGGGAAATGTTAAATTGTCTCCAAAAGAAATAGAAAAGATTCCCATACTTTTTGGCGAACAGGACATTGTAAAAACCATACAGCTTACTCCGGGTGTTAAAGCAGCAGGAGAAGGAAATTCCGGTTTTTATGTGCGTGGAGGTGGAATCGACCAAAATCTTATTTTATTGGATGAAGCACCGGTTTATAATGCATCTCATTTGCTGGGGTTTTTCTCAATTTTTAATTCTGAAGCCATCCGCGATGCTAATTTGATGAAAGGTTCAATTCCGGCTGAATATGGCGGCCGTGCTTCTTCTGTTTTCGATATTAAAATGAAAGAAGGCAACCAAAAGAAATTTGGAGTAGCAGGTAGTATCGGATTAATTTCATCAAACCTGGCTGTTGAAGGGCCAATTGTAAAAGACAAAGGTTCGTTTATTGTAAGTGCCAGAAGAACCTATGCCGACTTGTTTTTACTGCTTTCAAAGGACGAAGACCTCAATAATACTAAATTATATTTCTACGATTTAAACCTGAAAGCAAACTATAAAATTAATAACAACAATAGAATTTATCTTTCGGGATACTTTGGACGCGATGATTTTGGTTATGCCGATGAATTTGGTTTCGACTGGGGCAATGCTACGGGAACAATTCGCTGGAACCATAATTTTAGTGAAAAGCTTTTTTCAAACACCTCATTTATTGTCAGTAATTACTCGTACGATATAAATATATTGGGAGATGTAAATATTACCATTGGCTCTCAAATCGATGATATCAACCTGAAGCAGGATTTTACCTGGTATTTAAATCCCAAAAACACGCTAAAATTCGGAGGAAATGTTATTCACCATAAAATAATGCCCGGAGAAATCAAAGTAGAAGAATTCTCAGGGATTAATCCTGAAAAAATAACAACAAGAAGAGCACTGGAGTGGGCAGCCTACGCATCAAACAACTTTAAAGTTTCTGAAAGGTTGAAATTATATTTTGGACTTAGGCTGGCACTGTTTTCTAACATTGGACCTGGTGATTTTTATGAGTTCGACGAAGAAGGTAATTTGTTGAAAACCATAAAAGTTGATGACTTTGAAATTGTAAAAACACAGGGAGGAATTGAGCCACGTTTTGGATTGAATTATCTGCTTTCCTCAAAAAGTTCGGTAAAAGCATCTTATAACAGAATTCATCAGTTTTTACATTTACTGTCGAATGCCACTACTACTACACCAACCGATTTATGGTTGCCCAGCAGCAACAATGTAAAACCGCAAATTGCCGATCAGGTTTCGGTAGGTTATTTCAGAAATTTTAAAGAGAATGAGTTCGAATCCTCGCTTGAAGTTTATTACAAAGATTTAAAAAACCAGATTGATTATAAAAACGGTGCAGAGCTGATTTTTAATTCAACGGTTGAAGCGGAACTGGTTTTTGGTCGGGGCTGGGCTTATGGAGCCGAGTTGATGTTTAAACGAAATTTTGGCCGCTTAAACGGTTGGGTGAGTTATACCTGGTCGAGAACCATGAGACAATTTGATGAGATTAACAATGGAGATCCTTATCCGGCAAGGCAAGACCGGATTCATGATATTGCTTTGGTGGGCATTTATGAATTAACACCCAAATTGTCGCTTTCGGCAAATTGGATTTATTACACAGGAAATGCGGTAACTTTTCCAAGTGGAAAATACGAAGTAGAGGGAATAATTGCCGGATATTATACAGAAAGAAATGGTTACCGGATGCCACCTTATCACAGGTTGGATATCGGATTAACCTGGCAGCGTAAAAAAACAGAGAAGTTTGAATCGAGTTGGAATTTCTCGGTGTACAATGCATATGCAAGAGAGAATGCTTACTTTATTCAGTTTAGAGAAAAAGAAGGAAGTCCGGGTGTAACTGAGGCAGTTCAGTTTGCCATTTTTAAAGCCATTCCTTCAATAAGTTATAAGTTTAAATTTTAGAAGAAAGTGGTTTCGAAATCAAATAGAATAATAAGAAAAAGTAGAGAAACTCTCCCTCATTCCCTCTCTTCGCAAAGAGAGGGACGACCCCGAGCACTCGCGGGTCAGGGTGAGTAAATTACAATGACTCTGATATATCTATTTGCAAATTGAATGAGATCAGTTTAGGCTACTGTAAAAAAAATATAATAGGACGAAGAAAAAATGGTAAAGAATTTTAAATATCCAATATTGATATTGATTTTGCTCTTTTACGGATGCGAAAAAGTGATTGATGTAAATCTAAACGATGCCGATCCGGAAATTGTAATTGAAGCTAATGTCAGCAATAGTCTGGGTTATGCCGAAGTAAAAATTTCGTATACATCAGATTATTTTGATACTGTACCTCAACAAAAAGTTTCAGGTGCTGAAATTGCTTTAAGTTCTGATTTAGGTGAAGAATATACTTTTTTGGAGGTAGAAAAAGGAGTTTACCGTTCAAACGAAAACTGGTTTAAAGAAGAAAGTGAATATAGCCTGCAGGTTTATGTTGAAGATAATTTATTCGAGGCAAAATCTACATTAAATCCTTCGGTTCCTATCGACTCTGTTAATTTTTATTATGAAGACGGGCCATTTTTCGATCCCGGTTATTATGTTAATGTTTTCCTGACAGATCCGATAGATGAAGAAAATTATTATCGCTTAAAATATTTCAGAAACGGCGACTTGCAAAATACAGTTGATGATATGTTACTTTTCGATGATCGTTTTGTCAATGGAAACACGATTGAAGTGACCATTTTCAGGCCTTTTGAAGAAAATGATACTTTAAAACTACAATTGATATCGCTGGATAAAGGGGCTTATGATTATTTACGCACCTTTCGTGATTTGGTCAATAACAATCCCGGTTCGGCTGCACCAGCTAACCCGATATCCAATATTTCCAATGGTTCGCTGGGGTATTTTTCAACCTGGAGCTCAGTTACCAGGTCAGTTGTTATTAAAACTGAAGAGT